>Ga0209161_10005205_pt1 | contig 10298 bp, 9 predicted proteins | sample GraSoiAngelo_155_FD_186169 | JGI IMG/M metagenome (GOLD analysis project Ga0209161, IMG submission 186169) | Grasslands soil microbial communities from the Angelo Coastal Reserve, California, USA - 14_1009_13_30cm (SPAdes) (version 2) | ecosystem: Environmental > Terrestrial > Soil > Grasslands ...
GAGCGACCACGCACATTTCTCGTTCAGGGTGGCGTCCAGGCTCAGCGCCTCGGCTTACGGCTGGAAAAAGTTTCTGAGGATTTGCAGCAGCTCAATAAGCAGATCGCAAAACGCGAATCCGGGATGCAGACCATTTTCGCTGCGATGCACGACGCATTGCTCGTAGTCGATTCCAAGCGACACGTAATTTTGGCTAACAAGGCGTTTCGGAACCTTTTCGCGCTGCCGGAAATTTCAGAAGGGACACCTCTGCTGGAGATTGTGCGCGATGCAACGCTCGACCGGGTGATTGACGATGCTTTCGATCGCGGTGCGCCAGTTCGCAGCGACTTGGTTCTGGACGGTTCACAAGTCGAGCTCGACGCTGTCGCGACAAGGAACGACGCAGGCGAGATCACCGGAGCGCTGGTTTTATTTCACGACATCACCGAGCTCAAGAAGATCGATCAAGTCAGGCGGGATTTCGTCGCTAACGTTTCGCATGAATTGCGCACGCCGCTGTCGATCTTACATGGCTACATCGAGACGTTGCTCGATAGTCCGGAAATTTCGCGCGAGGAATTTTCTCGAATTCTCGGCATCATGGAACGCCATTCGAAACGCCTCGACCTCCTCGCGGAGGACCTGCTTACGCTTGCGCAATTGGAATCAGCCAATCCGGATTTGCAATTGGGCAAAGTAGATCTGTCGAGGTTTTTCGGAGAGATAATTCGCGACTGGGAAAAGAAGCTCGCAAACAAACATCTCAATATGATCGCCGATGTTGCGCCCGAGTTGCCCTCGATCTGCGCTGATCGCGCGCGGCTGCAGGAAGCCCTGTACAATCTGCTCGATAACGCAGTGAAATACTCCTGTGAGCATGGCGAGATCAGGCTTCAGGCTCGACAGCGCGACGAACAAGTTGTGCTCAGCGTAGGCGACAACGGCATCGGCATTAGCAAAGAAGATTTGCCGCGCGTTTTCGAACGGTTCTATCGTGTGGATAAAGCACGCACTGCCGAAAACATCCGGGGGACCGGTCTGGGCCTCGCGATTGTGAAACACATCGCGCAACTTCATGGCGGTCACGTCGAGGCCGAGAGCGAATTGGGTAAAGGCACGACCATTTGCATGGTTTTGCCGATTGTCACACAAACGTAACAGTAAAGATTTTGACCAGCTGAATCGGCCTGCGGCAATCTCGTCTCATGACGAAATCCTACAGATCTAAAATTCTCCTTGGACTCACAGTCGCGTTCGGGCTGACCGCGACAGCATCTGCGCAAATGATGATCAACGGCGCAGGCGCGACGTTTCCATATCCGATTTACTCGAAGTGGTTCGATGAATACGCGAAGGTCGATCCTTCGGTACGATTCAATTATCAATCGATCGGTTCCGGCGGCGGGCAAAAACAAATCATGGCACAGACAGTCGATTTCGGCGCATCGGATGGGCCGATGAGCGATGAGAACTTGTCAAAAGCCCCGGGGAAAATCCTGCATATCCCTACCGTCGCAGGCGCCGTCGTGATGACTTACAATCTCGAGGGTAACCCAGCGCTCAAATTGGATGGCGAAACGATCGCGGACATCTTCCTGGGCAAAGTCAAAAAATGGAATGATCCGAAGATCGCGGCCTCAAATCCCGGAATAAAGTTGCCGGACAAGGAAATTGTGGTTGTGCATCGCTCTGATGGCAGCGGGACCACGTTCATATTCACCGATTACCTGAGCAAAGTCAGCGCGGAGTGGAAACAGAAGGTCGGCAACAACACATCCGTCAACTGGCCAACAGGCATCGGGGGCAAAGGAAATGAGGGTGTGTCGGGACAGGTAAAGCAGACGCCAAATGCGATCGGGTATGTGGAATTGATTTATGCAATCCAAAACAAGATGCCATATGCCGACGTCAAGAATGCAGCAGGGCAATTTGTGAAACCGACACTTGAATCGGTGACTGCAGCGCTCGGCACCGCCAATATTCCGGACGACTTCCGTTTTTCGATGACGAATGCGCCGGGTAGCAATGCCTACCCAATTGCTGGTGCCACCTGGCTGCTGGTGTACGAGCAACCGAAGGACCCTGCGAAAGGGAAAAAGCTGGTTGAATTTCTGAAATGGGCACTGACCACGGGAGAAGGAATGGCCAAGGACTTAAACTACGCGCCGCTGCCGGATGAGATTCAACAACGCGTTCTGAAGCGAATCGACGAGATCAAATCGTAACCAAGGGTGTACGACAGCCGTTTGCGGCTGCTAATTGTACGTTAATCACATGGCTATGGCTGCATCGATAGCGGTGGAAGGCCGCTGCGCGCAGGCAAGGATGGCACCGCCGTCGCGCCTGGGTGACAAAGCATTCGAGTGGCTTACGCTCGCGATGGCGCTGGTCGTGGTTATGCTCATCATTTTGATTGGCTGGCAACTCTGGCAGGGATCTTCGGTCGCAATTAGGAAGTTCGGGTTCCATTTTCTCACAACCTCAATGTGGGACCCGGTGGCAGAGCAGTTCGGCGCGCTGCCGTTTATCTACGGGACACTGGTTTCTTCGCTCATCGCGCTTCTGATTGCGGTTCCCTTGAGCATCGCAACGGCAGCCTATTTGACAGAGCTCGCGCCGCTCTGGATTCGGCAACCGCTCGTTTCACTAATCGAAATGCTCGCGGCAATCCCGAGCGTGATTCTTGGGTTGTGGGGGATTTTCGTAATGATCCCATGGCTGCGCGATTATTTGTTTCCGTTGCTAAAGCGGTTATTCGGTTGGACGCCATTTTTCACGGGGCCGATCTACGGGCCGAGTATGCTTGCGGGCGGAATCATTATTGCGATCATGATTTTGCCAATAATTACTTCGGTCTCGCGCGAGATTCTCCGCAGCGTTCCGAACTTACAGCGCGAAGCGGCCTACGCGCTCGGTGCAACGCGCTGGGAAGCCACACGCATCGCGGTCCTCAGTTATGCCAAGAAGGGATTGTTTGGCGCTGTGATCCTCGGTCTTGGACGCGCTCTTGGCGAAACGATGGCGGTCACAATGGTAATCGGCAATACACCGCAGATCGCTCTATCGGTCTTCAAGCCCGGATACACGCTCGCAAGCGTGATCGCCAATGAGTTCACGGAAGCGACGACCGACATTTATCTGCAAGCGTTGTTCGAAATTGGCCTGGTCCTGTTCGGATTAACCATTCTGGTCAATCTGTTCGCGCAATTGCTGCTGCGAACGATCACAACGACATCAACCACACGCGCGGTGCAGTAGCGATGCATTCCAGAGGATCGGACAATCATGTCTGGCGCAAAATCAAGAGCGCGCTGGCTGCCGGCATCGCATTTCTTTCGGCGCTCCTTGTGATCGCCCCGTTGGGTCTGGTGTTTTTTCATCTGCTCGTTAATGGCGCAGGTTCGGTGAACTGGGACTTTTTCACAAGATTGCCGGCTCCGGTCGGAGCAGTTGGCGGCGGCATGGTGAACGCAATTGTCGGCTCGTTGGAACTGCTTGCGCTCGCCGGAGCAATTGGCATTCCGGTCGGCGTTTTAGGCGGTGTTTACCTTGCGGAATATGGCTCCGCACGAATTAATGCAATCCTGCGTTTTCTGGCTGACGTGCTCAATGGAATTCCATCGATCATATGGGGCGTCGTTGTTTACGGGTTGGTAGTATTGCGTTTCAAAGGCTTTTCGGGTTATGCCGGTGGTCTCGCGCTGGCCTTGATCATGATTCCGCTAATCTTGCGCACCACAGAAGAAGTCGTCCTGCTTGTGCCGAATGGGTATCGCGAGGCGGCGCTCGCGCTCGGCGTAAGCCGGTGGAAAACAATCGTCCACATTGTGATGAAGACCGCATCCAAGGGGATCATCACAGGTATTCTGCTTGCACTGGCCCGCGTGGGCGGCGAAACAGCGCCACTTCTTTTTACGGCTTTTGGGAACCGCTTTTGGAATCACGACCTTAGCCAACCGATCGCGGCGCTCCCGTTGCAGATTTTCACCTATGCAATTTCTCCCTATGACGACTGGCATCACCAGGCTTGGGCTGGGGCGTTGGTGCTCGTCACAGGCGTTTTTTGCGTTAACATAATTGTTAGAATCCTGACGCGGGGGCGTGCAGCGTCCGTCGTTTAGCGTCTTCGCAAATGGATAGTCTGATCATGACACCACCCGAGCAAACCGTGGTTGAGCGTGTCGAGCCGCCAGTTGAGGCAACACCCGCGGACGAATCCGTGCGGTGCACGTTTCAAGTGAAAAATCTTTCGATCTGGTACGGCGAAAAACGCGCCATTAATAACGTGACGCTCGATATCGCCTCCAACGCCGTGACGGCAATTATTGGGCCGAGCGGTTGTGGGAAATCGACTTTTATTCGCGCACTCAATCGTATGCACGAGCTTGTGCCCAAGACGCGAGTGGAAGGAACAGTGCTGCTTCAGGGAGAGGATCTCTATTCGAGCAGTGTCGACCCCGCCGTCGTTCGGCGTCGAGTCGGCATGGTTTTCCAAAAATCCAATCCGTTTCCAACAATGTCGATTGGCGAGAACGTCGTCATCGGCCTGCGGTTAAACGGCGTGCGCGACCGGAAATTTCTGAACGAGCGCCTCGAGAGGTCCCTTCGCATGGCGGCTCTTTGGGATGAGGTGAAAGACGATTTACACAAGCCGGGCACCAGTCTTTCCGGTGGTCAACAGCAACGGCTGTGCATAGCCCGCGCGCTTGCAGTGGAGCCGGAAGTGCTCCTGATGGATGAGCCCTGTTCGGCGCTGGATCCGATCGCCACGGCGAAAATCGAAGAATTGATTTACGAACTGAAAGCTAAATACACCATCGTGACTGTCACCCACAACATGCAACAAGCCGGCCGCATCTCCGATTACACCGCTTTCTTTTATCTTGGGCGACTAGTCGAATTTGGACCGACGACAAAAATTTTTACGAACCCAGGCGAAAGACAGACGGAGGATTATATCACCGGGCGATTTGGTTAATGGAAATTGACGTGCGTTTACTATGATCGCGCCTAAACACATCCTCGGCACATTTGATGAAGCGCTCTCGTCGCTGCGCAACAATGTGCTGATGATGTCTGGACTGACTGAGCGCAGCCTGGAGCGAGCGATGAAAGGCCTGTTCGAACGCAATGATAATGTTTGCGCGAACGCGATCGCCGACGATGAAGAAATCGACCAATTGGAGAAACAAATCGATAAGGACGGCGTCGATATTCTGTTGCGCTTTCAGCCGGTCGCATCCGATCTGCGCCGGGTCGTTGCTGCCATGAAACTTTCGTCAAATCTCGAGCGCATGGCCGATCAGGCGACAACGATTGCGCGCCGCGCCCGGAAGCTGAATCAGCACCCGCCGTTACCCGAAGTCGAATTGATCAGGCCGATGTACGAGCAAGCGATGTCGATGTTCAGGGATAGCGTGGACGCATTTGTCCGTGAGGACGTTGATCTTGGGCGTGCTGTTGTTCCCCGGGATGAACGGCTCGATGACTTGAATCGAGTCGCCAGCCATAAACTGGTCGATCGCATGGCGCAGGACCCGGACCAATTGAGAGGCTACCTAAATCTGATTTTTGTTGGCCGCTGCCTCGAACGCGTCGGCGATCATGCTACCAACATTGCCGAGGACGCCGTTTACGCAGCAGCAGCAGAAGACATCAGGCATCAGACTGCCGCGGCCTCCGTCTGAGCTTGTACGCGTTGCATATGCGCAGTTGATTGCCGATCTTTGAGAGATGGCGGACGCTCAGGCCACTGCTCGAACTGAAGAAGAAACCAACCCGGTCGCTACTCCAGAGATCGTACAAAGCGCTCAGGAGCGTTTTGGCGATCCCAAAAATTTTATCAACCGCGAGCTGAGCTGGCTCGAGTTCAACCGGCGAGTTCTGGAAGAAGCGCAGGATCAGAGGCAGCCGCTGATCGAGCGAGTCAAGTTTCTTACGATCTTCAGCTCGAACCTCGACGAGTTTTTCGAGATCCGTGTTGCCGGAATTAAACAGCAGATTGAAAGCCAGACGAGCGAACTTGGTCCCGACGGTTTAAGCCCGACGGAGGTTTTCAATCGCATTCAGAAAACAGTACGCGAACTCTTCGCCGAGCAATATACGCTCTGGAAAAATGAATTGCTGCCGGAACTGGCGAAGAATGGGATTTACATTCGGGAAATCTCGGAGCTGCCCGCGAAACGTGCCGCCTGGGCGCATCGTTATTTTCTACAGGAAGTTTTTCCGATGCTGACGCCGCTGGCTGTAGATGCCAGCCATCCATTCCCGCATCTCTTGAACCGCAGCCACAATCTGCTCGTACGAGCAAAGACGCGCCGGCGGGGCGAGCCACTGCACGCGATCGTGCAGGTGCCGCGAGTCGTGCCGCGGCTCATCCTTTTGCCGCGCGGCACCGGCGCGAACGAGCTGTGGGAATACATTTACCTCGCATCGCTCATTAAACAGTACATCGGCGAGTTGTTTCCCGGTTTAATTCTCGATGGCGCGCATGCGTTTCGTGTCACGCGCAACAGCGACCTGTACATCGATGACGAGGAGGCGGAGAACCTGTTGCGTATGATCGAGCAGCAACTGCGGCGCTCGAGCCGCGGTAATGCCGTGCGCCTCGAGGTCGAAGCTGATTGTCCGAAAGATTTTCTCAGCTTGCTCCTCGACTTCTTCAATTTAACCGAAGCCGATGCTTACAAGCTGGATGGTCCGCTGACGATGACTCATCTCGCGCCTCTGGTTGCCAACGATGCGTTTGCGAGACTTAAGGATCGTCCATTTCAGCCGGCGCGCGATCCCGCGCTTTCGCCTCATGTGGATTTCTTCGAGGTGCTGCGGCGTCAGGACGTCCTTTTGCATCACCCGTACGACAGTTTCGATCAGATCGTCGAATTGATCGAAAAAGCTGCAGCTGATCCTCAGGTGCTGGCGATCAAGATCACGCTCTATCGGACCAGCGGTGATTCACCCATCGTTGAGGCGCTGATCGATGCCGCGAATGCAGGCAAACAGGTGACGGCAATCGTTGAACTTCGCGCGAGATTTGATGAAGCAACGAACATCCAATGGGCGCGGCGGCTCGAAGAATCCGGCGCCCACGTGATCTATGGCGTGGTCGGCTTGAAAACGCATTGCAAAATGCTGCTCATCGTCAGACGCGATGCGGACCGACTCCGTCATTATGTCCATCTCGGAACGGGGAATTATCATCCGCGGACGGCGCGCATTTATACCGATTTCAGCCTGCTCACCAGCGAAGCCCAGCTGACCGAGGAAGTGGCCACCGTGTTTAACACGCTCACCGGTCTTGCTAGTTATCCCGGCCTGAAAAAATTGATGGTCGCGCCGTTTGACATGCAGAGCCGGCTCATCAAATGCATCGAGCGCGAGCGAGATAACGCGCTCGCCGGAAAACCGGCGCGTATCGTCGCAAAACTGAACTCGCTGGTCGATCATGAGGTGATCGAAAGACTTTATGAAGCTTCATGCGCCGATGTGACTGTCGATTTGATCGTGCGGGGCATCTGTTGTCTGCGTCCGAAGATTCCCGATCTCAGTGAGAACATTCGCGTCATCAGCATTGTTGGCCGCTTTCTCGAACACAGCCGCATCTACTATTTCGAAAACGCTGGAGATCCTTTGGTTTACCTTTCGAGCGCGGACTGGATGCCGCGAAATTTCTTCCGACGAATCGAAGTCGCGTTCCCGATCGAGACGCCTGCACTGCGCAATCAGATTATTAACGACGTGATTCCAACGGTCCTGAACGATCGTGTGAAGGCGCGCGAGCTGCAGCCGAATGGCACCTACCGTCGATTGAAGCCGGAAGGTCCGGAACCGCGCCGGCAAGCGCAGTGGCAATTTCGCGAAGTCTCGCGCGAGCGGATGAAAAAGCTCACTGGCTCGAAAAAGCAAAAGCGCGCCGACAAATTGATACCGATCTCCGTTGTCCATAAAGACGCAGCTGCGCCCTCAACAGCCTCGGAAAAGCCGTGAAGAAAAGAATTCTCGTCGTGGATGTCGGCGGCTCGAACGTGAAATTGATGATTTCGCGTGCGCAAAAGCGAAAGTTCAAATCCGGTCCGGACCTCGCCCCGCGGGAGATGCTGGCCCAGATGAAACCGCTGCTGCAGGATTGGAAATTTGACGCCGTCTCAATGGGATTTCCAGCGCCAGTCCGAAACGGCCGCATAATGAGCGAACCCAAAAATTTGGGTCCAGGATGGACACGCTTCAATCTCGAAAAGGCGTTAGGCAAACCGATCCGCATCATTAACGACGCCGCGATGCAGGCATTGGGCAGTTTTCGCGGCGGCCGCATGTTGTTTCTCGGACTGGGCACCGGGTTGGGATCGACATTGATTTGGGATGCGAACGTGCTCCCGCTGGAGCTCGGCGATCTGCCTTACGGCAACGATCACATCATCGAGGATTATCTCGGGAAATCAGGAATGAAACAGCTCGGCGAAAAAGCGTGGAAACGCGAAGTGCTTCGCGCAGTGCTGTTGTTGAAAAAATCACTTATTGCCGATTACGTCGTTGTTGGCGGCGGAAGCGCGAAGAAGTTCGACCAGTTACCGGAGGGCATAGAGCTTGGCCACAACCGAAACGCTTTTCTCGGTGGCGTTCGTCTCTGGCAGATCGACCCACGCACACGACGGGCGAAGTGGCGGATCATGTGAGCCCTCAGGGCGCTTAAATATGTTGAAAGAGTTACAAAAGTTACGTTGGCCAAACATGAACTCTTTTGCGTTTTAACTTTGTTGCCATGCAACTTTATTTCCTTCGTCATGGCGAGGCTGATTGGCCGGATTGGAAAAAGTCGGATGATGAGCGTCCGCTGACTGATTTTGGTAAAAAAGAAATGCGCGATGTCGCAAAGTTTCTCGCGCGTCTCAAGGCGCGCCCGTATTTGATTGTGACCAGCCCGCTGCCCCGTGCATCACAAACTGCGAAAATCGCCGCGGAATACCTCAAGGCCAGGCTGCGCGAGGACGAATTGCTCGCGCCCGGATTTGGGATGAGCGAGCTGCGAACCGTGCTAAAGCGGCATCACTCAAAAGTTTTGATGCTCGTCGGCCACGAACCGGACTTCACAAATCTCATTTCTGGATTGACTGGCGCTTCGCTCAAACTTTCCAAAGCCGGCGTGGCCCTGCTCGATATCGATCCCGAGGCGGAAGAAGGGAAACTTCTCTGGCTTTTCCCGCCAAAATTTTCTCGAAAATCTAAGTGACGAGCGCTTCCGCCAGCGAGTGCGACGACTTACCATCCCAATCTTGGAGGCAGGTGGCGATACGGCAGCCAAAATCGCGTGGGCGCTCGGCGAAAAAGTGTTGCGCCAGCTCCGACGCGCCGCGCTGAAGATCGGCCTGGCTGACTTCAATAACGGCGAGCAACCTGTGACCTTCACGTTGCCATTTCGATTTTCCATGTTCGCTCCGCAACCTTGCGCCGAGGAAACTCAAGTCGTGCGCGCGACCAAGCAGATCACTTAACGAACGCAGGTCGTCGCTCAGGGTTTTTAACACCACCGGATTGACCGGCCGAAGGATGCGTAAGTGATACCAAAGCGTTTTTGCCTTGGTTCTGAATGCGTGAAAATTTTCGGCGGTCCGATTTGCCGTTGCTTTAGCGAGCGCCCGTCGCGCCTGCTTATAGCTTGCCTGCACAGCGCAGCGCAGCTCTCTACAGTTGAACTGTCCCAGGGTCCAGCGATCAACTGCTGAAGCCGCTTGCTCCAACATCGGGACTGCCTGTGTTTGCCATTCCGCGAACGCCGCCATGAAGTTTTCCAGTTCCAAAATCAGTATTCCTTCGAGCTTTCCGTAGGAGTTGCGCCCACGTTTGTGGGTAACCTCTTTGAGTTGCCTCACCGTCTGCAAACGCACCTCCGCATCCCGGATTTCGGAGGTCAGCCGTCCGACATCGCGCAAAGCGTGGTCTTGTTGCCGGAACAGGCCGCGGCCAATCTCCTTGCGCACCAATCGCAAACCCGCGCGCGCCTTCTTCAAATGTTTGCGCATTTCATGCACCGGCGTGTCATCAGTTTCCACCTCACCTTTCGCAACAGCGATGGCATCCTCGATTTGTTTACAGCAGATCCGGCGAAGATTGTCGCCCAACGTTTCCTCTTGCCGTAATTCGTAGCTCATTGTCGCCCTAATTGCTCGCCGGTTTCACATTTCTGTCACGTTGGTCGCCATTGATTTCACGCCCAAACCCAGCGTGACCGTTTGAATTGGCGGCAACTCGCTTAGTTTGGAACTTTCAGTCGCACTAGTACAGCATGAGCAGGGTTGCAATAAATGTGGATATTGATTTTG
>Ga0209161_10005209_pt1 | contig 10294 bp, 8 predicted proteins | sample GraSoiAngelo_155_FD_186169 | JGI IMG/M metagenome (GOLD analysis project Ga0209161, IMG submission 186169) | Grasslands soil microbial communities from the Angelo Coastal Reserve, California, USA - 14_1009_13_30cm (SPAdes) (version 2) | ecosystem: Environmental > Terrestrial > Soil > Grasslands ...
GTGGGAGACGCGTCCCCGGTGGAGGATGGGGAAGATCAGGGCGCTGAGCGGCACCTTCTTCCCGAGCGTGGCGAGGAAACGGATGTTCACGGGCGTCTTCTGCAACGGGCCCATGTAGTGGCTGCGCGTCTTCACCACTAACGAGAACGCCGACTCAGTGGCGAGAGGCATCGCAACCTGCCTGGCGTGCTCGGTGCCCTCGCCGAGCCCATCCCAGCCGAGCGCGACTCCACCCTGGACCTGGAGGAGAAGCGCCCGCGCCGCCTTGCTCCGCGACGCGCGCAGCACGATGTGCGCGATGGCGTCGCGATCGGATACGCCCTCCAGCGCGCGGATGGCCTGCTTGAAATCCAGCGGGCTCTCGTCGCGCGCGGGCGCCGGCGGCGGAGCGGGAACGTCGTCCCACATCACCGCCGGCAAGGGGTGCTCCGCAGGTTCCACGGCAGCTGCCGCGACCTGCATAGGCTCGGTCACGACGTCGGCCGGAAGCTCGCCCAGGATCGCGTCCTCGGGGAGGGATTCCAACGGCTCCTCTTCAGGCTGCGGCGCCGGCGGCTCGATCTGAGCGAGCACAGGCGGACCCGCGTGAACGCCATGCGGCGCCTGCCATGATGCTGCGGGCTGCTGTCCAGTCCGGATCGGTGACTGCACCGCCGCGGCCGGCGAGGGCAGCGAAGACGGCGGCCGCGACGGAACGATCCGGTTGTAGATGTCGTTGAACGCGCTTTCGTCGATCAGCTCCGGCGTGCTCTGGACGACCTTCTCCGCGTCCTTCGCTTTCTTGCGCCTGGACACGCGGCCCTCCTCGGGCACCACGCCGAAATCGAGCGCGCGCATCTGCCGGGTGGCCTGGTAGTGCAGGCGGAGCAGCTGGAAGATGCGGAACTCGGGAGCGACCACGGGCACGCAGGTGCGCCCGACCTTGTACGAGATCTGGTCGAGATCGCCCACCTTGATCTCGCAGCACAGCACCTTCAGGCGCCGCTTCTCCAGCTTCCAGGGAACCATCTCCTGGCGGTCGGCGACGTGCTTGGGCACCGCGCTGACCACCGCGGGGTCGACCTGCAGCTCGCCCCACGCCACTTCGGCGCCGAGCTGCTTGCCGAGCGCCCGGGCGAGCTGCTCCTCCTCCACCAGCTTGAGCTCGAGGAGGTTCGTGCCGAGACGCCCGCCGTAAAGGACCTGCCAGTCCAGCGCTTCCTCGAGTCCTTCCGGAGTGAGATGCCCGCCGTGGACGAGCAGCTCGCCGATCTTCGCCATCTCCCCTCAGGCTAGCACAGGGAGGGGCCACCGCCCGGTCTCAAAGCGACCGTGCCCGGGCAGAAAACCCCGCTGGGCGGGGTTCCATCTGCCATGAGCCGCACGCCCGCCATCCTTGCCGGCGTCCCCCTGGCCCGCGCGTATCAGCGGGCCTACGAGCTGACGGCGCGCATCGACCATCGCCAACTCCTGCGCAGGGCGTTTGCGGCAGTGACCACCAGCACGTCCTCACGGTCCCCAGGGAACCGGGTGCCATGAAGAATTCGAACGCGAAGGAGTTGAACGTGATCACTCAAACCGACTGGCGGCTGCAGGGCCAGGACTGGCTCCGCGAAGAGCTGCTGCGATACGAGCGATACGCGCCGGTACGCCATGGTTCCGAGCACGACCATTGCGAGTTCTGCTGGGTCCCCTTCCGCACTCGCGAAGTCCCGGGAACCGTCCGGGAAGGCTACGTCACGCAGGATCGCCGCTGGATCTGCGACACCTGCTACGAGGATTTCAAGCTGATGTTCGAGTGGATATTGGAAACCTGATCGTCAGCCGACTCTCGCCAGCGAGAGCCGGCCTTTCCAGCGGTGCAGCAAGAGCTCGCGCACCGCGGCGTTTTCCGGACTGCGCAGCTCCGGATCCTCCTTCACCAAGGCGAACGCCTCATCGCGCGCTTCTTCCGCGATGTCCTGATCCCGCGTCAACTCCGCAACGGCGAAGTCCGGCATGCCGCTCTGCCTCGTGCCGATGAACTCTCCGGGCCCGCGCAGCCTCAGGTCCTCCTCCGCGATGCGGAAACCGTCGGTCGTTTCCTCCATCACCCGAAGCCGCTGCCGCGCGACCGGCGCCCATTCGGCGCCCGAGGTCCCAGTCAGCAGCAGACAGTACGATCTGGCTGCGCCCCGCCCCACCCGGCCGCGAAGCTGGTGGAGCTGCGAGAGGCCGAATCTTTCCGCGTGCTCGATCAGCATCACGGTGGCGTTGGGGACGTCGACGCCGACCTCGATCACCGTGGTGGCGACCAGGATTTTGCTCTCGCCCCGGCGGAACCGCTCCATCTCGTCGTTGCGCTCCGCCGCGCTCTGGCGCCCATGGACCAGCCCGATGGACACGTCGGGGAAGACATCCATGGCCAGCCGGTCGCGCTCCTTCGTCGCCGCCTTGAGATCGACTAGCTTCTCGCTCTCCTCGACGAGCGGGAGCACGACGTAGGCTTGACGGCCGGCGCGCAGCTCGCGGCGCATCAGCTCGTACGTCTTCTCGCGGGCGGAGTCGCGATGCACCTTGGTGGCGATGGGGGTGCGTCCCGGCGGAAGCTCGTCGAGCACGGACGCGTCCAGGTCTCCGTACACGGTCAGCGCCAACGTTCTCGGGATTGGAGTCGCGGTCATCACCAGGACGTCCGGGCGGTGCCCTTTCGACATCAGCCTGGCGCGGGTCATGACGCCGAACCGGTGCTGCTCGTCGATGATGACGAGGCCGAGCTTGTGGAAGGAGGTCGCCTCTTCCGCCAGCGCATGCGTGCCGACGACGATCTGGGCGGTGCCCGAGCGCAGCAGGCGCGAGGCGTGTTCCCGCTCGCGCTGCGAGAGGCTCCCGCTCACCAGCTCGACATGCACCTGCGAGCCGCGCAAGAGCGCGCGCAGCGAGCGGGCGTGCTGCTCCGCCAGGATCTCGGTCGGCGCCATCAGCGCAGCCTGGTAGCCGTCCTCCACGGCGAGGCGCGCCGCGCAGAGCGCGACCGCCGTCTTGCCGCTGCCGACATCGCCCTGCAGCAGGCGGTTCATCGGCTCCGGCTTTCGCATGTCGTCCGCGATCGTGCTCACCGCGCGTTGCTGGGCGCCGGTGAGCGGCCAAGGCAGCTCGGAGACGATGCGATCGATCGCTTCCGGCAGCGCCCGGAACGCGATCCCCGGCTCCACCTTCACTCCGCGCCTGCGCAGCGCCAGCCCGAGCTGGACGAGGAACAGCTCCTCGAACGCGAGCCGCCGGCGCGGCTGACCGCCGGGCAGCCCGCGGGCGAGCTCGTCGGCGAACCGCTGCGGGAAGTGCGCCTCGCGCAGCGCTTCCTGCAGCGTCAGCAGCCGCTGGCGCCTCCGCACCGGCTCCGGCAGCAGATCCTCGACGAACCGGGCGTATTCGTCCACCGCGCGCTTCGCGATGCGCCGGTACGTCCGCGGCGGAAGCGCCTCTACCTCGCTGTAGACAGGGACCACGCGCCCGAAGGAGTCATCGTCTCGCAGGCCGGACGGTTCTCCGGATGCCGAGAGGAGCTCGACATCCGGGTGGTGCATCACCTTGCCGCCGCCCCGGTATCCCTGGCGCACTTCGCCGGAGACGAGCACCTGCGCGTGAAGGGGGAAGCGGTGGAGGAAGCTCGGCCGGTAGTGAAACCAGATGCAGACCAGCGTCCCGCCCGCCTCGTCGCGGACCAGGACCTCCAGCCGGCGGCGGCGCGCCCTCGCCTCCTGCGCCTTGACGATCTTTCCGGCGATCACCGAGCGCTCCCCGAACGGAGCCTGGGCCACCATCCGCGGCGTCCGGCGATCCTCGTACCGGCGGGGAAGGTTCAGGAGCAGGTCTCCCACCGTGCGAAGGCCCTTCGCTTGTAGCTTCTCGACGATCGCCGGGCCCACGCCGCGCAGCTCGATCACCGGCGTCGCGAGCGGATCGGCAGCTTTCCTCGGAGCAACCGCTTCTTCCGGCATGCTCGCGAGCTTGCCACCTTCCCCTGACACTGGCTGCGCCAGGGCGGAGATCTCGAGCGGGATCGGCAGCAGGGCGCCGAGCTCGCGGATGAGCGCCGCAAGCGCCTTCTGGCGGTCTGCCTCGCCCGCGGCATCGAAGCCGCGGATGCTGGCCGCGAGCCGGTCGAGGCGCGCGGTGGAGCCTTCCGTCGCGTAGGCGCGCGCCTGATCGACCACCCGGGCGACGAGGGCCTCCAGACCGTTCAGGCGCGAGACCCCCGCCCGCGTCGCGAACCGCAGAGGCTGGAGCAACGGCGACAGCGCGAGCGAAAGATCGCCCTGGGCCACCGCTACTCCTCTTCGTCGACGGCGTACTCGACGAACAGCACCTGGAGGACCTCGTATTCGCGCTCGCCGCCTGGTGCGCGGATCTTCACCGTGTCGCCCACCTCGCGGCCGATCAGCCCGCGCGCGATCGGGCTGGTGATGCTGATGCGCCCCTTCTTCAGATCGGCTTCGGTCTCGCCTACGATGGTGTACTGGACCTGCTGCCCGGAATCGACGTCCTCGAGCTTCACCGTCGCGCCGAACACCACCCGCTCGCCGGAGAGGCGGGAGACGTCGATGATCTCCGCCCGGGCGAGGCGGTCCTCCAGCATCTGGATCCGGCCCTCGATGTGCGACTGCCGTTCCTTGGCGGCGTGGTACTCGGCGTTCTCGCTCAGGTCGCCGTGGTCTCGCGCGACGGAGATCTCCTGCACGATGCGGGGCCGCTCGACCGCCTTCAGGCGCTTGATCTCGCGCTTGATGGCGTTGGCGCCGGCCTTGGTCATCGGGATGTGATCGCCTGCCATCGACTCGCCTTCTGCGAATGAAACGAAATGCGGCCGAGCCCCGCCAGGGTCCGGCCGCGAGAAGAGATGATCGCCGCCTCCCGGCAGCCCGTCAAGCGAAAGTGCGCGGAAGTACGCTGTTGTCCGTGAACCGGTACGGTCTTGCCGTCCCGTCCCGGGCTGCCGGCCGTCGTCGTCTCCGTCGGAAGGGTGCCACCGGGGAGCCGCGAGGGCTCACGACAAATTTGCTTGCTTCCGGTCGCCGCATGCATAATTATGCGCGTCCATGCAGACCGTCCCCATCGGGATCGTGGGCGCCTCGGGATACAGCGGGCTCGAGCTCAGCCGCATCCTCGCCCTGCATCCCCATGTCGAGCTGAGGCTGCTCGGCAGCGACAAGTGGGCCGGGGAGACGGCGGCACAGCGGGCCGGGCTTCCAGGGGCGGCTGGGAAGCTCAAGTACGCCCCGCAAGCGCGCTGCGCGGAGCTGGGACGGGAATGCGCCGCGATCTTCCTGGCCACGCCCGCCGAGGCTTCGCTGGAGCTCGCCCCCCTCCTGCTCAGCGCCGGGGTGCGCGTGATCGACCTGTCCGGCGCTTTCCGCCTGCGCGACCCGGATCTGTACCCGAAATTCTACGGCTTCCAACACCCCCGGGCTGACCTGTTGCAAGAGGCGTTCTATGGGCTCCCGGAGCTGGCGCCGCCGCCGCCGGGAACGCGTCTCGTCGCGAACCCAGGCTGCTACCCCACCGGCGCCTCCCTCGCGCTCGCGCCGCTGGTCGAAGCGGGCGTCCTCGACCGCGGTCCGCTGATCGTCGACGCCGCCTCCGGCGTGACGGGGGCGGGCCGGAAGGCTGCCGAGGAGTATTCGTTCGTCGAGATCGATGAGGACTTCCGCGCCTACAAGGTCCTCCGGCACCAGCACCAGCCGGAGATCGCCCAGACGCTGGACCGGCCGGTCACCTTCACTGCCCACCTGCTGCCCATCAAGCGGGGCATCCTCTCCACCTGCTACGGGCAGCTTGCGCCCGGCCGTCGAGCGGCGGAGCTGGACGCGGCCCTTCTGCATAAATATGCAGAGTCCCCGTTCGTCGAGGTGCTCGACTCGCCGGACCAGATCACTCTCAAAGGCGTGTCCGGAACGAACAGGTGCCAGATCGCCGTCGCGGCGGACGGGAAGACGGTGGTGGCGATCTCCGCCATCGACAACCTGGTGAAGGGCGCCGCCGGACAGGCCGTGCAGAACCTCAACCTCATCATGGGCTGGCCGCAGACGGCCGGCCTCGACGCGCTGCGGGGGTTCCATCCTTGAACGTACCGAAGGGGTTTCTCTGGGCCGCAGTCCAGGCCGGCATCAAGCCGAACCGCAAGGACCTGGCGCTCGTCTTCAGCGAGTCGCCCTGCGCGGCCGCCGCCTGCTTCACGCGCAACCTGGCGAAGGCCGCGCCCGTCCTCGACGCCGAGAAGCGGCTGCCGGCGGAGGGAATCCGCGCGGTGGTGGTCAACAGCGGCAACGCCAACGCGCTCACCGGGCCCGAGGGCCTGGAGGACGTGAGGACCGTCTGCGAGGCGGTAGCGAAGCAGTTGCGCATCCCCGCCGGCGCGGTGGTGAGCGCGTCGACCGGTGTGATCGGGGTCCGGTTGCCGGCGCACAAGATCGTGGCCGCGACGCCGGCGCTGGCGGCCTCGCTCAAGGCGGACCCCCTTCCCGCCGCCGAAGCGATCATGACGACCGACACGCGCACGAAGCTGGCGGCGCGCACGGTCCGGATCGGCGGCAAGGAAGTGACCCTCACCTGCATCTGCAAGGGCTCCGGGATGATCGCGCCCTCGCTCGCGACGATGATCGCCGTGGTGGCGACCGACTGCGCCATCAAACCGCACATCCTCGCCTCCGCCCTGCAGCAGGCGATGGGGCGCAGCTTCAACGCGTTGACCGTGGACGGGGACATGTCCACCAACGATTGCGTCTTCGCGCTCGCGAACGGCGCTGCCGGCAATGCGCCCATCACCGACCCCGGTCCGGCGCTCGAGGCGTTCTCCGCCGCCCTGGACGACCTCTGCCGGCAGATGGCCAAGGAGATCGCCGCGGACGGTGAAGGCGCGACCAAGCTGCTCGACATCACCGTGGAAGGCACCTCGGAAGAGGAGATCGCGCTCGATCTGGCGAAGGCCTGCGCCGGCTCCAGCCTGGTGAAGGCCGCCATCTTCGGCGCGGACCCGAACTGGGGGCGGGTGCTCGCTTCCATCGGCGCCCGTGCCGGCACCGCCGGGTACTCCATCGAGCCGGCCGACGCGCGCGTGACCGTCCAGGACGTGGCCGTCTACGACCGCGCGCCGCTCGCCTACGACGCGAGCGTGCTGAAGGCGCGCATGCGCGAGCCGGAGGTCAGGGTCGTCGTGGACCTGCGGCGCGGGGAGAGCAAGGCGCAGGCCTGGGGATGCGACCTGTCGTACGACTACGTGAAGATCAACGCCGACTACACCTCGCTGATCGTCACCACGCCCGACGGCGGCGTGGCGAAGGACGACCGGCTCTCGAACTACAGCCCTACCTTCAAGGTCAAGCTGCTCGTCGACGCGCTCGGGTACATCCAGAAGTTCTCCGGCACCCGCTGCGTGATCAAGTACGGCGGCGCGGCGATGGTGAAGGAATCGCTGAAGAGGTCGTTCTGCGAGGACATCCGCCTGCTGCGCGCCGTCGGGTTGCGCCCGGTGGTGGTGCACGGAGGCGGGCCGGAGATCACCCGCACGCTGGAGAAGCTCGGCGGCAAGGCCGAGTTCGTCGACGGCCAGCGGGTCACCAATGCGGCCGACGTGAAGGTGGTGGAGATGGTGCTGACCGGCTCCATCAATACCGAGCTCGTCACGCTGCTGAACGGAAACGGCAGCGCGCTGGCGGTGGGCGTCTCCGGCAAGGACGGCGGGCTCATCCGCGCCCGCAAGCTCGTGCAGGAGGGCCGCGACCTCGGCCAGGTGGGCGAGGTGACGCAGGTGAACCGCGACTTCCTGGAGATGTTGCTCCAGCAGGGGTACGTGCCGGTGGTCTCGCCGGTGGGCCTGGGGGAGGACGGCCAGAGCTACAACATCAATGCCGACAACGTCGCCGCCGAAGTGGCGGTGGCGATCGGCGCGCAGAAGCTCATCTATCTCTCCGACGTCCCCGGCATCCTCAAGGCGGGCGAGCTGATCGGGCAGCTCACCGGCGCCGATCTGCGGGCCTTGACCGACGAGGGCACGATCACGGGCGGGATGAAGGCCAAGGCGAGGAGCATCCTCAAGGTGCTCTCTGCCGGGGTGCAGAGCGTGCATCTGCTCGATGGGCGGGTTCCCCACTCGATCATCGGCGAGCTGTTCACCGACCACGGAGTCGGCTCCTGGATTCGCGCATGAGACTGGTCCGCGAGAAAGTCGGCAAGCACGAGCGCCAGGAAGAGATCCGCCGCCTGCTGCGGGCGCGCCGCATCTCCACCCAGCAGGAGCTGGCGGAGCTTCTCGCCGCGCAGGGAATCGAGGCGACCCAGGCCACGCTCTCGCGGGACCTGGCGGAGCTCGGCGTGTTGCGCGTTTCCCGGCCGGAAGGCGCGGTGTACGAGCTGGAGCCGGTCAACGCCACCGCCACTCCCCAGCTCGCCGAGCTGGGCGAGACCATCCTCTCGCTGCGGGAGAACGACTTCCTCGTCGTGCTGCGCACCCGTCCGGGCATGGCCTCCGCGGTAGCCCTCGCCATCGACAACACCCGCATGCCGGAGTGCCTCGGCACGCTGGCGGGCGACGACACCATCTTTGCAACGCCCGCGCGCGGCATCGCCACCAGGCGCCTGGCGCAACAGATCCGCAGCCTCTTCGGAAGGGAGATCGTTTGATGGCAACCCGGCAGAAAGTGGTCCTCGCGTATTCCGGCGGCCTCGACACCAGCGTGCTGGTCCGCATCCTCACCGATGAGTACGGCTACGACGTGATCGCCTGTCATGCCGACGTGGGCGAATCGAAAGACCACGAGAAGCTGAAGGCGAAGGCGAGGCAGGCAGGGGCGGTGGCGGCCGAGATCGTCGACGCAAAGGAAGAGTTCGCGACGCAGTTCTGCTTCCCCGCGCTGCAGGCCAATGCGCTCTACCAAGGCGTCTACCCGCTCAGCGCCGCCCTCAGCCGGCCCTTGATCGCCAAGCATCTCGTCGCCGCGGCCCGCAAGCACGGCGCCACCGCGGTCGCGCACGGCGCCACCGGCAAGGGCAACGACCAGGTCCGCTTCGATCTCGCCGTCAAGGGCATGGCCCCGGACCTGAGAATCCTGGCGCCGCAGCGCGAGCGGAACATCACCCGCGACGCGGCGATGGAGTACGCGGCGAAGCACGGCATCGAGGTCCCCGCCTCGAAGAAGTCGCCGTTTTCCATCGACGAGAACCTCTGGGGCCGCTCCATCGAAGGCGGCGTGCTCGAGGATCCGCTCCAGGAGCCGCCGGAGGCCGCGTTCGCCTGGACGAAGAGCATCGATGGCGCGCCGGACACTCCCGGATATCTGCGCATCGCGTTCGAGCGCGGGCTTCCGGTGAGCGTCAACGGCGAGAAGCTCAAGCCGGCCGCGCTGATCGCGAAAGTCGGAGACATCGCCGGCGCGCACGGCGTCGGGCGCATCGATCTGATGGAGGACCGGGTGGTCGGCATCAAGAGCCGCGAGACCTACGAGTGCCCCGCCTCGGTGGCCCTGATCGCCGCCCACCAGGAGCTGGAGCGCTTCACCGTCATGGGCGATGCGCTGCGGGTGAAGTCCCAGCTCGACCAGCGCTTCGCGCAGCTCACCTACGAGGGCTTCTGGTTCAGCCCCCTGCGGCTCGCGCTGCAGGCCTTCAACGACGCGCTCGCGCAGACCGTCACCGGCGAGGTGACCCTCAAGCTCTACAAGGGTTCGATGCGCGTCGTGGGCCGCAGCTCGCCGCACGGGCTCTACAACCACGCCCTCTCCACCTACGGGGTCGAGGATCGATTCGATCATCGCGCCGCGGAAGGCTTCATCCACCTTCTCGGGCTGCAGCTGCAGGAGTTCTCCCGGCAGCACGGCGGAATCGACCGGTGACGGTCATCGGCTCCGGCGCCGCTTCGGGGGGAGCGCAGCTCCTTCCCGAGGTGCTGGCTTTTTCCAGCTCGCTGCCGCTCGACCGGCAGCTCTTGCGTGAGGACGTGATCGGGTCGATGGCGCACCTGATCATGCTCTCGCGCACCCGCCTCGTGCCTGGCGACGCCGCCGCCGCGATCCGGAGCGAGCTGGTTCGCGTGCTGGAAGAAGCGCCCCAGCTGCCGGAAGAGGAAGACGTGCACATGGCGGTGGAAACGCTTCTCGCGCGCAAGCTGGGCGAGACCGCGGGCATGCTCCACACCGGGCGCTCGCGAAACGACCAGGTCGCGCTGGACCTGCGGCTGCACGTCCGCGAGCAGGCGGCGCTGGCCCTGGAGGAGCTCTCGCTGCTCCTCGGCGAGCTGGCGGAGCGCGCCGCACGGGAGCGTGACACGCTGCTGCCCGGCTAC
>Ga0209161_10005211_pt1 | contig 10292 bp, 14 predicted proteins | sample GraSoiAngelo_155_FD_186169 | JGI IMG/M metagenome (GOLD analysis project Ga0209161, IMG submission 186169) | Grasslands soil microbial communities from the Angelo Coastal Reserve, California, USA - 14_1009_13_30cm (SPAdes) (version 2) | ecosystem: Environmental > Terrestrial > Soil > Grasslands...
AGGAAGAGGGATTCGGTCGTCCGTTCCACCCTCATTCTACGTAAGTTATTGAATTTACGATTTGCACAATTGGCACAATTTGCAAAAAACAACAACTTTGGCTGCTTTGACACGCAAACTCGCTACAGTCCTCCAGCCAAAAAACATACGAATCGATCTGACCGAAGCTATCATACGAACACAATTGCTTTCATCACAGCCGCGGGGTCCAATGCATCCAAAACTACCGGCTCGGCCCCAAGCGCACGGATTACATTTTTCTTACCGGGAGTCCGCGATGTCGCCGTAACCTGATGACCACGGGAAACAAGTTCGGGAACCAATCGCTTGCCAACAACGCCCGAGCCACCGGCGATGAATATTTTCATTTTTCGTCTCGTTTCAATTGCTCTCGTCACTTTTGACGAAATGGAGCTCCCGGATGTGACATGGCGGGATATGTCACAATTCCGTGAGCTATTTCGTCTTGAGTTTTAGAGTGAAGATCACCTTCACATCGAACATTTCATGCCAGACACGCAGGACGCCCGCCCCCTCATGTTTTTTGCATACCGCATGCTTATGGCCTTCGACCAAAAAAGTCTCGGCATCCGCAACCCGATAAATTTCGACGCTAAACCCTCACGGCCCACTTGCTCGCTGTCCACGTTTCTTTCTCGCCCGTCACCCGACGAGAGGTAAGACTCGCTACCGGCCCGCCCCGCTACGGCTCTTGCCGGACTGGACTTTCACCGTTGGATTCTGTCGAAAGGTTTCATCCGCTCACGTGGAATCCCCCTCTGCCAAGCTTTGCTTGGCGCGGATCGGCAATAATGCAGATGAGGACGACGGCGCTCATCACAGCGAAAATCCAATGAGCCTGGAATATCAAGCAAATTGACAAGGTTCCTCAGCACCTGAAGCAATGCTGTGCGGATGATAATTTCAAAAGATAATTCCAATCACTACACGTAATGATTACGCTGAACTGAACAATGCGCCTAACCGAGCAAACCGAGCAGGAGCCTTCACCCCGAGGCGCAATCACGCTCCTACACCAGGGGTGCTGGCAGCATCTGCCGATCGGGACGATCCAACGTCTGGCGGTCGGCGGACGGCCCACCGAGTGTGCGGCCGGATACACCGTCTATTCGGAAGCCGACGCCGAAGCCCTCGCAGTGATCACCCGCGGTCTCGTTCGCGTCTACATGCACGCGAGCGACGGCCGGCAGGTGACCGTCCGCTATGTGCGGCCCGGAGGTCTCCTGGGTGTTCCAGCTCTGGTCGGGGGCCCCGCTCCCGTCTTCGTCCAGGCCGTTACCGCCGTCTCCGCGTTCTTCTTCGACGTCGCGCGCGTCAAACGCGCCGCCCGTGACGATTCCGCAATCGCGTGGGCATTCGCCGAGGAAGCCGTGCATCGCCTCTACGACGTGCTCGAAGAGCTCGCAGGCAACGCGTTCGCAACGGTTCGCCAGCGCGTGGCCCGCCATCTTCTCGATCTCGCGGCGGCCCGCCCGGCGGCGGCCGGTCGTGTGACGGCCCTCGTCAGCCAGCAGGATCTCGCCAACAGCGTGGGATCGGTTCGCGAAGTCGTGGCGCGCGTGCTTGCGGAACTCCGGGCGGAGGGTCTCGTGCTCACCTCGCCCGGCCGGGTCGAGATTCTCGATCCCGTCCGGCTCAGCCGCCAACTTTGGTCGCGCACACGTGACGAAAGTCACAGACAGGACGGCCGCGGACAACGAGAATAGCCTTCAGTCGAACTGAAGGAGGCTGCGATTCCCATGTTTGCCGTCGATCATGCCGCTACCGCCCTTTTGATCAAGCGAAGGTATCCGTCCGTATCGATGGTGCCACTCCTTGTATCCGTGCAGGCCATGGAGCTCGCCTGGGTCGGCCTCAACTATCTGGGTGTCGAACGCACAACGACCGAGCCGGCGGTCCGGAGCGTCGCCGACATCCATCTCTCATACATGCCGTTCTCCCACTCGGTCGCGACAGCCGTCGCCGCCGCGCTGTGCGCGTGGCTGATCGTCGAGAAAGGGCTCGGCCGTGCAGCTCTCGGACGTGCCATCGGCATCGGGATCGTCTCGCACCTCGTCCTGGATCTCGTAACGCACGCCCCCGATATCGCCGTCTGGCCCGGGAGTCCGTTGCCGGCGCTTGGCCTTGGACTCTACAACCGCGCGCCGATGTGGGGATTCGCGCTGGAGATGGTCTACGGCGTGTTCTGCTGGTGGATGTACAGGCGAAGCGGATCGCTGCTGGCGGTGATCGTCCTCGGCAACCTCGCCAACGTCTCGTTGTTCTCGGCCGCCATCCCCGGCCCCGAACAGTTCCTTGCGGGCCATCCACTCGCTGTCGTGACCCTCGTTCTCGCGCAGATTGTGACGACCCTGGCATTGATCGGGTGGCTGGCGAATTCGAGCGACGCCCCCGCGGAGGCCGTGATCTAAAAGTTGATGCAACGTTTAGAAAAAATCATCCGGGCGTGTCGATTTGGCTGAGGCTCGTTCGTCTATTGATAAGGCGTAACTATTCGCTGCGACGGAGAGGAAAATGAGCCAACAAAACACTTATATGGACTGGCCCAAAGACAAATTGCCCGCATTCGGTGCGGATGGCACCGTCGTCATTGAGGACGGAAACCAGTTCAGTCGGGTCGTTCCGCTGGAGCCATCGCAAACCCATGTATTGGCAACAGTCCTGAGCCGAGCGTTTTACGACCAAGCCAACTTCAGGTACATCATCCCGAACGAGCAGTCACGACTCGATCTGCTAACGGGACTCTTCCGGGTCGCCATTCTTGCGAGCCAACTGTATGGCGAAATCTATACAACGCAAGCTGTTGACGGCGGCGCTCTGTGGATTCGCTCGGGAACTGGGTTGCCCCTTCGTCAAATGATGCGTGGTGGATTTCCGTCGCGACACCTTCATTGGAAGTCATCAGACCTAAGGCGTTATATGAACTCGGTAGCGCACCTCGACGAAGTTCATCAGCGACTGGTGCGAGGTCCACATTGGCATCTCCTGGCGGTTGGTATGGAGCCCACAAAGCAAAAGCGCAAGATCGGCGGAACACTTCTCGAACCTCTACTCTTGCGAGCGGATTCCGATGCTCTGCCTTGTTACGTGGAGGTGTTCAACGAAAAATACTTGCCATTCTTCAAAAGACACGGCTTTCGGATTATGGGCTGCGGAAAGATTCCCAGAGGTGGACCGGACTTTTGGGCTATGGAAAGAACACCGCAGACGATTTCCTTGTAGTGACTTGAAACGTGGGTTGGCAAAGACAAACACGAAATTTACGGTGGTTTAGTCCGCATAACGTGAAGGTATTACCTTGCTGCTTGCGAGGGAGCGTTCCGACTGTCACATTTTGCTGGACCATCCGGTCTCTCCTCTGAGGCGAACAAATTGGAGGCACTATGAGAAGAGATAAAATCATCTATTGGATCATGACTGGAATTGTCTGCTCGGTCATGGCATTCAGCGCCGTCAACTTCAATCTCAGTCATCCATTCGGACCGTTTGAAAAACCTTTTCCTCATTTAGGTTTACCGAATTACCTGAAGATAGAGCTCACAATTGCGAAAGCACTCGGGGTGTTGGCGTTGTTGATCACGCACGTCCCACGCAAAGTAAAGGAGTTCGCTTACTTTGGTTTTGGGATCACTTTGATCTCAGCCAGCATCGCTCACTTCTCCGTTGGTGATAAGGTTATGTTTGTTATCGATCCTTTGCTGTTCTTCGGCGTATTGATTGTTTCCTATTTGTACTTTAATAAGATGGTTGATGAGCCTCTCAAACAAAGGAATTTAGGGAGGACAAGCTCGTTACCGCTTACATCTGTTACCCACTCGGTATAACGCGCCATGAGCAAGGAACCCGACGACACTACGGCAGAAGCTCCTCACACCATCGATGGATCGAATCGAGTGGCCGAGTTCGAACGACATCGCCGGCTGCTTTTTTCCATTGCCTACCGCATGCTGGGAAGCGTGGCCGACGCGGAAGATATTCTGCAGGATGCGTTCATCCGTTGGCAAAGGGCCTCGAAGACGGAGGTTAAATCACCTAAAGCGTTTCTGATCACTGTCGTCAGTCGTCTTTGCATCAGTCACCTCCAGTCCGCCAGGGCGCGACGTGAAGAGTATGTCGGCGAATGGCTGCCCGAACCGCTGGCGACCGGTGTTGAAAACCAGCCGTCCCGAATCGTTCAGGTCGACGAATCTGTTTCTATGGCATTGCTTCTCTTGCTCGAGCGCCTGACACCGGTCGAGCGAGGCGGTCTATCTGCTTCAGGATATCTTCGATTACACACATGCCGAGATTGCGAAAACGCTGGATTTGACGGAAGCCAATTGCCGGCAGCTGCTGCATCGTGCGCGGGAACATGTCCGCCTGGCCCGCCCGCGCTTCAAAGCATCCGAAAAAGAGCATCGCGAGGTGCTCGAACGCTTTCAGGAGGCTGCGGCCAGCGGCAACATGGACAATTTACTGGCCCTTCTCTCTCTCGACGTCGTTCTTCATTCGGATGGCGGTGGCAAAGCGCCGGCGTTCCCGCTTCCAATCTACGGACCTGACAAGGTTGCAAACGCGGTCGTGAAGGGTCTGAGAATACTGTTGTCCATGAAGCCAGTTCAACGGATCCTGCAGGTCAACGGCGAGCCTGGGATTGTGAGTTACGTGAAAGGCCGGCCGCAATCCGTTTTCACTCTGCAGGTGAACGACGGGCGTATTGACGCAATTTTCATTGTCACGAATCCCAAGAAGCTTTCCCATCTGCCTCCGGCGGTCTCGTGAGATTTGAGATCTCATTTGATTGCTGGCTCATCTGATGTCCTTGGGGAAGGAGGTACCAAGCCATGCCAGCACAATACGGGCAAGCTCATCTCCGCGATCTTCCTGGATGAAATGGCCGCCCCAAATACGTTGATGAGGCTGGCCACTGGTACCAGGTACATGGTGCTGCAATACCTCATCGGCAGAACCCAGAACGGGATCGTTCTTGCCGAACACAGTCAAAAAGGGCTTCTGCCATAGGCCTAGTTGGTCCCAGGCCTCGCGATTAGGCAGCAAGGCCGGATTGCTCTCGTCCATAGGAATCAGGCGCGGAAACGCCCGCGCACCGGCCTTGTAGCGGCCGTCCGGATAAGGTGCGTCATAAGCGGCGATCTGGGTCGGCGCGAGTTTGGTGACACAGCCTGCAGCGACGATCCGGCCGATTGGAAACCAGGGCGAGTATATGGCAAAGGCACGCCAAATCTTGACGATCATAGGTGTCGGATAAAGCGCTCCGGGCCGGCGCGCGATCGGGAGATAGCCATTGGCAACGACGATACGCGCAAAGCGTTCGCCGTGTTCGGCTGCTATGCGCAGGCCCAGCATCGAGCCCCAGTCTTGGCAAATCAGAGTGACGTTTCTGAGGTCCAGTTGCTCGATCCACGCCACCAACCAATCGACGTGCGCCTGGTAGCTATAGTCAGACGTCGCCGAGGGCTTGTCGGATTTACCGAAGCCGATCAGGTCGGGCGCCAGCGCACGATAGCCAGCGGCTGCGAAAGGCGGAATCATTTTGCGATACAGATAACTCCAGCTCGGCTCGCCATGCAGCATTAACACAGGCGAACCATCGCGCGGTCCCGCGTCCACGTAATGCATGCGCAGCTCGCCAAGCTGCGCATAATGCGGCTCGAACGGATACTCAGCCAGGCTGCCGAATCGCTCATCCGGAGTACGCAAGATTTCCATTTTCTTAGCCTCTAGTTTTGAGTCTCGTCAACTCGCCACTCCTGCGACCTCGCGAACGTACATTCGTTGCTCTACGGCGTCCAGCATGAAGGCTGCCACGGCACGGAATGATATCGAGTAGCCACTCGCCGGAAGCACATCGCGCTCGCTCCGATAGATATCGTCGGCAGTGTTGATGAGGCGGGGCGGCCTCACGATAGTCCATTCGAGCGATGTGGCGCGCACGATCTCCTCGGCATTACCGAGGTCGCGCCTCACCTGCGTGAGGATGAACCGGAAAAAGTCGAAGAATAAGCCTTTTCCGGGGAACAAGACCGCAGCTGAGACTAGGACAAGCCGTTTCACCCCCGCTCTGGTCATTGCACCCACCGTGCTGGCGGCACACTCCTGGACGAGTGTGTGCGGGCGGAACGCCTGAGGTGGGCGAACGCCCAGCGCCGAAAGCACGGCATCGTGTCCCGGGAGGACCCTTGCCATCTCATGCACGTTGCGGGGGTCGCCGTGCAGCACCTGCAGGTTTGGATGGCGGCGTGTGATCTTCTCCGGCGAGCGCACGAACGCCGTTACCTGATGATTTCGAGCGAGCGCCAAATCGACGAGCTGTGTTCCTGTCTTTCCATTGGCACCGAGGATAAAAAGTCGCATGGAGCTGACCTCCTAAGTAATAGACCAGAGAGGTCCGCGCTTCGTGACAGATGGCATTCTCCAATCCAAGAACAGCACCAGAGCCAGGAGGAGGTCAAATGGCCAGCAGCGTTCGTTTCAACATGTCCGGCCTGTCACAAAATGTGCGCCTCCGCGGTCTCCTTTGCATAGGCTGGTTTTACTAGTGGCCTGTAACATTGATATTGGTACCGGCTGGATTCGTTTGCTTATATCGCAGTAGCTCCATCGAATCGGCTTGGGATTCCGGTTACCCTGACGGATGTATTTCATCAGCTTTCGGTTTAGGTCGGGGATAGAAGTAAACACTCCTCGCGCAATGACATCGCGTTCGATCTTATCGAACCAAAGTTCAACCTGATTCAGCCAGGAGGAATAAGTCGGAGTGAAGTGGATTCGGACATTCGTGTGAGTGTTTAAGAATTCCTGAACGCGTTTAGTTTTATGAGCAGAAAGATTATCTGCAATGATGTGGATCTCTTTACGGTCGGGTTGCTGCTCGACGACATCGGTTAAAAAGCTGACGAATTCTTCACTCGTGTGCCGCTCGGCGGTCTTCCCAATCACTTGGCCCGTCATCGTGTTCAGAGCCGCGTACAGCGATAGCGTTCCATACCGGTAATACTCGAAACCGTGCCGCTCGACTCGGCCCGGTGACATGGGCAGAACGGATCCAGACGATCCAAAGCTTGTATTGCGGTCTTCTCGTCGACGCAAAACACCGCGGCATGCTGTGGCGGATTCATATACAACCCAATGATGTCTGCTGCTTTGCTTTCGAAATCGGGATCGTCGGACAAAATGTATGATCGACTCGATGCGGCTTTAGTCGCGCGCGGGCCCACACTCGTGCGACTCGCATATGATCAATGCCCATTTCGTTAGCCAGTTTTCGAGTGCTCCAATGCGTCGATCCGTCTGCGGGTTTCCGCTGCGTTTTGGCCGAAATCGCGGCGTTGGCACGCCTCGTCGAAGTCTAGGCTGGAGCACGCGGGTGCAATCGAGCGGGATCACCATTATCCGAGGTTGGAAAGGAAGTTGGACCGAGTCCTGCTAGGCTATGACCGCGGCCTACCGTACCCCGTTGGCACAAGACGCCCTTATATGTTACTTACCAACGGCGTCTGGTGCAAATTGGCCCGAGGTCCGTCATCGCATCGTCTATGAGAATCTGATGGAGAAGTATCAGAACACCGACCCATTTAAGTACATCCTGTACTCGGCAAAGATCAGCGAAGAGACTCCGGCGATGTCGAGCAAATGACGGATTTCAAGCAGTACCCAGCACAAGCGGTCCCCGGATTATTCGAAGCAGCTGCGCTTGTCGGTCAGGATCAATTCGTAGGGGTTCTTGATTTCATTCTTCAACCGAAATCTGTCGAATGGAGCGATTCTCGCCCGTCATATGGATAGGCGGCCGGTAAAGGCCGACGGCCGACGAGAGTTGCGCCAAAGGAGAAAACTGATGCAATTTGCTCTGCTGATCTATCATTCGCCGGAAGAGTTTGCCATGCGGAAAAACGAGTATAACGACCCTCATCTCGGCGCCTGGCGGGCTTACTATAAGGCGCTCGTCGAGGCCAACGTCTACGTCGGTGCCGACGCACTTGAGGTGGCCGAAACAGCAACAACAGTGCGTCTTAGAGAAGGAAAGCGCCGCGTGCAGGATGGCCCATACGCGGATACCAAGGAGCAATTGGGAGGATTCATTATCGTGGAACTTCCTTCCATTGACGCAGCCCTCGAATGGGCTGCGCGATGTCCGGGAGCATCGCTTGGCGCAGTTGAAGTCCGGCCGCTCGCGCCTGAAGCTAAACGGCGGGGGTTCACAGGTGAGTGGAATCAATGAGGAAAATACCCACCGGACCATCGAGCGCGTAGCCCGCGAGTCCTACGGCCGTCTGGTGGCGTATCTTTCCGTGCACACGCACGATTTGGCCAGCGCTGAGGACGCTCTCAGCAACGCGTTAGTGTCGGCGCTCACGCATTGGCCAAAGGATGGGGTGCCGCAAAATCCCGAGGCTTGGCTGATGAAAGCGGCACGTCGTTCTTTCATCGACGTGGTTCGTCATCACAACGTCATGCAATCGAGCGTGCCAACCCTGAAATTCCTAAAAGAAGATTCCGTGAAGACTTTCGTAGCCGAGTTCCCGGATGAACGGCTCAAATTGCTCTTCGTTTGCGCGCACCCGGCGATTGACCCGGCGATGCACACTCCCCTTATGCTGCAGTCGGTATTGGGTCTGGACGCAGCACGCATTGGCCAAGCCTTTCTCATCGCACCGAAAACAATGGGCCAGCGCCTTTTCCGCGCAAAGACAAAAATCCGTAGCGGTGGCATTCCGTTCGAAATCCCGCAGGAGCCTGATCTTCCGGAGCGCCTTGACGCTGTACTCGAAGGTATTTACGCCGCCTTCGGAATCGGCTGGGACGACATGGCGGGCACCGACCAGCGTGGCCGCGATCTGGCCGAGGAAGCGATATGGCTCGCGCGGGTCCTACTGCAACTAACGCCCACCGAAGCCGAAGTTCAAGGTCTGTTGGCGCTCATGCTCCATTGCGAAGCACGACGCCCCGCGCGAAGAGGGGTTGACGGCCGATATATTCCTCTGTCCGAGCAGGACCCGAAGCAATGGTCATTTAAGTTAATCGAGGAAGCCGAGCACCATCTGACCAAGGCATTCGAGAGGGCGCGCTCGGGAAGGTTTCAGCTAGAAGCCGCAATTCAGTCGGTACATGCCGAGCGGGCGCGCAGCGGCCGGACCGACTGGATGGCGATCCTGCTGTTCTACGAACAACTGCTCAGGGTATCGCCAGCGCTCGGTACGCAAATTGGATATGCCGCCGCGGTTGCCGAAGCGAACGGACCTGAAACAGGGCTCGCAGTTCTGGACGCAATGGATCTGGAGGCCGTCTCTCATTATCAGCCCTACTGGGCTGTGCGCGCCCACCTTCTGCAACGGATAGGGCACGCGCGGGAGGCCGCAGACGCCTACGACCGCGCGATCGGCCTTGCGGAAGACCGGGCCGTGAAAGAGTTCCTGCTCCAAAGACGAGGCTAATTTTTCCTTCAACGCCTGTAGAAATCAACCCACCTCACCCGTCATCCATATAGAGGCGCCAAGCGATGACGCCTCGCGTAATTCGGATACGGGGAGGTCACATGAACATTAAAAATAAGACGGTCTTGATTACCGGCGCCAACCGCGGTATCGGCCGAGCGCTTCTTGAGGAGGCGCTTCGACGGGGGGCCAGGAAGGTGTATGCGGGTACTCGCGGCGCGTTGCAGCATTCTGACAAACGCGTGACGCCCTTAACTCTGGACGTGACCAGCGCTTCGCAGATCGAGCAGGCAGTCAAGGAGGTCGACACGCTCGATGTCCTTATCAACAACGCTGGCATTGCCATCTATGACGATCTGGGCAATCTCGAAGTGCTTGAACAGACCTTCGCGGTCAATCTCCTTGGTCTGCTCAGAGTGACTAACGCGTTCTTGCCGCTTCTGAAGCGCTCCAAGGGAGCCATCCTGAATAACCTGTCCCTGGCGGGGCTCGCTCCCCTGCCGATAATACCGTCCTACTCCACCTCGAAGGCCGCCGCGCTGAACCTGACGCAATCATTGAGAGCGTTGCTTGCCAGCGAAGGCGTCACGGTTCATGCCGTCGTCATCGGCCCCGTAGACACCGATATGAGCCGCGGCCTCGAGATTCCGAAGGCGGCGCCCGAAACAGCGGCAGCCGGCATCTTCGATGGTTTTGAAAAGGGTGAAGAGGAGATCTTTCCCGACCCGGTTTCGCAATCGATCGCGGAAGGGTGGCGTAATGGCGTATCGAAGGCACTTGAGCGCGAGTTCAAGGCATTCGTGCCAACAGTGGCGAGAGCCGAATGACGTCGGCACC
>Ga0209161_10005213_pt1 | contig 10290 bp, 13 predicted proteins | sample GraSoiAngelo_155_FD_186169 | JGI IMG/M metagenome (GOLD analysis project Ga0209161, IMG submission 186169) | Grasslands soil microbial communities from the Angelo Coastal Reserve, California, USA - 14_1009_13_30cm (SPAdes) (version 2) | ecosystem: Environmental > Terrestrial > Soil > Grasslands...
AACGCGAGCTCCTCGAGGAGCTCCAGAAGGCGGTCGGCTGATGGACGACGAGCTTCTCAAGCAGGGGCCCCGCGAGGCACCGGAGCCCGAGACGGCGGAGGAACGCTCGAGCCGCACGGGCCTGAAGACCGCGGGCGGCGGCGTCGCCGCGGGCGGGATCGGGCTCGCCAAGGCGGGGATCCTCGGGAAGCTGTTCCTCTGGCTCTTCGTCTGGAACGGCGTCAGCTCGGCGCTCCGGATCGGCGGCTGGATCGGGATCCTGCTGATTCTTGCGATCGTCGGCGGCGCGATCCTGTACCGGCGGAGGCACGCCTGATGGAGACGGCGGACCGGCCCATCTACATGATCAGCGTGGCCGCCGATCTCGTCGGCATGCACCCACAGACGCTGCGCATCTACGAGACGAAGGGTCTCGTGCGGCCGCACCGGACGCCGGGCGGCACGCGGCTCTACTCCGAGGCGGACGTCGAGCGGCTGCGGATCGTCCAGCGGCTCACCTCCGAGCTCGGGCTCAACCTCGCGGGCGTCGAGCTCGTGTTGCGGCTCGAGGACGAGCTGCGCAAGGCACACGCGCAGGTCGAGCGCCTGCAGCGGCAGCTCCGCCGGGAGGTGCAGAAGGTGCACAAGCAGTACCGCCGCGACCTCGTGCTCGTACGCGACGAGCGGCTTCCAGAAAGGCAATAGCGCATGGATTTCACCAAGCTCACGATCAAGTCCCAGGAGGCGGTCGCGGCGGCCCAGGAGCTCGCGCGCCGCATGGGCAACCCCGAGCTCTATCCCGAGCATCTCGTATTCGCGCTCCTCGACCAGGAGCTGCCGCGCGAGCTCGTCCCCGATGCGGATGCGCTGCGCGCCGAGGCCGAGGCGACGCTCGCGCAGAAGCCGCGCATCGAGGGCTCGCAGCAGCAGCCGGCGGTCTCGGCCGCTTTTTCGAAGGTGCTCGACCGCGCCTTTGACGAGGCCAAGAGGATGGAAGACGAGTACGTCGCCGCGCAGCACCTCCTGCTCGCGCTCGACGTCGTACCGCGCGACGCGCTGCTCGCGAAGATCGCCGAGGTCACCGCCGGCCGGCGCGTCACCTCGGCCGATCCGGAGGGCACGTACCAGGCACTCTCGAAGTTCGGCCGCGACCTCACGGAGGCGGCGGAGTCGGGGAAGCTCGACCCGGTCATCGGCCGCGACGAAGAGATCCGCCGGGTCATCCAGGTCCTCTCGCGCCGCACCAAGAACAACCCCGTCCTGATCGGCGAGCCCGGCGTCGGCAAGACTGCGATCGTCGAGGGACTCGCGCAACGCATCGTCGCCGGCGATGTCCCCGAGTCGCTGAAGGGCAAGCGCGTCTGGGCGCTCGACATCGGCGGCCTGCTCGCCGGCTCGAAGTACCGCGGCGAGTTCGAGGAGCGGCTCAAGGCCGTGCTCGAGGAGATCCGGAACGCCGAGGGCGAGATCATCGTCTTCATCGACGAGCTCCACACGATTGTCGGCGCGGGCGCAGCCGAGGGCGCCGTCGACGCGGCCAACATGCTCAAGCCGATGCTCGCGCGCGGCGAGCTCCGCTGCGTCGGCGCCACCACGCTCGACGAGTACCGCAAGCACATCGAGAAGGACGCCGCGCTCGAGCGGCGCTTCCAGCCGGTTTTCGTCGGCGAGCCCTCCGTCGCCGACACGATCGCGATCCTGCGGGGCCTGAAGGAGCGCTACGAGGCGCACCACAAGGTGCGGATCCGCGACGCCGCGCTCGTCGCCGCGGCCGTCCTCTCCGAGCGGTACATCGCCGACCGGCAGCTGCCCGACAAGGCGATCGATCTCGTCGACGAGGCGGCTTCGCGGCTGAAGATGGAGATCGAGTCGTCGCCGGTCGAGCTCGACGAGGCGAACCGGCGCGTGACGCAGCTCGAGATCGAGCTCGCCGCCCTGGCCGGCGAGTCGGACGAGGTGCGCGCGCCACTCGAGGCCGAGCTCGCGGAGGCGAAGGAGCGCCGCGACGGGCTCGCCGCGCGCTGGGCGCGCGAGAAGGAGGCGCTCGACCGGATCGGCGAGATCACGCAGCAGATCGACGCGTTGCGGATGGAGGCCGAGCGCGAGGAGCGCGCCGGGAACCTTCAGCGGGTCGCGGAGATCCGCTACGGCGAGCTGCCCGCGCTCGAGAAGGAGCTCGAGGAGCGCGACTCGCAGCAGGCCGACTCGATGGTCAAGGAGGAGGTCGACGAGGACGACGTCGCCGCGGTCGTCGCGCGCTGGACCGGCATCCCGGTCGATCGCCTGCTCGAGGGCGAGACCGAGAAGCTCGTCCGCATGGAGGAGCGGCTGCACCAGCGCGTCGTCGGCCAGGACGAGGCGGTCGAGGCGGTTGCAAACGCGCTCCGCCGCGCCCGCACGGGCCTGCAGGACCCGAACCGGCCGATCGGCTCCTTCGTCTTCCTCGGCCCGACCGGTGTGGGGAAGACCGAGCTCGCGCGCGCGCTTGCCGAGTTCATGTTCGACGACGAGCACGCGATGGTCAGGCTCGACATGAGCGAATACCAGGAACGGCACACGGTCGCGCGGCTGATCGGCGCGCCGCCCGGCTACATCGGCTACGACGAAGGGGGCCAGCTCACCGAGGCGGTGCGGCGGCGGCCGTACAGCGTGATCCTCCTCGACGAGATCGAGAAGGCGCACGCGGAGGTCTTCGACGTGTTGCTGCAGGTGCTCGACGACGGGCGCCTCACCGACGGACAGGGCCGCACGGTCTTGATCATGACCTCGAACGTCCGCTCGGTGGACGCCCTGCGCGACGTCTTCCGGCCGGAGTTCCTGAACCGGATCGACGAGGTGATCGAGTTCAGGCCGCTCTCGAAGGAACAGATCGCGGAGATCGTCGAGCTGCAGCTCGCACGGCTGCGAGAGCGGCTTGCCGAGCGGCGGATCGAGCTCGAGCTGACCGATGCGGCGAAGGATGCGCTCGCGGAAGCGGGCTGGGACCCCGCATTCGGGGCGCGACCGCTCAAGCGCGCGATCCAGCGGCTCCTCGAGAACCCGCTCGCGTTACGCCTGCTCGAGGGCGACTTCGCCGACGGCGACACGATCCGCGTGGACGCCGAGGACGGCGAGATCCGCTTCGAGAAGGTCGGGGCAGCGGTCTTCGCGGCGTAGCGTGCTCGTCGTCGCCGCCACCGAGCGGGAGCTCGCGCTCCTCGACGGGCTCGACACGTTCTGCTGCGGGATCGGCCCGGTGGAGGCGGCGCTGCAGACCGCCCGCGCGCTCGAGCAGCATCGGCCGGAGGCCGTCGTCCACGTTGGGATCGCGGGGTCGCGGACCCTCGAGCCGCCGGAGCTCGTGCTGGGGAGCGAGGCCGTCTACTGCGACGTGATCGACCCCGCGTCGACCCTGCCTCGCGTCGAACGCGCAGGACCCGATGCCGCGCTGCTCGAGCGGGCGCGCCTGGCCCTCCCCAACGCGCATGTCCTCCCGATCGCGACCTGCGGCAAGGTGGGCGCGGGAACGGGCTTCGACGTCGAGGCGATGGAGGGCTTCGGCGTGCTGCGCGCCTGCGAGCTCGCCGGTGTCCCCGCGGTCGAGCTGCGCGCGATCTCGAACTCGCCGGACGAGGCAGACCGACAGCGCTGGCGCTTCGACGAGGCCTTCGCGGCGCTCGCCGAGGCTTTACACCGACTCGACGTCGTCTAGGAACTCGGCGTTGCCGTGGCGCGTCGGAGCGCCGTAGGCGAGGAAGAGGATCTCCTCGCCGGTCTCGTTCCGCGCCTGGAGAGGCGTGGCCTGGTGGACGACGACAACCCCGCCCGGCTCGACGTCGACGCGCTCCCACGGCTCGCCGAGCAGCATTGTCAGCGTGCCGCGCAGCGGGACGAAGACCTCCTCCTGGTCGGGGTCGAGGTGGCGGCGCCCGCGCGTATGCGCCGGATAGCGCCACATCCGCGCCCGCGACTCGGTCATGTGGGCCGGCTCGGTCAGGGCGGCCGCGTGGCGCGGCTCCTGGCCTTCGTGCCCGGGCCGCTCCTCCCACTCGAGGTCAGCGTGGTGGACGACGTTCCAGGTCACGGCGCGACGATACCCTCCGCGCCGATGGCCGAGTTGCGCCCTGTCGCGCTGCCTCCCGCCGAGCGCACGATCGGCCAGCTCGTCGCCGAGTCGATCCGCTTCTACGGGGAGCACTTCTGGAGCTCGCTCCGCCTCGGCGTCGGCCCGGCCATACTCGCCGTCGTCAGCGCCAACGTCTCGCGGCGGACGGCGCTCATTCTCTCGCCGACGCTGTTCGGCGCGCTGCTCAGCGCGACGTACGTCTACGCCAGCGTGCTCGTGCTCGGGAAGCGCCCCTCGCGGGGCCGGCTCGTCGTCGCCTGGCTCGCCGGCTGGCTCGTCTTCGCGCCGGTGCCGTTCCTCGTGCTCGCCTACGTCCTGCCGGGCCTCGTCTGGCTCGCATCGTTCGCGCTTCTCGTGCCAGTGCTCGTGGTCGAGGAAGCTTCTCTGCGAGGCGCCGTCGGGCGCGCTTGGCGGCTGGCGCGAGCCGACTACGTCCACGGAATCGGATCCCTGATCACGCTCGCGATCGTCGTCCTGCTCACGCAGGCCGTCCTCGCGTTCATCCTGCGTGGCTTCGGCGACGCGGCGGTGTGGACTGCCTACTTCCTCGCGAGCGTGGTCGTCTCGCCGCTCCTCTTCGTCGGAGCGGCGCTGCTCTACGTCGATCAGGCCGCCCGCGCCGAGGTCCAGTAGGGTCCGGCCATGCCGATCTACATCCTTCTCTCGCGGCTCTCGCAACAGGGCGTGCAGACGCTCCAGAGCAATCCGAGCCGGCTGAACGAGGTCAACCGCGACGTCGAGGAGCTTGGCGCCAAGGTGCTCCACCAGTGGGCGACGCTCGGCGAGTTCGATTTCGTCAACGTCGTCGAGGCGCCGGACACCGCGACGATCGCGAAGGTCTCGGTCGCGCTCGGCGCACGCGGGTCGACCCGCGTCCAGACGCTGCCTGCGCTGACGATCGACGAGTTCGTCCAGACGATCCAGTAGCTACCCGGCGACTGCGACGCGGCGGACGGTGACGCCCCAGGCTGCGCCCGTAGCGAACAGCTCCTCGGGGTCGACCTCGCCGAGCCAGCCGAGGAAGTGGGGGTCCGGGTCGTCCTCCGTGCAGCCGTACACCGCCGAGTGGACCTCCGGCGCGGGCGGCTCGTCCTTCGCGCGCGCCGCCTCCTCGGCCCGGCGCTCCGCCTCCTCTGCGGCGGGACCCTCCATGTAACCGCGCGGCATTGCAGGAGGGTAGTGGCTGTACCCTCGCCGTGTGGCCCCTGCGCTCGCCGTCCACGAGCTCGCAAAGCGCTACGGGTCCGTCGAGGCGCTCAAGGGCGTCGACCTGTCGGTGGAGGAGGGTGAGCTCGTGGGACTGCTCGGGCCGAACGGCGCCGGGAAGTCGACGCTCGTCAAGATCGCGGTCGGGCTCGTGCGCGCCACTCGCGGACGGGCCGAGGTCGCGGGCGCCCGTGCCGGCTCTCGCGCTGCGCGGGCGGAGCTCGGCTACCTCGCCGAGCTCTTTCGCTTCCCGGGTTGGTACACGGCCGACGAGGTGCTCGGCCTCCACCAGCGGCTGGCGCGCTCCGAAGGCGGTGCCGCCGAGCGGAAGCGGCTGCTCGAGCTCGTCGCCCTCGCCGATGCTCGCGACCGCCGGGTGGACGGCATGTCGAAGGGGATGCAGCAGCGTCTCGGCATCGCGCAGGCGCTCGTCGGCTCGCCGCGCGTCCTCGTCCTCGACGAGCCGACGTCGGCGCTCGACCCGGCAGGGCGCCGCGTCGTGCGGGTCCTGCTCGAGGAGCTGCGAAGCAAGGGCGCCTCCGTCCTCCTCAACTCGCACCTGCTCTCCGAGATCGAGCTCGTGTGCGACCGCGTGGCGATCCTCCGCGCCGGGGAGGTCGTCGCCGCCGGCTCTCCCTCCGAGCTCTCTCGGCCCCGCGGGGTCGAGCTCGAGACCGACGAGGGACTGCGCACGGTCGAGGGCGCCACGCGAGAGGACGCGGCGCGCCTGGTCGCCGAAGCGGTCGTCGCCGGCAGGCGCGTCTACGGCGTTCGGGTCCTAACGTCCACGCTGGAGGACACGTACCTGGAAGCGGTCGGGGAAGAAGTGTCGTGAGCGCCGTGCTCACGATTGCGGACTACGGCTTCCGGGAGGCCCTACGCCGGAAGGTGTTCGCGGTCGTCGTCCTGTTGACGGCGGTGTTCCTCGTCCTCTTCTGGCTTGCGAACCACTACGTGTTCACCCGGCTGTCGACGATCTCGCCGCCCGCAGACGTCAACGTCGACACGCGCACGTTTGCCGGCGCCTTCCTGCTCGGGCTCGCGATGTTCGCCACCCTCTTCCTCGGCGTCGTCCTCGCCGTCTTCCTCACGCTCGGAGTCGTCTCGGGAGACGCGGAACGCGGTCTGCTCCAGCCGCTCGTGGTGCGCCCCATCGGCCGGACGACCCTGCTGCTCTCACGCTTCCTCGGGGCCGCCGCGGTTTGCAGCGTCTACGTGCTCGCGGTGTACGGGATCGCACTGACGATCATCGACCTCACTGGTCACTGGACGCCTCCGGCGAAGGTCGCGCCAGGGCTCGAGCTCGCGGGTGGTGTCGTGATCGTGATCGCCCTCTCGATCCTCGGCTCCGTCGTCCTCTCCTCGACGGCGAACGGGATCGCAGTCTTCATGCTCTTCGGCGCCGGGCTCGTCGCGGGGCTGCTCGGGACGATCGGCCACGCGCTGAACTCGCACGCGATCCTCCACGCTTCCAAGGTCGCGGCCTGGGCGCTGCCATTCGAGGCCCTCTACCAGGACGGGCTGCGGCTGATCTCGAGCAACGCGAGCGGCCTCACGGGCTTCCTCCTCCAACTCGGGCCGTTCGGCGGCGCCTACGTGCACGGCTGGGGGATCCGGGTCTGGGCCGCCGGATACCTCTGTGCCGCGCTCGCTCTCGCGCTGCTCGCGTTCTCGCGGCGCGATCTGTAGGAGACTTGGCAAAACAGTGGCTGTGCCGCAGGGCCGCGCTGAGCGCCGCGACTCCTCGCTTCGCTCGTCGGCCGGCTTCGCCGGCTGCGGCGTCCTCGGTCGCACCGATAGGACTCCGCTATCGGCGCTCCCTGCGTCCTTGCCTCGCGACGCCCATCGCACCCCTGCGACGAGCACCGTTCTGCCAAGCCCTCCTAGGCCATCGCGGCGAGCGCGACCGCGACCTCGCCCGCGAGACGCGCGTTCTGCGCGACGAGCGCCCTGTTCGCGGCCTCCGTGCGGCCACCGCTTTCGCGGTGGAGGTGCGCGAGGACGTACGGCGTCACGGCCTGGCCGCTCACCCCGGCGGCTGCCGCGGCGGCCAGCGCCTCGTCGAGCAACGGCTCGACGTCCTCGAGCGGCTCGTCCGGCGGCCTGCCGAGCAGGAGCCCGGCGCCGCCGAGCCGCCAGTGCGCCTCGGCCACCCGCGCCGCCTCCTCCGCCGACTCGACGCGAGCGGACACGGGTGGGCCGCCCACCGCTGCATAGAAGAGCGGCAGCGTGTCAGCACGGAACCCGAGCACCGGCACACCGAGCGATTCGAGCAGCTCCGCCGTCGCCGGCACGTCGAGGAGGGACTTCACGCCGGCGGAGACGACGAGCGCGGGCGTGCGCGCGAGCTGGGCCAGGTCGGCCGAGACGTCCGGAGGGTGCGGGAAGCCGCGATGCACGCCTCCGATCCCGCCGGTCGCGAGGACGCGGACGCCTGCCGCCCGAGCGACGGCGAGCGTGCCGCCGACCGTCGTCGCGCCGGCGGCGTGCTGCACGGCGGCGGGCGCCAGGTCGCGCGGCCCGACCTTGCGCGCTTCCGGCCCGAAGTCCGCGAGCTCTTCCGCCGTCAGTCCGAGGCGAACCTCCCCGCCGAGGACGCCAACGGTCGCGGGGACGGCGCCCGCCGCCCGCACCTGCCGCTCGGACTCCAGCCCGACCTCGACACCCTCGCCGGGCGGGAAGCCGTGCGCGACGAGGGTCGTCTCGAGCGCAACGACGGCACCGCCTGCGGCGAGCGCGTCGCGCACCTCGTCGGCGAGGCGGATCACGCCGAGCGTTCCATCTCCACGAAGCGGCTCTCCTCGCCACGCCGTACCTCGTGGAAGCCGGCGCGCCGGTAGGCACGGACAGCGCGCTCGTTCCAGCGCGCGACCCAGAGCCGGAAGGTCCGGGGCCGCCACTCGCGGCGCGCGTAATCGAGCCCGGCGGCGATGAACGGCTGTGCGAGGCCGCGGCCGGTCAGGTCGGGCCGCATACCGAGGCCGATCCGCACCTCGTGTCCCTCGGGGACGAAGTTGAAGAAGCCGACGAGCTCGCCGTCGTCGTCGACGACCGAACGGAGGTGCGTTCGCCGGGCCGGATTTACGAACAGCTCGATGCGCCGCGGGTCGGCGGACGTGTCGTACCACTCGTACGGAAACTCGTACCGCCACTCCGCGATCGCCGCCGCGTGCTCGTCCGTGAGCGGCTTCACCTTCACGGGAGCGACCCTACTTTCGCCACGCAGCGTGCGGCCGCGTCGAGGCCACGCCGTGCCGCCTGCTCGAGCGAGCCACCCACGAGGAAGCCGGCGGCGAGCGCGTCGCCCGCACCCGTCGGGTCGACGACCTGCGCCTCCACGGCGGCGAAGTCGAGCGTCGCGTCCTCCGTGACGACGGTGCAGCCGCGCGCGCCGCGCTTCAGCACGCCGACCGGCGCCGCGAGATAGGCGCCACCCAGCAGCTCCCATTCGGCCTCGGTGGCGAAGAGAACGTCGGGCGCGAGCTCGTCGAGGAGCTCGCGGAACCGCACCGGCCCGTAGCCGCGGATCTCGGTCCACGCTGCGACGTCGACCGAGACGCGCGCGCCCTCCTTGCGTGCGAGGCGAGCCGCCAGAAGCGCAGCCGCCGCGATCGGCTCCTGCAGCAGCGCGTAGCCGGAGAGGTGGAGGACGTCGCACGCGACCCATTCCTCCTCGAGCTCCTCCGGCGTGAACGACGGCGCCACGCCTCGGTCGGAGGCGAGGGCGCGGTCACCGTCGTGGACGATCGAGGCGACGACGCCGGTCGCGCCCGAGCCGACGGGCCCGACGAGCTCGACGCTGCGCGAGGCGAGCTCCCGCGCCACGAGCTCGCCTGCCGGGTCGTCGCCGCGCTTTGCAATGCACCGTGCGTCCGCACCGAGCTCGGCTGCCCAGGCGGCGACGTTGGCCGCTTGACCTCCGGCTCCCGCCCGGTTCGACGCGCGCACGTCGCCGCCGGGAGCAAGCGGCTCCGAGAGCAGCACGACCACGTCGAGCAGTACGTCACCGAACGTCGCGATCCGCAAGGCACAATCGTCCCATGGACGGGGAGAAGAGACCGGGGAGAGCGAGGGACTTCCTCCTCGGCGGCCTCGTGGGCGCCTCGGCGGCGGTCGCGACCGCTCGGCGGCGGCGCAAGGTGCGGCGCCGGCGCGACCAGCGGTTGGAGCAGCCGGCCGGCCTCGCCGCGTTCGAGGGCGCGCCCTGCTTCGAGGAGCTGCTCGAGCAGCGGGCGGCGGCGGAGCCCGAACGGTGAACGCCTCGTTTCAGGCGTCGCTTCGGTGAGAATGCTCAGTTGATGGTCCGGCCGGTCCGCGTTCTACCCCTGCTCGCCGTTCTCGCTGCGGTCGCCGTCGCGCTCGTCGCGCCGGGACGCGCGTCCGCGCGCGTGACTCCGCTGGGCGAGTATTTCCAGGTCGTTGTCCTCGACCGGATCAGCGACGCGACGTTCGCCTCGCTCGCCGAGCGCGGCGCCGTCGGGCTGCTGCGGCCGAGCTATGGCCCAACGACGAACCGCCGACGCGCCCTCGCCGAGCTCGAGCGCGGAGCGGAGGTGAACGCGCGGCTCGGCGGCGTCCCGAAGGGCAAGCCGCTGATCGACGTCGACAAGGCCAGCGTCTACCCGAACTGCCACAAGTGCATCGTCGTCCAGTTGCCCCCGCGTGGCGCGCCGACGTCGAACGACCGCCTCTACCGCATCGCGATCATCGGCCACGGCTTCCACGGGTTGCTCAGCTCGCCGACCACCCACATTCCCGGCCTCATCTCCGTCGTGGACGTGGCGCCTACGGCGGTGGGAGGGCATCCCGCGACGACCCTGTCCTGGACACCGTCGACGAACCCGGTCGGACAGCTCTCCCGTCTCGGCCACGCGATCCACTCGAACAACCGGCTCAAGTTCCCGGTCCTCTTCATCGTCGCCGGCCTGCTGCTCGCTCTCGCGCTGCTCGGCCTGCGTGCGGCGGTGACCGCGGTTCCCGCGGCGCTGCTCGTCAACCTC
>Ga0209161_10005217_pt1 | contig 10286 bp, 8 predicted proteins | sample GraSoiAngelo_155_FD_186169 | JGI IMG/M metagenome (GOLD analysis project Ga0209161, IMG submission 186169) | Grasslands soil microbial communities from the Angelo Coastal Reserve, California, USA - 14_1009_13_30cm (SPAdes) (version 2) | ecosystem: Environmental > Terrestrial > Soil > Grasslands ...
GCATCGGGGATTTCATCAACTTCGCCAAACGCGGATCTCTCATCACCTTTGCGTTAACGCGATCACGGTGCGCACGCGACTTGAACACAATGTAGGAGAACAATACCGTCTCGCCGGGCTTGGTTTTGATTCCGCGCGGAAACGGCTTTCTCATTTTGATGTTCAGATTGTCGCCGGCACACTCTCGGAATTCGAGCGCGCCGTGCTCTCGCCAGATTTTGCCGGCTTTCTGCGCCCCGCGGCGATAGTGGTCCACGTTCTTCTTTGGAAGCGGGATGACAATTCCATCAACATAATGAGCCATGGATATTCCCTGGTCGCGTTGACTTAGACTGCGAACTGCGCTTCCGCCCGGATATCCGCGGCAATAGGACATTCGCCCGCCACAGGCCTGACTTCCACGCGAATGCCATACGGCAAACCTGGGCATTCTCTCGCGATAGCAACCGCTTCGTCCATGGTGGCGACATCGAGAAGAAAATAGCCGCCAACTGCTTCTTTCGATTCGGCGAATGGGCCGTCGGAAACGACACGATCCTTTCCCGCAACGATTTTTCCCTCTCGTTCGAGTGGGTTTCCAGCCACCGCCTTGCCTTCTTCGGTCAGGCGCTTGAACCAATTCATCCAATTGTCTGTAACCTTTTGCAGTTCTTCCGGCGAGAGACCTTTGCGTAGGTCGGTCCCGCGAAATAGCAGCATGTATCCGTTTTGATTTTGGTTTTGTGTACTCATGTTCTGTATTGTTGGTTAAGTGTTGTTGAGTTTAAGCGTGTACCAGTTGTTCTTCTCGCGCCAATTCGCGTGCGCGAACATCGAGGGGACATTCTTCAGCCAATGGGCGAACTTCAACTGAAGTGCCGTAAGCGAGACTCGGACTGCTCTGGGCGATGGCAATGGCTTCTTCGAGCGTCTCGACATCCAACAGCAGATATCCGCCGATGGCTTCCTTGGATTCAGCAAATGGACCGTCGGAAAGGACCCGCCCCTTTTTGCCAGACACGATTGCTCCTTTGCGTTCGAGTGCGTGTCCAGGCCTGGCTTTGCCTTGCGCAGTCAATCGGTCGATCCAGGCTTTGTTCTGGTTGATGACTTTTTGAAGCTCTTTGTGCGAAAGCGCCTCGTACCATTCATCGCTGCGGTACAGCAGCATGTATCCATTTTGATTCTGTGTGCTCATATTAGCCTTTAGTTGATCGTTGATTGTTTTTCTCGTTTCAAAACTACAACGAATGAGTCGCCGCGTTTTGGACAATTATTTCGCATTCGCATCGCTCTCCCAGAGACCAAAGGCGTTACCCTCGGTATCCTGGCAGACGGCAAAGTAGCCCATCTGTGGTACAGCCGTTTTCGACATGCAGATTTTGCCACCGAACTTCTCGATCTTTTTGGAGAACTCGGCGACTGAATCTACGCTGATGTAGTTGACGATTGGCTCTCCGGGATGTCTGCGCCCCTTGAGTGCACCATCGGGAGTATCGTCAGCGCCGCCCGTGTCAATATGCCAATAATCACCTCCACCGGGAAATGGATTGATCTTCCAGCCAAACAAATTGCTGTAAAACGCGTTGGCGCGTTCCGGGTTGTCGGCCGGGATTTCAAACCAAACGATGCTTGCTGCTTGTTTCTTCTCTGACTTGCTCATGTTTTTTCCTTTCTGTTCATGCGTGATTTTCAGGGATACAACGAATGACCAAGCCGACTCAGGACAAAATTTTTCTACAATTCATCCTATCCTGTCATTCTGAGCGAAGCGAAGAATCTCGGATCATTTTCTAAATCGCTCCTGCGGAAACAAATCAGAGGTGTTTCGCTTCGCTCAACATGACAGCGCCGTTAAGAGATGCCTAGCTGCGAGATTGCGCTGATCGCGTTCCCAGTCCATCTCTCTGTTATACGACAGGTGAATAGTTGGCTATTATTTAGGTTCCTCGGCAACTTTGAGGACAATCTTGCCGCGCGTGTGACCAGTCGCGATTTGTTCCTGGGCCTTAATTGCCTCAGAAAGCGGGAACGTTTGCGACACAATCACTTTGATTTTCTTCTGGTCAATTAGCTTGCCGATCTCGGCGAGCTCGTCCGCGTTAGGCTCCACACTGATGAATGTGCCGCGAATCCCGCGTCTCTCGAGTTCAGCCGGGTCTGGGCGCGGTACTATCGACACAATGAATCCGCCTTTCTTCACCACTCCATAGGAGCGCCTCAGCGTATCCTCGCCGAGCGAATCAAGCACAACATCGACATCCTTTACGATGTCCTCGAACTTTTGTTTCGTATAATCGATCGCCACATCTGCGCCTAATTCTTTAAGCAAATCCTGGTTTCGCGTCGACGCAGTGGCAATCACCTTCGCCCCGCGCGCCTTAGCGATTTGAATGGCGAACGTTCCGACGCCACCCGATCCGCCGTGAATGAGCACGGTCTGACCCGTGCTGAGTTTCGCGGTGTCGATTAACGCCTGCCATGCAGCTAACGCGACGATCGGCACTGCGGCGGCCTCGAGGTAAGTGAGCGATTGGGGCTTGGGTGACGCTTCGCGTTCGGTTGCGACGATGTATTCAGCATAGCCGCCACCATCTTTCAGATTGGTATATGCAAATACTGAATCACCGTTCTTGAACTTCGTGATCTTCGAGCCCGCCTTCTCCACCACGCCAGCGATATCGGACCCGGGAATGAGAGGTAGCCTTGTCCCCAAAACCTTCGCAAATTTACCCGAGCGAATGGACGCATCGACGGCGTTCACCCCGGCCGCGATCACCCGGATGAGAATCTCATCATCCCTTGGCTCGGGCCGTTGAACGTCTTCGTACTTCAATACCTCAGGGCCACCGTACTCGTGCACGACAATTGCTGCTTGTTTCTTCTCTGACTTGCTCATGTTTTTCCTTTCTGTTGATGTGTGATTTTGCAGATACGACGAATGACCAAGCCGACTTGGACAAACTTTTCTGACTAGGTCGTCTCTCCGTCAACGCAGCGCTGCAGTCTTTTCAAAAGAAACGCTCGCTCCGATTTGGTCTCTGCTAGTTCAAATGATTTGCGGAATTGTTCGGCAGCGGCTTGCGGATTTCCCGACTGCATTTCGAATTCACCGAGCACTGCATAAAGCAGGTAATATGAACTCAGTTTATTGAGATTTCGAATTCGCCGTACAGCCTGGAGTCCGGCTTTTGCTCCGCGGATGTTGGCGATCGCCACTGCACGATTGAGGGCTACGACCGGCGACTGATCGAATTCGATCAACCGGTCGTAAAGCGAAAGGATCTGATGCCAGTTGGTGGACTCGTAGTCCTTCGCAGCGCAGTGACATGCCGCAATTCCCGACTGAAGATGATACTCGCTGAGCTCGTTGCCTGCTGCCGACTGCGCGAAGTGAAACATGCCGCGCGCGATCATTGATTTGTGCCAACGCGTCCGGTCCTGCTCTTGCAGGCGCAGCCCAACGCGTCCGGTCCTGCTCTTGCAGGCGCAGCAGATTACCCCCGGTGTCGAGCCGCGTCGGATTGCGAGCGGCGTTCAACAACATCAACGCCAGCAACGCGTGCGTCTCTGGCTGATTGCCGGCTGGATGAGCCACCAATAACTCGGCAAGGCGAATTGCTTCTTCGCAGAGCTCCTCGCGAACGAGATTGTCACCGCTCGACGCTTTGTAGCCTTCGTTAAACAGGAGGTAAAGCGATTGCAAAACACTATCCAAGCGCTGCCCCAATTCTCCGCCTGCGGGAATTTCAAACGGGATTCGCGCCTGATGGATTTTTTGTTTCGCCCTGGTCAGTCGCTTAGCAATTGCAGCCTCTGTGGTTAGAAATGCGTGTCCTATTTCCGCGACACTAAAGCCGCACAGCGTCTTCAACGCGAGGGTGACCTGCGCCTCCGCTGGAATGGCTGGGTGACAACAGACGAACATCAAGCGCAAACGGTCATCGCTAATTTCGTCTTCTGAAAAAATCGCTTCGTCCGACGTGGCGCTGTCGCGATCCATTAGACGACTGATTTCCGCTTGTTTGTTCTGAAATACTTTTCGTCGGCGAACGACGTCCAGCGCGAGATTGCGCGACGCACGCATAATCCATGCTGACGGATTTTTCGGAACTCCATAGAACGGCCAGGTTTGCAACGCCCGCGCGAGCGCCTCCTGAACAACGTCTTCCGCAAGGTTGAGATGCTCGATGCCAAAGATTCGGGTGAGAATGGCAACCATTTTCGCCCCCTCGCGGCGAAAAAGATGTTCCACTATGCCGGATACTTCCGCTGGTTGTTGGACAATGTTTTTCAAAGCAAGGCCACCATGCAATGAATCCCTCAAAAAATACTCGCGCTCCCTACCATGTCATTCCGAGCAGAGCGAGGAACCGCACAAACAAAGCTCGTCACGCCAAGTAAGCGCAACATCCGCACATCGAGTGCGCGGCGGCGTTTTCGTCAGATAGTGTAATCTTTCGACGTTTTGAGAGGTCCCTCGCTTCGCTCGGGATGACCCCGCCACCCTCAGATCCGTTCTTCTTCCAAGTCGTACACGTCGAACCAGTGATGCACCACCCTGTTACGAGGAATGAACTGCTGAATATAATCCTCCATGTACTCCTGGAGTTCCAAGGGCAAGTCGCTCAAATGCAGGTCGCGCTCCTTGTTGTTCCAGGCAATGATTTCGGCACGCGGACGCTTTTTAGCATGATCGCCGATCCACTCGGCGATTTCATCGTCGGTTGCACCGGTGGCAACGAACGACCGAAAATCATCATAATCGATCTCGGCAAATTTCAACCAGCGTTGATCGAGCGGACAATTGGAATGGTACTCCCCTTCCCAGCCTATAAGCACTGCGCGACATTTGTCCACGGCGCGCGCCGCCAGCACGTAGTCAGCCAACGTTTGACGCGGACTTCGTGGAAATTCTTTGCTATCGCGTAGATCGCTCGCCAGCAACTTCACTTTTTCGAGATTCTCATCCATAGCTTTTTTTGTTCCTCCTACCTGCTTGGTTTCACTTAGTCGACTTCCGGGTTTCGGTTTTTCAACGGGCTTCACCTCCACCGCGATGCCTTCATCTAAATCGTCGGTCGGATTCATAACGACTTTTGTATTTTCCTTCAGGCCGTCGAGGACCTCGATTTGCGTTCCGAAGTCCCGCCCAACGCTAATTTTCTGCCAGTGGATGCGGTTGCCCCCTGTGACCGTGACGACCTGCGGACCTTGCGCACGAAAAACAAATGCGTTTGCTGGCACAACGATCGGCGCATTATCGGCCGGTAACAGAAATTTAACTTGTCCGTACATCCCGGCATAAAGCGTCCCGTCATCATTTGGAACCTGCACTTCCACTTGCATGGTGCGCGAAGTCGGATCCATCGCGCCGGCTGTTCGTGTCACCGCGCCGTCAAACTCACGGCCCGGAAATTCCTGCAGCAGAATTTTTGCTTTCAAGCCTTCGCGAACTTGAGCGGCATTAGTTTGCGGCACGAACACGTACACGCGGAGCGGATCGCTTTGCACGAGACTGAACAGCGGCGTGCCGGAATTTCCAGTTCCAGCTGTCACTAGCGTGCCGACATCGATATTGCGGGCTGCGATTTTGCCGGCAAACGGCGCGAGGATTTGCTGGAAACCCTGAATTTTTTCGAGCTGCTGCAGATTCGCTTTAGCCGCTTCATAAGCTTTCTCGTTTTGATCGTACTCCTGTTTCGATACGACATTTTTCTGGACCAAATCGCGCCAGCGATCGGCAGTGACCTTGGCTATCTCTTCCTGTGCGCGCGCTTGCGCCAGTTGCTGATCCACCTCGGGTGTTGAAATCTCCGCCAACAATTGCCCGGCCTGCACGTTGTCGCCGATATCGACCTTCCAGCTTTTTACGTAGCCGTTGGACCGCGGGAAAATTGTCGTTTGGGTAAACGCTTGGATTGTTCCCGGCAAAATCAATTCCTTCGGTTTGCTGTCGCGATTCGCGGTCGCTACATTGACTGCGATTTGCGTTGTTCGTTGCGCGAAATCCTTCTGCTCATTGCGCTGACTGACGTGCCGCCACGTGCCGAGTATGACCAGAATTGCAAGGACCGTAACCGCTGCAATTGGTCCCCAAACGGCAACGCTCCGCATCGGCGGATGAAGTGGTGTGTGCGGTGTCGCATGTCGATCCTCCGCTCGCGACGACTGTCGATCTTGCGCGCTAGTCTCCTCGTGCGCGCCATTTCCTTGATGCCTGTCAGTCTCGGTTCGGATCATTAAGCAACTCCTTCCGCCGTATCGCCCTGCTCCTGCCGCGCAAACTGTTCGTCTTCGTCACACGTGAATTCCTTTTTCCGAAGCAAACTGTAAACGACCGGGACAAAAAACAGCGTAGCGACAGTGGCCACGACCAACCCACCGATCACCGCACGTCCAAGCGGCGCGTTTTGCTCGCCGCCTTCGCCCAAACCAAGCGACATCGGCAACATTCCGATGATCATCGCCATCGCGGTCATGATCACCGGACGCAAGCGGGTGAAACCAGCGGCCAGCGCAGCATCGAACGCGTTCTTGTTTTCATGCGCGCAGCGTTCGTCGTTTGCAAAAGTCACAACTAAGATGCTGTTCGCCGTGGCCACGCCAATCGCCATGATCGCGCCCATCAGCGACGGGACATTGATCGTGGTTCCGCTCAGAAATAGCATCCAGATGATGCCGCACAGTGCGCCGGGTAAAGCCATGATGATAATGAACGGATCGGTCCACGATTGGAAATTGACCACCATCAGGAAATAAACGAGGACGATTGCAAACAGGAGACCGGCGCCGAGTCCGGCGAATGAGCTGTTCATGCTTTGTACTTGTCCGCGCACACTTAGAAATGTGCCGCGCGGCAGTTTCGATTTGAATTCGTCGACCACTTTGTTCACCTGGTCGGCCACGCCCCCGAGATCGCGCCCCTGCACGTTGGCCAGCACATCGAAAACCGGTTGCACATTGTAGTGATTCACGATTACGGGTGACTCGCGCCGCTCGATCGTGGCGAGATTCCCCAGCAATTCAGGACGAGGTAAACCCGGCGCAACGACCGGCGTGTTCTTCAAATCTTGCAGCGTGTCCATTTTGTACTGTGGCGTCTGCACGGCGACCTGGTAGTTCACGCCGTTCTGAAAGTTGAGCCAGTAGTTGGGCGCCGTCTGGCCGCTCGAGCTGAGCGAAATCAACATCGTTTGCGCTACATTACTTTGGGTTAGGCCAATTTGTTCGGCGCGCGTTCGGTCCACATTCACACGCAAGTCCGGCCCATGGACAAGTTGGTGCACGTGCGCATCGACTGCTCCGGGAATTTGCGCGACGCGCGTTTTGATTTGGTTGGCGATGTCGTACCCTTTCGGGTCGCGGCCAGTTACTTGAATGTCGATCGGCGACGGAATGCCGAAATTCAAGATCTGACTGACGATATCTGGCGCAGAGAAATAAAACTCCATGTCCGGAAAATCGTGGTGCAATTTCTCTCGCAAGATTTTTACGTATTGCGCGGTCGGCTTATGGTTGGGGTTGAGAGCGACGAGAATTTCGCCGTCGGCCGAGCTGATCGTCGCATTGTCACTAAAGGCGAGATTAATCCCGCTTGTGGGCAGCCCGATGTTATCGAGAACGTTCTGGATTTCGTTAGGCGGAATGACTTCGCGAATCACGCGACCTACTTGAAAAAATCGCTCCTGGGTCGATTCAAGCCGAGTGCCTGCGGGAGCTCGCACATGCAAACGAAGCTGGCCGGCATCGACCGATGGGAAAAAGTCGCGGCCGAGAAAAGGAATGAGACAACACGAAACAAGCACCAGCGCGCCCATGCCGGCAAACACAATGGGCCGATGTTCGAGACACCAGCGCAATGCATTGACATATCGTGCCCGAAGTTTTTCGAATCCGTGATTGAAGTGCTCGTGAATGCCAGAGAAAAATTCGCGTATTCTCGCGAACAGCGACACACCCGGCTTTTGCGCGCTGCTATCTCCTTCGAGCGACCCCGGCGCGCTCGGCGATCGCGCCCTACCATTCTCGTCGAGCGTGCGTGCGAGGCTGGTATCAATTTCCTCCATGTGCCCACGCATTAGAAATCTCACCATCGTCGGGACGACCGTGCGCGAGAGAAAATAGGAAGCGAGCATCGCGAAGATCACTGCCATGGCCAGTGGTTGAAAAAGAAACCTGGCCGTGCCGCTCAAGAAAAAGATCGGTACGAAAACGATACAAATACAGAGAGTTGAAACGAACGCCGGCACTGCAATCTGGGACGCCCCGTCGAGAATGGCGCGCACCATCGGTTTCTTCATCGCCAGGTTGCGATGGATGTTCTCGATCTCGACCGTAGCGTCGTCCACCAAAATGCCGACCGCCAAAGCGAGTCCGCCCAGCGTCATCAGGTTCATGGTCTGACCGAGCACGCTGAGAATGATTATCGAGCATAAGATCGACAATGGAATTGAAGTGGCAACGACCAGAGTTGAGCGCCAGCTCCCGAGAAAGAGCAGGATCATGAGCGCCGTCAGACAGGCCGCAATAACGCCTTCCTTCAAAACACCGTTAATGGCGGCACGAACGAAAATCGACTGATCGAACAATTGCGTAATCTCCAACTCGGACGGCAAGGTCGCCTTGATTCGTGGCAGAGCCGCTTTTACCCGGTTAATGATGTCGAGCGTTGATGCGCTCGCGCTCTTCAAAACCGTCAGCAGCGCCGAGCGCACGCGATTTTGCGCGACGATATTCGTTTGGACTGCGAAGCCGTCGCGAACGTGCGCGACATCGCGAATGTAAACGGTCGCGTTGTTCACCTGTTTGATCGGCAGATCGTTCAGCGTTTGCAAAAGTTCCGGGCTGGAATTCAGCCGCACGTTGTATTCGCGGTCGCCGATTTTTTCCGTCCCGGCCGGGAGGATCACGTTTTGAGCATTGAGTGCGCTGCTCACGTCTGCGGGCGAAAGCCCTTTACCGAAAAGTTTCTGCGGATCCAGATCGACCATGACCTGGCGGGATTTGCCACCGTATGGCAGCGGCACTTGTGCGCCCTGGACGGTAGCAAGTTGCGTGCGGATGAAATTCAGACCGAGATCGTACAGGTCCTGTTCGGAAAGCGTTTTACTCGTTAGGCCGAGCTGCAGGATGGGCACATTCGAGGCGCTGTATTGAAGGATGAGAGGCGGCGTGGTGCCGGGCGGCATGATGCGCAGGAGCGTCTGAGCGATCGATGTGATCTGAGCGACGCCAGCCTCGACTTTGGCCCCCTCGTGGAAGAAAACTTTGATGACCGAAACACCGTTGTAACTCTGCGACTCGATGTGCTCGATGTCGTTCACGGTCGTGGTCATGGCACGCTCGCAAACCGTGACGAAGCGTTTCTCCATTTCCTCGGGCGCGACGCCGGGAAAGCTCCAGATCACGCTCACCACGGGGATGTCGATCTTTGGAAAAATGTCGGTAGCCATGCGCGTGATCGTGACAATGCCCGTGAGCACGATCAGAATGGCCATCACCGTGAAGGTGTACGGCCGCCTCAGAGCTAAACGAACAATCCACATGGCTGTTTGTTAGTGCGCTGCTTGCCTGGCAGGGATTCTTTTGGCAGCACCACTGCCGCGGGCCCGGCGTCGACCTGTTTGTAAAGGGCCTGCCGCGCGTCTTGCAAACGCGCGGCTCCGACCTTTGTATGCAGCTTCAATAGAACTTGTCAGCTTTCGCCAGTAGGCTGCTACCAATGCTTCCCGTGTAGGTAAAGTTCTCATCCGATTGTGTCTCCGTTCTCAACCAGCCGTTTGAAATTACCCAGATATTCCTCCACTCTGTGCGAGAGACTGGGGGGATCGAAAATCGAACGGATCTTTAACGTCACTTCCGTTTCCTCCTGGGAACAAGGCTCGAAAGAGACCACGCCTGACATGAAACCGTTGGACATAGTGCGCCACGCGATTCGGCGGCCGGGAATTTGCAGGATGATGTGGAAGAGCCCTTTTTGGCCACTGCCGTCCGGATGCCATGTGTAGGAAAAATGCGTGTCGTCGATTCTTCGCACTTCTCGCAGCAGCGTGACGAATTTGGGAAGGTCCTCGAGACGCGACCACTGCTCGTAGACGCGATCAACGGGTGCTTTCACAACGACAAAATGTCTGGCCGCGTTCATTGCGGTTGGAGCGGGTTGCATCGCGTGAATCAGGTTGTTAGACGCTGAAGCGCGCGTACTGCTCCCTTGAAAACGCGCGGTCCCATCCGTCGGTGAAGTTAAAAAGGGCCATGTTCAGAACGAGCATCGGATCATGCCGCCTTCGGGAGCGCCGAGGAAC
>Ga0209161_10005219_pt1 | contig 10284 bp, 9 predicted proteins | sample GraSoiAngelo_155_FD_186169 | JGI IMG/M metagenome (GOLD analysis project Ga0209161, IMG submission 186169) | Grasslands soil microbial communities from the Angelo Coastal Reserve, California, USA - 14_1009_13_30cm (SPAdes) (version 2) | ecosystem: Environmental > Terrestrial > Soil > Grasslands ...
AGTGCTGCCCGTCGGCGTCGAGCGTGAGGGCGCGCGCGACACCGTCTGCGGCGAGCGCGCGAAGCCCCGTCCGGAGGGCGGCACCCTTGCCGGCGTTCACCGGGTGGCGGCACACGTCGGCGCCTGCTGCCGCGGCGCGTCGAGCGGTGTCGTCGTCCGAGCCGTCGTCGACCACGACCACGCGCGCACAGTAGGCGCGCGCACCGGCGACCACGGCAGCGACGGTATCGGCCGCCCGGAACGCGGGCACCACGGCGGCGACGTCGGACCGCGGCCCGGTCAGGAGGCGAGGGCCTCCGAGCCCCGTGCGGGGTCGACCGCGAGCCACTCGCGCAGCCCGACGCGGATGTAGCGCGCGACGGGGCCGAGAAAGCGCGGCTCGCCCGCGAGGGTCTTCGCGAGGCCCCAGAGCACGTCGGGCCGCGTGTAGAACGCGCGGTACGCCCGGCGGAAATACCCCTCGAGCACCTCGGGCGTGAGACCGTGCGGCACGAAGACCCAGTTCATCGCGTTCATGCGCTCCCAGTCCTCGGCGAAGCGACCGTGCTGCCGGATGGTCGCGTACGACGGAGTGCCGGGATACGGCGTGAACTTGGTGATCTGCACGAGATCGAGCGGCGCCGTGCACAGGAACTGGACGGTCTCCTCGAGGCTGTCCTCGCCCTCCGTCGGGTGCGCCATCATGAGGAGCCCCTTCACGCGGATGCCAGCGGCGCACCTCGTGCTTCACGACGTCGAGGATCCGCTGCGAGCCGGACTCGATGCCGTAGGCGATCTGCCAGCAGCCCGCGCGCCGCATGAGGCGCAGGGTCGGCGGGTCGAGGAGGTTCGGGTGGCTGTTGCAGCTCCACGTGAAGCGGAATCCCTCGGCGAGGAAGCGCTCGCACAGCTCGGTGACCCGTGGCCGATTCACGGTGAACAGGTCGTCGTAGAAGAGGACGTGGCGCACACCGAGGTCGGCGAGGCGCCGGCAGAGGCGGACGACGTAGTCGACGCCGTGGAAGCGTCCCTTACGGCCCGAGGTGGAGCGATCGCAGAAGGAGCACGAGAACGGACAGCCGCGCGAGGTGACGAGGCTCGCGAGCGGCGCGGCGCGGTAGTTGAAGACGTTCGGCTGGAGGCGGACCGGGAAGTCGGGGACGAGGTCCCAGGCGGGTTCGGGGAGCTCGTCCAGCGCGTCGCCGTCGAGGTAGGCCGCGCGCGGGTTGACGCGCACGGCGTCGCCCTCCCGGTTGATCGGCGATCCCGAATTGGATCCTTCATTTCATGCGAAATCGGGTAAGGTGCTGGCTCATTCGCGTTCGCGCGATGAGATTTACCGTCAATTAGCTCGCGTGCCCGGAAAGCGCGTGAGCGTCTCCGCGGGCACGGCGCTCACGTGCGGCCCGCCGACGGTCGTGACCGTCGCGGGCGCGACCGCCTTCACCCGGGCCGCGATCCGTGCGGCGTTGTGGATCGAGATCGTCGTGGCGGAGAACCCGACGTGGTCGGGGGCGAGGGCGAGCACGCGCCGCGCCACGTCGCCGAGCGGCGTGCCCGTGCGCTTGCCGTCGACGACGTGCACCCGGTGCCCCGCCGCCCGCGCCACCGCGGCGAGCACGAGCGTCCCGATGCCGGGGATGTCCTCCTCGCCCTCACGCACTCGGTCCATGCGCCGGTCCCAGCAGACGTACGGCGGCTCGACGAAGACGACGCTCTGCGGGCGCATGCGGCGTCTCCCGTATAGCGGAAGGGGATCCGCGGCGAAACGCCGTCAGGCGCCGCGGCGCTCAAACGCGGCCGGCCGCCGCTCGTTCAGGGTGGCACTCCCCCTGCGGGGCATGAAACGAACCTACGCCCGCAACCGTCCCGAGCCGAGCTGCCGCTCGGCCAACGTTACAGGTCACAGCTCGGGGCGCCAGTCAGCCATGGTTCTCAGGACGCGAACGCGCCGAACGCGTCCGCCAGCCGCTCGACATCGTGACTGAGCGGCCGATCCTCGAGGAGCGGGGGCACGAGCCGGCGGATCGCGTCGTGGGCCGCGCGCGTCCCCGCGGCGAGCGTCTCGCGGCCGACCAGGTCGATCGCCTCGGCGGCCGCGAGGAGCTCGATCGCCACGACGCGGCGACCGTTCTCGAGCAGGCGGCGCGCCTGCCGGACGGCCACCGTGCCCATGCCAACGACGTCCTGGTTGTTGGCATTGGTGGGGACCGAACCGAGGCTCGCGGGATGCGCCATGACGGCGTTCTCGGCGATGGTCGAGCTAGCGCAGTACTGTAGCCCCATGAGACCGCTGCGCACCCCGGCATCGTCGCGGATGAGGAAGGGCGGCAGGCCGCCGTTCGCCGCCGGGTCGAGGAGACGTGCGAGCCGTCGTTCCGAGAAGAGCGCGACCTCGGCGAGCGCCACCTTCACGTGGTCCATGGTGAGCGCGATCGGCTGGCCGTGGAAGTTGCCCGCATGGAGGACCGCGCCCTCCTCGGGAAAGAAGGTGGGGTTGTCGGTGACGGCATTGAGCTCGGTCGTCACCACCCGGCGCGCGTGGGCGAGCGCATCGCGCACCGCACCGAGCACCTGCGGGACACAGCGCAGGGTGTAGGCGTCCTGCACGGCATGGCCGTCACGGGCGCTCGCGTCGCGAAGGCGCCGGCTCCCGGCGAGGAGCGCCCGCAGGCGGGCCGCCGACGCGGTCTGACCCGGATGGGGCCGCGCCGCGTGCACGCGCGCATCGAGCGCCTCCGGGTTCGCGCCGAGCGCCTCGAGGACGAGCGCCGCCGCGGCCTCCGCCGCGGCGACCAGCTCCTCGCCGCCGAGGACGACGAGCGCCGCCTGCGCCGTCTCGCAGGCGGTGCCGTTGATGAGCGCCAGGGCCTCGCGACCTTCGAACACGATGGGCGGGATGCCGGCAGCGGCGAGCGCCTGGGCCGCGCCCTGCCGCGTCCCGCGCCATTCGACGTCGCCCTCGCCCATAACCGCCGACGCCACATGCGCCAGCTCGACCAGGTCTCCGCTCGCACCGACCGAGCCGATCTCCGGCACGACCGGATGCACGCCGGCGTTGAGCATCGCAACCAGCGTGTCGACGACGACCGGGCGCACGGCGGACCGTCCCTGCGCGAGCGAGAAGGCACGCACGGCCATCGTTGCCCGCACGACGTCGGTGGGGTGCTGCAGGCCGAGCCCGGTCGCGTGGCTGCGCACGAGGTTCCGCTGGAAGCGAGAGGAAGCCTCGGGGGAGACGCGACGGTCGCAAAGCGGGCCGCAGCCGGTGTTGAGCCCGTAGACGGTGCGGCCCGAGCGCGCGAGCGCCACCAGCTGCGCATGGCTCGCCTCGAGCCGGCTTCGAACTCCATCGCCGATCGAAACCGGCGCACCTGCCGCGATGCGGGCGAGCGTCTCGAGCGTCAGCGGCTCGGGAGGTGCGAGGCGAACCGCGTCGTCGGCCCGCTCTCCGGCCGCGTACACGCGCGCGGCATAGCCGAACGCCGTGCGCCGCGCAAACCCCGCGCGGTGCCCGCAGGCGCCAGCGAGAATTGATCGCGCCGCAGGAAGTTGGTAGGGCGCACCCTGCAGACCGAGGAGGAGGTATGCCGAAGGAGGAGCTGTGCGCCCTCGTAGCGCTCGGCGCGCTCGCTCTGGCGAGCGCCTGCAAGGGTCCGAGCGTCCCGCATCCGCTGACGAGCCAGACGCGGTACCTCTGCTGCAACATGCGGTACGAGAAGCCCGAGGTGAGCGACGCGAACTACCTGAAGGGCACGCTCATCCCGTTCGGGACGCGGGTCCAGATCCTCGAGGTGGGCCGCAAGAGCGTGAAGTTCCAGCCCGCCGGTCATCCGCCGATCACCTTCGTCCTCAAGTACGGCGACAAGGTGCTCACCATGGATCAGTGTCTCGACCGCCTCTTCCTCGCCGAAGACCCGCACGCGAAGCTCATGCGCGTCCGCGACGACGCCGCCCCGCAGAAGGCGCCGCGCAAGGGCGAGCGAGCCCGGAACCCGGAGCGCGCGAGCGATCGGGTCGGGAAGCTCATCGACCAGGGGGTCGTCGACGTCGGCATGACGCGCGACCAGGTGCTGATGGCGCTCGGCTATCCGCCGGCGCATCGGACGCCGGCCCTCGACGCGCCCGTGTGGACGTACTGGCAGAACCGCTGGGCGACGATGCAGGTCTACTTCGACGGCGACCGGGTCGCGCGCGTCGAGCGGTAGGGTCCTCGCGACGGTCGCCGCGGTCGCACTCGCGGCCTGCGGCGTCCCGGGCGTCCTTCTACCCGAGGGCAACCTCCTGCGCGACGTGTTCGTGCGCGGTTCCCCTGCCGTCCCCGCCGTGGCTCTCACCTTCGACGACGGCCCGAACGGGCGCTGCACGGAGGCGGTGCTCGACGCGCTGGCGGAGCAACGGGTGCGGGCCACCTTCTTCGTGCTGGGTGCGAACGTCGCCACGGGGCACAACGACACCCTCCTCGCCCGCATGGTGCGCGAGGGACACACGGTCGGCATCCACGGTCACAGCCACCGTGTACGCCCCCTCTTCCGCGAACCGCTCGTCGCGGGCGAGATCCGCGCCGCGCTCGACGACGTCGATCGCGCGTTCCGGCGGGCCGGCGTCCCCGACCCGCCGCAGGTCATGTTCTTTCGGCCGCCCTTCGGGGTCGTGACCGGCCCCACCGCGCGCGCGACCGCCGCGGCCGGCCTCGCCGTCGTCGAGTGGACGATATCGGTCGGTGACTGGCAGGCGGGCCGCCACGCCGGCGAGGTGGCGGGGGCCATCCTCGCCCGCGTGCGACCGGGAGACGTGATCGTCCTGCACGACGGCGACGGCACGCGCCAGCGGTCGGGCGAGCGCTGTGTCGACCGTCCGCTGGCGGCCGAGATCGTGCGCCGTCTCGTGCCTGCACTCGCCGCGCGCGGGCTCGGCGTCGCGCCGCTCGCCGAGCTGCTCGGCACCGTTGCGCGCGACTCTCCGTCCGTCAGGGTTGCGACGCGAACGAGGTGACGGGCGAGCTGCGCCGGCTTCCCGGCTGCGGCAATGGCGTGGTACCTTCGCCACGATGCGCCGTGCCACGGCGGTGCCCGAGAGACCGATGACGCTCGCAGAATGGGCGGCTCTCGACGACGACGTCGAGGGCGAGCTGGTCGACGGCGTCCTCGAGGAGGAGGAGGTGCCGAGCGTCCTGCACGAGGCGGTCGTGGTCTGGCTGAGCGCCCTCTTGCACGGCTGGGCACGCCGTCGCCGCGGGCTGGTGACCGGCTCCGAGACGAAGCTCGCGGTGGGCCCGCGGCGCGGCCGGAAGCCGGACCTCTCCGTGTTCCTTCCGCCCGCCCTCCCCGCCCCATCGGACACGCTCGTCCGCGTCCCGGCCCACGTCGTCGTGGAGGTCACGTCGCCCCGCCCACGCGACGTCCGGCGCGACCGCGTGGAGAAGCTCGCCGACTACGCGCGCGTCGGGGTCCGCTACTACTGGCTCGTCGACCCGCAGCTCCGCAGCCTCGAGGTCTACGAGCTCGGTCGCGACCGTCGCTATGCCGTGGCGCTCAGCGCCGCCCACGGCCGTGTGCGTGTTCCCGGCTGCCCCGGGCTCGTGCTCGACCTGGGCGCGCTCTGGGATGAGATCGACGAAGCGGAGCGCGCCCACGCGCGCACGCGGCGCCGCCGCTGATCGTGGACTCGGATCGCGCTGCTCCGATCATACGTATCGCGCGGCTTCCACTGCGGCGTTAGCCTCCGCCCGATGAGTCATCCCGCTCCACTGGATCCGGCCGTCCCGGCTCCCCTGGACTGCCGAACGCTACCTGCATCTCGTCGACGAGGGCGTCCTCGGCCCCGAAGACCGCGTGGAGCTGCTGCGACCTCATGCCGTCGCCCGCCATCTGAGGAGGGGACGGTCTCGCGCGCCGAATTGACAGGGCGCGCGGCGCGACTCTAAAAGGGCGCCGCGCCCTCCCATGGAAGGCCCCTCGTCCACGCCCGAGGTGGTGGTGATCGGCGGCGGCCCGGCGGGATCGGTGGCGTCGACGGTGCTCGCCGATGCCGGCCACCGCGTCGTCGTCCTCGAGCGCGAGCGGTTCCCGCGCTACCACATCGGTGAATCGCTTCTCTCCGCAACCCTTCCCATCCTCGACGCCATCGGCGCTACGCCGGCGATCGAGCGCCACGGATTTCTCCGCAAGCCGGGCGGCACCTTCCTCTGGGGCCGCCAGGCCGAGCCCTGGAGCTTCTGGTTCCGCGAAGACCCGGGCGGGCGCCCCCATGCCTTCCACGTCCTCCGCTCGGAGTTCGACCAGCTGCTCGTCGAGAACGCGCGCACGCGCGGGGCCGACGTGCTCGAGGCGCACACCGTCACGGCGGTCGAGACCGGCGGCCCGACGCCCGTGGTCTCCGTCGAGCGCGCCGGCGGCATGCGGCTCACCCTGACCCCTCGCTTCGTCATCGATGCGAGCGGCCAGACGGCGCTCATCGGACGGGCCGAGAGGCTTCGTCGCTTCGATGAGTTCTTCAAGAACCTCGCGATCTTCGGCTACTTCCGGGGCGCCGAGCGGCTGCCCGGGGAGCTCGCGAACCACATCCTCTCGGCGGCCTTCGCCGACGGCTGGTTCTGGTACATCCCGCTGCACGACGGCACGATGAGCGTCGGTGCCGTGGTCGACACGCGCCGCTGGCGTGAGGCGGCGCGGTGCAACCCCGAGGGCACGTACCGCGGCCTCATCGCACGCTGCCCGGCGATCGCCACGCGGCTCCGCAGCGCGACGCTCGTCTCCCCCGTGCGCATCATTCGCGACTACTCCTACGACAGCGCTCGCTTCACGGGCCCTGGCTATCTCCTTGCCGGCGACGCCGCGTGCTTCATCGACCCCGTCTTCTCGACCGGCGTTCACCTCGCCTGCCTCGCGGGTTTCCTCGGCGGGCGGGCCGTGCACGCCATCCTGGCAGGCGAGGCGAGCGAGGCCGACGCGCTCGCCGCCTACGAGCAGACCTACCGTGGCGCCTTCGAGCGGTACCTCCGCTTCCTCTACTTCTTCTACGACCACAACGAGGATCCCGACTCCTATTTCTGGACGGCGCGCCGGGTGCTCGCGCATGCGCCGGCCGACCTGTCGGCGCGCGAGGCCTTCGTGCGGCTGATCTCGGGCAACGGCGACTGGGACGCCGCCCAGGCGCTCCTGGCGCGCGAGCACGCGCGCTGGGCGGACGGCATCCGCGCCGGGCGCGCTGGGGCGGTCCCCGGCATCGAGCTGCTGCGCGTCGGGCTCACCCGGCGTCTCACCGGGCTCGGCTGAGGACGCCGTGCGACTGCTCCTCGTCTCCGCCAACCAGGAGCGCAGCCCCGACCCGGTGGCGCCGCTCGGCGTCTGCTACGTCGCGACCGCCGCCGCACAAGCGGGACACGACGTCCGCGTGCTCGACCTCTGCTTCAGCGAGGACGTCGAGGCCGACGTCGCAGCCGCGGTCGCCGCGCATCGGCCGGAGGCGATCGGCATCTCGCTGCGCAACGTCGACAACTGCGCGTACCCCGATACCGTCTCGTACCTCCCGCACTACCGGCGGGTGGTCGACGCGTGCCGCGCGGCCAGCCCGGCGCCACTCGTCCTCGGGGGATCGGCGTTCACGACCATGCCGGCCTTCTACCTGCCGGCGCTCGAGGTGCCGTACGGCGTCGTCGGCGAGGGCGAGGTCGCCCTGCCCGCCCTCCTCGCGCGTCTCGCCACCGGAAGCGACGCGCGCGGCGTCGGCGGGGTCGCCGTCTGGGACGCCGTCGCGCGAGCCGTGACCGTCACGCCGCCCGCCTGGCTGCCCTCGCTCGACGCGCTCCGCGCCGAGCGGCGCTGGATCGACAACCGCCTCTACCTCGCGCGCGGGGGCATGGCGAACCTGCAGACCAAGCGCGGCTGCCACTACAAGTGCACGTTCTGCGCCTACCCCGTGATCGAGGGCCGGGGCATGCGGACACGCGACCCTCAAGGCGTGGCCGCCGAGGTCGAGACGCTCCTCGAAGAGTACGGGCTCGACCAGTTCTTCATCGTCGACAGCGTCTTCAATGCGCCCCGCGGCTACGCCGAGGCGGTGTGCGCCGCGCTCCGCCGGCTCGGGCGGCGCATCCGCTGGTCGTGCTTCGTGACGCCGGGCAATCTCAGCGCCGAGCTCCTCGACCTCATGATGACCGCCGGCTGCCAGTCGATCGACTTCGGAACCGACGCCGGGTCCAACCGGACGCTCCGCGCCTTACGGAAGAGCTTCAACGTCGACGACATCCACGCCGCCTCGGCGCTCTGCCGGGAGCGCGGTCTCCCCTTCTGTCACAGCCTCGTCTTCGGCGGCGAGGACGAGACCTGGGAGACCGTCGCCGAGACGATCGCGACCATGGACGCCTGCCGGCCGACCGCCGTCACCGCGATGTGCGGCGTCCGGGTGTATCCGGAGACCCCCTTCGCGCAGGCGCTCATCGGGCGCGGCGAGGTCCCCGGCGTCGAGGCGCTGTACGAGCCCTACTTCTACTTCTCGCCGGCCGTGCGGGACGGTCTCACGGAGACCGTCGCGGCGGCGGCCCGGGCGCGCGGCAACTGGTTCCTCCCGGGGAGCAAGGTGAACGACGAGGACCGGCTCTTCGCGAATCTCCGCGGCCGCGGCCTGAAGGGCGACCTCTGGCGCTACCTTGCCCGGCTGCGGCTCGGGCGCGCGCTCGGGCCCGCCGGCGCATAGGCGGCCCGTGGGTGAGCCGATGCCGGACTTCTCCATCCCGCCCTTCGACGAGCGGGTCTACGCCTTCCTGCGTGAGGCCGGGCTCCCCGAGGATCTGGTCGACCCCGGGCAACATCGGAGCCATGCGCTCGCCGAGCTCTACGTGCTCGAGCTCGTGATCGATCTCGTCGAGCAGCTCGGGATGACCGACCTCCTCGCGCGGCCCCGGACGGCTGCGGAGCTCCTCGAAGCGCGGGAGTTCGTGCCGGGCTTCCGGACCGCGCTTTGCTGGTTGCTCGAGCGGCTGGTCGCTGCGGGCAAGCTCACGCGCGACGGGCAGGGTCGCAACGCACGCTATCGTCTGCCCGCCCCGCTGCCGGCCTCCGGCCGCCAGGCGGTGCGCGGCGAGGCGCTCGCGGTCGATCCGTCCTACACGCCTGCGTATGCGCTGCTGGACGAGGCCGCCGCCGCGTATCCGCGCGTCGCTCGGGGCGAGACCACCGGCGAGCGCGCCCTCTTCCAGAAGATCGCCCTCTGGTGCGCCTACTTCAGCAACGAGAACAGGTACTACGCGATCAACAACCGGCTGGGCGCCGCGGCGGCCGCGGCGCGGCTCGGCGCCGAGCCGGCCTGCGTGCTCGAGGTGGGCGCGGGTCTCGGGAGCGCCACGGAGGCGCTGCTCGAGCTGCTGTCGGCTCGGGGGCACGTGGGAGCGCTCACCTCCTATCGATTCACCGAGCCCGTTCCGTTCTTCCGGCGCCGGGCGCAGCGGACGCTGGAAGCCGCCCACCCCGGCGTGCCGTTCGTGTTCTCGGCGCTCGACATCAACCAGCCCTGGCCCGATCAGGGCGTCGAGCCCGGCCGCTTCCAGCTCGTGTGGGGCGTCAACGTGTTTCACCTCGCGCGGAACCTCGGCGCAGCACTCCGGGAGGCCCTCGCGAGCCTCGCGCCAGGGGCCTGGCTGGTGCTGGGCGAAGGGCTACGACCGTTTGCCGGTCAGCCGATCGGAGCGGAGTTCCCGTTCCAGATCCTCGAGAGCTTCGTCGACGTCGAGATCGAACCGGAAACCCGCCCCACGGCGGGGTTCCTCACCCCGGAGCAGTGGCAGCGCGCGCTCGAGATGTCCGGCTTCACGGAAGTCCGAATCGTGCCCGACCTCGCTCGGCTCCGCGAGTGCTGTCCCGGCTTCTTCGCCGGCGCGGTCTGTGGCCGCCGGCCCTAGGACACGGAACGGGCTCCGACGCGCCGCGAGGCCGCGTCCGACGAGATAGCAGAGGCCGGGAAAGGTCCAGACCAGCTCCCGCAGCCGCACGGCGAGACCGACGGCGAGCCCCACCTCGGGCGGGTGACCTAGCGTTCCGAAGATCCACATCTGGGCGCCCTCGAGGACGCCGACGCCCGCCGGCACCGGCAGCGAATGCGACGCTCCGGTCGCAAAGATCGCGGCCACCACGGCAAGGGGCCCCGCCGGGAGACCGAAGGCCGAGAGCAGCAATCGATACTCGACCAGAACGAGGAGGTTCACCGCGACGCCCGCGCCAAACGCCTGAACGAGGCGCCGGGGCTGCGCGAGCAGCCGCGCCATCGCCTCCTCCGCAGCCGCCAGCACGTTCATCTGCCCGTGGATCC
>Ga0209161_10005220_pt1 | contig 10284 bp, 15 predicted proteins | sample GraSoiAngelo_155_FD_186169 | JGI IMG/M metagenome (GOLD analysis project Ga0209161, IMG submission 186169) | Grasslands soil microbial communities from the Angelo Coastal Reserve, California, USA - 14_1009_13_30cm (SPAdes) (version 2) | ecosystem: Environmental > Terrestrial > Soil > Grasslands...
ATTCCAGGTCTCGACAGCGCGCAATGTGGCCATGACGCCGACACAGTGCCCGACCACCGAGGCGCCAGGGCCCTACTTCCAGAAGGGGTTCTTCCACAACGGCTACATCAAGAGCCTGAAGCAGCTCGTCCACTTCTACAACACGCGCGACGAGCCGACATTCGCTTTCGCGGTGACGTCAGGGCACTGCCCGCCGGGTACAGTCGAAAAAGTGACCTGCTGGCCGATGCCCGAGGTGAGGAACAATATCGACATGACGACCGGTAAGCTGGGCCTGACGGACCAGGAGGAGAACCAGATTGTCGCCTTCCTGCAAACCCTCACGGACGGTTTCACAAAACCGTATCCCAACCGGAACACCTTTACGGGTACGTGCATGATGGGGGGCTCGGCGTCGACCCAAGGGAATGACTCGATTATCCCCACGCCGCCGCTTCCGCCGTGTGCATCGGCGATCTGCGGTGTAGCGCCGTTCCCCACGATGCCAATTCCGTAGTGGCAAGACGATCGACGGCATCCATGAATGCACTGCTTCTGGGACTCGCGATCACGACCACGGTCGGCAGCCTGCTCGAGTTCCAGTCGGCTGCTGCGCAGGTACTTGCTCCTGCCAAGAAAGCCGAGCGCGTCGAGATCACCAAAGGGCCCGAGCTCGAGTCGGCCACGAATCACCTGACCATCATCAGGTGGACGACCAACAACCCTGGGGGGTCGGACGTGCATTACGGCATCGTGCACTACGGTACAGATCCGAAGGACCTGAGCCAGACGGCAAAAAATCCCATCAGGCTGAACCAGGGCCATGCGTCAACGACGTTCCGCGTGCGCATCTATGACCTCAAGCCACGGACGACGTACTACTACACGGTCACCTCCGAGGAGAGCAATGGGACGAGCGATGGGGTGAAGAGCACCGTCCGCACGTTCACCACACCCGCCCCTGGCGAGATCATCGTGGGGGCTCGCCCCTAAAAAGGCACTCACGTCGGTAACGCCGCTCAAAGGACACAAAGAGGCCGACGATGGCAAAGCGCTCCTTCATTATCGGGACCCTGCTTCAGGGCGACCTGGACTGGAGATCAGGGAGTCAGAGTGACCAGGCCCACTTCCAGACACAGCCCCCTTCAGGCAAGACGTACTTCCCTGTGGTCGAGCAGGACTTCGCCAAGGTTCGGACTGATGACCAGGCGGCGAAGCTCGCGAATCGTCCCGCCCAGGGCGTGATGATGTCCGGCTGGGCGTGCAGCTGACGTCGCGGGAGAAGGCGGCCCTGATCGCCTTCATGCGCCAGCTGTAGCTGCAAGTCACCTTGGCGGCGGAATACTGGCAAACAGCGCGCTGAGGCCTTCCGCCATCGTCGGGTGCGTGAGGATGGCGTCGCGCAAACCGGTATACGGCAGGCCAGCCAGCATCGCCGTCTGCACCGCGGCCATGACCTCACCCGCCTCGGGGCCGAGCATCGTGAAGCCGAGAATGCGGTCGCCGTGCGAGTCGACGAGCGCCTTCATGAAGCCGCGGCTCTCTGAGATCGTCCACGTCCGCAGCACCGCACGCATCGGCAACTTCGCAACGCGCACCCCGATGCCGCGGCGGTGCGCCTCCGCTTCGCTCAGGCCGACTCGCGCGAGTGGCGGGTCGGTGAACATGCAGAACGGGACGAGCCGGTCGCGGGTGGAGCGATATGCTCCGGCCAGGTTATCGCGAATGACACGGAAATCATCGAAGGACACATGCGTGAACTGTGGGCTCCCGGCGCAGTCGCCGAGCGCCCACACCTCGGGTGCGCTCGTCTCCAGGCGATCGTTGACGGCGACGTAGCCGTGCGCGTCCAGTTCGATGCCGGCCTTGTCCAGGCCGATCGCCGCGGTGTTCGGCGTGCGTCCCGCCGCAACGAGGATATCGCTGCCCTCGATGGTCCGGTCGCCCTGAGCCGTGCGCACGGTGACGCTGACGCCTTGTCCAGAGCGCCCCTTCACGCGTCGGGTCTCAGCGGCAACGAGCACCTCGATACCTTCGTCGCTGAAGATTCGCGCGATCGCATCGGCGACGTCGGGATCCTCGCGACCGGCCAGCCGCGGCCCTTGCTCGACGATCGTGACGCGGCTTCCGAAACGCCGGTACGTCTGCGCCAGCTCGAGGCCGACATATCCGCCGCCGAGCACGATCAGGTAGGGCGGAACGCGGTCGAGCTCGAGCGCCTCGATATGCGTGAGTGGCGCGGCGGCGGCCAGGTCCGGGATCGGCGGAATCGTGGCATGAGTTCCTACGTCGAGGAACACACGGTCTCCCGACAGCACTCGCGTTCCACCGTCGTTCAAACGCACTTCCAGCGTCTTCGACGCCACGAAACGGCCGGTCCCCATGACGAGCTCGGCGCCGCTCGCCTTGTAGCGCTCGAGGTGCATGGCGATCAGCCCGTCGACCATGTGGCGCTTCCGCTCGCGCACGCGGACCATATCGACCACGGCGGAGCCCGTCACCATCCCGAACTCCGCCGCATGCTTCACCAGCGTCGCGATCTTCGCGCTCCAGACCTCGCTCTTGCTCGGAAGACAGTTGACGTTCGGACAGGAGCCGCCGATCCATCGCCGCTCCACGACGACGGTGCGGTGCCCCGCTTTGGCCATGTGCCACGCCAGGTACTTGCCGCCCTCGCCACTGCCGAGGACGAGGACGTCAACGCGCTCCACTCCATGGGAGGTCATGGCGCCATCCGCCTCAGCATTCCGTCCCTCACGATCAGCGTGTGAAACAGGATCGCGCCGACGTGAGCCATGAACGTGAGGAAGAAAAGGTACGCGAGGATGGTGTGCGCCTTCCGCAGCACCGCATACAGCACGGCGTTGTGCGGAAGGATGAACGGCAGATGCACGGAGCCGTGAAGGACGATCGGATAGCGCGCAGCCGACAACATTCCCCAGCCGACCAGCGGGAGCACGAGCATCAGCCCATACATCGCCAGCTCTGACGCGGTGGCCGCCAGACGCTCCGCGCGCGACATCGTGGCCGGAAGCGGCGGAGGTGGATTGATGAGCCGGTTCACGAAGCGAACGACGACGAGAATCAGAATGGCGATACCCAGCGGGCGATGTATCGACACGAGCGCGTGGTAGTCACCGAGCGAGACCACCATGGCCACACCGATGCACAGCATGATGAGGACCATCACGGCCATCGTCCAGTGCAGCAATCGCGAGACGGCGGGGAATCGAGGTTGGGCCGGCATCTCAATCCCCGCGACGCACGTCGGCCGGCGTGATCGGGCTCGGCTGCTTTGCCTCGCCTTCACGCCTGGTAAAGGACTGTGAGTACACCGCCGAACGCGCACTCAGCAGCGGATCGTCCGAGGGCGCGATGCCCGCGGGCAGCACCAAGGGGTCGAAGTTGATGTCGGTCGCGGCACTGGTGTCTTCCGCGTCCACCCGATCGAGCGTCAGGGTTCCCACATCGACTCGTTCCCGTCCCGCTGGCCACGCGACGGTGGCGTCGTGAGTGGGATCGCCTGGTTGCCCGATGACGAGGATCAACTGCCATCGCAACGGCTGCCGGTGAATCTGCGCGATCAGTGCATCGAACAGATAATTCTTGTCCTGGACTGACGAAGCGGTGCTCGCCGCCTCGAACGGCTGCATCGGCGTCAGGACCCACCGGACCGGGACCGAAGCGCCCGTCGAATTGACGAGGCGAAATGCATTCAGACCATGAAACGTGCTGTTGTCGAACCCCGAGGCGAGCGGCTGGCCCTTGATGACGTTCATCGCCTGCACGATTTCCGGGTGGCGGTCGAGAAACGCCTGCACGGCGGCGGGGTCCGGCTTGCCCGTGTTGGGATCCGGCTTCGAGGCGACGAGCCGTTGGTAAAACGCCTCGGGCGTTCTGAACGGGAACACCGGCAGGTTGATCATCGCGGTTCGCCACACTTCGCCGTCCGGCAGATTGAATTGAAGCCCGAGGCCGCGCACCGCATCGGCGCCGTCGGCGACGTCCGGTTGGCCGCCGGACAAGGAGAAGCGCCCGACCACGGGCACGCGGCCGGGGTGGAAGACAGCCGCCTTCGAGAAACGCGCTCCATTCCCGTTGCTTTCGAAAACTCCGGAAACGCCCACGCCTTTGGCATGGTTGCGACGAAAGCCGGCATGGACGCCGTCGACGCGCTCGAACGCGTCGGTGAATCGGGCCGGCGTCAGATTGTTCGGACTGAGCCAGCCGCCGAGATAGGCGAAGGCTCCTGCGACGACTACGAGAGCGACGCCGATCAGTGCCAGTCGGGCTACCGTGATGGCGATGCTCAGGGGCCGGCGCTCGGTTTCTACCGGTGCCTCGAGGTAGGTCGACATCTTCCACTCCAGTCAAATCGAAGAGCATGGCGGCGTACTTCGGCCCTTGACTACCGTTGGGACGCGCTCATCCTGAGCGCCGAGTGCATTGACTGAAGGTTTCCGCAAGAATCTGAAAGCCAGCGCGCCCTTCTGCGTCCGCGTTCACGTCAGACTGGCCGAAGAGCAGTTGACCAACCGCTTCTTCGGGCAGATTCTCTGGCTGGTCGGGGGCGATCCCTGGAAGCCGAGGCCGGCCCCGGCATCCTCGTCGCAGTGCAAGACGCGGGTATCGGGGCGGCGCATGACCTCGAGAAGCTCTTCGATCCCTTCTTCACGACCCCCCGAGAGCCCGTGGGAAAGCACCTCGGGCCCTATTCTCATCAAGAGCCGTGCGCAGTATGCCGTTTCAGAACGACGAGCGAGACGACCAGCGCCACGATCATGAGGGTCAGCAGTCCGAGCTCGAGCATCGCCGCCCGGAACACCGCGGTGTTGCTCTCGACCAGTCGCGCAAACTCTGCGGTGAGCACGAGGAGGCGACGGATCGTGGCGATCAGCAGCTGCACGGCATGGCCTGGCAGCGTGTCGGCCAGCAGCGTGTGCCCGAACGAGATCGCCCCCGCGACGAGCGCGCGAGCGCCGTCGCCGCCAGCACCGCGCCCAGGCCCACATAGACCGCGTCCTCGACCCTGATGAACGCTCGCATGATCCATTCGCGCCACGGATGGGCGTCCAGCCGGTGCCGCGTGCCGTTCATCGCATCAAGGAATACTGCGCCGACTTCCTCAGCGTCATGTTCGTTGAGAGGGCGACCTGCGGGCAACGAGGGAGAGACATCCGAATCGTTCCGACTGCGGGCACAAGACCATCGAACACGAAGGCCACAAGGACTATCTTCACGACGGGCACCTGCATCATGTCCACGAGGGACACGTCGACGAGCACGTTCTCGGCGCGGGCAAGATGAATCCGGCTGGCTGCACGCCGCCCGATGCGGCCACCGGACACGCCGCGAGCCATACCCACGGCGGAACGTGTGGACATAGCGCGGTTCCGCACGGCGACCATGTCGACTGTGTCGTCAACGGACATTTGCATCACCCGCACGACAAGCACTGTGACGACCACGGGGCCGTACAGCTCGCCCGAAACTAGCGTGCGAGTGGACGACTAGCTTCCTCGGCTTCGACTGGCAAGGAGTGGAGGGCGCCGCAGAGGTAGCTGTCGGGGCCGCGTGCCGGCCCCGATCAGCAGGATGCCCTGTCTCAACTCTCAACGGTGGCCTCCGCCGCCGCCGTGCCCGCCGCCGCCACCATGCCCGCCGAAGCCGCCGCCATGCCCGCCGAAGCCACCACCATGCCCGGCGAAGCCGCCATGGCCACCTTCGCCGCCATGCCCGGCGAAGCCTGAGTGCCCGTGCGCAAAGCCGTGGCCCCACCCGCCATGATCGAAGTGGCGATGATCGAAGTCGTGATGTCCCCAGCCACCACCGACCCAGCCATCGACGTATACGTCGGGGCCGTAAACGTCAGGGCCGTAACCAACGGGCCCGTAACCAACGGACTCCCCGCAAGCCGACAGACCAAAACCGACGCCGACCAGCAGGAGCACCAGTATCGTTCTCGCTCGCCCACGATTCATCGCTGCCCCCTCTTACATCCGGTCGTATACATCGACGTAGCTCGCGGTGTGGCCGGCTCCGTCGGTCAATACGCCTTTGCATGTCATCTTCTGGTGGTCCGCCGAGACCGTGCACGTCTGGACGTCCGATCGTCCGGCGGGGCCCTTGAACGTCGTCTACAGACCGCTACCGATCAGACGGACCGACGCGGTCGTGTCGCTGCTGATGCGATGGGACTCGCCGTCGGCTCCACCCGCGAGCGTCACAACATGGGGTTGACCGTCTGGCGTCACGATCCTCACCGACCATGTCACCGAGTTACGATCCGCACGCGAGATCTCGCTCACGACATCGTTCGGCGGCGGTTCGCCGGGTGGCAGAGTGGATTGCGCCCGGTTCCAGTGCCACCGGCCGACGAACGGGTTGCTCTCTGCCCACGCGGCACCGGCGGCCAGCGCGACACAAAGGCCCATGATCACTGTGGTCCCTCGAATTCGAGTCATTTGCGTCCTCCTTCTCTCTTGTGATGACCACGGTCGACCCGTGCGCGACCGACGCCAAAAATTTGCGCAACAATCCGTTGATCGTCTTTCACCGGTGTCCCGCGCGGCTACGTCCCTCGCCGTGGGCGTGCCGACCCCACGTCACCGGGGGCCACCGAGCGTCGTGTATCGCTCGTCTCCGGCATCGCGATCCAGAGACACCCCAAGGCGATCGAGGCCACGGCGGACAGCGCCAGGAACGCCGCGTCGTAACCGAGATGGTGGACGATGAGTCCGCTGACAACGTGACTGAGCGAAGCCCCGAGGCTGATCGCCGTGCCGATGGCGCCATTGGTGAGGTTGAACCGCCCCGTCCCCCCAGTGAGATCGGCGACCACCAGGACTGCAGCGACTCCGAAGATGCCGGCGCCAACGCCGTCGAGAATCTCAATGGCGATCAGCGCGATGGGATCCCCGGTCAGTGTGTACAGCACGCCGCGAATCGGCAGCACGCTGAACCCGATCATGAGGACCCACTTTCGGCCGTGGACCGTGCAGGCGCGTCCGGCCCATGCCGCCACCGGCATCATCACGAGCTGCGCGGTGATGATGCACGCCGACATGTAGAGAGGCGCGCTATGGTCGTTCCCCTGCGATAGGACTTGTCCGACCAGGGGCAGCATCGCGGCATTCGCGAATTGAATTAGCACCACACAGAGCCCGAAGATCCCGATGCGGCGATCCATCAGCAGCGCCCGCACGCTCGAGATGCACGTGGACGGCTTTCGGTTTGATCTCGCCTCCGCCCTGGCGCGCGAGCTCCACGCCGTGGATCGCCTGTCCGGGTTCTTCGACCTGATCCATCAGAATCCGGCCATGAGCCGCGTGAAGCTGATCGCCGAGCCCTGGGACGTCGGCGAGGGTGGTTATCAGGTGGGCAACTTTCCGCCGCTGTGGTCCGAGTGGAACGGCAAGTATCGCGACACCATCCGCGACTTCGTTCGCGGCGCCGACCAGACGCTCGCCGAGTTCGCGTCGCGCTTCGCGATCCGGGGGCAGGCCGACATCGGCTGGTTCAAGCCCGACGGCACCGAGATGACGGAAGGCGACTGGGGACAGAGCTTCGCGAAATCCCTCGGCGTCTTTCTCAACGGCCAGGCCATCGCGCACCCGGACGCGCGCGGTGAGCGCGTGGTGGACGCGAGCTTCTACGCGCTCTTCAACGCACATCACGAGCCTCTGGCGTTCACGCTGCCGACGCGGGACTGGGGCGATCGCTGGGTCACCGTCCTCGACACGAGCGCGCCGCTGCCCGAGGAAACCGATCGCCTCGTGAAGGCGGGCGAGCAGGTACAGGTACGGGACCGCTCGGTCATGCTCCTGCGGCGCGCCGACTGACGGGACGCGGTGGGGCGCGCGCCGCGTCACAGGGACGTCGGAGCTCGCCCGGCCGATCGCACCAAGGACTTTCACGTTATTGCGCAAACTGCGCAGCGACCGCACCGGTCGGTCCCCTGCGCGGCGTCACAACCCCGAGTCAAGTGCAGGGCACCGACGAACGGGAGGAGCGCCGATGAATCGCAAAGGATTGCTCGTCACAGGAGTGGCACTCGCAGTGATGCTTGGCATGGGGCTCACCGCCGTGGTGCCGGGCGTGGGGGTCGAGACGGCCCGCGCGCAAGATCAGGCGCAGGGAACGCTCGCCAATCAGTTCTTCCGAGTCGACTTCACAGCCGAGCCAGACGGACATGGCACGACCAGGATCACCGGTTACGTCTACAACACCGACGGCAGAGCTGCCGACCAGGTCCGCCTACGGATCACCGAGCTCGATGCGTCGGGCATCACTCTCGCGAATTACGTCGAGCCTATGCTCGAGACCGTACCTGCCCTGGGTCGGGCGTATTTCGATGTCAAGGTTCCCGACGAGGGGTTGTCCTACCGCGTGGCCGTGGACTCGTGGAACACCGTGGAAGAGGGTTCGAAGTAGGAACGCGCGGCGGCCTTGATGGCGGTGCTCGTCATTGGGCGGCGCCCGATGGACCAACCGAACTGTTCCCGCCGCCTGTTTTCGCAAGATCACGATAGCGGTCGGTAACGCAGAGATGCGGACTCGTCGTCACAATGGCAAGCGGATCAACCGCCTGCCCATCGCCAACCAGCTAGGAGGCTGACATGCACACGCGTCACGTTCTCGTCGTCGCCGCCGCGCTCCTGACCCTGTCCGGGTGCGCGGCCATTCGCCGGCAGGAGGCCGCCAGCACCGAGCAGCTGCTGGCCGCGGCCGGATTCCAGATGCAAGCCGCCGACAATCCCGAGCGGGTCCATGACCTCACCGCCATGCCACCGCTCAAAATCGTCGCGCGAAGCCAGGACAACAACGTCAGGTACACGTTCGCGGACCCGTACAAGTGCCGCTGCCTCTACGTCGGCGGCTCCAAGGAGTACTCGGCCTACCAGCATCTGGTGACCGAGCAGCAGATCGCGCAGGAGCGGATCTGGGCCGAAGAGGACGCGATGAACTGGGGTTTGTGGGGCCCGTGGTACTGGAGATGAAAGCCCTGGGGTTCGGACTCGCGCTGATGCTGGTGGCCACCGTGGCGTGGGGCCAGGACCAGCGGCCGCCGGCGACCGACGCGTTTCGTGTGAGCTGGGACCGGGAGACGGATCCCGTGGACCGGCGAATCGAGGGACGCGTCCCCAACGATTCGCCGTTCCGGGTCACCGACGTGCGCCTCGAAGTTCAGGGCCTCGACGCCGGCGGCCGCCCGGTGGGTCGGACGTTCGCGTGGGCGCTCGGTGACATCGCACCCGGCGGAGACTCGTCGTTCGTGACCGAAGCCGTGCCGGGCGCTGTCACCTATCGGATCACCGTCGTCTCGTACGACGTCGTGTCAGGGCCGGTGGCTCGCGAATCTCGCTGAAGGTGGCCCCGGCGGAGTGTTCCTCCGCCGGGTCTCCGTGCCCGGACGCACCGCCCCGCGAGGCGTGGCGACCGCCAAGAGTCTTGCCTCCCCGGTCGAGCCGATGGCTCCGTGGATCGGATCGCAGTAGACTTGCCGCTGAGTCGGCGGACGCGTCACCCACTGGTCTGGGGTCCGACAACTGGGACGATCCCGATGATCGCTACCGGAACACACGATCCCTATCTCGTTGCTCTGTCCATTCTCGTCGCCTCCTTCGCGTCTTACACCGCCCTCGATCTCGGCGGGCGCGTGGGGACCGCCCGGGGACTTGCGCGTCGCGTGTGGCTGGTGGCGGCCGCGATCACCATGGGAGGCGGCATATGGTCGATGCACTTCGTCGCCATGCTCGCCTTCAAAATGCCGATACCGATGTCCTACGACATCGGATTGACCATCCTTTCCCTCGTGGTGGCGATCTTCGCCACCAGCGGCGGCTTTTACGTCATCAGTCGCCAGAGCGCCTCGCCGCTTCGCCTCGTTCTCAGCGGCATCTTCATGGGATTTGGCATTGTCGCCATGCATTACACCGGCATGGCGGCAATGCGGGGGCAGGCCGACCTGAGCTACGACCGTCTATTCGTTGCGCTCTCCGTGGTCATCGCGATCGGCGCGTCGACGGCGGCCCTGTGGCTGGCATTCCGAACCACGCAACCTGCGCAACACCTCGTCGCCGCGGTCGTCATGGGTCTGGCGATCTCCGGCATGCACTACACGGCGATGCGAGCGGCCATCTTTACCGCTCATGGCCCAGTCCACGCGGCGCAAGGAAACGCAGGTCTCGATCAAACTAATCTGGCGCTGGTGGTTACCGGCATTACCTTTCTCATTTTGGCCTTCGCGTTGATCGCCTCCCTGACCGAGCAGAAGCGCGTTGAAGAAGCACTCCGGCAGGCGCG
>Ga0209161_10005221_pt1 | contig 10283 bp, 10 predicted proteins | sample GraSoiAngelo_155_FD_186169 | JGI IMG/M metagenome (GOLD analysis project Ga0209161, IMG submission 186169) | Grasslands soil microbial communities from the Angelo Coastal Reserve, California, USA - 14_1009_13_30cm (SPAdes) (version 2) | ecosystem: Environmental > Terrestrial > Soil > Grasslands...
GTGTCGACGGCGATGATCTCCCCGCCGAGGCGGCGGATTTCTTCTCCGAAGGCTTGGGTCATCTCCGCGCCGTACTGGTCCCGCGGGGCGAGGATGCAGAAGCGTTTCCAGCCCAGCGGGCCGGTCGCATAGACGGCAAGATCCCGCACGAGGGCGCGGCTGTTGACGGCGGTGTTGAACAGGTACTGGCTGAGGCGCTGCACATCGACAAGAGTGGCCGTCGGTGTGATGAAGACCACTTCATTGGCATCGGCGGCGGCGGCCACGGCCTTCACCTCGCGGCTCAGCAATGGGCCGATGACGGCGATCGGCTGGTACTCTCTCAACAGGTCATTGAGCTCGGACGCCAGGACCTTCGCATCGCCTTCGGTGTCCTTGGCAACGAGTCCCACCGCCAGTTGCGGGATGGCCTCGGTGGTCTGGTCGAAGGCGATCAGCATGCCGTTCAGCACGTCGGTGCCGTACGGGCTCAACGCGCCCGAGAGGGGCAGCAGGGCACCGATGCGGTACGCCATGCTCTTGAGCTTCTTCCGCTGCGCGGCCAGAAGAGCATCGACGGAGGCGGCCTGCTCGTGCAGAGGGAACTGGGTCAGGAAATCGCGGGCGGCGCGGGCGAGTTTGTAATCTTCGCCGGCCGACCCATAGAGCTCGATCAGCCGCAGCAGCGCGATATCGGACGGGAACGTGCGGCGATACTTGTCCGAGACGTGACGGAGGTCCTGCTCGCCGACTCTCGCTTTGAGGATCTCGGCGACGCGTTGCTCGATCAGGCGCCGTTCCTCCTCCGAGACGAGCGCGCGGGCCTCGACGGCGGTTTCCACCATGCGGACATAATCCTGGTTGGCGAGGTAGACCTCTTCCAGTTGCCGGAGTACGATCTGCTTCACGGCCGGGTCCGTCGTCTCGCCTTTGGCTTCGAGCAGCAGGGGTAGCGCGGCGTTCAGTTGCCCGGTCGTGAGCAGGGCCGCGATCAGCCCCAAGCGGGCCTGGGGCACCAAGTCAGAGACGGGATACTCCTCCAACAGACGCCGGTAGTACGCGCCGGCCTCCTCGTAATTCTTCTGGTCGCTCAGGATCTTGCCGAGCAGGAGATAGGCTGCGGGGATGTGCACGCTCTGTGGCGAGGCCGCGATGACTTTCTGAAGGGCTTCGACGGCCACGTCAGCTCTGCCTTCCTCGGCCAAGCCCCGGGCCCCGTCGATCTGGGCCTTGACCTCTTCTTCGGCCTTGGACGGCACAGGCTGCGGCTGTGCCTCGAGAGGTGCGCCGCCTGTCAGGAGCAGGCCGGTCGCCACCATGGCAATGGCGCAGAGGCGGCAGGCTCTACTCACGGACTGGGAAGCGGACCGCGCCAAGGGTTATGCAGTGAGGTGTTCAGAGCGCACGAGCATCACACTTAGAGTGACTATATGGGCGGGTCGCAATGAAGTCAAGCGAGGCGTGTGGTAGACTGACACGCTAATGCACGCTCGTATGCTGGCATGGGCGGCCGTATTCCTGCTCGCGGCTGGCCTACGGTTGGCCATGGCTGCAGAGGGTGACCGGCCGAAGGAAACCATCGCCAAGGACGGCGTGCCCATGGTCCTGGTGCCGGCCGGGACATTCTGGATGGGGCTTCCCGAGGGCGTGGGGCTGGACGACGAGCAGCCCCGCCACAAAGTGTCCCTGGACGCGTACTACATCGATAAATACGAGGTCACGACAGAACGGTACGCCAAGTTCCTGGAATTTGCGGGATGGCAGAAGCCGTTGAACTGGGACCTGGTCAAGTTCCCGGACCACGCTACTCGTCCTGTCGTGGGAGTGACCTGGAGCGATGCGGACGCCTACTGCCGGATCAACGGGCGGCGGCTACCCACCGAAGCCGAGTGGGAAAAGGCCGCCCGGGGGACAAACGAGCGGCCGTTTCCCTGGGGGGAGAACAAACCAGACGCCACGCTCGCCCTGTTCGGGCAGATGACCAAGTTCTCCTACGATCTCCTCAAGCCCGTCGGCAGCTATCCGGGAGGTGAAGGGCCATACGGCGCCTTCGATCTGGCGGGCAATGTCGCGGAATGGGTCCAGGACTGGTATGACGGCGAGTACTACCGGGAGGGCCCCGAGAAAAACCCGCAGGGGCCGCGGAAGGGCCAGTACAAGATGGTGCGGGGAGGGTCGTGGTCCGACATGCCGGTGTACCTGTTGTCAGGCAGCCGCACCTCCAAGGTCCCGCCCGAGACCCGCAACGCCTTCATCGGCTTCCGCTGCGCCCAATCCGCGAAGTAGCTCTGGTTGCGGGTCCTGTCGCCGCATCACCCGGACGTGCTCAGATCCTTTCGCCGTCGCAGCCCCGCAGACTCGGCTGTAGGCTCTTCCGCTCCGCCCGGGTCCCATGCGGCGCCACCCGCCCAACCGTAATCACCACGCACTTAAGCCCTTCTTCCTGCTCAAAACCTTCTTAGACATCTCCACAGCGCCAATAGATTTTTCCTGCTGTTCGGTGTACGCTTCGGAGGGTTCAAAAAGAAATAATTGTGAGAGGCTTATGCTCACAAGACTCTCAATCTGGATTGCATGGGTCCTTTTCTCTTTCGGCTGTGCAACGTCACCCCAGGTGTTTAAGATAGATATGCCTGTGCACGCCCACAAGGGCATCCAGGTCCTTGATAGCAGACCCGAGGAGACGAAACGGTTTAGGACTGCTCCTCAAAGAGAAACTGGCACCACGGAATATTGGTTTGGCGACGACAATTTCTCGCCAGATCGAATGACAGTTTTAAGAAGTCGCTTTCAGGAGAGGCTTGGCGACAGCCTGTCTGGAAGTACAATAAGAATCACGTCGTTCGAGGTCAGAATATTTAACCCCAATGCAGGAATAGATGAAAATAGATTTTCAAGGGGCGCTGGTGCCGCGGCTAGTGTGCAAGGAGGATTTTTAGGAACTCTATTTGGGGGTATCATCGCTGGAATGACCGAAGATTATCGGGGTGATCGTTCTATTATCTGCGAGATTGAAGGTACTTCTAACGGAAAATCATTTTGGGCTAAAAAAGTGGTGCGTTACCCCAAAGCGCAGATGGAAGCAGGGGTGAATGAAGTGATACGAGAAGCAATAGATGTGGCAACAGACAACATTCTAAAGAATTTGCTGCCGACCCACTAGTTCTTGGGGACCTCAGGAACGGAAAATAAATCTGTCCCGCTTTACTCTTTCTCAAAGTAAGCTGAAGTAATTTCGAGCGGGTGGCGCCGAATGGGACCCTGGCGGAGGGCATCTGATGGGCGTATCGCCATACGCCCCTACATCGGATGAGAAATGTTCCTGGTTTTCGTAGGGGCGGACCTATGTGTCCGCCCGGAAGAGGGCAATCACACAGGATTGCCCCTACGCAGAACACCGCCATTCCTATTTCAGGGAGGCCGCGTTGCCGTTGCAGTCCACGTCTTCGCCGCTGTGGGGCGGGTCGTCTCCGAGCTTCCAGTGCTTCGGTGTGACCTCGAAGGGGCGCCCTTTGATGGAGTACAGCTTGGCCTTGTGGATCTGGACGTGGTCCTTTCCCAGGAACTTCACTTCCAGGAGGACCTGTTCGGATTCGCGGTGCAGCAGCTTCGCGACCGAGGGCTCGCTCCGCATCTCGAATTCCCCTTGGATGTTGACGGCCATGCTGCTCTCGGCGATCTTGCCCACCAGGTTGCCTTTCGTGTCATAGAGAAACCCCCTCAACGTCATCTCGTTGTAACGACGATTGTGTTCGAACGAGAGGTGCGGCACCCCTTCGATCTCGATGCTATTCGAGGCGTTGCGGTAGTGATTGGAGCCGATGTCGAAGTCCATGTCCTATGCCTTCCCTTCGATGGCTTGGGCCTGCTGGAAGCTCATGATCTTGATCGTTGCCTCCCGCACCTCGGTAAAGATCACCTTGATGGTCTCGCGAAAGTTGTCCACGTCGTGAGGGTCCGTGAACGGTTGCCCCAGGATTTGGAGCGCGGCCGCCTCTCCGAGCAGCCGGTAAGGGGTCTTATAGGGTTTGTTCGTGTCCTCGCCTTCGAGCGTCTGTCCATACAGCCGGTACCGGGCGGGCAGGTTTTTCTTATGCTCGTCGGCGACGTCCTGTCCGGCCTGCTCCGCGATGTGGGAGAGGACTGTCGAGTGGAACGCCTTGAGGATGGCCGTGGTACGCGCGGAGTCCAGGGCGGAAAACGTGCCGCACCCCTTGGTGATGGCGAACAGGATGAGATAGGTGAACTCCCACTCCGCGACATTGAGCCGGAGCTGGTCGAGGCTCTTCAGGTCTACCGTTTTGCCGACGTGCTGCTCCAGCCAGTTCTGTTCGACGATGCCGAAGGCCAGGTCGGAGAGTTCCCGGCCGACCTCCTCCGGCGACGCTTGCGGCATGGATCAGAACGCCTCGATCTTGCCGAGGCGGCAGTGATCCATCCTGATGAGGTGGAAGCGGCCCTGGTCGTCAGCCACCAGGAACCCAGGCAGGTTTCCATTGCCCGGCAAGAGGACTTCCAGCACTGGATAGGTCGCGGTCTGGGTAAAGGCCGGGTGGGGCTGGCCGTTGCCCTCGACGACGTCGGTGATGGTGAAACGCCTCATGCCGTTCTCTCCGTTGCTCCGTGTTGAAACTATCTTGAATATACCGAGTATACCATGGCGCGCCTCCGAATCAAGACTCCCCAGGCGGGTTTGACGATCTTGCCCAGACATGCTATCAGACAGAGTCCGGCCTTTCCATCGTTCCTACACAGAGAGACACTCCTGTCATGAGCACACGTCAGAAGCTCGTCTGGGTCGCCGCGCTGTACTTCGCCGAAGGCTTTCCGTTCGGCCTGGTCATGGATGCCATCCCCGTCTACCTGCGTCTGCAAGGCGTGAGCCTCGCGGATATCGGCTTGTTGGGCCTGGTTGGGCTCCCATGGACGCTCAAGTTCCTCTGGGCGCCGGCCGTGGACGTCTGGGGCCACCGGCGCACGTGGGTCTGGGCCTGCCAAGCGCTGATGGGTCTGCCGCTCATCGTCCTCGCCGGCTTGCACGCGCACGAGGAGGTGTGGATCCTCTGGAGCGTCCTGATTCTATTGGCCGTCCTGTCGGCGACCCAGGACATTGCGATCGACGCGTACACGATCGAGCTGCTGGAGAAGCACGAGATGGGCGTCGCGAACGGCGTGCGGGTGACCGCCTATCGCCTCGCCCTGATCGCGGCAGGTGGGCTCGTGGTGGCGGCGGCCGGGCTCGCGGGTTGGGGTGTGGTGTTCATCGGCGCGGCCGTGCTGATGGGCCTCCTTTCCATGATTTCCTCTCGGGCTCCGCTGGCGGATGCCATGACTTCCACGGCGCAACCGCGTCCGCCTCGTTCGGCAGCCGACGCCATCCGCGCTCCGCTGGAGCAGTTTTTCGCGCGGCCCGGCTTTCTGGCCGTGGCGGCCTTCGTCTTGACCTTCAAGCTGGGCGATATGGCCATCGGCCCCATGATCAAGCCCTTCTGGGTGGACCGGCAGTTCACGCCGGTCCAGATCGGATTGGTGCCGGGCACGCTGGGTGTCGTGGCGACGATCGGGGGTGCGTTGATCGGGGGAAGCCTGACCAGTCGGTGGGGGATCTTCCGAGCGCTCTGGGTGCTCGGCATTTTCCAGGCAGTATCCAATCTGGTCTATGCTGCGGCTGCCGCGCTCCCGCCCAATGCGGCGCTGATGTACGTCGCCTCGCTGGTGGAGTCGTTCTGCGGGGGACTGGGCACGGCCCCCTTCCTGGCGTTTCTCATGAGCATTTGCTCGAAGGCCCACGCCGCCACACAGTACGCGCTCTTGAGCGCGTTGTTCGGCCTGACTCGCGCCCTTTCCGGGGCGTTTTCGGGAGTGGCGACCGAGGGGATGGGCTACGCCGCCTACTTTACCGCGACATTCTTCCTCGCGTGGCCGGCGTTCCTGTTGCTGCCGTGGGTGAAGGACTGGGCAGGGAATGGGCAAGAAAAAGGGGAGGGTCCTTAACGGAGCCTCCCCTCGGACAGCTACGAACTCAGCGGTGTGCTTACTTAGGGTTGGCGTTGACCTTGGTGGCCTCTTTGATCTGGTTCTCAGTGACACCTTTGCTAGTAACATGATGCGGAGCGACGACTTCAGGGAGACGCGAGCTCTCACTATGTTTGATCTGGTCTTGGTCCCGGATGTCTCCTTCGGCGGACTTGTTCTGCTCCTTCAGCGTCTTGGGAGCATCTTCAGCAGACTTGAGCGCTGCCTTTTCCCCGGTGGCTGTGGTGCCGCCATCCGGATTCGGGTAGCCTTCATGTCTCTTCTTCAACAGGGCAGGGTTGGCGAACACCGCCGAGGACATGAAGATGAATCCTGTCACGAGTGCGATCATAAGCAGCGAGCGTTTCATGGGATCCCTCCTTACCTATGAAATGGATAAGACCGTTTCGTCGAAGAGGACCTCTTCTGTAAAGTCTCAGCGACCATAACCTGGTTCAATGGGCCCTGTCAAGGGGCTAGGACTGGTGATGGCGACGCGGACCGCGGCCCCTGGGGCGGGCGGCGGCATGCGCCGGCAGGCGGATGATGACCGCGGTGCCCTGGTCCGGGCCGCTGGCGATGGAGATCTGGCCCCGGTGCTCTTCGATGATCTTTTTGACGGACGCCAGCCCGAGCCCGGTGCCGGCGGCCTTGGTGGTGAAGCCGGGCTCGAAGATCTTACCGATGTGCTCCGTGGGAATCGGCGCGCCGTCGTTCTGAAGCGTGATGGCCACCTCGTTCCGCCCGCGCGCGCCCCTGTGGGGCACCGCCTGGAGGTGAATGTGCCCGTGGGTCGTCATGGCCTCGAGGGCGTTTTTGAGGATGCTCAGGAAGACCTGTTGGAGCTTGCCCTCGTCCACTTTGACAGCCGGGAGCGAGGGGGAGAAGTCCCGGGTGACGGTGATGGCGTTCTTTTCCAGGTCCTCGGTGATGACCGCCAGCGCGCTCTCGAGGACCTCGGGGATCCGGACCACCCGCGGGTGCAAGTCCAGCGGTTTAGCGAAGTCGAGGACCTCGTTGAGAATGGCCTCGATACGGGTCAGTTCCAGGTAGGCCTTCTCGATCCGTTGCAGCACGTCCGCGCTCGCCGCGCCACCGGTGGCCGTGTTCCGGACAGCCTCTTCCACTTCCAGGCGGGTCTTGGTCAGGGGGCGCTGGATTTCCTGTTCGAGGAACGCGGTCACTTCCCGAATGGCCTGTTGCCGCTCGTGCCGGAGCATCAGCTCGTGGGATTCATGCGGATCGTGAGCCAACATGGAGGCCGCCTGCCTGCCTGGCTCGACGCTGCTTGCGGCGTCGGTTCGTTCCAGGGACGGAGAGGCGGCCGAACCGGGTGCCAATGTGGGAAGGAGCGCAGCCAAGTGCTCCAACTGCGGAGCGGCGGCCCTGGCCATGTCCGCGTTGTAGACGTCCGGCGTCCTTGACCCCAGGAGAATGGTCCCGATCAGGTCCTGCCCATTTTTGAGCGGCAGGACCATCGCCGTCTTGAATTTATCCTTGTACAGCTCTTTATAGTCCAGGAATCGTCCTTGGGTGGAGGCCAGATCCCGGTCCACCCGTGGCCTTCTATGTCGGATGGCCCACCCGGCGGCGGACCCTTCCAGCGTCAGCGTCTGGCCTTCCCGCCATTCGCAATGTCCCGGTGTATGGGACAGCAGGGTCGTGAGGGTCTTCGAACCGGGCTCGTGCCGGGTCAGGAGCGCACGGTCGTACGGGATCAGAGACCTGATCTGGGCCATGAGGGGATCGATGCTCCCGGCTCCACTCGGCGCCGTGGGCGCCGCGGCCGCCGCGGGCGCACCCGCGGCGGGGGCCGGCACGCCGGCCTTCACCAGCGCTGCCTCCAGCTCCTCGGCTGCTTCCGTCAGATTTTTCCGGTCCTTGTCCGAGAACGTGACGATATCCTTGCGCCCGATCACGAGGGCTCCGCAGATCCGCTTGGAGACCTCCAGGGGAGTGGTGAGGAGGGAACGGTGAGAGGGGGCCGTCATCCGGATGCGGACCAACCGCTGCCGTGCGTTGCCGTTGCCCGCGGCGCCGTCGAGCCCGACCTCCGGATGCGACAGCGCCCTGACGACGGCCTGGATTTCACGAGGGGTGAAGCCCCGGTACGCGTGAGACACGAATGGACCGAACCCGTCCTCCTTGAGCGCGATCAGGGCCATTTCGGCGCCCAGGTCGTTTAAGGTGGTGTTGAACGCTTTCTGCAAGGACGTCGGTAGCGGTACCATTCCGTGGTCTCCCTGTGAAGTCTGCACGGCATTGTAGCAACGTCTGGTGAGGCTCGCAATCCTCCACCCGCTCGTGTTGCAAGGTCTGGGGGAATGTAGGATACTACCGCGGCGCACCCGTCGACTGCGCGTATGGAGAGGTCACCGGTGAATCGTCGCGCCGCCATCATCGTGGTCCTTGTTATGGCGGGCCTCGCGGTGTGGGTCGAAGACGCCGCCGGTCAACGGCTCAAACAGCCAAAGCCGGATCTTGACGCGGGTGAGCGGATCTATAAGCAGAACTGCGTCAACTGCCACGGGACCTCCGGCAAGGGCGATGGAGCAGCGGCAGAGAAACTCAATCCCAAGCCGGCAGACCTGACGGCACTCGCCACGCAGGCCAAAAAAGACGCCGAGCTGTTGGAAGTCATCACGTTCGGCCGGCCTGGGACGGCCATGCCCGGCTGGATGAGCGAGATTGATGAGCGCGAGATGCGGGACGTGCTGGCCTACATCCGCACGCTGGCCGCCAAGTAGGAATGGACTTTACCGGATCAGTCGTGGCAATCCCGGGAGGGACCGGCGGCCTCGGCCGGGCGGTGACCCTCAGCTTCCTCCGGGCGGGCGCGACGGTCGTGACCACCTGCCTCGTGCCGCCGGAGCAGGATCGGCTCGCGAAGGAAGCTGGAGCGCTGTCGGCCCGCTTGAGCTGGCTCAGGGTCGATGTGACGGATGAGGGCGCGGTCAAACGGTTCGCCGAGGAGATCGTGGCCCGCCACGGCCGGGTGGATGTCCTCATCAACATCGTGGGCGGGTTTGCCGGAGGGAAGCCGGTCTGGGAGACCGACCAGGCGACCTGGGACCGCATGCTGAACCTGAACCTCAAATCGGCCTATCTCTGCTCCAAGGCCATCGTGCCGCAGATGATCAAGCAGAACCGCGGGTGGATCGTGAATGTGGCGTCCCGGTCGAGCCTGAAGGGCGACGCGGGACTGTCCGCCTACGCGGCCTCCAAGGCGGCCGAGCTGGTCCTGACCCAGAGCCTGGCGGAGGAGCTCAAGCCGTACCGCATCAACGTCAACGCGGTCCTGCCCAGCATCATTGATACAGAGGCCAACCGCCAGGCGATGCCCAACGCGGACCACAGCCAGTGGCCCAAACCGGAGGCCATCGCCAAAGTCATCCTCTTTCTCTGCTCCCCGGACGCCGAGGTGATCCATGGCGCGGCGATTCCGGTGTACGGACGCGTGTGAGCACCCTTATTGACTTCGGACGGGACGTCTGCGGGGACCTCGGCCAGGCCGAGACTCGCGAGTGGCTGGTCACCAACGGGCTAGGCGGGTACGCGTCCGGCACGGTCGCCGGTCTGCTGACGCGCCGCTATCACGGCTTGCTCGTGGCGGCGCTGAAGCCGCCGGTCGGGCGCACGCTCTTGGTCGCCAAGCTCGATGAGACCGCCGAGCATGGCGGGTCCAGTTACCCACTCTTCACGAACCGCTGGCGTGATGGATCGATCTCGGTCCACGGGTATCGCCACCTCGAGCGGTTCCGGCTGGAAGACACGGTGCCGGTCTGGACGTATGCCCTCGCCGACGATCTCCTGGAAAAGCGGGTCTGGATGGAGCCGGAGGCGAATACCACCTACGTGCGCTTCGAGCTGACGCGCGGCCCCAGTCCTGTTGCCTTGAGCATAAAGGCCCTGGTGAATTACCGAGACCACCACGGCAACACGCGAGGGAACAGTTGGAAGATGAACGTCACGGTTGAGGACCGCGGGCTCTGCGTGGTGGCGTACGACGGCGCCGTCCCGTTCCATCTGCGCTCGGACCGGGGAAGGTGGGAAACGGCGCATGACTGGCACTGGGGGTTCGACCTCGCCGAGGAACGCGCCCGAGGCCTGGAAGACCACGAAGATCACCTGCACATCGGGACGATTCAAGGGACGGTCGAGGAGGGGAAGCCGCTCACGATCGCCCTGAGCACCGATCCCAAGGCATCCGTAGATGGGGCGAAAGCCCTGGAGCGGCGGACGCATCACCAGCGCGCGCTCCTCGGCGCCTTTGCCAAGGCGCAGCCGGC
>Ga0209161_10005223_pt1 | contig 10280 bp, 8 predicted proteins | sample GraSoiAngelo_155_FD_186169 | JGI IMG/M metagenome (GOLD analysis project Ga0209161, IMG submission 186169) | Grasslands soil microbial communities from the Angelo Coastal Reserve, California, USA - 14_1009_13_30cm (SPAdes) (version 2) | ecosystem: Environmental > Terrestrial > Soil > Grasslands ...
GGCCCTTCGATCCAAGACGGGCTTCCCTATCGTGGGCGCGTCTGAACCGTAAAGTGAGTGGCTTGCCACTCGGCCCTGACCTTCGCTCTGTGTGGGCGCTCGACCAAGAATCCCCATGGTATGAAAACAGCACCCCACGCCGGGAGTAAGAGGAACATCAGGGTATGCGCGAGATCGCCCCACCCGAATGGGAAGATTCCGACAATTGCTCCCGAAAGAACCGCGATGACACCGAGAAAGATCCCGAGGAACGATCCGTACGCCAGGATTGTCAGCGCCTTGAGGCGCCGTGCTTCTCCCGGGTGCTCGGAATCCAGGTGTGCCCACCGCTTTAGGCTCGGAATCTTCGCGTCGCAAATGGGGCACCGCTCGAGGATGTCCCCACGGCTTGGACGTAGGCGCGCCGCTTCCTTGCGGCATACGGGAGTGGGGCGAACACTGACGCCATGAAGCCGATGAAGACGGCACTAACATACCAGCCCGGTTCCGACATCCCGAGAATCGCAGCGGGGACAAACAGAAGGAGGAAGAAGGCAACCCCTGAGGGGACAATGGATGAGGGCGGCTCTGCTGAGCGCACGCGAGTATTCTCGCTGGCGCCTATCGAGGAAATCGGGATGGGCTTCCCTCTGGTGGGCTCGGATTTGACTCAGGGCATCTCCGCACCACAGATGTTGCAAAAGTCGGGGCACAGAGCTGCCAATGCAGGCATGATCAAGGCCGCCCCGGAGAGACCCCTCTCTTCCGTCGTAACCCTAACACGACCGCCGAAGTGACAGCAGCGATCACAATCCCCGATAGAAACAGAAAGCCTTCGATGGCGGGGAGCCCAAAGAACGAGCCGGGCGGCGGCGTGGCGGTGGAAATCACGGTCACAAAGTTCGCGCCATCATCGGCCACATAAACGTATTCATCGCCACCGTCATACGCCACGCCAACGGGAGAGGAAACCGTAATTGTCGCAACGACGGTCGTCCGGCTAATCACACTCACGTTGTTGGAGCCGGTGTTAGCCACGTAAACATAGCCGTTCCCGCTGTCGTATGCTAAGCCTTCAGGAACAACCCCCACCGGGACCTTCGCAACCACCGTTGTCGCGCTGATGACGCTCACGTTGTTCTCGCTCGTAACGTAGACGTAATCGTCTCCGCTGTCGTAGGCAACGCCACGGGGATGGTTCACACCCGGGATCGACGCCACGACGGTAGTTCCGCCGATGACGCTCACGTTGTTCGAGTAGAAGTTGGCTACATAGATGTAGCCGTTGCCGCTGTCGTAGGCCAAAGCATCGGGAGCCATTCCTACTGGAATCGTCGCCACGATCGTCGTCCCGTTAATCACGGTCACGGTGTTCGATGCGAGATTCGCCACGTAGACGGTGCCGTTCGCAGAGTTGAAAGCCACGCCATAGGGATAGCTCACATCCGGAATCGACGCCACGGTAGACGTCCCATCGATCACCGTAACGTTGCCTGGCCCGGCCGAGTCGCCGCGGTTCGTCACATAGACGTACCCGTTCCGGCTGTTATAGCCCACCGCAGTCGGATGATCTCCGGCCCCAATCGTGGTCACGACGGTCGTCCGATTAATCACGGTCACGGTACTAGGAGCGAAGTCCCTTCCAAAGTTCGCCACATAGACGTACCCGTTCCCACTGTTATATCCTAAGGCAACCGGATGGTCCCCAACCGGTATGAGCGCCACGACCGTGCCGGTCCCTAAGTCTGGCGACGGAGGCGTGACGACGGCCGCTCCTGCTAGCCCGAAAGCACTCAATACGATCGCCAAGGTGGCGAGGCTGACAAACACAGTTGGCTTGAATGAACGTGCAGACAAGATCTCAGTTGCCGTCCTCCCTCTTTGAACGCGAACGAGGAACTGTAGTCTGGATGGACTGGCCCGAAAATAAAACCTGCCCTCGGCGAAGGATCATACTTTGCCCGGACCGAAATTCGTCATGAACGAAGGCTTCCCGGGTTAGTAAGCGAAAGGTTCGGGCTCTTAAGCTCGCCATGGCGGGAAACCGAAATCGGCTGCGACAATATGAGAAGAAAGGAACGGAGGGTAATGCAGAGTTTCTAGGCCGCGGAGTCGGTTCCGTTGACAATCGGTAGGCCGACTGTCGTCGTCCGGATGAAGCGAGTTGCCCACTGGGAGGGCTGGTTAGAGATGCACCCGCTCGGCGTTCCCTTGCGGGCAGAGCACGCCAGGGGTCGCTAGCTGTCCTGACGCACGACAGGAGTCAGGGAGCACCGCCCTGACGGAGCCGGTATCGCTGAATCTTTCCGGTGGCCGTCTTGGGAAGCGAGGGAACGAAGTCGATCCACCACGGCTTCTTGTACGGCGCGATGCGGTTCCGGACGAATTCCTTCAATTCCTCCGCGAGCTCTTTGGACGCGTCCTTCGGATCCTTCAGGACAACGTATGCCTTTGGTTTCACGAGCTTTTCCCCGTCCTGCTGACCCACCACGGCGGCCTCGAGGACCGCTTCGTGCGCGATGAGCGTATTCTCCACTTCGACGGGCGAGACCCAGATGCCACCAACTTTCAGCATGTCGTCGCTTCGACCGCAGTACCAGAAGTCGCCGTCCTCGTCTTGGTAGTATTTGTCACCTGTCTGGATCCACGGCCCGAAGAGCGTCTCCTTCGTCTTCTCGTCGCGATTCCAATAGTACGCCATCGTCGAGTCCCCCTTGACGCGAAGATTTCCGATCTCCCCGCGCGGCACGGGCCTGCCGCCCTCATCGACGATAATGGCCTCATATCCGGGGACCGGCGTGCCGGAGGATCCCGGCTTCACATGCCCCGGACGATTTGAGAGGAAAATATGGAGGATCTCCGTAGTCCCAATCCCGTCGAGAATCTCGACACCGAACCGATTGACCCAGCGCCGATACACATCGGCGGGCAAGGCTTCGCCCGCGGAGACGCATAGCCGCAACGAAGAGAGGTCGAATCGATCCTCCGCGTCCTGCATCTGGAGCATGGACGCGTAGAGTGTTGGAACGCCAAAGAAGAGGGTGGGCCGGTACCGGTCAACGACTTGGAACACCGCCTCCGCCGTGGGCCGCCCGGAATAGAGGACCGCCTCCGCGCCGACGCGCATCGGGAAATACATGTTGTTGCCGAGGCCGTACGCGAAGAACAACTTCGCCGCCGAGAAAGTCCGATCCCGCTCCGTGATGCCAAGCACATGCAACCCGTAGGTATCCGAACACACGACCATGTCGTGCTGGAGGTGGACCGCCGCTTTCGGGAATCCCGTCGACCCGGAAGAGTATAGCCAGAAGGCCACGTCGTCTTTCGAAGTGTCCGCGGCCTCGAGGCTCCTTGGGGCCCTCGATACCCATGACTCGAACTGAAGATGCGGACCCTTCGCCTCCCCCACCACAACCACGTGTTTCAAGTGCTTCGCTTGAACCAGGGCCGGGCCCGCTTCGAGAAGCAGGGGTTCGGAGACGATTGCGACCTTCGCGCGGCTGTCGTCGAGGAAAAAACGGTAGTCGGCCGCACGCATGAGGGTGTTCACGGGCACGGGCACCGCACCCAGCTTCATCGCGCCGAAGAAGGAGGCGACGAATTCCGGGCCATCCAGGAGAATCAGGAGGACCCGATCCTCCATCTGAACGCCGAGATCGAGGAGGGCGTTGCCGACTCGGTTCACGGATTCGAAGATTTCCCCATAGGTGACGACGCGGTCTTCGTGATACAAGGCGGGTCGGCCTGCACGGCCTTCCACCATGTGACGATCGACGAAGAAGGCCGCTGCGTTGAACCGATCGGGAATCGAGGCGGGTGGCTCTCCCATGACCACGACGGTGGTGAATGGGCGGCAGGGCCGCAAGAAGATTGTGGAGGCAGAAACGGGAAGAATCCATAGGGGCTGGCTAGGTTCAGTGGCTGTATCCGACGGAAGCCGGAGCATGTCGGACCCACTCCGCACGGTGCTCGTGCGTCGACCGGACGCGTCATTCGGCCGGGCCGAGAAGGAGGCGCCAATTCTGCCAAACGTTGAATACGCAGAGGCCCGTTCCAACGGATGGGACTTCGTGACGAAGAAACCGGGCATCGACGGCGTTGACGCCGTGCTCGAGCGATTCGCAAGACAGCAATACATTGCCGACCCGTCGATCGGCATGGCCGTCTACCTCTCGATCCGCATGGGCAAGCCCCTGCTCGTCGAAGGAGAACCCGGATGCGGCAAGACGGAGATCGCCCGCACCCTGGCGGCCGCCCTCGAGACGGAACTGATTCGCCTCCAGTGCTACGAAGGGCTCGACGCGGACGCGACGTTGTACGAATGGAACCATCCGAAGCAGCTGATCACGATCCGAATCGAGGAGGCCCGGAAGGACCCGAAGGCTCTGGAGCGGGAAATCTTCAGCGAGGAATTTCTCCTGAAACGCCCGCTCCTCCAGGCCCTGACCCACGACGGGCCGCGGGCACCCGTCCTTCTGATCGACGAGATCGACCGGGCCGACGAAGAGTTCGAGGGCCTGCTCCTCGAGTTCCTGTCCGATTTCCAAATCACGATCCCTGAGATGGGGACGATTCGCGCGAAGCGAGTACCTCACGTCGTCATTACGTCGAATCGTACCCGCGAGCTCTCCGACGCACTGAAACGCCGGTGCCTCTACCTCTACATCGGCTATCCGAGCCGAGAGAAGGAAGTCGCCATCCTCCACATGAAAGTGCCGGGTCTCGGGGAGCAGTTCGCCGAGGAAATCGCGGGATTCGTCCAGCGCGTGCGCGCGGAGGACGATTTCGTGAAACGGCCGGGAATCTCGGAGACCCTGGACTGGGCGTCCGCCCTGATGGCGCTCGGCACCACAAAGTTGGATCGGGACATCGTGGAGCAGACCCTTGGCCTCGTCGTGAAGGACGCGCAGGATCTGCAGACCATGCAGGCCGGTCGGCTCGATACCCTGATGGGATCTCCGTGAGGCCCGAGAACCGGAGCGATCCCTCATTCGTTCCGCGGCTCGCGGGGTTCATCGCGTTCCTCCGAGTCCGGGGGTTTGCCGTGGGCATCGGGTCGGCCCTCGACTGCGCCCACGCCTTGCGGCAAATCTCGATCCTCGACCGTGACACGTTCCTCGCGGCATGCATCGTGACCCTCGCCAAGTCTCCGGAGGACGTGCCCCGACTCATCGAATCGTTCGATCTCTACTGGTCCACGTACATCGAACCGGCGGATTCGAAGACGCGTCTCGCGGTATCGGCCCCGCCGAGTCCGCCCCCGGATGGGGTGGTCTCGACCAGCGAGAACGCGCCTGGGTTCCGAATTGCCGTCGACCGCGCGGGCGTGGTCCGCGTCGGCCTCTACAGCCCGGATGCTCCCTCTTCGGGTCATACCCTGCGACTCCTCGACCGAAAGCGAGTCGTTGCGATCCGGGCGGGCGTCCGTCGGCTCCGAAGGGAAGCCGCCACACGGCCCGGTCGGCGTCAAGCACCCGCTCGCCGAGGTTCGATCGATTTTCCCGCGACGGCCCGACACAGCCTCCGACAGGGCGGCGAATGGGTCGAGTTCCGATTCCGGAAACCCCGGAAGCGCCGGGCGGAACTCGTAATCCTATGGGACGTCAGCGGCTCGATGCGGGATCATGAGGCGGTGCTCTTCGCCCTCGTCCACGCGCTCCACCGCGTTGTCCGGCGAACGAAGGTGTTCGCGTTCGGCACGCAACTCGACGAGGTTTCAGGCCTCCTGCGGGGGCAGAGTTACTTCCACGCGGCCCGGGCGGCCTCGGGACACCTCCGACCCATGGGAGGAGGAACTCGGATCGGATCCTGCCTGGAGGATTTCCTCCGACGATACGGGCGGCTCCTGCACGAAGGGACGACCCTCGTCGTCCTGAGCGACGGCTGGGACCTCGGCGAGACGGTCCGTCTGTCGAGGGCCCTCCAACGCCTCCACCATCTGTGCCATCTCGTCGTGTGGGTGAACCCGTATGCCGACGACCCCCGATTCGAGCCCGCGACGGCGGGGATGCGCGAGGCCATGCCTCACGTGGACCTGCTCCTAGGGCCGAGAGACTTCGAAACTCGGACCGGATTCGCGCCGGAACGTCTCGCCGCCCGACGGCCTCAGACCCGCGTGGGCTATCGGGGAAAAGCCTTTATCGCCGCCTCGCAATGACGCCGCGCTATTCTATAGCACAGGAGGTTTGGGGAGTGATTCCACCGCGCTTCGAGTACTTCGCACCCTCGTCCATCGATGAAGCCGTCCAGATTCTCGACCGCTTTGGCGGCGAGGCGAAGGTCCTCGCGGGGGGGCAGAGTCTCCTTCCCGTGATGAAACTCCGCCTCGCGGAGCCGCGGGCTCTCGTCGACATCAATCGCATCCCGGACCTCGCGTACATCCGTGAGGACGCGAAATCCCTGCGGATCGGGGCAACGACCCGGACGAATGACCTGAACGATTCCGAACTCATCCACGCTCGCTATCCCATCCTCTCCGATGCAGCCTACGAAATCGCGGATCCCCTCGTGCGGAACATGGGGACGGTCGGCGGGAACGTCTCCCATGGAGATCCGGCGAACGATCTCCCCGCCTGCATGCTCGCCTTGGGGGCCCACTTCGTTGTCCGCAGCCCGACCGGAACGCGGACGATCCCAGCCAAAGAATTCTACCAGGACACCTTCGTCACCGCGCTCGAGTCGAATGAACTCCTCCTGGAAATCCAGATTCCGAAGGCGAGGCCGGGCCAGGGCAATGCGTATGTGAAGCTCGAGAAGCGAATCGGCGACTTCCCGATCGTCGGGGTCGCCGCGAACCTCGTGCTCACGACGAAAGGGACCATCGAATCCGCGGGCCTCGCGCTCACGGCGGTCGGCCCGACCGCGCTCAAGGCGACGGAAGCGGAGCGGCATCTCGTCGGCAAGGCGCCGGAGGATGCTGCCTTCCAGAGAGCCGCGGAATTCGCGCAGGAGATCACGAGCCCGGTTTCGGACCTGCGGGGTCCCGCCGAATACAAGCGGGCGATGGTCCGCGTCCTTGCTCTCAGGGCCTTGCATCGGGCCTCGGCTCGGGCACACGGGGGTGCATGAGTTGGTCCTCGCCGAGATGCCGAGTGCCGGCGACGAGGAAACCGGACCCTTCGTGAACGTCCACGTCACCGTGAACGGCGCCCCTCGGTCCGCAACCGTGGAGACGCGCACCCTACTGGTCCATTTCCTCCGAGAGAACCTCAGCCTCACCGGAACGCATATTGGCTGCGATACGACGAACTGCGGAGCTTGCACGATCCTGCTCGATGGCAAGGCGGTGAAATCCTGCACGATCCTCGCAGTGCAAGCAGACGGTCGAGAACTGCGGACGGTCGAAGGCCTCGAGACCGATGGCAAGCTCCATCCGATTCAAGAGGGCTTCATCGAAGAGCATGGCCTCCAGTGCGGCTTCTGCACGCCCGGAATGATGATGTGCTCCGTCGCGCTGCTCCAGAAAAATCCGCATCCAACGGAGGAACAGATCCGCCGCGCGATCTCCGGGAACTTGTGCCGATGCACGGGCTACGTGAATATCGTGAAGGCGATCCAACACGCCGCGAACAAGATGGCCGGCCCTTCGGGAGGCGGACGACCATGACCGTGCACGGCGGCGTCGGCCAATCCATAAAGCGGAAGGAGGACGCCCGCTTCGTCCGGGGCAAAGGGAATTACGTCGACGACGTGAAGCTCCCCGGGATGCTCTATCTGGACATCGTCCGGAGTCCGTACGCGCACGCACGCATCCGGTCCATCAACATCGAGAAGGCGTTGAAGGTCCCGGGCGTCCTCGCGGTGATCCGCGGGAAGGACCTCGAGGCGGCGAACCTCGCATGGATGCCGACCCTCATGTCCGACAAGCAGATGGTGCTGCCCGTCGAGCGGGTTATGTACCAGTCGCAGGAAGTCGCCGCGGTCGTCGCGGACAGCCGATATGCGGCCGCGGACGGTGTCGCCGCCGTCGAGGTAGACTACGAGCCGCTCCCGGTTGTCGTCGACCCGATGAAGGCCCTCGAGCCCGGTGCTCCGATTCTCCGGCCGGATCGGAAGGAGCAGACGAATCGGATCTGGCACTGGGAGGTCGGGGACCGAGAAGGTACGGACAAGGCCCTGAAGGAATCCGATGTCGTTGTCAAAGAGAACCTCTACATCCCGCGGATCCACGTGTCCTCGATCGAGACGTGCGGCTGCGTCGCGTCCTTCGACGCGATGGGGAAGCTCACCGTGTGGATGACGACCCAGGCGCCCCACGCGATCCGAACCGTGTTCGCCCTCGTCGCAGGATTGCCCGAGCAGAAGATCCGCATCATCTCCCCGGACATCGGCGGCGGATTCGGGGGCAAGGTCCCCGTCTATCCCGGTTACGTCCTCGCGGTCGTCGCGGCCCTAAAGACCGGGCATCCAGTGAAGTGGATCGAGGACCGTTCGGAGAACATTCAGGCGGATTCGTTCGCCCGAGACTACCACATCTCCGCGGAAATCGGTGCGACGAGGGACGGCAAGTTGACCGCCCTCCGCGTGAAGACGATCGCGGACCACGGATACACGGATGCCGCGGCGAATCCGTCCAAGTTCCCCGCCGGCCTGTTCCACATCGTCACCGGATCGTATCCGTTCGAGAAGGCGCACGTCGAAGTCGACGGCGTCTACACGAACAAGCCGCCCGGCGGGATCGCATACCGGTGCTCGTTCCGAGTCACGGAGGCCGCGTTCACGATCGAGCGGATCGTGGACTCCCTCGCGCGCAAGCTCGGCATGGACCCTGCCGAGTTCCGCATGAAGAACTTCATCCCGCCAGAGGCGTTCCCGTTCAAGTCGGCCCTCGGTTGGGAGTACGACAGCGGCAATTACCAGGGCGCCCTCCGAAAAGCGATGGACATCGTCGACTACGACGCCCTGCGGAAGGAGCAGGCAGAGAAGCGGAAGCGCGGCGAGCTCATGGGGATCGGAATCTCGAGCTTCACAGAGATCGTCGGCGCGGGACCCTCCCATACGTTCGACATCCTCGGGCTGAAGATGTTCGATTCCTGCGAGATCCGCATCCATCCAACGGGCAAGGCGATCGCCCGCTTCGGCACGAAGTCTCAAGGACAAGGGCACGAGACGACGTATGCTCAGATCCTCGCCGAGGAACTCGGGATCTCTTCCGAGGACATCGCGATCGAGGAAGGAGACACCGACACCGCGCCCTACGGCCTCGGCACGTACGCGAGCCGGAGCACTCCGACGGCGGGCGCTGCCGCCTCGATCGCGGCGCGCAAGATCCGCGACAAGGCGCAGAAGATCGCTGCACACCTGCTCGAGGTGAGCCCGGACGACCTGGAGTGGAAGGATCACAAATTCCAGGTGAAAGGGGTACCTGATAAGGCGAAGACGATGGCTGAGATCGCCTTCGCGGCGTACACGAACCATCCACCCGGGATGGAGGCAGGTCTGGAAGCGGTCGACTACTACGACCCACCGAACTTGACGTACCCGTTCGGTAGCTACATCTGCGTCGTCGACATCGACAAAGAGACCGGCGAGGTCAAGATTCGGCGGTTCGTCGCGGTAGACGACTGCGGCACGATCATCAATCCAATGATCGTCGAGGGACAGATTCATGGAGGGCTGACGATGGGCTTGGCGCCCGCGCTCCTCGAGGAGATCCACTATGATGAGAACGGGAACATGCTCGGCGGATCGTTCATGGACTACCTGCTTCCCACCGCTGTCGAGACGCCGAAGTGGGAGACTGCGAAGACGACGACGCCTTCGCCCCACCATCCAATCGGGGCAAAGGGGGTCGGAGAATCCGCGACGGTGGGCGCACCGGCCGCGATCGTGAATGCGGTCGTGGACGCCCTGGCCCATCTGGGCGTGACGCACATCGACATCCCGATCACGCCGTGGAAGGTGTGGAAGATCCTTCACGAGAAGCGTGCCGCATAAGCCGCGGGGAGGATCGCCGTGCACTTCGAGGGCACCTTCACCGTCCGAGCCTCGAGCACACGGGTCTGGTCGTTCTTCCTGAGTCCGCAGGAATTCTCCTCAGCCATCGATGATCCCCACACGATTGAGGTGGTCGATGCCGATCACTTCCGGGGGACGATCAAGGCGGGCGTCGCCTTCATCCGTGGCACGTTCACATGGTCCGCGACTGTGAAAGAGCGGGTTCCCCCAGAAAGGGCTCAGATGGCCGTCCACGGGTCCGGCATGGGGAGCGCCTTCGACATCGTCGCGACCCTGAGCGTCTCGGAATCAGCGGGTCTGACGACGGTGAAATGGGCTGCGGACGTCCAAATGAGTGGCACGAT
>Ga0209161_10005225_pt1 | contig 10274 bp, 7 predicted proteins | sample GraSoiAngelo_155_FD_186169 | JGI IMG/M metagenome (GOLD analysis project Ga0209161, IMG submission 186169) | Grasslands soil microbial communities from the Angelo Coastal Reserve, California, USA - 14_1009_13_30cm (SPAdes) (version 2) | ecosystem: Environmental > Terrestrial > Soil > Grasslands ...
TGGGAGGCCCGGCGATTCCGACCGAATCTGGTGATCGAGGCCGAGGGCGACGAGGGCGGCTTTGTCGAAGACGCCTGGATCGGCAAGCCACTGAAAGCTGGCAACGGCGTGCGCCTCCAGGTGATCGATACGATGGTGCGCTGCGTCATGACGACGCTTCCGCAGGGAGACCTGCCGAACGACCCCGCGATTCTGCGCACGGTCGCAGATCACCACCGGGTGCTCATGCCCGCCGTCGGCAAGGAACTACCCGCGGTCGGCGTGGCGGTGACGGTTACAACGGGCGGTCGTATCTCGCGCGGCGATACGGTCACGGTCGAGCCCGCGGCATGACGTACGAAGAAGTCATCTTCTACGTTGTCGCCGTTCCCACCGTCGTCGGTGCGATCGGCGTAGTCACCGCCCGCAACGTCGTACACTCCGCGCTGTTTCTGATTCTCTCGCTGCTCTCAGTCGCCGGTATCTTCATCCTCCTCTCGGCCGAGTTTCTCGCAATCGTCCAGGTGCTGATTTACGGCGGCGCAGTCACGATTCTGGTGCTATTCGCGATGATGCTGACGCGCGTGCGGGACATGCCGGCGGCGCTTGACGGTCCGCAGCGGCCCTTTGCCGCGTTGGCCGCCGGCGCATTTATGGTCGTGTCGATCTTCTCGATGGTGAGTACCGAGTGGCCAAGCGACACGAACAAGATCAACGTCATCTCGATCCAGCAGATCGGGAACGATCTCTTCACGACCTGGGCAGTGCCGTTTGAGGTGGCTTCGCTGGTGCTGATGGTGGCGCTGCTCGGCGCGATAGTTCTGGCGCGGGGGGAGGAAGGGGAATGATGAAGGGACGAGCCAGGAGCCAAGAGCTACGAGCCAGGAGATCGCGCCTGTGATCCCGATTAACGACTTTCTCGTCCTTAGCTCGATTCTATTTTCGCTTGGGATTTACGGTGTGCTGGCGCGACGAAGCGCGGTGCTAATCCTGATGTCCGTGGAGCTAATGCTCCAGGCGGTGAGCATTAATTTCATCGCGTTTGCGGTTTACCTTTCACCTCAAGCCTTCACGGGCCTGATCTTCGCGGTCTTCGTGATCACGATCGCGGCCGCCGAGGTTGGGTTGGCGCTGGCGATTATTCTGCGCCTCTACCGGAACAAGGCGACGGCGAACGTGGATGAAGCGGACATGATGAAGTGGTGAGACGGTGGGAGCCCAAGAAGCCTACCTGATCCCTGCGCTCCCGGCAGCGGCGTTCGTGATTCTGCTGCTGTTCGGCAAGTACCTGCCGCGGGGAGGAGACTTTGTCGCGATCGCCGCCATCGCCGGGTCATTCTTGCTGCTCTTTCCGGTCCTTGTTGACTTTTTGGATAAAGCGAACGGAACGGACTTCGTTCCCGTTGAGAAAAGTTGGGAGTGGGTCCAGTTCGACAACTTCGAAATACGGCTGGGGTTCTTCGTAGACCAGATCACGATCGTAATGCTTGCGGTCGTGTCGTTCGTGGCGCTGCTGGTCCAGGTCTACTCGGTGGCCTATATGAGGGGCGACCCGAAGTACGGTTGGTACTTCACGTGCATGTCCCTCTTCGCAGCATCGATGCTGACACTGGTGTTGGCGGACAACCTTCTGTTGCTCTACGCCGCCTGGGAGGGTGTCGGGTTCTGCTCATTCCTCCTGATCGGGTTCTGGTGGGAGCGGCGTTCGGCCGCAGAAGCGGCTAAGAAGGCGTTCATTACTACCCGGATCGGCGATGTCGGCTTCCTGATAGGCATCCTATTGCTATGGCGTGAGGCGGGGACGTTCGATATCACCGAAATCTTTGACTTCGCTGCGCGGGGCGGATTCAACAATGCAGACATCGGCGGGCTGGGGCTGAGTGGAAACGCGTACCTGACGATCGCGGTGCTGTTCTTGTTTGCGGGCGCTGTGGGCAAGTCGGGGCAATTTCCGCTGCATGTCTGGTTGCCGGATGCGATGGAGGGCCCGACGCCGGTCTCGGCGCTGATTCATGCGGCGACGATGGTTGTCGCAGGCGTGTACATGGTGGCGCGGATGTTTCCGCTGTTCGTGCTGGCAGACGATATCGCACTGGACGTAGTGACCGCGTTGGGGTTAATCACTGTGCTTATGTCGGCGACGATGGGGCTGGTTGAAACTGATATAAAGCGGGTCATCGCCTACTCTACGCTGAACAGCCTGGGATTGATGTTCGTCGCGCTTGGTTCCGGCTCGGTTACCGCAGCGATGCTGTATCTATTGGTGCACGGTTTTTTCAAGGCGCTACTCTTCCTGGCGTCGGGGTCGGTGATCCACGCAACGGAAAAGCAGGACATCAGAGAGTTGGGCGGCCTGGCGGCTAAAATGCCTGTGACGGCAGCAGCGTTCGGGATTGGCACGCTGGCGATGATCAGCGTGATACCCCTTTCGGGGTTCTGGGCGAAGGACGAGGTGTTGCACGCGCTGGACCAGCACCGGAACGTGGTCCTCTACATACTCGCCTTGATCAGCGTGTTCATCACTGCTCTGTACATGACACGGCTGTTTATCAGGACGTTCCTCTTCGAGGCGAGAGACCGAGTTGGGTGGGGACACGCGCATGACGCCGAATCGCTGATGACTCTGCCGCTCGTTTTGCTTGCGGCGCTTACGGCGGTGGGCGGATTGGTGGTGTTCGGCTTCGTAGGGGAGGCGCTGGGCTTCCCCGGCGGCTTTGGCGAGTTCGTGTTCTTCGCGGAGCCGGAGAAGTTCGACTTCGCCTGGGGCGTCGCCATTTTCTCAACAGCGCTTGCCGTAGGTGGAATAGTGGCCGGCTGGTATTTCTGGTCGGAGAAAGCGGAGCCGGCGCGCCGGGCAGGGGAGGCCCTGCAGCCCGTGTACGAGACGCTCTACAACCGATACTACATCGACGATGCTTACCAGTGGGTCATCAACCGCGTCGTCCTCACATTGGGCTCCCTAGTCGCCTGGTTTGACCGCAATATCGTGAACGATACGGCGGTCGATGGCTCTGCGGGCTTGGGACTGTTCGCCGGGTTCGAGTTGAAATTCCTGGAAACGGGGAAGCTGCCGAACTATGCGCTCGCGATTGTTGCGGGGGTTATCGGTCTGGCGGTGTTGCTGCTGGTGTTGAGGCTCTAACCGTGGGCGGAGTTCTCTTTGCGCTGGTTACGGTGCCGCTGTGCACAGCGGTGCTAATCATGCTGGTGCCGTCGCGCTATCCGCAGCTTGTACGGTATGTCGCCCTGGTTTCAGCCGGGACACAGTTCGCGTTGTCACTCATCGTGTTCTTTGCGTATGAGTTTCAAGGTGGCAGGGGGCTGCGTTTCGGGTTCCGCCTGGACTGGCTTGAGAACGTTGGATTCCTGGGCAAGAACGGAATCTCATTGCACCTTGCCGTCGACGGGATCGCCGCGCCGCTTGTGCTGTTAACCGGCCTCGTCATATTCGCAGCCGTATTCGTCTCCTGGAACATCATCTACCGGAACAAAGACTTCTTCGTGTTGCTGTTCCTGCTCGTTGCGGGCGTGTTCGGAGTCTTCGAATCGCAGGACCTATTTTTCCTCTTCTTCTGGTACGAGGTGGCGGTGCTGCCGATGTACCTGCTGATTGCCGTCTGGGGGGCGAGCAGCAACTTCGGCACGTTCGTCCGGACGAAGGAGTACGGGGCGATGAAGCTCGTGCTCTACCTTGTTGCAGGGAGTGTGCTGATTTTCATTGGCATATTCGCGACGTTCGTGGAGGCGGACAGGGGCACGTTTGACTTGCCGGTGCTAGGGCAGGTGCAGTACGACTCGGGCTTCCAGAAGGCGGTGTTCCCGTTCTACATGATCGGCTTCGGCGTGCTTGCGGGGATGTGGCCATTCCATACGTGGTCGCCGGACGGCCACGTGGCAGCGCCCACCGGCGTTTCAATGCTGCACGCCGGAGTACTGATGAAGCTTGGGGCGTTTGGGATCCTGCGTGTGGGGATGACACTGCTGCCCGAAGGGGCGGAGTTCTGGGCGCCGGTGCTGATGACTCTGGGCGTGATCGGCGCATTGTACGGAGCAATTTCGGCGCTGGCGCAGACGGACCTTAAGTACATGGTGGGCTATTCGAGCGTGAGCCACATGGGCTTCGTACTTATGGGGCTTGCGACGATGAACGACATCGGCGTCAGCGGGGCGGTGCTCCAGATGTTCGCGCACGGAGCGATGACGGCCCTCATGTTCGCGAACGTGGGCGCGCTGTATGACCAAGCACACACACGGGATATGACCACCTTCGGGGGAATCGCAAAGAAGATGCCCCGACACTCGGCGTTCTGGGCGATTGCGGGATTGTCGTCGCTCGGGCTGCCGGGGCTAGCGGGATTCATCGCGGAGTTTCACATCTTCGTGGGGACTTTTCGGGCCGGTTATTACTGGGCGGGGGCCGCCGGGATCCTGGCGGCGGCGATTACGGCCACTTACATTCTGCGAATGCTTGCGCGCGCCTACTTCGGGCCTCTCAACGAGAAATGGGAGAGCTTGAGGGAGATGCGTCTGGGCGAGCAGTTCGCGGGGGCGCTGCTGATCGCGTTCTTGCTGTTCATGGGGCTCTGGCCAACGCCCTTCATTGACCGCATATCGGATACCGTGGCCAATATACCGGGAATCACGTCGTGATGCCGGACGCGAATTTCGATTGGAAGCTGCTGACCCCGGAGTACATTCTCGTCGCGTGGGCCGGCCTCCTTATCATGCTCGACCTGTTCTGGCCTGCCGGGGGATTCGGGCGCTGGGGACGTCTCGATAAAGAGTTGCTTGGATATATCGCGGCGGCCGGAGCGCTGATCTCTGTCCTCGTCTCGCTGATCTGGGTGGACAACGACACGAACTTCGCGGGGCTGATCGACATCAACGACTACACCACGCTGTTCCGGGTGTTCTTCGGCCTGATCGGCGTTTTCGCCTGCCTGGCCTCAGCGCGGTACGTAAAGGAGCGCCTGCTGCACGCGGGGGAGTACTACGCCTTGATTCTTCTCGCAGTGGTAGGCGCAAACGGAATGGCCGCGGCCAGCGAGCTGCTGACCGCCTACATATCGCTGGAGCTCCTTAGCTTCAGCCTTTACGTGTTGACCGCGTACGCGAAGTTCGACTTGCGATCGAACGAAGGTGGGCTGAAGTACATGCTGCTGGGAGCGTTCTCGTCGGCGCTGTTGTTGTACGGCATCGGCATGATCTACGGCACCACCGGGTCGACGCACTATAGCGAGATCGGCAAGGCGCTGTCAACCGACACGGGCGGCATTGATGAGGCGTTGTTCTTAGGCCTGGCGCTGATCATGGCGGGGCTCGGGTTCAAGGTGGCAGCCGTGCCGTTTCACATGTGGACGCCGGACGCTTATGAAGGTGCTCCATTGCCGGTGACGGCGCTGATATCTGCGATATCAAAGTCGGGTGGGTTCGCCCTGTTCTTGAAGCTCTTCGCGGAGGCGTTCGAGCCGAAGATCGACGATTGGCGATACTTCATCGCCGGGCTCTCGGTGGCAACGATGGTGCTCGGGAACCTGGTCGCGATCCAGCAGAGCAATATCAAGCGGCTGCTGGCCTATTCGAGCATTGGACAGGTGGGTTATCTGCTGATGGGCATTGCGGCGCTGTCCCCGGAGTCGGGAAGCGCTCTCGTACTGCACATCTACTACAATTGGACCGGCAAGGAAGAGATCAAGGACTTTGCGGGGCTGCGTGATACGGCGCCGTTCCTTGCTCTATCGCTATCGATTGCATTGTTTTCGCTGGCGGGGATGCCGCTATTCGCGGGATTCGCAACGAAGTTCATCCTGTTCCAGGCGGCGGCAGACCAGGACCTGCTGTGGCTGGCCGGGGTGGCAGTCACGATGAGCTTTGTCTCGCTGTACTACTACCTCGTGATCATCAAGGAGATGTTCCTCGGGAAAGCGGAGGCGCCGCTGTCGGTGCGGGTGCCATGGGTGGAGTACGGGGCGCTGGCGTTGTTGGTGGCCGGGGTGCTGTTCATCGGGCTGTACCCGGCGCCGCTGCTGGACTGGGTGGACGGGAGCACAGCGGACGTATTCGCGGGAGTGGGGCGCGCGGCGGTGGCGGGACAGTGAGTGTTGGCGAATCTCTTTGCTGTTTCTTCCTCTCACGGGTCATTATGTTGACTGCCTTCGGCTCTATCCGATAGCCTGACAGCGACCACGTGGTCCGGGTGCATCCCATCAAACATACCTTCGTGCCCAAGAATTGGGGTCGGAGCGGAGTCCATGCGCCGATTCGCAGCTGCATTAGCGTTGCTGACAATGCTGGCCGTTGGCGGCCAACATTTCGGCGTGGACTTCACTCCGCGACCGGCCAAGGCGATAGAGATCGAGACCGTCGTCTGGCAGTTCGCACAAGACTACCCGGGCGTAGAGGGCGACGATACTCTCCTGCCCGTGGGAACGGTGCACATAAAGACGCACGATGGGACCGACTGGATGTCCACTTACGACGGTAACTCCAAGGCCGTCACGGGGCCAGCGAGCCTGAGGCGTCTGATTGCCGACTACAACGCGAAGGGTATCGAGGTGGTCGCGTGGTTCGTTCCTAAGGGAGTTGACGTCGAGAGGCAAGTGGCGATGGCGGAGGCGGTGCTGGACACGGGAGTCAAGGCGCTTTACGCGGACGTGGAACCGTTCGACGGCTTTTGTTACTGGGACTGCAACTACCTGGCTGAACAGTTCTGGTGGCGCCTGAGAGCGGAGCGGCCAGAGGCAAACCTCGGCGTGATATACGATCCCCGCTCGTGGACATGGCAGGACTCGGGGACCTGGAAATGGCTGTCGACCGCGAACGCGGCGCTGCCGATGTGCTACTGGGAGCTGTATGCGGACCAGGGAATCTGGGCTGATCCCAGTGGTTGCGTGAGCCAGGCGCACGCAGATTTGAGCTGGCTGGCCCCGGGGAGGCAGCTTGAGTACATCCCGATGCTCGAGGGGGATACAAGCGGAGATAAGTTCCTGGCAGCGATGGATGCCGCTCGATCCGCGGGTTCCTCGAGAGTTAGTATCTGGCGGCGGGGCGTGGTGCGGCCAGAGGTCTGGGAGGCCGCCTGGAACATATGGGAACCGACTCAGGCCGTAGCCTCGGCCTGGCCTTCGTACTGGGTATGGTCGCCGTGTCCGTGGGACGGCTGCATCCTCAAGGAAGAGTCGAGTCCAGCGCTCTACGTGCTGTATAGCGGGGCGAAGTTCCATATCCCGAGCCCTGACGCGCTCGCAGCCATGGGCCGACGTCCTGGGGACTACTGGATCGTGGGAGCCGGGATGCTCCAGACGGTGGCCGACGTTCCGTGGGACGGGACTCTTCTGCAGGAGGCCGGTTCTCCGACTGTTTACGCGGTCTACGCCGGTGCGAAATTCGCAATACCCAGCCCGGACGCTCTATACGCGATGGGGCTGGGGTTCCAACAGGTCCACACAGTAGCGCCGGGCGGGCTGAGCCAGATACCCAACGTGCCGAGGGAGGGCACGCAGCTGATGGAGCTGGGCAGCGCGACGGAATGGCAGATCACGGCCGGCGCCAGATTCCCTTTGCCATCGCCGGAAGTCAGGGACGCGTTGATCGGCGCGGGTGCTCTCGAAGCGACGCCGTACATAGTACCGTTGGGCTCCCTGGCACAGATACCGACCACGCCACATGACGGCGCACGGGTGCGGGAGCTAAGCAGCAGCGCGGAGTGGCAGGTGGCGGCCGGAGCCAAGTTTCCGCTCCCTGACGCTATGGTGAGAAACCAGCTCGTGCGCAAGAGTGCGCTGGAATGGCGGCTGAACATCGTTCCCGATGGCACGCTGGCGGCGCTGCCTACGGCGCCCCGGGACGGCGCACGCGTGCAGGAGCTGGCAAGCAACGCGGAGTGGCAGATCGCCTCCGGGATGAAATTTGCGCTTACGGACGCGGGACGGAGAGAGGCGTTGATAGCGGCGGGGTCGCTTTCGGCGGAGGTGACAGTAGTCCCGCCGGGCGCGTTGGGCGCCATTCCAGAGGGGCCGCAAGAGGGGACGCTGCTCCAGGAGGTAAGTGGCACCACGCCTTTCGTGATGCGCTGCGGCAGTCTGTATCGCATCCGGGATAATGCGCAACTGGACCGCCTGGTCGCAGGTGGACTGGCGCGCCTGCCAATCGTTAAGGTGAGCGGGCCCCTCTCGGAGCCGGACATCACGGCGAGAAAGCGGTGTGCCGGAAGCGGAATCGACGTGTGTCCGGTCGCCCGCTGGGCAGCGGCCAATCCGTTCGCGCCACCCGGGTGCAAACCGCAGGAGACACAGCCTAGCGAGCAACGATAGGCGCTGCCCGCTCCGCCTGGCGGTCCACGGGAGGGGGACCGGGTATAATGGTCCGGGCCGGAGCTCATGGGAGGAGGTCACCCATGCACGCGACGCCATCCGATTGCGGCTCTCGCGTTCCCGACCGCGCTGAGAAGAAGGAGCGAACCCGAAATAGGCGCGCGGCGGACAGGCATCCCGGCGGCTCGCTCGCGCGCAGGCTCGCCATCTTCGCGGTTCTCAGCGTTGTAACACTGGCGTCGTTGGTCGTGGGCCGAGGCGATGCGCCGGCCGCGCAGGCGGCGCCAACCCCTAACGGATATGCGCTCGTGCAGGACGTGACGACGGCGAATATCGGCAGCATGGTCGATTTCGCATTGATTCCGGGCAAGCCGGATGAGGCAGTGGTGGTCACCCAGGGCGGCGTCGTATGGCGTGTCTCGCTGACCGGGGCCTTCGCCCGGACTGAGTTCGGTAACCTATCCGGCCTCGTAAGGTCGAGCAGTGAGGAAGGTCTTCTATCCCTTGCCTTCTCGCCGAACTTCACAGGCGACAGCCGCGTCTATGTTTACTACACGCCGCTGGCAACGAGATGCGCGCCGATCACACGCTGCTCACGGATCGCGCGAATGCCCGTGGTAAACAACGACATGGTGGAAGCGAGCGAGACGGTGGTACTCGATATCGACCAGGAGATCGCTCAAAGCAATCACAACGGCGGCCGCTTGCTGTTCGGGCCCGGCGGTTACCTCTACTTATCGATTGGAGACGGCGGCGGGGCAGGCGACCCTAATGAGACCGGGCAGGACATTAATGACCTATTGGGAGCAATGATCCGGATCAATGTGACCGGGCAGCAAACTTACTCGATCCCGGCTGATAACCCGTTCGTGGGAGTGGCCGGAGACGACCGGCTATGGGCCTACGGCCTGCGCAATCCCTGGCGCTACAGCTTCGACCGGGTGAGCGGAGACCTCTGGATGGCAGACGTCGGTCAAGATGCGTGGGAGGAGGTAGAGAAGATCGCAAAAGGCGGGAACTACGGTTGGGACTGCTATGAAGGCAATGCTTCATTTGAGCCGGCCGGCTGCACATCCCCGCCGAGCCCCTTTATCTTCCCGCGGGCTGTGTACGCCCACACCCTTGGTTGTTCGGTGACGGGCGGCTATATCTATCGCGGGACGGTGTTGCAGGAGATTTACGGTTGGTACGTGTACGGGGACTATTGCTCCGGGCGGATCTGGGCCGTGAACCCCGCAGACACCAGCAATCCGGTGCAGCTGGTCGATTCGCCGTACAACATAACATCCTTCGCCGAGCTTCCCAACGGGGAGTTGCTCGTGATTACCTTCCAAAGCGCCGTCTACCGGCTCACTTGCGCCGCGACGCCGGATTCGGACGGCGACGGCCACGGCAACGCCTGCGATCTCGATGACGACAACGACACGTTCAGTGACGCTTCGGAAGCGGTTATCGGGACTGATGCACTGGACCGCTGCGCGGACACAACAACGCCAGACGACGAGCGTGGCCCGGCTTTTGGGGAGCCGGTGTCACCCTGGCCGGCTGACATAAACGATGACAGGTTCGTGGACATCATCGGCGACATCTCGAAGGTGACAGGCGCGTTCGCGCAGAGCGTGCCTCCGGCGCCCGCGCGCTACGACGTGGCGCCCGACCCGCCAGACCGCCTCATCGACGTCATCGGTGATATATCACGGTTAACGGGGCTATTCGGGACGGCCTGCGTGCCATAACGGCGGAGGCCAGTGCCGGTGGCCGGTCAGCAGCCTACGCCGCCTGAAGCTGCCCGCCTACACTGCACGCGCTTACAGGATCGGAAGGTAGCGCTTCAATTCGTAGTCTGTTACTTGTCTCCGGAAGTTACTCCACTCGATCTTCTTGTTGGTGAGCAGGCTTTCGTGAAGGTGGTCGCCCAGACAGCGGCGCAGTAAATCGCTGCTTTCGGCATATTCGACAGCTTCCCAGAGGCTGCCGGGGAGG
>Ga0209161_10005233_pt1 | contig 10265 bp, 7 predicted proteins | sample GraSoiAngelo_155_FD_186169 | JGI IMG/M metagenome (GOLD analysis project Ga0209161, IMG submission 186169) | Grasslands soil microbial communities from the Angelo Coastal Reserve, California, USA - 14_1009_13_30cm (SPAdes) (version 2) | ecosystem: Environmental > Terrestrial > Soil > Grasslands ...
CTGAGCTGTCCGGCTTTTCCCTTGCCCATCGTCGCGAAAGCCCCCTCCGAGTGGATCCCCGGGCTGAGAGCCCGGGCTCGGCGTTAGGTGCGCCCTCTATAGGGCGCACCCCGGGGCCGAGCGCGCCCTCTCAGGGCGCGTATTCCACGAACGGCGCCCTTGTGATCCATCGTGCCCAAAGGTTTCTGAGTCTCCGTGATCCCCGGGCTGCGCCCGGGGTCAGCCGAGCGTCTGGCGAGCGAGTCGTCCTCTGCCGGGGTGGTTTCGCTCGCTGCGGCAATGAAACGATGCCGCTGGAACGCCCCGCCCGTCGCATGATGGAGCCGTGCTGTCTTGCCAATCCGCGGCCGAGGACTCGATCATATGGGTATGGCAGCGCCGATCTATTACACGGCCGACATGGTCCGCGCGCTCCCCGACGACGGCAACCGGTACGAAACGGTGCACGGGGAACTGCTGGTGACGCCCGCTCCCCGGATGTGGCACCAGATCGTAGTGGAGCGGTTGCGCGATGCCCTCAGGGCGTACCTCCACGGCCGTCCGCAGTGGCAGGTGTTCGCCACGGCGTCCGACGTCTCCTGGGGAACCCCGGACGTGTTGGTACAGCCGGATCTCTTCGTCGTGCCGACCGCAGAGGTCCGGACGCTCGACTGGTCTAGACTGCGCGGCCTCGAGCTGGTGGTGGAGGTGTTGAGTCCGTCGACGGCTCGCGCCGACCGCTTCACCAAGCGCCGGCTGTATCAGGAGATGCGTGTCCCCGCCTACTGGGTCGTGGAACCGGACGAGCACTTCGTGGAAGTATGGACCCCGGAGGTGGCCCTCCCCAGAGTCGAGCGCGATATGGTCGAATGGCTGCCTACGGGAGCCCTCGCGCCGCTCGTGCTTTCGGTTGCAGAGTTGTTCCGGCCGGTGTGAGCCGCGCCGCCCTCGTCACCGCCGCCCTGCTCGCGCTGCCTGCGTCCGCGCTGTGGGACCCCGCGGGCCACCGCACCGTCGCCGCGATCGCCTGGGAGCACATGACGCCGCACGCCCGCGCCCGTGCCGTCGAGTTGCTGCTGCACGGGCCGGCGCTCGCCAACTTTGCCTCGCTCCGTCCCGCCGACGGCAGCGAGGCCGCGCGCGATCGCGCCCTGTTCCTGAACGCCGCCACGTGGGCCGATCTGGTGCGCAACCGCAACCAGCCCTGGCACGTCTACCACCACGCCACCTGGCATTACGCCGACTTCTACTGGGACGCGGAGAACGGCCAGCCACACGACATCCCAAACACCGGCCCCGATTCGCTCAACGCCGCCGAGCGCATCGTGGCGCTCGGCGCCACGCTCGCCGATTCGAGCGCCGCCGATACCACCCGCGCCGTGGCCCTCGCCTGGGTGCTGCACCTGGTGGGCGACATCCACCAGCCGCTGCACTCGAGCTCGCGCGTCACGCGCGCCGAGCCGCTCCCAAGGGGCGACGAGGGCGGCAACACGTTTCATCTCGACGACAATCGCAACCTGCACGCCTACTGGGACCGCATCCTCGACGCAGCGATCGCGCCCGAGCCCGGTGAGGATTCGATCGCGTACGCGAGCCGCATCGCGCGGCAGATCGATCGCGTGGCGGGGACGCCAGCGGCGGGGACCGATGCGCTGAGCTGGGCGCACGAAGGGCTGCGCCTCGCGCAGACTGTCGTGTACGCGGGAGTCAGTCGCGGCAGCGCACCGTCGGGCGCGTACCAGGCCGAAGCGTTGCGGGTCTCGGAGGGGCGGATCGCCATGGCGGGCTATCGTCTGGCGGCGTTGCTCAACGCGGCGCTCAAGTAAGGCCAACCCTAGCCGAACGAGTAGTCGCGCGCACTCGCCGCATTCGACGCGCAACGCGATCGACTGCTCGATCCCCCGTCCGGCTGGCTCGATGCGCTCGGTCGCTGCGAGCGCGGCCGGGATCTTCTGACGCAACGATTGCTCGAGGCCAGTGCCGCACTGAGCACCTGGCAGTCGAAGGCCGCGAGCCCTTCAGCGGAAATGTCGAGCAGCATGATATCGCTATGGCGCTCGTCCGGCCCTACGTAGCGAACTTGTTGCCACCGAGCTTGCGTCCGGCGGTCACAGTGGCATATTGGAACTCAACTCAGATGCTACGAGCCCCGAGGCGGTCGTGTCGTGCGGATCGCCCATGCCTCGGGGGGAGCGAATCGCGAAACCGGCTGAGCGAGCAACTCGCTTGGCCGGTCTTTGTTTTCTTCCGAGACCCACCGGCGGCGACAAGGAGTGGCACAATGAGACGGCGAGTCGAGCGTCAGCTTGCCGATTCGATCGAAGCGGATGAGGAAGAAGAGGGTCTCCCGGCTTTAATGGAGCAGCCGTTATCTCAGCTGATCCCGGAGCCAATCGCGGCCGGGGCGCCTGCGGCGGCGCTAGCAACGGGCCTCCCAGGCCCGAAAGGTCTACCACGCATCCGCCCCGGCGCCGCGTCGAGGGTGAAGCAAAAGCCTCCGGAAATGAGTTGGCCGGATTACTTGATCATGCTCCTGCACACCGGCGCGGAGATCGAGCATTGCCTGATGGTCCAGTATCTGTACGCCGCCTACTCCCTCGGCGGGGACAAGGTGCCGCAGCAATATCAGACGATGGTCCGAAGGTGGCGTGAGAGCATCCTCACAACGAGCGCACCTACGTTCCGCTCATGTCCCCGCCCCCACCGCTGATGACTGCGGACGAGCTGCTCCGGACCCACGTCCCCGACGAGCGCACGGAGCTCGTGCGGGGCGTGTTGGTAGTGCGCGAGCCCGCCGGCTCGAGGCACGGGCTCGTGACGATGAATCTCGGCCCCGAGCTCGCCGTGTTCGCGAAGCAAACCGGTGCGGGTGCCGTGTACGCCGCGGAATCCGGCTTCAAGCTGGCGAGCAATCCCCATACGGTGCGCGCCCCCGACATCGCCTTCGTGTCGCGCGAGCGACTGCCGCCTCCGAGTACGACGGGATACCCCACGCTCGCCCCGGACCTGGCGGTCGACGTTCTGTCGGCTGGCGACCGTCCCGGCGACGTGCTCGCCAAAGTCGCCGATTGGCTCTCCGCCGGGACCAGACTCGTGTGGGCGCTCGATCCGGAGCGCCGGCTTGCACGAGTCTATCGCCACGACGGCAGCGAGACCGTCGTGACGGCAGAGGGCGCGCTCGAGGGCGAGGACGTGCTGCCGGGGTTTCGCTGTTCGCTCGTATCCATCCTGTAGACGGTTGAGGTCCGTGGGGGCCGCTACTCGAGCAGCCGCTCCACTTCAGCCACCGCCGCAAGCCGGCGCTCGACGTGGTCCCCGATCTCCTTGGCGCGCTCGAGCGCGAGCGTGAGATCGGACGCCGGCCCGCCCGCTTGCCGTTTGACGAGGGCGAGGCGCAGGTGTTCGAGCGCGGCCACGGCTTGGGTGAGCGATTCGCCCGTGTCGCCCCTGGCCCGCAGTGCTTCCGCCCCGGTCTCGAGTCGCTCGAGCACGCCGGGGAGATCCCGCGCCTGGCGCCGCTCCCCCTCGGGCAGCGCTTTATAGGCCGAGAGCGCCGAGCGTCCCAGCACGAACTCGGTCGGCTCGACCGAGGGAAGGGCCGGGCGGGCGGGCGCCTTGAGGCCTAACCCTGCGAGCTTGAAGAACGTGCGTCCGGCCCTTCCGGCCCAGATGCGGTACCACAACGAGTCCAGCCGCCGGAACAAGCGGCGCTGCTTCACGACGTCCGCCTCCTCCTGCTGCACCTGGGCTTCCGCAAGCAGGGCCGCCCGGATGTCGCCGAACGCGTAGCCGTCCTTCAACAGGCGGCGGGCCACGAGGACCAGTTGCAAGATGAGGATGCCCCCGATCATCCCCGGCCCTCCGAGCGACACGTTCACCCCTCCCCGACCCACGTTCACACCGGTCCCAGCGAGCGCCAACGCCAACAGCACCATGGTCGAGACCTGGGCGTTGCGTACGAAAGCACGCACCAGAGGCGGGGCGCGGAAGTCCCGGCCGCGCACTTCGCCCGCGACGCGCGCGAGATCGTCCGCCGTCTGAAACCGCTCGACCGGGGCTTTGCGGAGCAAGCGGTCGACCACGGCCGCGAGTTTGGTGGGCACTTCGGGCCGGAGCGCCTGGACCAGGGGAGCGGTCTCGTAGACCTGTTTCGTAAGGATGGCGGGCAGGTTCGCCCCCTCGAACGGTGCCCGGCCGGTGAGGGCGTAGAAGAACGTCGCGCCCAGGGAGTACAGGTCGCTGCGCGCGTCCACCGGCTCGCCGCACGCCTGCTCGGGGCTCATGTAGCGCGCGGTCCCGACGATCGGGCCGCCGGCGCTTTCGGCCTCGCGTCTCCCGAGCGCGATGCCGAAGTCGGTGACGAGCGCGCGGTCGGTAGCGCGCTCGATCAGGATGTTGTCGGGCTTCACGTCGCGGTGAATCACGCCGCGCTGATGCGCGTAGCCCAGCGCCCAGGCCACTTCCTGCAGCAGCTTCAGCGCGAGGCGCGGCGGGAGCGGACCGGCCCGCTCCACCCGATCGCGCAGGGTTTCGCCGTCCACGAAGCCCATCACGAACAGCACCAGCTCGCCGCGTGCCTCGACGAGGTGAATGGGCACGATATTGGGATGCGCCAGGCCCGCCGCGGTGCGCGCCTCCTCGAGGAAGCGCTCGCGCTCGTCGGGGCGGGTGGCGAGGTGCGGCGGCAGCAGCTTGATGGCGACCGGGCGGTCGAGCGCGACATCGCGGGCCAGCAGCACGATCCCCATCCCGCCCCGGCCGAGCTCGCGCTCGATCGAATAGCGGCCGGCGAGCAGCTCCTGGAGGCCCAGGAATTCGGGGCTGATCGAGGCGGTCATGTCTGTCGCGTCTTACGAGCGGCGCGGCGCGGCGTTTCGAGCCCCCGAAACCGGCCTTATTTCCCTGGCCTAACGCTCCCGCTCTCGACGCGGGGCCGCCACCAGCGTCCCGAACAGGCCGTGTTGTTCGCCATCGGGCCCGGCCGTGAAAAAGAGGGTGTTGGTCGGCCCGTTGTTGGCAGCGCCCTTGCCGAAGCCGAGCGCCCAGAGGCCGTCGATGGCGATGGGCCGGCGTTCCGCGGACTGTAGCGCGCCGCGATGCTGGAATTCGCCGTTGCGTTCCAAGCGTCCTGGGTCGAAGGCGTGAACGCGCCCGTTGCCGAAGTTGCCGACCAGCAGGTCGTTGCCGAACTTTCCGAAATCGGCGGGTGCCAGCGCCAGTCCCCACGGCGAGTTGAGCTCGCCCCTGGACGCCACGCGGCGGATCAGAGTGCCGTGGGTGTCGAAGGCGTCCACGAAGCCATGGCCATCGCCCGCAACATCGTCGTGCTTGTCGGCGTCCTGCAGTGCATAGGTCACGTAAATGGTTCCGCCGATGTTCTGGATCCCGAAGGGCGCGTAGCCCGCGGGGAGAGCGTGATCGATGAACGCGCCGGCGACGTGGACCGGAGTGAAGTGGTCGTCGAATACGTCGACGGTGCCGGCATGGAAGTTGGTCGCGTACAGCAAGGTGCCGGCGGCCGCATTGTCAATGGTGATCCCCTTGTACACTGCCCCGCTCGCCGAGCTATCCACGGCGATCACCACGGGGACACCGCGAAATCCCGAGATCGTGCCGTCCTCGCTCGCGAAGATGAAGCGGGCTGGGCCCGTGCCTGCACCATTGTTCACGACGAAGCCGGTGCCGCCGTTGAACACCACACCCGTCGGCGCGCTTTGCTGGCCCATCGCTCCCGGAACGGTGACGATCAGCGGAATGGTGCCGCCGCCGACGCTGTACACCGTCGAGCGGCCCTTCCCATTGTCGGAGATCCACCACGGTGACATCGGGCTCGAAACCAGCCCCCAGGCATTGACAAGGTTGGTGTCGACGAGATCCGCCGGCACCGACCCGTCGGACACCAGGTTGTGCTGTCGATAGAAGCGGGACGCGGCGGACGGGGCAGGCACGCCCTGGCTCGAGAACTCCGGGGCGAGGGATGGCACCGCGCTGTGCTCATCGCCGCACGCGACGAGCAGCGCCGCCGCGCAGTAGAGCGGGAACGGCCGCAAGAACGAGCGAGTGGACATGGCAACCTCCTCCTTGCGCAATCTGTCGGAGAGAAAAGATGGAGAGGGAATATGACCGCAAATGTCCAGAAGTCGTCAAGGCGCTTGCCCTCAGGGCACGCGCCAGATGTCGAGCACGCCGCTCGCGGCATGGGCATTCGAGTTTCCCTCCGGGAGCGCGATCATCCCGTCGATCACAATCGGGCTATTCCAGTGTCCGCCCCCGCACGCGAGGTCCGCGAGCTGCACCCCGGTGTCTGACCGGTACACGCGCAGCCCGCCCGCATTTGGGTCGTACACAAACAGGAGGGTGTCGGCGATGACCGGGCTCGTCCCGGCGTTGTGATTCGCCCAGACCGGCTGCAGCTGGCCGTTACTCAACCGCCATGCCGCCGTACCGCCGCCGTCCGCGGCGAACAACCAGGTGCCCGTCGCGTTGCGCAGCACGGCCGGCGAGCTGAACAGGCCGCTGCCACTGGGCGTGGACACGACTTGCCCCTCACCGCCCTGGTGCGGGGTTACGCCGCTCATCGCGCCCCAGTTGAGCACCCGGATCAGCCCGTCTTTCCCGCTCTGCGCGATCAACCCGCCGCCCAGCAGTACCGGTGCCGTCGATCCGAGATCCGTATCGCCTGCGTCCAGGGCTGCGGTGTTGGTCGGCGTGTAGTTCCCGATCAGATGCGTGTCGTTGGCATCGAGCTCCAGGGCGGCGTCGCCCCAGTTGGCGCCACCGTCCCACAGGCCGTTGCCGGTGGCGACGAAGATGGCGCCGCTCGCGGAGTCGATGACGGCGCCGGTGCGGCCCCAGATCCCAGAGCCGGATTGGGAACAGGACGCCGGATCGATCAGCCCGGCCCGGTTGCTACACAGGGAATTCCACACGGACAGGAGATTGCCGGTCGCGCCGTCCAGGAGCGCGACGTGCCCCTGATACGGAGGCGCATCGCCGATGTACCCGGTGGTGGTGGCAATGACGTGGCCGTTGAAGTAGTTCAGAGCCGACGCGATCTTCTCGCGTCCCGGCAGCAGGGTAATCGCGGTGGTCCAGACCACGCTGCCGTCCGCTACCGTCAGCTTCCGGATCGCCCCATCCGGCGCCGCCGCATATACGAACTGACGGTTCGGGTCAGCGACCGGGGTCGCGGTGGTGATTTGTGCGGATCCCGCCCACGAGGCGTAGTTGGCTGGCGTGTAGCGCCACAGCACGGCGCCATTGTGGGCATCGATGGCGAGCGTCTTGCCGTAGGTGGTGGTCACGAAGAAGACGTCGTGGGTACTGCCGTTTACGGGCACGCCGTGGAGGTAGATCGCGGACGCGTCCACCGTCCCGTCGATCGCGACCTGCTGCCGCACCAGGGTAGCGACGTTCGCCGCAGTGACCCCCGCCGCTATCGGCGGGGCGTTCGACCCGCCGGCGTCCCAGCCGAAGCGTGTCCAGTCGTGAGCGCCCGGCGGCCCTCCGCCTGAGGCGGGTCCTGTGGAGTGCGATGCGCAGGCAAGCACGACGAGTAGAAGGGCCGCGTTGTATGCCCACGCATGAGAGCTACGTTCCCTTGCCGTCATCGAGCACCTCGCGAGTCTTGCGCGCCAGCGCGTCGGGGGTGAAGGGCTTCTGCAGAAACGCCACGCCTGGTTCGAGCAGGCGGTGCTGGAGCACCGCCTCACCGGTGTAGCCTGACACAAAGAGCACTTTCAGGTCGCTCCGCTTCGCGCACGCGAGCTGCGCCACCTCGCGGCCGTTCATCCCGGGCATCACCACATCAGTGATCATCAGATGGATCCGCGTCGGATGCCGGTCGACGATCTCCAACGCCTCGGCGCCATTGGGAGCGGCCAGCACCGCATACCCCCGAGCCTCCAGCACGCGCTTGGTCAAGTTGCGGACCTCTTCCTGGTCCTCCACGACGAGTACAGTCTCCGATCCACGCGCCGGGGTGGGCGTGCCCCTCGTTGACTCCGGCACCTCCGCAAGCTCGGCCACTCGGGGCAGATACATCTTGAAGGTGGTGCCGTGGCCCAGCTCGCTGTACGCCCAGATGTACCCGCCGCTCTGCTTGACGATACCGTAGACGGTGGCGAGCCCGAGTCCCGTACCCCGCCCCGGCTCTTTGGTCGTGAAAAAAGGCTCGAACAGGCGCGCCTTGGTCGCGCCATCCATGCCCACACCCGTGTCGCTGATGGCGAGCAGCACGTACCGGCCCGGCTGGGTCGGCACATGGCCTGCGACGTAGCCACGATCGAGCTCGACCTCCGCCGTCTCGATCGTGAGACGGCCTCCCTGCGGCATGGCGTCCCGGGCATTCACTACCAGGTTCACGATCGCTTGCTCGAGCTGGCCAGGATCAGCTCGCACGGCCCCCAGGGAGGCGGCCGGCTTTGTCAGCAGCTCGATATCCTCGCCGATGAGCCGATGCAGCATCTTCTCCAGGTTGGCGACCAGCGCGTTGAGGTCGAGCGCGCGGGGCTCGAGCACTTGCTGCCGGCTGAAGATCAACAACTGACGCGTCAGCCCGGCGGCCCGCTTGGCGGCCTTCTCGATTTCCTGGATGTCCAGGCGAGCCCGTGAGTCGAGCCCCAGATCTTCCAGCACCAGGGCGGTCGTCCCGATGATCGCGGTCAACAGATTATTGAAATCGTGTGCGATGCCACCGGCGAGCCGCCCGACCGCCTCCATCTTCTGCGCCTGGCGGTACTGCCCTTCGAGCTGTCGCAGCTCCGTGACGTCGGCCGCGATCGACAGGATCCCCGTGACCCGCCCCGCGGCATCATGCAGCGGAGCCACGGACAGACTGACGTTCACCGCCGTGCCGTCTTTCCTGCGTCGCGAGACCTCCACCCCCCGCAGCGCTTCGCCCCGCAACACGCGGTCGCGCAAGCGCCCATGGTCCTGGACATCCTGGCCGATGGTCGGCAACGGGCGCCCGATGACCTCTTCCGCCCGCCACCCGTACAGCACCTCGGCCGCGCGATTCCACGTCAGCACCGTGCTCGCCGGGTCGAGCGTGTAGATCGCGAGCGGTGAGCTTTGGATCACGGCCGCGAGATGCTCATTGGCCTGTGTCAGCGCACGCTCCGCCCGCTCGTGACGGATCGTGGCAGGGCTCAGGGACAACCCGGTGATGGCGAGGATGCCGATGTAGAGCATCAGCGCGGTATCAGTGCTCGGCACCGTCTGCATAACGAAGGGACCGCCGCCCTGCACCGTATAGCCGACGGCGAGCGTCGCCACGGTCATGGTCAGCAGCGAGGCCCCCCGCGGGCCGAACCGCAGCGCAGCCCCGATCACGAAGGGAAACAGGAGGTAAGGGTACTCGGCCTGCGGGAGGAGCGACGCAGGCAACAGGCCCCCGAAGATCGCCATCGTCGCGAGCACGGCACCGCCCACCACGAGAGACAGCTCGAGCGCCGGACGCCGGCCGATGCGCACGTCAGTCGGAGCGGCCCAAGGGAGCCAGGTGAGAAAGACGGGCGCCACCACCAATGCGCCGAGGTAGTCACCGGCCCACCAGAGGCTCAAAGCGGACCAGACCCCGCCTCCCGGTATGACATGGACCAGCCACAGGGTCGTGACACCGATGGCGGCACTCGTCAACGCCCCCACGGGTACCGCGACGCCGACGAGCGTGCGGACACCGCGGAGATCGTCGAGGGCCAGGTGTTGTCCGGCCTGGCTGCGGAGGAGATAGGCGGCGAGCATCGCCTCGGCGGCGTTGCCGCACGCAATCCCGGCCGCGGCGAGGAGCGGAATGCTCGTCGTCGCATTCGCGAGAAACGCGCCGAGCAGGATAGCCGGCCAATAGCCGGGGCCCAGCAGAACCAGCGCGGCCACGGCGAGGCCGGTGGGCGGCCACACGGGGGAGATGGAAGGCCCGATCGTCGCGTAGCGCAGGCCGATCTTGGCGACCACGAAGTACGCGGCGGCGAGGGCCAGCGCGCGCGCCAACCAGCGCAGCGTCGTCAACGTTGTCCTGGGGGAATTCGTCATGGGGGCGAGGGAAAGATTCGTTGCGGCGAGACCCAGAGCAAGCGCCCGGCGCTGAAAAGCAGATCCTTCGCGCCTACGGCGCTCAGGATGACAGGCTCGACGAGTTGCGCGAGTAGAATTTAGGGCGTTGTCGCTGAACCGATAGCGCATCAACTCATCGAGCAACCGCACCTGCTCGGTGATATCGCTCAAGACCGACTCGAGATCGGCGCTCGCGGCCACTTTGATCCGCCGGGTGGCGCAACTCGCGCCCT
>Ga0209161_10005237_pt1 | contig 10263 bp, 7 predicted proteins | sample GraSoiAngelo_155_FD_186169 | JGI IMG/M metagenome (GOLD analysis project Ga0209161, IMG submission 186169) | Grasslands soil microbial communities from the Angelo Coastal Reserve, California, USA - 14_1009_13_30cm (SPAdes) (version 2) | ecosystem: Environmental > Terrestrial > Soil > Grasslands ...
TAGGATGAGTTGTATATCTCAACACCGTGAAAAGCTGTTATGTTCCAGTTTACAGACCATCCGTTAATGTTGAGAGGTGACCCGTGGACTGTCACGGTGTTTGTGATCGTAGTCTTCATCGGAAGTATAGGGGTAGAATCCGTGATGTTCAAAGTGACTGTATAGCTTCCGGCTACGCTGAAGATGTGGGTGGTGAAGCTCCCGTTAGCTACTAGCGGACTGTCACCGAAGGTCCAGTTGAACTTGTAGGGTGATAATCCGCCTGATGCCGTGGCCGTGAAACTGTCGTTTCCTCCGGCAAGGATGAACTGTGGGTTTATGGTGAAACTGCCGTTGAGAGGGGCTGCCCCGTGGGCTGCAGTTATGTTTGAGATCCCGTAGAGGGCTGTGGAAATTATGATCGCGACTAGCATCGCGGGACGGATTCGGAGGACTCTAATGTCTGCTATGGTCATCCTCGTTGGCCTTTTCGAGGTGTTCTTGTTTTCGATTTCGGCTGTTCTTTTGTTACGGGTTTTTCTTCGACTCGTGGTAGTGTTGGAGTTTTGGAGCGGGTTCTTTCCCATAGTATGAGGCCTGCTGTAACTAATGCGATCGCTCCGATTGCCGCGCCAACGTAGACGACTGGAATTGGTGGCGTACGCGAATCGGAGAATGTAAGGGTGAACGTTCCAAGTTCCGATGTTTGAATTGCAATTGTGGAGGTTGTGCTATTGTAGGTCCAGTTGTTTATTGTCTTTCCATCGAGCGCAATAGTTAGTGGCTTGCTTGGGACTGATACTATGATCAACGTCGGGCTCTCACCAACTGCACTAAATTGCAGTTGGGCGGCATTGTTTTCGAGGATAGTAATGGAAGTGATGATAGAGTTGATCGCAATGTATCGGCCTTGTGTCGTGCCGATGGGCATCATTGATAGTTGGACGTTCTGATTGCTGCTTGTTGTCAGAGATTGTTTGTACATGAGATAGCCTGCGAAATACGCCTCTAGGGTGTAGTTGTCTTGGGGCAGGGGTGCGCCTGTATTGTTGACAATATTTCCTTTGGAGTCGAAGATCTTTGTCGTGAGAATAGGGTCGACAGCTTTTCCTTGGAAGTCATGAAAGGTCACGACCGGGTAGATGTATGTGGGTCTGAAGTCTATGAAGAATGTGCCCAACTGGTTTGTAGTGATCCTGATTGCTGAATTGGCCGCGTCGAATGTCCAGTCCAGTCCTTCGGTGAGGGTCACGCCGGTTCTTTGTACTGAGAGAACCTTTCTGGGAACGTTCATGATGATCGAGTAAGGAGAATTGTTGTTGGGTGTTGCGGTGAAGTTTGCGTGACTGGTATCTTGTATTGCAATGTTGATCGAGACTATTGTGTTGTTGAAAACGATGTAGCCTCCTGATGTTGAAGATTCGGGGATCATTGCCAGCTGGATATTGGTAGTTACGTTGAGAGGTACTCGTCGAGTCTTTACGAGATAGATTTGGAAAGAGGAGGTGGGATAGTATACATTTAGCTTGTAAGCTTGTCCGCCTCGAAGATTTACGTCGCCTTGGTTGTAGGGCACTGATCCAGATGCGTTGTAGAGTTGCCATGCAACCTTTGAGTTGACGAGGTTTCCGTTGAGGTCTGTAAAGTCGAATCGTGCCCAGTTTAGGGAAGCTTTGAACACGATTGTGATGAGACCGAGATCTGATGTTTGCATTCTGACAAGAGAGTTAGTTTGGTCGTATGTCCATTGTGTTGGTGCGAGCGCGGTGTTGTTTAGCGTGACGAAGAGTGGTCTGCTTGGAGCATCCGCCACGATGAGGTATGGTCCTGTGGACCCGCGCGTCGCTGTGAAGTTTAGCACTAGGTTGTCCTGGGCAAAGAGGTTGAGAGAGGCAGCAGTGTTGTTGAATGCGACATAGCCGCCTGTGACCAATGTTTGAGGGTACATTTGCAGGGGGATCGTAAGGGTCATGTTCAGACGGATTCTCTCGTGAAATATTCTGTAGGGCTCAGGATTCTGGCCAGTCAACGTCGGATAGTAGACGTCCAAGTAGTACGGCTCGAACATCAATGACGGATCATTCTTCGTGTATCCGGCTACTTCTGATCCGGTCGAGTTGAAGAGTTTCCATTTCACTAGGCTGTTAACTGATGTTCCTGTCGAATCGATGAGGTTGAAGTTTGCGTAATAGTTGCTTGGCGCAGGAGGAGGTGGCGGAGTGTTGGAGTTCACGTAGAGGTTCACGCTGTCGGCCCAGACCGTTTCTCCATAGACTTTCCCTGAGGATGTGTCCTTGTAGTAGTAGGCCTCTATCTCAACTCTGAACAATGTGTCGTTAAGCTGGAACCCGGGGATGATTGTGCCGTTGGCCAATCTCATTGGGGACTCCCAGTCGCGTTTGACGTTCCTCTCTATATGGCCCCAGTGGGACAATGGGGGAGCTGGAAGGACGAAGGACTTGATTGCTTTACCCGCTTCTCCCTGGTTTGTCGAGTTTGATTCTCCGGTCCCAAGCAGGGGAACGTTGATCAGGACATAGTCCATTTCGATTGTACTTCCAGCTTTGAACCTGAGTTGGACGAGAGGGTAGTCAGTGAATTTTGGCTGGATGTACAACCACAAGTCTAGCCCGTCAGGACGATCCGTGAGATTGTCAAAGTATGTGTTCGGAGGGAGCACTTGGAACAGCGACGTGTGACCGAAGGTGATTGTCTCCGACTGGTTCGACAAGCGAATATCGCTCTGAGCTATGTCCAGCCTGGCAGAGCAGTCTCCAAAAACCGCCTGCCCACAGTCTACGCCTGTCGCGCTTCCGACATTTGCATCGAAGAACTCTCTGCCCCATCCCGGAATGGTACCATTGGTGAAGCCAGGAGGATTCTCAAACCCGGAGTTGGCGAAAACATTGACACTGTAATTGGAAGCGGCGTGAGAGGGAGTGATATTTCCGAAAACCATAACGGTGAGAATAGCGAGACACAAGGCCAAGGCACGCAAGTTCGGCTTTGTTGCACAAAGCTGCCGAACATAGTGTGCTACCATTCGTCGTTCCTACTACTCTAATCTCATCGTTGGTGACAGCAAGACTCCTACGGACATCTCAACATGAAAAAGGCGCCGCGTCTATTTATTCGTTCCAAAAGGCAAGTAACTTGCGACTCAGCCTTGGAATTTTTCAGTCTAGAGACGCGGTTCCAGCGGAGCTGTTTCCCCAAGATCTCATTCTGAATGCTAAGATGTCTGAATGAATCTAGAAGTATTTCTCGCCGACCATGGCTCCGATCACGGTGGCAACGAGGCATGCTATGAGTGGAAGTGGGAAGATGGTTGTGAAGACCACTATGATCCATAGCGTGGAAAACAATAGATTCCCGGGCGACGGCAGGTCTGTGGTTGTTGCTGGGTACGAGAGTAGCGTGATGAGCAAGAAGGTTGTTAGTGCCATAGTTGCGATATAGCTTAGGAGAGCTCTGCCTAAGTCTATGACTATTATCCCGGCGACCAAGCAGATGGCAGCCGCGAGACCGTAGTCCAGGTAGGTCATGGAGGCCCGTTGGAATAGCGCCTGTGCAAAAGTGGCCGTCATGGCTAGGGTCCATAGCGGTATGAGAACTGCAGTTCTCTTGTTTTCAGTGGCGAGAAGCTGATTGATCCTCGCAGCCGTTGTCCTAGCCTCCTCCACCGCCCGGCCCCCCGCCCACGGATGAGGTGATAAGTGTGAGTCCTGTTTGATCGCACACAGCAGGGTCTCCTGAGCTCGTGCACTCGTATGATGGAATAACCTCCGTCACTTTGTTGAGGAAGGTTGAAAGAATGAAGCTGGGCTGGAAGTTGAAGACGATCATTGTTGGTGGCTGGCTTGTCATTTGGGTGGGATTGGCGGTTATGTTGAAGGTGGTTAACGCGACGTTGAAGGTAGTTCCAGGGTTGAGGGACCCTGTCATCGATGGGTAGGGGAGATTGCCTCCCAGCGCTGTGATATTGTTGGTCGGGGACATGACGTAGACCACGCTGTACGTTGACCCAAAGTGGCTAAGGGAGAGTCCTTGGTAATCTGAGGGGTTCTTCACGGCAAAGGCGACTTTGACTTCTATGATGTTGTTGAGGGGGATGGTCTGGAGGGAGAGGATGCGCATCTGGATTTGGGTTATCGCTGGATAGAACCGGTTGTAGTTTACCGCCCCGAAAGCGGCAATCACGAGCATTACAAAGGTGAATGCTGCAAAGCCTATCGTGAGGAGGTTCCTCTTGCTGGTCTTGATAGGGAGCATTACGCCCTTGTCCTTCCGATGATGGCTGTAGAATGCCGCGAGTTAAAGGCTCGTGGCGAGCTATTGGGTAGCGATAAGCATAAAGGGACTTGGCCCAATTAGTTGGTTGATTATCTCTAATATGCTGAACTCGCATTTCAGCTGTATTACCCGGGGAAGCCTGTTAGGTGAGATGTTGCGTTGAGCGAAGACCCGGAAAGTAGAGCGCATCACTACTTTGACGTCGAAAAGTTCCACAGGGTTCGGGCGGAGACATCTAAACGCCCCGGAAGGGTTGCGAGAATTTTCAACCGGATTTTTAACATGTTCGATTCGATGCAGGGTTTCTTCATCGCCCTCATGGGGCTTCCAATCATGTTTGGCGCGTTGGGGGCTGTGATAATTGGATCTTACTATGGGCCTTGGGCTTTTCTCGGAATAATGGGATCCATCATAGGTGGTCTGGCTCTGCTCGTCGAGAGAAAGGTTGGGAGGTCACTCCAATTTGCGGAGTATAGCTTTCTTCATAGAACTTTGGCGATGCCAATTGCGTTCTTGGTCGCGCTTGGAATCATCTATCTGCTTTTGACATTGTCAAGGTTCCACGGTTTCTAGAAGGCTCTTGGTCTCCGTAAACTAGGTAGCTTTCGAATTTCTTTCCAACACGTCCAAGACTGAATCGTCAGATCTCACGTTGTTGTTTTCCATACCGCGATTTTGCGAGGTTCTGTCCTGGTTCTTGTGAGTAGGTCAGGAGAATCCGGTTCCTCGAGCTAGTCAAGAAAACTTTCTAGTTGAAACCGCCTTTCCGGCGCTCCTCTTCGGTCCTATCATTCTCTTCGGTTGCCCCAACCGATTCGGCTCTTTCGCTTCCCTCTTCCTCCTTATCTCTGGATCCGATCCACCCCCACCAGAACCACAAATACCTATACGACCGCAATCGGTAGGAGCCGCTGGGTCCTAACCCTCCTAGAGCAACCGACGCGGTAATCCATAGTCCAAGTGGCAGGAAGAGGAAACCTACGGCCGACCATCGCCAGGAGCCGAATCCGTTGTAGGTGATCAGGACTAGTCCTGATACGAGCACGGCGAGTCCCGTAGCTAGGCCTACGGCGACTTTGGTCGCGTTCAATTCCCGCGCTTTTTGTGCAAACTGTCGTTCCGCGGCCTTTCCTTCCGCCATGTCCTCTAGAGCACTTTGGTCAAGGGTCTCCACCATGGGATAGACGTGTTCGAGGCTCGCTCCACAAACCCCACAGGTCGTGTCTTCGTCTCGACTGATCGATTTGCAGACCGGGCATTTTTTCAAATTCTATTCATAGATCCTATTCAAACGCTAATCTTCACTTTGTTCTTTATTCAATCATACGATCGATGGCCTATGATGCGTGGTGTGTCTAAGGGAGGAAGTACTCTTGAAACGCAATTGGATTACCAGCGGAGTCGTACATTACTATATCGATGGCAGCGGCGGCAGGTGGGTTACATGAGGTGTTCAATGGAAGTTTAAGTCCGCCGACGTTGAGGTGCGTAGCCGCGACATCGTTGTCGCCGGGAATGCCGACCAGTCCGTCGAAGGGCAGCTGTGTTGTACCTCCACTTTCTAGCCAGCAATCGTAGGCTACTATCCCGCCTATGCCGCCTGATCCTTTTGGTATTCCCCTCACCATGCCGCTACCGCACTGGTAATAGATACAGAATCCCTGAAGATACATCGTACCATCCGCGTATGGGTCTATGTTGGGACTGTATTGGTTGAGTCCGCTTGGCGGGTTTGCATTGAGGAAGCTTGTCGGTGTTCCTAGAAATGGAGCTGTCAGCCCGTCGTCGAAATAGAATGCCACTGTGGCTATGTCTCCGATGTCAACCGAGCTAGTGTTGGGATTGGAGCTGTACAGAGGATGAGCAAAATAACAGGCTGGGGTCGAGGTCGGGGTGGATGGGCAGGTCTGGCCGAACGCTGCTGCTGCAGACGCCAAGTCCAGTATCGTAACCTTCCCGTTCTTGTTATGGTTGGCCCATTCAAGTGCTTGCAGGTTTGATGTCGGCATTCCGTTCTCCGGAGTAATTACATTGCTGCAGCATCTCATGTAGCCAAGGTTACGCTTGAGGAGGACCTTGCTTCCCGCGGCGAGGGCTTGTCCGCCCGGACTTCCGTTAGCATTCTGAGCACACGATGCCTGTCCTGCGATTGTTGAGACGCCGACCGAGTAGTTGCACACCCACGGCCCACTTCCAACCATGTCGCCTGATGCGACAGGGTCAAAAGTCCTGCTTGTCAGCGCAGTTGGGTTCATACAGGCATCAGTGCCTATCTTGAGACCACCGCATAGCGGCGCCCAGACATGCTCCGGAACAATGTATAATCCACCGATGTTTAGCTCGTCGAAAACGCCGTTGGAACAATAGAGACAACTGTCCGTAACTACAACCTGGGCTGTCCTGGTGCCGAGTGTTGTACAACTGACCACGTTAGAAACGCTGGAGCCTAGGAGGCGTGATGGAGCGTCGCGGTCGCTGAGTATCGAGAAGCAGACATCGTGCGCTGTAACCGGTACTCCGTCGCTGAAGAAGATGTCGTTGCGAAGATTCCAGGTCAGCGTGGATTCCCCGGGCACCGGTGCATTGTTCTGAATGCTGTGACTGGTTGTCATCCAGTCGATACAGTGAGCGGTACCGCCTGGTTGAGTTTGACATAATCCAGGTGTGTTCGGGTCGACGACGAGCATGATGTCGTAGACTTGGTTGAGGATCTCTTGCTCCCACACCGTGTAGAACAAGTATGGGCTGAGCCATGTTGTCGTCTGAGACAGGCCGTGCCGCAGAGTGTTCTGTGCACATCCGGTAGACGGGTTGCATCCAGACGGATAGTAGAGCGAGTTGGTCGGTGTATATCCAGGAACAGGCTGAGTATCTATCGATGATGCGCGTCCCGTCATACCCGAAAGGAGGCCCCAGGGTGAGTTAAGTACGATACTGGCACCTTTTCCGAGAGTGGTCTGCTGTTGGTTCCAGCCGTTAAGGCCAACAAAAAAGTTCGAGCCGCCGTAGACGGGTAAGATACCACCTCGGGTGACGAGTAGAATAGCAGCATTCAGAAACGCTGAGTACGTTATGCCGGAAACGAACTCGCCAGCGGTGGCCTGGGTATCAAAGGCGGGATCGCAGTAGAAGCCAAAGTTGTTGGGCCCGGTGTTCGCGAGCGCATTAGGGTCGCACAGATTGCCGGCGAACCTGCTGTGGTAGATAGCCCACAAAGCGTCGGGGTAATATCCTGAATTACCACCGGTGTAGAAGTTCCAGTCTTTCTGGACGCTAGTGTCGAAGACGATGCCTGCGACCTGGCTGATGGTGAAGTATACCGGTGTTAGGGAGCAGGGGAATGATGGAGGACCGCCGTAGCAGACAGTCGCACCGTTCGGTGCTGGTGTTCCGAAGAGAAAGTTGATCTCGTCAGCGATGATATCGCCGAAAGCCCGTCTGGGCGGATGGGTACGGATGTACATGACCACACAACCCGCAGCGGTTGTTGTGTTGCAGCTGCTGTTCAGGTTAACAATGTGACCCGTTCCTGCCGCGACATTCGTGCACTGTTGAGCAATTGTTCCAGCGCCCGCGCTTACAGTCGTGAAGCCTGCTTCAAGGAGGTAGACGCATGCCGCCGCTAGGTCAATGTTGCTTGCATAGCCACCGGGGGGAGGAGCCGAGGATTCGCTGGGGAAACAGCTGATACCAATTGTTCCAACGCCACAGCTCGCAGCACCTGCGACGGTATTGGACTTGAGAGTGTATAACGAGACTGGAGCGCAGACTCCAGGCTGCAGAGCAGCTATGTTAGGATCATACAAGGGATTTCCTGGAGTACATTCTCCTTGTTGGATGGAGAGTGGAACAGTGCTTGTCCCTGTGTCACATGCATCCTGCGGGTTCGGAGGTATTAGTCCTGCGAAACCCGCAACAGAAATGTCTACGCATGCGCCGAGAGGTTGGCCGCCTGGCGGTGTCAGATAGGGGCCCTTCAAGAATTCTGACTTGTTCAGCAGGTGGCTTATCGCGCGCCCCATGTCTAAGCCTGAACCTGATGGATTGACGGTGCTGCCGCTGTTGTAGTTCACACGGAAGATGAATCTGCACGAGGTATTGACGGGACAGTTCGGAGTGGATGTGCCAGTGAATAGAGTAGCCGAGCCGCTGTAGATGCTAGTGGATACATTATACGAGTTGATACCTGCAGCGTCTGAAAGGAACCCGAGAGTGTAGGTTCCCGTTGGCGATGCGCCACCGTCATCTCTCTTACTCGTTGTGGGAAGAGCGGTCCCAGTACCTGTTATCGTGGCGGCGACAAGGTTGTTAGCATCTAGGATAGCAGCGTTGCCCTCTTCAAGATTCTGGAGTTGGATAATCAATTGGAATGAGCTTGCAGGACAACCAACACACGCGCTGGAGCCAACCGGGACCAGCGCAGGCGTTCCAGTGGTTCTGTTTGTCTGCCAACTATCAACAGGCGAGGCGACATTGAAAAGCGGGTCTTGATGGTTAACGTCCATCACGAATACGCCGCTCGTCGCTTTCACGTTCTTGGGCGCGACGAAAAAGTCAGGGTTGTTGATGAAACTCGCGAGATCGTTTGGCTGGACGGGCCAATCTGTAAAGTCCAGCTGACCGTTCTGGAAGTCGGTAAACATTCCAGTGTAATCGTTGTAGACCTTGTAGACGAGATTGTCTACACTGGGACCGTAAGAGGACCAGTAGTTGCTACCGTTCGATAGCACTGCGCCTACGCGGGGAACGGTTGATGGAATAACCATTAACGCGGTGAGACAGAGAATCAGTATTACTGGTACTGATCTCATTACGAATGCTTCTAGAGGAATGCAGGAATACAGTCTTAACTTTATCCATTTCTAGTAATTAGGAACAACCTGCAGATTGATAGAGCCATCCGAGGCCTCCCAGGATGGGAGCTGCTCTAGCCGGGGTCTCTGCTTACCCTGAATGGCCCAGGATCTTTTCATGACAAGCTGTCCAAGTCATCACCCCACGCTTTTCCGTCGCAAGATCTATGATGCTCTGCGGCAAGTTGTTGCGGGGAAACCCTGGATTCGCTTTCTCGGACCAGAATTGCGGATTTGAACTTCCAGGGTCGATTCCCATTTTCCAGCCGAATGTGCATTAGCTCGATCCGTTCCTGCACAAATTCGATTGGTACGGAGTCGTTATCGTCGTTTCGTTTGGAAAAGGAGTCGCGTGATCAATCTCTGAAAGAGTCCTCTCGTTGAGATCGTTAACCCGATAGTTGGGCCAATCAAGCTGAAACAACACTCTTGTTGGGTTGCGTCGATCACTAACTGGGAACCGCTTATTACCGAAGTTCTCCTGAGCAGACGATATGTTGCACGTTCAACAGAATTCGCATTCCATGCCTGAGACAGAGCCGCGCAGTCACGATAGGTACAAGTCTGTAATTGTCACAGCGGTTATTTTCTCGTTGGTCATCGGGTTGGTCGCGGGGTACGGAGCTGGAACTGTTGTTACGGGATCGAATGACGCCTATGCTCGTGCACATGAGTCCCTTACCTCATCCTTCCTCGTCTCAGGCAACGTAACGATCGGATCTCTCGGGATTCCGAGAGGTATAACTTTCTCAAGCAACGGAAACTCTGAGTCAAGTATGGTACTATCGGGAGATGGTTCCTACCACTACCATGTTTATCTCGCGCATTTCACGACTTATAGTGTGACGATATTTTATCAGGATTCTCTGGGCAATTGGCGCCAATGCCTGTCCAAAGATGGAAATTTCTATCCGATAGGATCAGGAACTCAGGATAACTTCTCTTGCTAGTTTCAGGCTACATCCGAAACCATGGGCGAAGTGGTTCATTATGCAATTAGGTTTCACTTAGAGTGATCCAACAAACAGTATTGTTCTGCGTTTGGCGGAGAGAGTTGCATGAGAGTCTTCGCGGCCTTGAAACTTGAAGTAGGAAGCAGCCACAAAAAATGTATCCGTGATGGGGGGCTCTTTTTTTT
>Ga0209161_10005240_pt1 | contig 10258 bp, 8 predicted proteins | sample GraSoiAngelo_155_FD_186169 | JGI IMG/M metagenome (GOLD analysis project Ga0209161, IMG submission 186169) | Grasslands soil microbial communities from the Angelo Coastal Reserve, California, USA - 14_1009_13_30cm (SPAdes) (version 2) | ecosystem: Environmental > Terrestrial > Soil > Grasslands ...
GATAACTGATTCGCTGGTGCGTCTCTCGGTTGGTGTCGAGGACGTTCGCGATCTTATTGACGATCTTAAAAGCGCACTCGAAGCGATCGAGTAACTCAGGCACCTCTGCCTGACATGTCGGGCATGCTTCCAGCTTGCCCAAAACGCACCCAGGCTGGAAGCTTGCTCGCCGACACAGCCAAGGATGGCTATGTTACGTCCGCACATGTCGAACACATTCGGCCAGCTGTTTCGCGTCACGACTTTTGGCGAATCACATGGCGGCGGCATCGGTGTAGTGATCGATGGCTGTCCGCCGCGCATCGAGATTACCGAAGCGCAGATTCAACAGGAGCTGGACCGCCGTCGACCAGGCCAGAGTAAGCTGACTACGCAGCGCAAAGAGGAAGACCGCTGCGAAATTCTGTCGGGCGTGTTTGAAGGGAAAACGCTCGGAACTCCGATCGCAATCGTTGTCAGGAACAAAGATGCTCGACCCGAAGATTACAGCGACATCGCGCGCAAATTCCGGCCATCGCACGCCGATTACACTTATCAGGCGAAATATGGAATCCGAAACTGGCAGGGCGGTGGCCGCGCCTCTGCGCGCGAAACAGTCGGTCGGGTCGCGGCGGCCGCAATTGCAAAGAGGATCCTGTCAAATTTCTACGCCGATTTCGACATCGTTGGTTACGTAACACAAATCCACGGAATCACGGCCAAGATCGATCGTTCCATCCTGACGATGAAAGACGTGGAAAAAAATGTTGTCCGCTGCCCGGACACTGCGGCTGCGAAAAGGATGATCTCACTCATCGAGCAGATTCGCGATGAAGGCGACTCCATCGGCGGTGTCGTTGAATGTGTTGCGCGCGGTATCGCCTCCGGACTTGGAGAGCCAGTGTTCGACAAGCTCGAAGCCGATCTTGCGAAAGCGATGTTGAGCATTCCGGCGGCAAAAGCTTTTGAGATTGGCTCCGGTTTTGCGGCGACGCGGATGCGCGGCTCGGAACACAATGATGCGTTTGAAGTTCGTGGCGGAAAAATCCGGACGAAAACGAACTACTCCGGAGGCGTGCAAGGTGGCATCAGCAATGGCGAAGATATTTACTTTCGCGTCGCATTTAAGCCACCTGCAACGATTGCGCTCCAGCAAGAAACCGTCACCAGCTCAAAACAGCGAACCGACCTTACCGCTCGCGGACGCCACGATCCGTGCGTTCTTCCACGAGCAGTGCCGATAGTGGAAGCAATGGCTGCGCTCGTCCTTTGCGATCACGCGTTGCGACAAAACGCGATTCAAGCGTGGGATCCTCAAATCGCCTCACACAAAGTCCACGAAGGACACAAAGAGTGACTGAGAACGAAATTGCCAGGCAGATTTTGGATGCAGCATTCATTGTTCACACAAAACTGGGTCCGGGTCTGCTCGAGTCAGTATATGACGTGGTACTCGCTTACGAGTTGCAAAGAGAGGCTTAACTGCGGAGCGCCAGAAGCCGATGCCGATCGTATACGACAACATTCGATTTGATGAAGCATTCCGTTCGGACCTCGTCGTGAATGGAAAGGTTATCGTCGAACTCAAATCTGTGGAAGCGTTGCTTTCGGTGCACGCGAAGCAGCTTCTGACGCAGTTACGTCTCAGCGGTCTTCTCATCAGCTTCGGCGAAGCGCACCTGAAGAACGGGATCAAGCGAGTAATCAACGGCCTGTTGGAGGCCGAAAATCCTGTCGAGGTTTCGTTGTGACCTTTGTGGCCGTTGTGCGAGGACTTTTGAAATGAACTATATCGCCACCATCGGCCTGGAAGTGCACGTGCAGCTTAAAACGCGCTCGAAGATGTTTTGCGCTTCTCCCGTTGAATTTGGCGCTGAGCCGAACACGCACACTTGTCCGATCTGCCTCGGCTTACCGGGCGCGTTGCCGGTGATGAATCATGAGGCATTGCGGTTGACGGTCCTGACCGGATTGATGCTCGGATGCGACATCGCTGCGATCAGCCAGTTCGATCGCAAAAATTATTTCTATCCTGACATGCCGAAGAATTATCAGATTTCACAGTACGACATGCCACTGTGCACGAATGGCAACGTGCCGCTACATGATTTGGCTTACCCGAAGGATGCGCAAAAGAATATCGCGACGCGCGATAAGGAAGTGCGTTTGGTGCGCATCCATCTCGAAGAAGACGTAGCAAAGAGTTTCCATTTCGAAACAACAACGGGCATTGATTTTAACCGCGCGGGCACGCCGTTAATGGAAATCGTCACGCAACCGGAAATCAATTCGCCGGAAGAAGCATTCGCCTTCCTAACTGCTCTGAAACAGATCCTGATTTACGGAGGTGTGAGTGATGCTGATATGGAGAAAGGCCAACTCCGCTGTGATTGCAACATTTCGGTGCGGCGGGAAAACCAAACAGAGTTCGGAACAAAAATCGAAATCAAAAATCTAAATTCGATAAGCGGTGTGCGGCGCGCACTCGCCTGCGAAATCCGCCGTCAGGTTGGTATCTTGGAACGCGGCGAAAAACTCGAACAGGAGACGCGTGGCTGGGACGATGCGGCGGGTGAAACGTTTCTCCTGCGGACAAAGGAGTTCGCGCACGATTACCGTTATTTTCCCGATCCAGATCTCGTGACGGTGAAAACGGATGTGGTGGTGGCCCGGGTGCGGGAACATGTGCCGGAGTTGCCAAAGGCGAAACGCACACGGTTCGTTGCGCAATACCAGGTAACTCCCTACGATGCCGCCGTGCTAGCCGACGATCTTGAGTTAGCAAGATACTTCGAGACGGCTGCCAACGGTGCGAAAAAACCGAAGAACATAGCTAATTGGATCTTAAACGATTTGCAGAATGCGCTTAATGCTGAGGGTAAAGGAATTAAGGATTGTCCCATTTCACCCGAGGCCCTCGATGAATTGGTCAACTTAATCGACAGCGGAAAAATCAGTGGGAAACAGGGCAAGCAAGTTTTTGCTGAGATGTTTGCAAGTGGAAAACCCGCAGCCGTCATCGTAAAGGAAAAAGGAATCGAGCAACTGAGCGATATTGGCTCGATTGAGGCGCTGTGTGAACAAGTGATGGAGGAGAATCCCAAGCCGGTGGCGGATTTCAAAGCGGGCAACGTTGCATCGCTGAACTTTCTCAAGGGACAGGTCATCAAGTTGTCAAAGGGGAAAGCGAACCCCCAGTTGGTCGGCGAAATTCTGGACAAGAAATTAAGGTAGCGCATGCCTCCGGCTTGCGCTTAAGACTCGCAAGCGAGACGCTCGCGCTACGATGAAAATCCTTATTGCTCCGGATAAATTTAAAGGCACGCTCGACGCGCGGGACGTTGCGCAAAACATCGCAAGAGGATTGCTCGATGTATTGCCAGATGCGCAGATCGAAATTGTGCCGATGGCCGACGGCGGGGAGGGGACTGCGGAAGCAATTTGCGCCGCGCGCGACTGTTCCTGGGTCGAATGCAAGGTCCACGATCCGCTCTGCCGGAAGATCGATGCGCGCTATGGGTGGATCGACCGACAAAAACTCGCGGTGATGGAGATGAGCGAGGCCGCGGGCATGCGGCGGCTTTCCGAAACTGAACGCGATCCAATTCGCGCGACCACCTTCGGCGTTGGCGAAATGATTTTAGATGCGACCGGACGCGGCGCGAACGAAATCATCATTGGCCTTGGCGGCAGCGCTACTAACGACGGCGGCTTTGGCATGGCGCGCTGCCTGGGATACCGGTTTCTTTCGAATGAAAAGGAATTAACCGGAGCCGTAACCGGCCTGCAAAACCTGACGAAAATCGAGGCTCCTGTAGCGGCAGGCGTGTCACTTGCAAAATCGAGAACGCAGCCGTCACGGCCGCCTCTACAGTTAAACATCATTGCGGCTGTGGACGTGAAGAATCCGTTGCTCGGAAAAAACGGCGCGACGCGAGTTTTCGGTCCTCAGAAAGGCGCGACAACGGATAAGATCGACGCTTTGGAAAGAGCGCTTGCCAGGCTGGCAGATGTCGTGGCCGAACAATCTGGATTTGATCAGCGTAACGTACCAGGCGCCGGCGCCGCGGGCGGGCTTGGCTTTGGTCTGCTGAGCTTTTGTGGCGCGAAAATCCAGCCGGGATTCGAAGTTGTCGCAGAAGCAGTCGCCCTAGAATCGAAGATGAAAGATGCGGACCTTGTGATTACAGGCGAGGGGAGTCTTGACCGCCAGACATTGGAAGGTAAAACGCCTGCCGGCGTGTCGCGGCTGGCACGAAAGCTCGGAAAGCCGGTGTTCGCAATTGTTGGCCGTGCGACCGCAGATCGAGATGTTCGCGAAATCTTTGACGGTATTTACCCGAACACGCGGCCGGGCATGAGTCACGAAGAAAACATGAAACGTGCAGCCGAACTTCTGCGCGAGAACGCGCGCGAACTGGCAGAGACATTTGGCGTTGGGTTGTAAGCAGATTGAGGTATTTACTGTCGCAATTCTACGATTCGCGAAGGCAACGCGTTATTTCCTCGCGTTTCGCGGATCATCAGCGGGGTTGACATAATTGATTTGCCACGGACCGGTGCCGTGAAGTTGGATGACTGTCTCGCCTTCGGACCAAGCGGTGTGTTTCATGCCAGCTGGCCAGTAACCAAAGGACCCGGCCGGAAGTTTTTTTGCGCCAGCGCGATCAAGTGCGTCTCCGGTTGCGAGATAAAGAGCACCCGAAATCACAGTGACACGCTCAGTCTTCGGATGGGTGTGTGGCGGGACATGATAGCCGTCAGGAAACTGAAAACGCACCACGAATGCGCCTTCTTTCGTTGGGTCGCCTTCGAGTACAGCCATTTTTGCGCCAGGAGGCAAAGCAGCGGGTCCGGCCTTCCAATCGATAGACGTCGGCGGGTAAAGGTGCATGTCTACGGACTGGCTCTCCTGGGCAAATGACCACGCCGAAGAGGAGACTATGGCTAGGAGCACAGCTAATGTGGAAGTGGAAATAGCTTTCATAAATACATGATTGGTTCTTGGTTTGGGTAACAGGTCGTTCAGTAAAATTCTCGATATTGCTTTGCCGTCTCGACATAGCTCCACGCCCACCGCGCGATGTCTTTTTGCTCATCCAGCGTGAGTTGCCTGCGAATCTTTGCCGGCGAGCCGAGTACGAGTGAGCCGGGCGGGATTTTGGTCCCCATGGTGACCAGCGCATTTGCGCCGATGATGGAACGCGCCCCGACCTCGACATCGTCGAGAATGATTGCGCCCATGCCAACGAGCACTTCATTATCGATTTGGCACGCGTGGACGATCGCGGTGTGACCAACGGTGACTAGTTCCCCGACGGTTGTCGGGTAATTAGTATCTACGTGAACCACAGCGTTATCCTGAACGTTCGAGCGTGGCCCGATGATGATGCGATTGATGTCGCCGCGCAATACCGCGCCGTACCACACGCTTGATTCTTCTTCCAGAACTACGTCGCCAAGTACAGTCGCGCCCGACACGACCCAGGCACTCGAATGAATCGTGGGACCCTTTTGCAACCGCGGGACGATGCCTTCGTGTCCGGTTGGCAATGAATCTGGTTCAACGTGCATTTAAGTTTGAACGTCTAACATCGAAAATCCGGGCTTGAAATGATAGAATCGGATTTTCTTATTCGTGGACATAAGCGATTATACGCCTCGCATGCCGGAGTTTCCTCCTGAACAAGTTACGCCTTTCGTTTTTTCCGATCCCAGCGGGAAACGCTGGCCGCGGCTGCGGCTGGTTCTGCTCATTGGCGGCGTACTCTTCTTTCTTGGAGCGGTATTGTTCGTTCAGACGCTTTTTGTCGCACCGAAGATGAACGTGCCGTTTTCGTTGCGGCAGTTGAAAGGTCAATTGCGCGCGCTGCAACGGGAGAACCCGGCCGGCCAATTATCCCCAGCGTCGCTGCTGTGGCAAAAATTTAGCGCTACACGTCAGGCAGCGAAAAAGCTGGCCGGAACAGCGCCAACTACTTCGCCGCGCCCTCGGAAGAAACCGCCTGTTAACGAAGTGAGGCTTGCATTCTACGTGAATGACGATCCGGACAGTTACGCGTCGCTCCAGCAACACGCGGCGCAGATTACGCATGTTTGCCCAGAATGGATGACGGTGATCGACGGCATGGGGAACTTGCAAATTGATTCCGACAGTCGGGTTTCGAAACTGGCGGCCACCAAAGGTATCGCACTGATGCCGTTGCTAACGAATCTGGTGGGTGACACCTGGCAGCCCGAGGCCGTTGAGAATCTCGCGCACGGGCCGCCGAAACGGCAGGATCGCTTTATCGAAAATGTGCTTTCTGTGCTGCGTAACGCGAAGGCTGCGGGCGTCGTAATTGATTGGCAACAAATCGACCCAGCTTACAAAAAGGATCTCACCGGGTTCATCGACAAGTTCGCCGACGCATTGCATGACGATAACAAAGAGCTGTGGTTGTGCGTGCAGCCCGGGCAGGAGCTCGATTACGTCGATATCGATGCGCTCAGCGACAACGTCGATCGTTTCGTGGCGATGTTGTTTGACGAAACGTCAGAGACGGATCCGCCCGGGCCATTGGCTTCTCGCTCATGGTTTGAAGGCTGGTTGCACGTGCTGCTGGAAGGTTCCGACACCAAGCAATGGATCATCGCGATCGGCAGCTACGGATACGACTGGCCGATCGGCGGAAAAAAGGCCGAGCTGATCAGTTTTCCCGAAGCAATGAGCCGCGCAAAGGACGCGGAGATCAAGAGCGTCCAGGTGCAGGGGCCGAGTTACAGCCCCTATTTTTATTTCGAGGATGAAGATACCGAGCATGCGGTTTGGTTTCTTGATGCCGTGACTTTCCTCAACCAAGTGCGCGAGGTGCGCGATCAGAAAGCCGGCGGGTTCGCGCTTTACCACCTCGGCAGCGAAGACCCGGCAATCTGGGATGCGCTCAGCGTGCCCCGTGATTTCAAATTCGATAATCAAACGCGGCAGGCGCTCGAATTGATCAAATCGACGGACACGATAACCGATGTCGGCGATGGCGAGATCGTCACGGTGGACGAAGATCGCACTGACGGCATCAGAAAGCTGGCGGTTGATGATGACGGCTATCTTACCGCCAACTATGTAAAGTTTGCAGAATTTCCGACCCTGTATCACCAGGGCGCCGGCGGCGAGCATCAGGTGGCAATCACTTTTGATGACGGCCCCGATCCGCGATGGACTCCGAAGATCCTGGACATTTTGAAAGCAGCAAACGTGAAGGCGACCTTCTTCGTCGTGGGAGTAAACGCAGAGCGTTATCCCGAGCTTGTGCGTCGCATTGTCAATGAAGGCCATGAGGTTGGGAACCACACCTATTATCATCCGAACCTGGCGCTGTGCTGGCCGGAGCACATCCGACTGGAATTGAACGCGACCCAGCTATTGCTCGAGACGATAACGGGACGCGCGACGACGTTGTTCCGCCCGCCTTACGCCGCGGATACCGGTCCGACCGATCTCAGTGAATTGACTCCGCTAAAAATCGCAGAAGACCTCAATTACCTCGTGGTCCTGGAAAATATCGACCCGCAGGATTGGGCGAAACCGGGCGCCGACATCATCCTGCGGCGGATCAAGCAGCAAAGACACGATGGCAGCGTTATCCTGTTGCACGATGCCGGAGGCGATCGCTCGCAAACAGTCGAATCGCTTCCGCGTATTTTGGATTGGCTGCACACGCGCGGCGATACCGTCGTGCCCTTGAGTACGCTGCTCGGAACCACGCGTGACGCAGTGATGCCGCTCGTGCAAAGCAGTGGATCAGTTAATCGATTCGTGAGCAGCACCGGCTTTCGCATCTATCACGGCATCGAAGAGTTTCTCTGGGCCTTTATGATCGTTGCGACCGCACTTGTCGTCGTTCGGACGTTGATTGTTATCTGGCTCGCGGCTCGCTTTCGCCGCGCACGGAAAACAACTTTCGAAGCGCCGATCAGCGTCGTCGTGGCTGCTTACAATGAAGAGAAAGTGATCGCGGAAACTTTGCGAACCCTTTTGGCTACAGATTACAAAGGTGAAATTGAAGTCGTGGTCGTGGACGACGGTTCGCGCGATCGAACGGCTGCGGAAGTTGAGCGCGTCTCGCGCGGCGAGCCGCGCGTTCGTCTGTTGCAGCAGCAAAATCACGGGAAAGCGCGTGCCCTCCAGCGCGGCCTCGCTGCTGCGGGTCACGGCATCATTGTTTTCATTGACGCCGATACGCAATGCCAGCGCGACACCCTACCGAGATTGCTTGAGCCATTTGCGGATGGCCGCACAGGCGCCGTGTCAGGTCATGCGAAGGTCGGCAATCTGCGCACCTTCGTCGCGCGTTGTCAGGCGCTGGAATACACGTGCGGATTTAATCTGGATCGGCGCGCTTACAACCGCTGGCAATGTATCACGGTAGTGCCGGGCGCAATCAGCGCCATACGTAAGGATGCGATCAACGAAGCGGGTGGGCTCAGTTTGGAAACGCTTGCCGAAGATACCGATCTGACTCTCTGTTTGCACCGGCGCCGTCAGCGCATTGTGTATGTGCCTGGCGCCGTCGCATGGACCGAAGCGCCCGAAACTGTGCGCGCGCTGACGCGACAACGTTCCCGCTGGGCTTACGGCACGCTGCAATGTCTCTGGAAACACCGCGACATGGTGTTCAACTGGAACTATCGCGCGCTCGGCTGGTTCAGTCTGCCGAGCATTTGGTTTTTCCAAATCATTCTCGTGGCTGTCACGCCCATGGTGGATTTGTTCCTGCTGGCGTCACTTCCATTCGGGGTGTGGAGCGCGGTGCTGCCGTTCATCATCATATTCCTGGCGATGGACGTGCTCCTCGCCACCCTGGCCTGCATTCTGGAACGGGAACCAATCCTGAGCGCCTGGCGCATCCTGCCGATGCGCCTGATCTATCGTCCCATGCTGAGTTACTGCATCTGGAAAGCCATCCTGCGCGCGATCAAAGGCGCATGGGTCAGCTGGGGCAAACTCGAGCGCACTGCCAGCGTGCCTGTGCGCGCGTAATCGCGAGCGTTCCGCTCCCGGCGCTCTCGGCGGCGCGCCGGCGTAAGGTAGCGCGCGCGTCTCGCGTGCTGGCGAACTTTAATCCAGCGGACTCTTTACTCCGATTCCCGGTCGATTCAGCACGTGGGTATAGATCATCGTCGTGCTCACGTCCTTGTGGCCTAACAACTCCTGCACCGTGCGGATATCGTAACCGTTTTCCAGCAGATGCGTTGCGAAGCAATGCCTTAAAGTGTGGCAGCTTGCAGGTTTGGTTAAACCGGCTGAGCGCACGGCCATTTTGACAGCCTGTTGGAGTGAGCTCTCATCGATATGGTGCCGCCGCTTGACTTGCGTTCGCGGATCAATTGAAATCCGCGAAGAGGGAAAGACAAATTGCCAGCTCCATTCGCGTGCGGCGCGAGGATACTTCCGTGCCAGAGCATCAGGCAACCATACCTCGCCGAAACCATCCGCCAAGTCCTGCTCGTGTTGCAGTTTCACTTTGCTTAGATGCAGTTGCAGTGGAGCTGCGAGGTTGACCGGCAACGGTGTGACGCGATCTCTTCCACTCTTAGTATCGCGCACAGTGATGCGAGCGTAGCCGAAATCGACGTCTTTAACTCGCAGCCGGACGCATTCCATGAGTCTGAGTCCGCTCCCGTAAAGGAGCCCTGCCATCAGCCGTGCGGTTCCCCGCAAGTGACTAAACAGCTTGTGTACTTCATCGCGGGTGAGCACGATCGGCAAGCGTGCAGACTTCTTGGCTCGCTCAACGTTTTGTAGCCATCCGATCTCCTGTTTGAGCACTTCTTTGTAAAGAAACAGCAGCGCGCTGAGGGCCTGATTCTGGGTCGAAGCCGAGACATTCTCCGACCGGGCGAGATGGGTTAAAAACTCCGACATCTCCGCTTCTCGCATTTCGCCAGGATGACGCATCTGATGGAAACGGATAAATCGAGCGATCCAATCGCAGTAAGTGCGTTCGGTCCGCAGACTATAATGTTTCAATCGCATCACATCTCGCACCTGATCGAGCAATTTCTTTTTGGGCTTGCCTGCAACGGCCTGCGGCGCTAAAAACACGTTCATGACTCCGCTTTTATCGGACTGTCCCCTAGCAAGCAAGCGGATTAGACGGAATAATTCCGTAAAGTATTACGGAAAAATTCCATCTATATCTCGTTAGGCGTTGCTCGCGTATAACCATGCAAACCATGACTCAAGGATTGCCGCAGTGGGCGCAACTCGCCCTTCTCGTAGTTCCCGCATTCAGTGCCA
>Ga0209161_10005244_pt1 | contig 10253 bp, 10 predicted proteins | sample GraSoiAngelo_155_FD_186169 | JGI IMG/M metagenome (GOLD analysis project Ga0209161, IMG submission 186169) | Grasslands soil microbial communities from the Angelo Coastal Reserve, California, USA - 14_1009_13_30cm (SPAdes) (version 2) | ecosystem: Environmental > Terrestrial > Soil > Grasslands...
GGAGCCGTCCTACGAAAGCTTCGGGGAATTCAAGCTGGTGACGCGGACGGGTGATGTGGTCAGCCCGGCAATCCCGGCCAGCGAACCCCTCAAGAACCAGTGTCAGCACTTTCTTCGGTCGGTGCTGACCCGCCAGCCGGTCCTCAGCGATGGCAACGACGGGTTGCGGGTCGTCGAGGTGCTCGTCGCCATCAACCAGTCGATCGCTCGGCGCGGTGTGCCGATCATGATGCGATCCGCCCTCGCCGACGCGGCTTAGCGGCGAAGGCTAGTCTAGACAGATACACAGATTAGTGTTAGGATGACGGTTGGTGTCCGGAGCCGACGAACCCGGGCTGCTGGCCGCTCTGGTCGGGCAGCGGGGTGATCTTTCGGGGCTGCGAGCCCTGCTGGCCGAAGGCGGGATCGTCGAGCGGCCGGCTGGCGACCTGAGGCAAGCCGCCCGCCGCCACGGCTTCCGTCCGGCCCAGGTGCGGCGTCTGCTGGCGGTGCGGGAGCTCGCCCGGCGATGGCACGTGCCGGCCGACACCGCCGCCCCCACCGTGACCTCGCCCAGAGAGGCGTTACTGCAGCTCCAGGATCTGCGCACCAGCCCGCGGGAGTGCTTCAGCGTGCTCTATTTGAATACCCGCAACCAGCCGCTCGCCTGCGAGACGGTGGCGGTGGGCGGTCTCAACGTTGCCGCCCTCCAGCCCCGCGAGGTGTTCGGTCCCGCGCTGACGCTGGGGGCGGCGGCGGTCATCCTGGCCCACAATCACCCATCCGGTGACCCCACCCCCAGCCCGGAGGACCTGGCGGTGACCCGCCACCTGCAGGAGGCCGGTCGGTTACTCGGAGTGGAAGTCCTTGATCACCTGGTGGTCTGCGCGGAGCGCTTCCGGAGCCTCCGAGAGGCCGGAAGTCTCTAGGGGGCGCCACAACGGCCTCGGCAGTGAGAGAATATGGGGGCTCGCCTGCCGGCGAGCGGCGGCCCAGACGGGGCAGGAAAACCGACCACTGAGCGATGGTCGGTTTTCTGTTTTCAACCCGTCCGGAAGATCTCGGTGATCTGGCCGGTGCCGTAATCGCCGATCAGCAGGCCGCCGTCGGAAGCGACGGCGATGCCCAGCGGGTGAGAGAAGCCGGTGGCGAAATCGCTCACCTGGCCATGCTCGGTCCCGCCCGATCCTGAGAGCACGACCCGCAGCAGGCGGCGCCCCGCCGGACCGCCGGCGTTGGCTCCCCACTCGGTCACGAACGCGTTGTCGGCGTAGTCCGCCCCAAACTCCTGGCCGTCGTAGAACACGATGCCGTCCGCCGACGTGTGCGGCGTGAACACCGCGATCGGCCGCGCCACCCCGCCGCAGTTCCCGTGCAGGCTTCCGTCCGGATAGGCCGGCCAGCACCGTGGCCATCCGGCGTCCTCGCCGTCGGCCACGCGTAACAGGTGATCCGCCGGCTGGCTGCCCAGGTTGTCCTGGCCATTGATGGTGACGTAGGCATCACCCGTCGAGGGCCGCAGCGCCAGGCCATAGGGATTCCGGGCGCCGCGCACCACGACGCCGGCATAACTCCAATCGCCGCGAAAGCGCAGCACCGCCGCGCTTCGGGCATCCCGCTCGTTGCAGACATCACAGGTCGAGCCAACCCCGACGAAGAAGTCGCCGTTGGGCATGCGCAGGATCCAGTCGTTCTGATGGCGGCCGACCGGCAATCCCCCGATCACGCCGCCGCCGGAGAGCCGACCGTTGTTCAGGCGATAGCCGCGAATGGTGCCCCGGACCGAGACAAAAAGGTCGGTGTCCCTCCATGCCAGGCCGAGCGCGACCGGCAGTCCCGAGACCAGCACCACAGGCCTGGCACCCGGCGAGGGTACGACCTCGATCGACCCCCCGGCGGTCAGGACGTAGAGCCGTCCATCAGGACCGTACGCCATGGCCGTGATCGGCCCCAGCCCCTGGGCATAGACGTACCCTGAGAACCCGGCAACCAGGTGAATGCCGCCGGCGGGGGGCAGGTTGGGAGGGGGAGGGAGCGGCGTCGGCGTCGGCGCGGGCGTCGGGCTCGGACTGGCCGTCGGCGTGTGTCGCGGTGACAAGGTCGGCGCCGGCTGCGCGGTCGGCTGACCACAGGCAACCAGCAGCAGCCCTATCAGCAGGGCAGGCGCCCGCCGGTTCAAGACAGCGGTGGAATCGTGAGGACGAGCTTGCCGAATTGCTCGCCGCGGGCCATCCGTTCCTGCGCCTGGGCGGCTTGCTCCAGGGGAAACGTTCGGTCGACCACCGGACGGAGCGCCTTCGCCGCCAGCAGCGCATTCAGCTGTTCCCAATCGTGTCGGGTGCCCATGGTGGATCCGTAGATCGTGATCTGCTTCTGGAAGATGCGGCGGATATCCTCCTCCGGCTTGGGGCCGCTGGTCGCGCCGCAGGTGACCAACCGCCCGCCTCTCGCCAGCGCGCGGATGCTCCCCGGCCAGGTGGCCGCGCCGACGTTGTCGATCACAACATCGACGCCGCGCTTGTTGGTGATCGTCCAGGCCTCTTTGGAAAAGTCGGTGTTCTGGTGGTTGATCAGGACGTCGGCACCAAGCTCGCGCGCGCGTTGCAGCTTCTCGTCGCTTCTCGACGTCACGAACACCGACGCGCCGGCATGCTTGGCGATCTGCAGCGCGGCGATGGAGACCCCGCCGCCGATGCCGAGGATCAACACCGTCTCCCCCGGCACCACGCGGGCCTTGCCGACCACCATCCGCCAGGCCGTAAGAAAGACCAGCGGGAAGGCGGCCGCCTCCTCGAAGCTGATGCCTTCGGGAATCGGCCGCAGGTTGACCTCCGGCATCGTCAGGGCCTGGGCGAAACTGCCGTCCCGGTGCTCTCCGAGAATTTCCCACCGGTCACAGAGGCTGTGCTCGCCGCGGGCGCAGTAGTCGCAGGTCCCGTCGCTCAGCCCGGGGTCGAAGAAGACGCGGGTGCCCACCGGGAAGCGGCCCGCGCCCGGGCCGGTGGCGGCCACCACCCCCGCGCCATCCGCCCCGCCGATATGCGGGAGCGGGACCCTGGGGATGGCGCCATCGCGGGCGAATAAATCCAGGTGGTTGAGCGCCGCGGCCCGAAGCACCTCACCGGGCCCCGGTTCCGGGGTCGGCGCGTCCTCGTAGCGCAAGACCTCTGGCCCCCCATGCTGGTGGAATCGGATGGCTTTCATCGGCCCAATCAGCTTAACGGCGCCCCCACTTTTGCTGAACCGAATGCCGTCGCATCACGCGACGCCGGCCGGAAAGCAGGCTCAACGATTGCGATGAAAGGAAGTCACGGAGCGTGACGTTGCAGTATCGAAACCCCCAACCGCGAACGCGGTGGTGTCAAAAATCATGACCTATAATGTGGCCCACGTGACTGCCGACCCCGAGATTCAATTGCTGAACCGGCTCGGCGGTCTCTTCACCTCGTCGCTCTCGCTGAACGAGAACATCGAGGCGATGCTGCAGGCGACTTCCCAGATGATGCAATTCGACGCGGCCACCGTCTTCTTGCTCAACGAGGGCAGTCGCGAGCTGACGGCCTGCGCCACCTACCCGCACCAGGACATGGTGCCGCACATCGCCCATTTCGTGCTGGGCGAGGGCATCCTGGGCTACGCCGTCGAGCAACTGGAGACCCTGAATATCGCCGACGCCACCGTCGATCCCCGGTTCAAGATCCTCGACCAGAGCCGTTCACCGCGGTCCCTTATGGTGCAGCCGCTGGCCACGCCACAGCGGGTCGTCGGCGCCATGACGATTTCCCGCCAACGCGTCGATCCCTTCACCGAGCTGGACGTGGCCATCCTCAGGGTCATCACCAATCAGGCGGCCATCGCCATCGACAATGGCCGGCTCTACGAGCAGCTGCAGGCGCACCTGGGCGAGCTCGAGACGGCGAACGCCCAGATCGCCGAGGTGAGCCGGCTCAAGTCTGAGTTCCTGGCCAACATGTCGCACGAACTGCGCACCCCGCTGAATGCCATCCTGGGTTTTAGTGAGCTCCTCCGCGACGACCTGGCCGGCAAGATCACCGAGAAGCAGCGCAAAGACTGCCTCGACAACATCTATAACAGCGGGCGCCACCTGTTGTCGCTGATCAACGACGTGCTCGACCTGACCAAGATCGAGGCCGGCCGGATGGACCTGGTCTACGAGGAATTCGGCGTGGAATCGGCGGTTCGCGAGGTGCTCAACGTCCTGCGCTCGCTCGCGATCAAGAAGGACATCGAGATCGCCTCGACCATCGAGCCCTCGGACACGCTCCTGATCGCCGACAAGAACAAGTTCAAGCAGGTGCTCTACAACCTGCTTTCCAATGCGATCAAGTTCACCCCGCCATCCGGACGCGTCACGGTCCAGGCGCGGGTCCAGGACCAGCACCTCAAGATCGCCGTCCAGGACAGTGGGATCGGGATCGCCAAGGAGCTGCAGCACAAGATCTTCGGCGCCTTCTACCAGGTGCAAAGCGCCAGCAACCGGGAGTACCCGGGCACCGGCCTCGGCCTGGCCTTGACCAAGAAACTGGTCGAACTCCACGGCGGGTCCATCGACTTCGAGAGCGCCGCCGAGCAAGGGACCACCTTCACCGTCCAGCTGCCACTCCGGCCGGGCCCCAGCAAGCGGAACCGGGTGCTGGTGGTGGAGGACAATCCCTCCAACCTCGATCTGGCCCGGATGGTCCTGGAGGGGAATGGCTTCGCCGTGGACACCGCTTCGAACGGCCAGGAGGGGCTGGAGAAGGCTCGCCACCTCCGACCGGACCTAATACTGATGGATATGCAGCTTCCCGGCGTTGATGGATTAGCGGTGACTCGCCAGCTCAAAGCCGACCCGACCACGGCAAACATCAAGGTGGTCGCTCTGACAGCCAACGCGCTGAAAGGGAGCGAAGAGCAGGCGCTGGCCGCGGGATGCTCCGGCTACATCGCGAAACCGATCGAACTCAAGAAATTCATGCTCCAAGTGACGAATTTCCTGGAGAAGGAGTAGACCCGACGAGATGCCGTTCCCCAAGACGATTCTGATGATCGAGGACGACGCCCCGACCCGGGAGGTCGTCCGGATGGCATGCGTGGGTCAAAACCTCAACCTGATCGAGGCGGAGACCGGGGAGAAGGGCATGGAGATGATCGAGAAGTCCGAGCCGGACCTCGTCATCCTGGACCTGAACCTGCCCGGCGTCTCGGGCATGGATGTCTGTCGCCAGCTGCGGGCCGACGGCACCCAGGTGCCGGTCATCATGCTGACCGCCAAGAACGACACCATCGACGTGGTGGTGGGGCTGGAGGTGGGGGCCGACGACTATCTGACCAAGCCCTTCGAGGTCCGGGAACTCTTAGCCCGGGTGGGCGCGCACCTGCGCCGGAGCGAGCAGGCGGTGACGCAGGCGCAGCCCAAGACGCGCTTCGAGTTCCCCGGCCTCATCATCGATATGAATAGCCGGCAGGTCTGGCGCGAGAACCAGGAAGTCGCCCTCACCCTGACCGAGTTCAATCTCCTCTCCCTGTTGGCCTCGCAGGCCGGCCAGGTGGTCAGTCGCGGTGAGCTGTTGCGCAAGGTCTGGGGTTACGAGGTCGAGATCGAGACCCGCACCGTCGATGCCCACGTCTACCGGCTGCGCAAGAAGATCGAGCGCGACTCCGAGAAGCCGCACTACATCCACTCCGTTCCCGGGATCGGCTATCGCTTCGTCGCCGAGTAGCGGGCAGGTCGCCACCACCCTTCGCTCGGGGGCAAACTGGTGTTTCGAATTGGAACTTTGTCGTCGGTCTCGGGATCACCCAGGCGGCGGATGCCTTTGGCTCGGTGGTGATCACCGGCACCACCGGGACCGTCATCGCCCTGCTCTTCGATGCCGTGGTGGCCGCCGGCTTCGCGGGGCTCGGGCTTGCGGCGCGCAAGGCTGCGAGCTGGGCCTTTATCGTTGGCATGTCAATCTATGGCCTGGACGCCCTGCTGCTGGCCTGGGCGACCGACTGGCTGAGCGTGGCGTTTCACGGCCTGGCGCTCTTCTTTCTCTTCAACGGCTTTCGCGCCAGCCGCCAGCTGGCCGCCGCCCGGGCCGCCGCGCTGATCCCGCCCGGCATCGCGCCCCCGCTCACGCCATAGTCCGGATTCGGGCTCATCGACGACGTAATATTTTGTTTGGTCCGGGCATATAGCGCGCGCCTGAGCAATCGGGTATGGTCGATGATGGTCGACTCAAGAGGGATTTCCGCATCGGCAGGAGAGCAGATGGCGAAGCTTATTGCCAGCATCGACCCGACGCTAGAGGACTACATCGAAGCGGCCGCTCGGGCGGAGCGTGTTCCGATCGATGAGTATGCGGGCGCGCTCCTGCAGGTCGGCTGGGACGCGCTGTTCGGGTTCCGAAAGTCCGACCGCCTGCCGCGGGCGGCGGCTGCATCACGCCAGGCTGAATTGCGCGCCCGCTTCGTCGAGCTGCGGGCCAGTCTCAATCACGACCGTGCGGGGGTAGCTCGAGATCCCGCCGCGCCCCCTCCATAACGGAGGCATCGTGGCCGACGACATCGAAGGGGTGGCCGCGCTCCTGCACGAGGTTGCGGAGACGCATCACACGGTGTACCGGATCGCCGACGGAGAAGACCCCGATTGGGCATCGTGGTACGCGGACTGGCTGATCCGCCTGTCAGAGTTGCCCCACTTGCTGAAGACGACCCCGGTTCGCAGCGAGCTCGTCTATCTACTCGTCAGGCTGGATCGGGATTACAACAGCTCGAAGCCGAACGAGCCCTGGGAGCGTTTCTATGCCCGGCGGCTTCTCGAGCACTACCTGCCGGTTCCCGCTAAGAGCTAATCGCCGATCCCGGCGATCTCCTCCCAGAGCTGCAGGGCCGCTTTTCGGCCCAGGTAGAAGCTGTCGAGGTCCAGCCGTTCATTGGGGGCGTGGGCCAGTGAGTCGGGGAGCACGAAGCCGACCAGCAGGCAGGGCGCCCCGAGCCGGCGCGCCATCACCTCGACCGCGCCAATCGAGCCGCCCGAGCGGATCAGAGCAGGCTCCGTCCCGTAGACGCGGTGCAGGGCGCTCCGCGCGGCCTTGATCAGGGGGTGGTCGATGGGCGTGATCCAGGGATCCCCGTGGCCGCTCAGCTCGGCGAGGCTGACCCGTACCGTTTTCGGCGCGACCTCGTAGATGTAATCGCGCAGCGCCTGTGTTACGGAGTTGGGATCCTGGTCGGGCACGAGCCGGCAGCTGATTTTGGCGGCCGTCCACGCCGGGATGATGGTCTTGGCGCCCGGTCCCTGGTATCCGCCCCAGATGCCGTTGACCTCGAGCGTCGGTCGAGCCCAGTTTCGTTCGGTCGGCGTGAAACCCGATTCACCGTGCAGGGCGGTCAGGCCGTAGGTCTTTTTCAGGGCGGCCTCATCGAATGGCACCCGAGCGAACTGACGGCGCTCCTCCTCGCTCAACGGACGGACGCCGTCATAGAAGCCGGGCACCAGGACGTGCCCGGCCGCGTCCTTGAGTCGCACCAGGATCTCGGCCAGGGCCTGGGCCGGATTTGGCGCCACCCCACCCAGCAATCCGGAGTGCATGTCGGTGCTGGCCACCTCGACTCGGAGCTCGACGTAGATCAGGCCGCGCAGAGCGTAGGTGATGGCCGGGAAACCTTTGGCCACCATGGACGTGTCACTCACGACGCAGTAGGTCGTCTTCAACCGCTCGGCATTGGCGTCCACGAACGCCTCGAAGTGAGGGCTGGCGATCTCTTCCTCGCCCTCGGCGATCACCTTCAGGTTCAAGGGCAGCTCGCCGGTGCTGTTGAGCCGCGCCTGAATCGCCTGCCAGTGCAGGGCGATCTGGCCCTTGTCGTCGGACGAGCCGCGGCCCAGCAACTGACCATCCTGCCGAATCGGTTCGAACGGCGGTGACGTCCAGAGGTCGAGGGGATCGACCGGCTGGACGTCGTAGTGGCCGTAGAGGAGAACCGTGGGCTTGTTCGGCGCCTTCAGCCAGTCGGCATAGACCACCGGATGCCCGCCGGTCTCGATGACCTGAGCGTTCTCGAGCCCGACCCTCTCGTACTGCTCGGCGAGATGGCCGGCCGCCCGGCGGACGTCGTTCGCGTGCTCGGGCTGGCTCGAGATGCTCGGGATGCGGAGAAAGTCCTCGAGCTCCTTGAGGCCTTGCTCGCGTGTTTGCTCCAGAAATTCTTCAGGCGTAGCCATCGCTAGCTATCTTAGGCAACCTCTGAGAAACAGCCGGACCGCTACGCGGGCCGGCACGCGCCGCAGGCGAGCTATCGCAACTGGCCGCTAAGTATCTGGACTAGTAGATAAACCCGAGGAGGTCGAGTCCTGCCGTGGACTTGATGGTCCGGTAGTCGACGCGGCCCCAGCCGGCGTAGTTCATCTCGGAAACGGTGAACGACCCGTCGGCATTCACGGACTCGACATATGCGACGTGGCCAACGGGCGAGGTCCAGCTGATGCCCTGCACCATGATGGCGCCCACCATGGGCACCTGGCCTTCGGCAAAGCCGAACTGTTGGGCGGCGTACCACCATTGCCAGGCATTGCCGGACCAGGGGATGTAGCGCTTATGCGCGACCCACCAGGTGCAGTAACCGTAGGGGAACTTGCCGCCGGCGCCATAGACCGGTGCGCTGCTGTAGGTGATGGTGTAATTGGTCACCTGCCGGCCGAAGCGGTTCCAGGTCACGGTCCGCACCGTCTTCTTGCCGACGCCAACGGAATCCAGGGACGGGCCGACGCCATCCGGCAGCATCAGCATGGTTCCGGCCTTCAGGTGACCGGGATCTCGGATCAGGTTGAAGTCGATGATGTCCTGAACGTTGACGTGATACTGGATGGCCAGGGCGCTGAGCTGCGTGTTTTGCTGGACCTTGACCAGGATGCCGTTCACCGGGGGGACCACGAGCCGCTGGCCCTGGATGACGCTGGTGACGTCGGTGATGTTGTTGGCCCAGCGCAGCGTATCCACGGTGAGCCCGAAACGGCCGGCAACGTTCTGCACCGTGTCGCCCGGCTTCATGGTGTAGTAGGCAACGTCGCGCCGCACCGGGGTGTCCACGCTGGAGGCGCTCATCTTCATGATGAACCCGCCCTGGCTGACCACCACGTCGTCGACATGGGTGGTTCGCAGTGAGACCGAAGGGGCCGGATTTGCGCCGTAGGCAGTATCGGTGTGGAGTCGGTCGAAGGCTGTCAGTACCGGGATCAGCGCCGCCGCTAACAGAACAAGCGTGTGCGTTAAAAACCGGCTCTGTGCCAGATCACTTCCCCCGTGATAGCTCGAGTTGGTTTTTCAGGATGGTAGCACAGGTTAGGTCTCGGCAAATGCCGCGTGGCGCTTCCACGAAAGCTGCAAGCGGGCAAGGAGTGACAAAAATGTGAAAATAGGGGACAGTAAGCAATCGCCGCTAGGGAAGCGGGCTGAGCAGTCGTCGAATACGAATCGGGCAGGAAGGGGCCCGCGGAGGCAGTTTTTTGGGGTTCGATCGGGCAGGCAAGAGGCGCTCAGGCCTTAACAGTTGTAAAGATTTTAGTAGGCCTGTGAACTCTCCACCCCCTGTGGTCTCGTCGCCTAATCGAGGCCGGAGGGTGGCTATCCTCGCCGTGAGCCTGGTGGGCCTCGTTGGTCTGCTGCTGCTTCCGGCAGGCGCCCTGGCCGACACGGCGCCCCGGGCATGGCCCGCCCCCGCTGCGGCGCCCAGCCCGAGTGTGGGTTCGGATCCGACCGCCGCGGCCAGCCCGACAGCGGCGGCCAGCGCACCTCCGGTCAGCACTCCGGCCCCCGCGGTCGCGCCCGCCCCGGCGACCCAGGCGCTCCGAAATAGTCATGCGCAGGGGGAGTTGATCGGGGACCTGACCGCGTCGGAAGCCCATGCCCTGCTGCTGGAGAAATCCCTCAACCAATCCGAGCTGAGCCTGGTCGCGCTCGGCCAGCAGATCCTCGATAGCGAGAAGCAAGTCTCCCAGCTCGAGACGCGCATTGCCGGGGTCACCGCGCAGCACGCCCAGGTCTCGGCCCAACTCCAGTCCAACCGGACCCAGCTTGCGGCCATCGTCCGCCGGCTATACAAGCACCAGGACAGCTTCTTTGTCAGCCTCGTTCGGGCGGGCGGCTTCGGCGGTCTGCTCGAGACCCTCGGCTACAGCAGCGTCATCGTCGACCGGGAGCGCGACCTCGTTCGTGCGGTGCAGGCCGACGACGTCGCACTGGCCCACGCGCAGGCGACCTTGGAGCGGAGCCGGGCGAGCAAGAAGG
>Ga0209161_10005249_pt1 | contig 10251 bp, 9 predicted proteins | sample GraSoiAngelo_155_FD_186169 | JGI IMG/M metagenome (GOLD analysis project Ga0209161, IMG submission 186169) | Grasslands soil microbial communities from the Angelo Coastal Reserve, California, USA - 14_1009_13_30cm (SPAdes) (version 2) | ecosystem: Environmental > Terrestrial > Soil > Grasslands ...
TGCTGTCGATCCGTGAGATGCAGTACATCGAGGCGGCGCGCGCGCTCGGCCTCCAACACCTCCGCATCGCCTTCCGCCACGTGCTGCCCAACACGATTGGCCCGTTCATCGTGCTCACGACGGCGCAGCTCGGCAGCGCCATCCTCGTCGAGGCGGCGCTCTCCTTCCTCGGCCTGGGTGTTCCAGAGCCCTATCCGTCGTGGGGACGCATGCTCTCCGTGTCGGCCGCCGAGTTCGCCCAGAAGGCGCCCTGGCTCGTGCTCTTCCCCGGCGTCGCCATCAGCCTCGCGGTCTTCGGATCGAACCTGCTCGGCGATGCGCTGCGCGACACCCTCGATCCTCGGCTTCGCGGGAGGTAGTCATGACCAACGACCTGTGCTGGCTGTCCGGTACCGAGCTGGCCGCGCTGATCCGGCGGAAGAAAGTCTCGCCCGTCGAGGTGGTGGACGCCATCCTCACCCGCATCGAGAAGATCAATCCGAAGATCAACGCCTACGTGACCCTCGACGCCGACGCTGCGCGGCGCGACGCGAAGGCGGCCGAACGGGCCCTTGGTCGGAAGGGCGCGCGCCTGGGTCCGCTCCACGGCGTGCCGTTCTCGGTGAAGGATCTCGTCATCACCAAGGGCGTGCGCACGACGTTCGGCACGCCGCTCTACCGCGACAACGTGCCGACCGAAGATGCGCCGATGGTCGAGCGCCTCAAGGCCGCCGGCGGCATCATGCTCGGCAAGACCAACACGCCGACGTTTGGATGGCTGGGCGTCACCCACAACTTGCTCTTCGGCGCGACTCGCAATCCCTGGGCCCTGGACCGGTCTCCCGGCGGCTCGAGTGGCGGCGCCTCGGCGGCGGCTGCGGCGGGCCTCGGGCCGTTCCACATCGGCACCGATGGCGGTGGGTCGATCCGGATCCCGGCCTCGTTCGCCGGCATCTTCGGGTTCAAGGCGTCGTGGGGGCGCATCCCGGCGTACCCGGCAAGCGGGACGTGGAATCTCTCGCACATCGGCCCGATGACCCGCACAGTCGCCGACGCGGCGCTGATGCTGGCGGTGAGCTCGGGACCCGACGAACGCGATCCCTACTCGCTGCCAGCCCAGCGCATCGAGTGGAGCAAGATGCTGCGCGGTTCGGTCAAAGGGCTTCGCGTCGGGTACACGGACAACCTCAGCGGGGACGACCCCGTCGATCCGGAAGTCCGGACGATCTGTGCCCAGGCCGCGAAAGCCTTCCGCGAGCTCGGGTGCCGCGTCGAGGACGTGAAGCCCGGCTGGCCGTCACCGAAGTCGACCTGGGAGCAGATGTTCTGCGGCGGCCTGGCCATCCGGCTCGCTCCGTCGCTCGATCGCCGCCGCGAGATCGACCCTGGCCTGTTGCCCCTGGTGGAAACGTTCCTGCGCCAGCCGCCGACCCAGTACGTCCAGGCGTGGTTCGATCGCCTCGCCTGGTGGCAGCATCCGCGCGCGCTCTTCGACCAGTACGATCTTCTGCTGACGCCGACCGTCGCGTGCCCGCCGCTTCCGATCGGCGTCGATACGGTCACCGAGATCGCCGGACGCCCCGTGTCCTTCTACGGGTGGATTCCCTTCACGTACCCGTTCAACCTCACGGGTCAACCGGCCGCATCGGTGCCCGCTGGCTTCACGAAGAGCGGGCTGCCGGTGGGGCTTCAGATCGTCGGTCGGCGTCTCGACGACGCGACGGTGTTACGCGCCAGCGCCGCGTTCGAGCGGGCGCGACCGTGGGGGGATCGCCGAGCGCCGATCGGCTGACCAGTCGTCTCGCGGCCATCGACGACGCTCGGGCCGCTGTCAGGATTCGTGGCGACCACAACTTCGGACATTGACGACGCGCGCCGCTTCATCGAGTCTGCGGACGATGTCACTCGCGGAGCTCCTCGTCGCGCTGGCGATCGTCGGTCTGCTGCTGAGCGGCGTGTTCGGCATCCTCGAGCATGGTCAACGCGTCCACGCCCTCGGTGCCGCGCGCGTGGAGAGCCAGCAGACGGCGCGCATCGCGCTGGAGCGGCTGGCGCGCGACATCCGTCACGCCGGCGAGGGGAAGGCGGGCGCCGACTTTCCCGCCGTTTCGGTGGCGGAGCCGAGCCGGATCGTCCTGCACTTCGACGTGAATGGTGATGGGCTCATCACGGCGACCGGCGAGACCGTGACCTGGTTGCTGCGCGGAAGCGTCCTGCGCCGCGACGCCGGCGGCGGCGCGCAGCCCATCATCAACGGTGTGCGCGACTTCACGCTGGGCTATCTCGACGCCCGCGGCGCACCGACCTCCGTGCCGTCTAGCGTGCGCACCGTTGCGATCACGCTGACGACCGAACCCGATCACGTGGCGGCGGATCCGTCACGGCGGGCCGCCACGACGATGTCGACGTCGGTACGAGTGCGGAACCGCTGAGGGTTCGGCTAGAATCCCCGCGTGCCGTTCCCCGCACGCGTCGTCGCCGCCACCGCGTTGCTCGCCATCACGGCGTGCGAGACGGTGCCTCTGACCGGGCGCAGCCAGCTCATCCTCCTGCCCGAAGGCACCGAGGTGCAGATGGGCCTCAGCGCGTATCGCGAGGTGCTGAGCAAGGGCAAAGTGTCGCAAGACCCCGTGCTGAACACACAGGTGACGCGCGTGGGCCGCCGCATCGCCGACGCGACGGGCAAGAACTATCAGTGGGAATTCAAAGTCCTCGAGGACAAGCAGGCGAATGCCTTCTGTTTGCCCGGCGGCAAGGTCGCCGTCTACACGGGAATCTTGCCGATCACGCAGGATGATGCGGGACTCGCCGCCGTCCTCGGCCACGAGGTGGCGCACGCGATCGCCCGGCACGGTGGCGAGCGCGTGAGTCAAACATTGCTCGTGCAGTCGACGCTCGCGGCGACGCAGGTCGCACTCTCGCGCAACGATCCGCAAACGGTCAAGGTCGTCACGTCGCTGCTCGGCGCCGGCGCGACGGTCGGTGTCCTGCTTCCGTGGAGTCGCGCGCAGGAGTCGGAAGCGGACCACCTGGGACTCGTCTTCATGGCCAAGGCGGGCTACCACCCGTCGGCGTCCCGCGACCTCTGGGTACGCATGGCGCAGGCTGAGCGCGGTCAGGGCCGTCCGCCGGAGTTCCTCTCGACCCATCCCGCGGCCGAGACCAGGATCCGCCAGATCGAGGGCTGGATCCCCGAAGCCCTCCAGTACTACCAACCCCGCTAGCCGGGGCCCAACCGGCGGCGTGCCGGGTGGGGGGCCACCCCTACACCTAGCCCGCGGTTGGTGTTCGGAATCCCCTTAGAAAATCGTCGGTTTTTCCCTTGACAGGTCTTTTTCACAATTGTAATGTCGCCACTGAAGTGGGGCAAAGTGGGATGAAGTGGACCATGGTCCCAAAAAAGGCTCTCCGGGATGGGTCATGTTCAGAGGGCGGTACCAGCACACGGTCGATCCGAAGGGGCGCCTGAGCATCCCGGCGAAGTTCCGGGACGTGCTCGCCGGGTACGAGGGCCCACTGGTCGTCGTACCCAACGAGATCGCCCTGGAGGTCTACCCATTCCAGGAGTGGGAGCGGCAGGAGCGGCGGATCAGCGAGCAGTCCCAGTTCAACGCCGAGGTGCGCAAGATCGGCCGACTCTACATCTCCCGGGCGAAGGAAGTGGAGCTCGACGGCGCCGGCCGGATCCTCTTGCCGCCGGACAGTCGCCAGCACGCGGGGCTCGTCAAGGACGTGACGCTCGTCGGTCCGGGTCGCCCGTTCTTCGAGGTCTGGGACCGGCCCCGGTTCGAGGAATACGAGCGGTCGAACGGCGAGGGGCTCCCGTCGCTGTTCGAGCGGTTGGCGCAGCTCGGAGTGTAGCGGTTCACGTTTCTGTCCTCGTCGACGAGGTCGTGTTCTTGCTGCGGCCGCGGCGCGAGGGATGGGTGATCGACGGGACAGTGGGCATGGGTGGTCATGCGGCGGCTCTGCTGGAAACGGCGCCTGCGAGCGTGCGTCTGCTCGGCCTCGACGTCGATCCCGAGGCGCTCGAGCGGTCGCGCGCCCGGCTCGCTGGCTTCGGTGACCGCGTGACGCTGGCCCACGCGAGCTTCCGTGACGTCGCCGCGACCGCCGCCGCCCACGAGATCACTCGCGCCGAGAGCATCCTGCTCGACCTCGGGGTGTCGTCCGAGCAACTCGAAGCATCAGGGCGCGGGTTCTCGTTTCAGGCGGACGAGCCGCTCGACATGCGCCTCGACCCGACGACGGGGCCGCCCGCGACGGCGCTGCTCGATCGGCTGCCCGAGCCCGAGCTGACCCGTGTCCTCACGGAGTACGGCGACGAGCCGCAGGCGCGGCGGATCGCCCGGGCCATCGTGCGGCGGCGGCCGCTGCGCACGACGACCGATCTCGTCGCCGCCGTGAAGAGCGCCGTGCCCCGCGCGGCGTGGCCGAAGCGCCTTCACGTCGCGACCCGCACCTTCCAGGCCATCCGCATGGCCGTCAACGACGAGCCGGGCGCGCTCCGTCAGGCGCTTCCCCAGGCGGCGAGCCTCCTGGCTCCCGGGGGCCGGCTCGGCGTGATCGCGTTTCATTCGGGTGAAGACCGCATCGTGAAGCAGACGTTCCGTGAGCTCTCTCGTGCCGAGTATGCCGAGATCGAGCCGTCGCCTCGGATGCCCACCGACGACGAGGTGCGGGCCAATCCCCGCGCCAGGAGCGCGAAGCTGCGAGTGCTGGAGCGGATTCAGTGAGAGAGACACAGCAACTGCATCGAGAGCGGGATCCCCGTGTGCGGCGCTCGGTCGTGCTCACCCTGGCCGGTGCGTTCCTCCTCGTCCTGGGTGGCCTCTCGGTCGTCGGGTTGCGCGTCCAGCAGGTCCATCTCGGCTACCAGCTCGACACGTTGCGGGTCGAGCGGGCCCGCCTGGAGATGCTTCTCCGCGAGCTCGAGGTCGAGGTGGCGACGCTGCGATCGCCGGCCCGGGTCGAGATGCGAGCCCGTCAGCTCGGCCTCACCGTGCCGACGCACCAGCAGATCCGCGTCGCCCGCGAGTTCGTCGCCGGTGGCAGCGGACAGGCCGCAGCCGACGGGGGACGGGTCACAGCGAGCCTCCCGATGTCCTGGGGCTTCATGAGGTCGCCACTCGAGCCGTGAGAGTTACCGGGCTGCGCACGCGCGTACTGCTCCTGGCGGCGGCCCTGGTCGTCGCCTTCGGCGGCGTGACAGCGCGGCTGGGTCAGCTCCAGATCGTCCGCTATCGCGAGCTGTCCGGCCTGGCCGAGCGACAGTACTCGAGATCCGTCGCGCTCCAGGCCCAGCGCGGACCGATCGTCGACCGGAACGGCGCGCCGCTGGCCGCGTCCAGCCCGGCCGAGTCGCTGTTTGCCCAGCCCCGAGCCGTCGGCGATCCCGTCCGGGTCGCCGTACGACTGGCGCCCATCGTGAAGGTGCCCGAGGAGGAGTTGCACGCGGCGCTGGTGAGCGAGCGCCCGTTCGTGTGGCTCAAGCGCCGCCTCCCGCCCGCCGTGGCCGCGAGCGTGCGCGAGCTGCGCGAGCCGGGCCTGTCCCTCGTGCCGGAGCCGCTCCGGCTCTATCCGAACCGAGAACTGGCGGCCCACATCGTCGGTTTCGAGGGCACCGACGGTGGCCTCGAGGGGATCGAGCGCGCCTGGAACGACACGCTGGCGGGGACACCGGGCAAGGCCGTGGTCGGGCGCGACGCGCTCGGGCGAGAGATCGAGATGCAGCGGGTGCTGCAGACTCCGGCGGCGGGTCAGGGCGTGATGCTGACGCTCGACGCTCACATCCAGTACGTCGCCGAGCGGGAGATCGACGCGGCGTTTCGTCGTACGAGCGCTCGGGCGGCGATGGCCGTCGTCATGGAGCCGCGGACGGGCGACGTGCTCGCCGTCGCCATCCGTCCGACGTTCAACCCGAACACGTTCCTCGACGTGCCGTCACGAGATTACTGGCGCAACCGGGCGGTCACCGATCCGTTCGAGCCGGGTTCGACCTTCAAGGTGATCCTGGCGGCGGCGGCGCTCGAGGAGGGGGTCGTCAGGCCGGACGACCGGTTCTTCGGCGAGAACGGCGCGATCACCATCGCCCGGACGACGATCCACGACTGGAAGAAATACGGCTGGCTGACGTTCAGCGAGGTGCTCCAGAACTCATCGAACGTCGGATCGATCAAGGTCGGCCTGGCGCTCGGCGCCGAGCGCTACTACCGCTACATGACGGCGTTCGGGTTCGGTCGGCCGACGGGGCTGGGCCTGCCCGGCGAGAGCCGGGGTCAGCTTCGTGAGCCACCCCGGTGGTCGACGCTGTCGCTGCCTACCCTGTCGCTCGGCCAGGAGGTGTCGGTCACCGCGCTGCAGATGGTGACCGCGTTCAGCGCGGTGGCCAACGGCGGAACGATGATGCGTCCGCGCCTGGTGAAGTCCGTCTTCAACGCTCAGGGCCGCGAGACGCGCCGCTTCGAGCCCGAGGCCGTGCGCCAGGTGATCGCGCCCGAAACGGCGCGCACGCTGACCCGCATCCTGATCAGCGTCGTGGAGGCCGGCACCGGTCACAACGCGGCAATTCCCGGTTACGCGGTCGCCGGCAAGACAGGCACGGCCCAGAAGCTCGACCCCGCCACGCACCGTTATTCCCGGGCGCCAGGCGTCCTGTCGTTCGTCGGATTCGCTCCGGCCGACGACCCGCGCTTCGTGATGCTCGTCATGCTCGACGAGCCGAAGAATGAGAAGTGGGGGAGCGAAGCGGCCGCCCCGATCTTCTCGGCGATCGGTCGCGAGGTGCTGCGCTACCTCGACGTGCCGCCTCAGGACACGCCGCCCCTCCAGATCGTCAGCGGCCCGGGTCCTGAGCCGGTGGCCCCGCGGGTGCGGCTGGTGTCGAGCTCGGACTCGGACCCCGAGGGCGATGGCGTCGCCGCCCCCGACCTGCGGGGCCGGCCGCTGCGCCAGGCGCTCTCGATGCTGGCGCCTCTCGGCGTGCGCGTCGAAGTGAGCGGCCACGGCAGCGTGGTGAAGCAGACACCGTTACCCGGCTCGGCCCTGGCTCCCGGCGTCACTGCGCGGCTCGTGCTGACGCCGTCCTCACGTGCACTGCAGCGCGGCGAGGCCAATCCATGACACAGTGGCTGTGCGAGGTGAGTCGCGCTCGGGCGGCGAGCCGAGCGGTGAAATGGTCGTGGTTCTGCGGGTCCGACGCGAGCGGTGAGATGGCCGGCGATCGCGACGGTGAGGGGCGTCGAGAAGCGACATGGCTAAACGGTCGATGCCGGTGAGCGAGCTCGTGGCCGCGCTGGGCGAGACGCGGATGATCGGCGCGCCGCCCGCGGCGATCGGCGGGATCGCGGCCGACTCTCGAAAGGTCGCGCCCGGCGACTGCTTCGTCGCCGTTCCCGGCTTCAAGCAGGATGCGCGACGGTTCGTTCCCGAAGCGATCGCCCGGGGCGCTGCGGTGATCGTGACCGAGGGACCGCCGGTCGGGGACGGGGACGTGGCGCAGATCATCGTCCCGTCGGCGCGCTTGGCGCTGGCTCGAGCCGCGGACGCGTACTACGGCCATCCGTCGCGGCAGCTCACCGTCGTCGGGATCACTGGAACGAATGGCAAGACGACCACGTCCTATCTCGTGGACGCGCTTTTGCAATCGCGAGGGTTACGGACGGGCGTCATCGGCACCATCCAATACCGGATCGGCGCCGAAACGCTGCCCGCCGGCCAGACTACCCCCGAGGCGCTCGAGCTTCAGTCAATGCTGGCACGTATGTACGCTGACGGGGTCCGGGCGGTCGCGATGGAGGTCTCCTCGCACGCGCTGGCGCTTGCCCGCGTCGAGGGATTGACGTTCGACGTCGCCGTGTTCACCAACTTGACACAGGATCATCTCGATTTTCATGGCACGCTCGATGAGTACCGTCGGGCGAAGCGTCGTCTGTTCGAGCTGCTCGCTCAGTCGCCGAAGTCCGGACGCACCGCGGTCGTGAATGCTGACGATCCTTCCGGGGCCGAGATGGTGAAGGGTCTTGATGTCCCGACGCTCTCGTTCGGCCTGGGAGCCAGCGCTCGGATCCGTGCCGTCGAGCACGCGTCCACGCTTCAAGGCATCCGGTTGCACGCACGCACGCCACGCGGTGATCTCCACCTCACGTCGCCGCTGATCGGTGAGCACAACGTGATGAACCTCCTCGGGGCCGTCGGTGTGGGGCTGGCCCTCGGTCTCGAGCCGGCGGCCATCGCCCGGGCGCTCGGCACCGTCGGCGCCGTGCCCGGGCGTTTCGAGCAAGTGCGCGCTGGCCAGCCGTTCCTGGTCGTCGTCGACTACGCGCATACGCCCGACGCGCTCGAACGCGTGCTGGCGACCGCACGCAAGCTGACCCGCGGCCGGCTCGGCGTCGTCTTCGGCTGCGGCGGCGACCGCGATCGCGGCAAGCGGCCGATCATGGGCGAGATCGCGGCGCGCCTCGCCGATCGCGTGTGGGTCACGTCGGACAATCCGCGCTCGGAACGGCCGGACGCCATCATCGACGAGATCCTGGTGGGCGTGAAGCGGGGCGGCGGCGACGGTCCCCACGTCCGTGAGGTCGAGCGGCGTGCCGCGATCGGCGCGGCGCTCGACTGGGCGCGCTCGGGCGACACCGTCGTGATCGCCGGCAAGGGGCACGAGACGTACCAGATCATCGGCGCCGAGGTGCTGCCGTTCGACGACCGCGAGGTCGCGCGCCAGCTCTTACAGCGGGCGGCGAGCTGACGATGGCGACCTTCACCGTCCAGGATCTCGTGCGCGCCACCCAGGGGGCGCTCGTCGTCGGCGATCTCGCCGTGCCGGTCAGTGGCATCGCCATCGACTCACGGGCGCTGGGGGTCGGTGAAGCCTTCTTCGCCATCCAGGGTCATCGGCTCGACGGCCACGACTTCGTGGCCGAGGCCGCGAGTCGCGGGGCCTCGTGCCTGGTCGTACACCACGTGCCCGATCCGATCCCGGCCGGGGTGCCGCTCGTGCTCGTCGAGGACACGACGCGGGCCCTCGGCCAGATCGCTGCGTACCACCGCCAGCGCTTCGCCATTCCGGTCGTCGCCGTCACCGGCTCCCACGGCAAGACCACGACGAAGGAGATGATCGCCGCGGTGCTCGGGACGCGCCGGCGAGTGCTGAAGCCGGAAGCCTCCTTCAACAACCAGTGGGGGCTGCCGCTCACGCTCCTGCGGCTGACCGCCGAGCACGAGGCACTCGTGGTGGAAATCGGCACCAATCAGAAGGGCGAGATCGCCGCGCTCAGCGCCGTGGCCGCTCCGACGGTCGGCGTGGTCACGACGGTGGCGCCGGTGCACACCGAGTTCCTCGGATCGCTCGACGGCGTGCGCGAGGAGAAGGCGGCGCTCGTGCGATCACTCGCCGCCGACGGGACCGCGGTGCTGAATGCCGACGACGCCCGCGTCGCCGGCATGGCGCGGGACACCGCGGCCCGGGTGGTCACCTACGGGAGACAGGCGAGCGCGGCGGTCCGTGCCGTCGGTGAGCCGATCGAGGACACGTCAGGCGTGCGCTTCGAGCTGGAGGCTGCCGGCGAACGCCGGCAGGTGGCGTTGGGATTCTCGGGCCGCCACAACGTGGGCAACGCGCTCGCGGCCGCGGCGACCGGCGTCGTGCTGGGTTTCAGCCTGGACGAGATCGTGCGCGGCTTGCTATCGGCGCGGCCGGTGAAGGGCCGCTGTGTGTGGCGCGACGCCGGGCCCGTACGGATCCTCGACGACACCTACAACGCCAATCCGGCGTCGGTGCGCGCAGCGCTCGAGACCGCGGCAGTGGCCCGCAACGGCCGCCGGCTCGTCGTCGTCCTCGCCGACATGCTGGAGCTGGGCGACGTCACCGATGCCGCCCACCGCGAGGTGGGACGGCAGGTGGTGGCGAGCGGCGCCGCCGAGTTCGTCGCGCTCGGCCGTCACATGCTGCAGGCCGTGCAGGTGGCTCGCGAGGAGGGGTTGCCCGAGGCCTGGCACGGTATGACGTTCGAGGACACGGTCGCCCACCTGCTCAAGCGTGTCACCCCCGGCGACGTCGTTCTCGTCAAAGGCTCGCGCGGCATGAAGATGGAGCGCGTCGCGGACGCGCTGGTCGCGCGACTCACCCGGCCGGAACACAGATGAGCGTAACGGATGCTTTACCACCTGCTCGTGCCACTGGCCAAAGATCACATCCTCTTCAACGTCTTCCGGTACCTGACGTTCCGCTCCGTCATGGCCCTGATCTCGGCGCTGGTGATCTCGCTGCTGATC
>Ga0209161_10005254_pt1 | contig 10248 bp, 11 predicted proteins | sample GraSoiAngelo_155_FD_186169 | JGI IMG/M metagenome (GOLD analysis project Ga0209161, IMG submission 186169) | Grasslands soil microbial communities from the Angelo Coastal Reserve, California, USA - 14_1009_13_30cm (SPAdes) (version 2) | ecosystem: Environmental > Terrestrial > Soil > Grasslands...
GCCGGATAGGCATCGCTCGGTAGACGACCGGCCGTACGGAGGCGGGGAGGGCATGGTGCTGATGCCCGGGCCGCTGTTTGCCGCCATAGAGTTTTGCCGGGGGGAGCCGCAGTCGCCGGGTAGCCGCGTGGTTTTGCTGACCCCGCAGGGTAAAACCTGGACACAGGAAATGGCGGCTGAATTTGCCAGAGTTTCGCATGTTGTGCTTGTTTGTGGCCGATATGAAGGTGTGGACCAGCGCGTGACCGACACGATGGTGGACCTTGAGGTTTCCATTGGAGACTTTGTTCTAACCGGTGGCGAGATTCCCGCATTGGTGATTCTGGACACAGTGGTAAGGTTAATTCCAGGGGCGTTAGGAAGTCTGGAGTCCAGTCGAAACGAGAGTTTCTCCTCTGGTTTGCTCGACTATCCGCAGTACACCCGTCCCGCTGAATTTCGCGGCTTAAGAGTCCCGGATGTGCTTCTTTCCGGCGACCATGCGGTGATCCAACGCTGGCGCAAGGAGCGCGCCTTGGAGAAGACTCTGAAAAACCGGCCGGAGTTGGTGGCCGGCCCCGTCTGTCGAAAATAAGGAGTTCGTCAATGAATCTTCTGCAGTCCGTCCAGAACACCCAGCTGCGAACGGACCTTCCCCCCTTTCGCCCGGGGGATACGGTTCGCGTTTATGTAAAGATAAAAGAGGGCGATAAGTATCGTATACAAGTCTTCGAGGGAGTAGTGGTAGCGCTGAAGAGAAACCAGGCTTCTTCCACTTTCACGGTTCGAAAGGTCTCCTTTGGATACGGTGTCGAGCGAATCTTTCCCTTGCACTCGCCGATCATTGAGAAGTTGGAAATCGTCAAGAGCGGGAAGGTGCGCCGTGCTCGCCTGTACTACCTCAGGGAAAGGCGAGGCAAATCAGCGCGCCTGAAGGAAGTCGGCAGGGATACACGTGAAGTCGATAGCAATCAGAGTGAGAGCTCGTCGTGAGGAATATCCTCGGAGTATCGTCACCGTGTTGTCGCCAGTCCGGGCCGGTCTGCTCCATCGTCAGACTTTGGGCCTCAATTTGTAGCAATGGGGGCTGATCATGGCGGGTGACGACAAGGCCAGGTTCCTTCGTGACGCGGAGAAATTGGTCACTCACGGGAAGGTTCCGCAGGCCATCAACGAATACCTGAAAATTCTCAAGGCCGATCCCAACGACGTACTCACCCTCAATACGGTTGGAGACCTCTACCTCCGCTTGGGAAAAGTGCCGGAGGCCACGAAATACTTTTCCCAGGTGGCCGACACCTACACGCGAAACAATTTCCTTCTGAAGGCCATCGCGGTCTACAAGAAGATTCTCAGAGCGGACGCTGGAAACCTGCCAATCAATCAAACGCTGGCGGAACTTCTCGCCAGACAGGGACTTCACGTAGACGCGCGCAATCAGTACCTTCGGCTGGCGGAGGTCTACTCCAATGAGGGCAAGAAGCGCGAGTCCGTGCAGGCTTACGAGAAAGCGGCGGAACTGGATCCGGCAAACTCCGACGTCCAGTTAAAGCTAGCGCAAATATACCTGTCCGAGGGCAATAAGGAACGTGCCCGCGGTTTCTTTACAGGAGCTGCCCGGGCCCAAGCCAAAGCGGGCAAGCATAAGGACGCGGTCAGCTCGTACCAGCAGGCAATGCAGCTGGATCCGCTGGACGCCGCCGCCCTCAAAGGGTTTCTCGACGCCAGCGACCGCCTGGGGGATGTAACGCCCGTCCTGGAGCAGCTGAAGAAATCTCTGAAGATCGCTCCTGACAATGTGGCGCTGCTCGAGCTCTTGGCCCAGGCTTACATTGCTTCAGGAGATCTTGAAGGCGCGTTGAAAGCCTTTCAGACCGTTGTCTCCCAGGACGAAAGCCGCTTCCCCCTGATTTTCACGGTGAGCAGCGCCTACGTAGCCGCCGGAGACTATGACCGCGCCTGCCTCTGCCTGGATAGTCTGATACCGCTCCTCATCACGCGACGCGAAACCGAACGGGCCGTCGAAGCGTACAACGAAGTCCTCAAGGCCAATCCGGACCATCTGCTCGCACTGACCAAGCTGGCAGAGATCTTCTCGGCCACGAACGATCGGCTTCGACACCTTGGAACCCTGGAGAAACAGGTCGATGCGTACCGGAGGTTGAACAGGCCCGCCGAGGCGCTCGAGAAGGTCGGGGCCATGCTGCTATTGAGCCCCGAAAACGAAAAGTTTTTGAGACTGCACGAGCAGGTTTTCACTGAGGCGCATCCGGGATTACCCTACGTGCCTCCCGAGTCGGCCCACGAAAGCCAGCCTGGGTATGCTCCCACCGAAGAAGTCAGGCCTGACGTCAGCGGAGAGATCGCCAGTGTTCTGGAAATCGATCTGCTCATCAGTTACGGTATGAAGGACAAGGCCCTCGGACTTCTCCTTGCCATGGAAGCCCGAGATCCCATGGAAAGGGAGATTCGAATACGCTTGCTTTCGGTCTATCGAGACTCCGGCCAAGCGATCAAAGCCGCAGAACAATGTCTTGCCTTGGCCGCCATTTACAAGATCCTGCACAATGAAGAGGAAGCGGCAAAGTACATGACTGAGGCCCGCAGGTTTGCTCCCGAGATCGTGGGACCAAAGCTGGATCTGGCGGCATTCGCCGCGCAAAGGGGAATTCCCTTGGACCCCGCGCGCTCGGTAGCCGGATCGCAGGCGGATGAGTCCATGGAATTGCATCTGTCCGGAGATCTCTCGGAGATTTTCTTCAAGGATAGCCAAGCTCCCGCGGCCACTGATGAGAGCAACGGCATCGAACCCGAGACCTCACCCATTGTTGAGGAGTACTCACCCGAAGCCGCCCCTCGTCCGACGGATTCCATTCAGGAGCAGTTGCAGGAAGTGGATTTCTACATCCGCCTTGGTTTTCACGACGAAGCGCGGGCGAAGCTGCAAGAATTGGCCAGTGATTTTCCCAACCATCCCGAATTGCTTCAGCGCAGCCGGCAACTCGGAGAAGAGTCCGGGCAGGAAGCGGAGATGCCAATTCCGATGGGTCCCCCGGGTCCGGAGGACAATGGAACCGGCAAGAACAAGATCAAGGCGCAGAGTGACCTCTTCCAGGATCTCGATGTCGATTTCGCTGCCGATCCGTTTGTCGTGGACGGTTTCGAGTCCCGGGGCACGGGCGCCGACGCGGGATCTTCCGAAGATTATCTGACGGGGTCGAGGGCAGCACCGGAAGACCTTCGCGCTAAAGCGCCGGGCGGGGCAGCTCCAGCAGAAGAAAAAGTCAACGAGATGTTCGCCGATATCCTTCAGGAAGTGGATGCATCCGCCGGGGAGTATTTTGAGATGCACTTCAATCTGGGGATTGCCTATCGGGAGATGGAACTGATCGACGACGCAATCAAAGAGTTCGAGACGGCCTTCAAATCCCTCAACCCATCTGGTTCCGCGAAGCAAATGGTTCAGTGCTGCGGCATGTTAAGCACGTGTTTCCTCGAGAAGGGAATGCCTCGCTCGACCGTACGCTGGTGCCAGACGGGCCTTCAATTGCCAGGCATCTCTGCGCATGAGGCAATGGCATTGCGTTATGATATGGGCACGGCATACGCGCAGATCGGAGAACCGGAGCGCGCCCTGGAGTGCTTCGGCGCGATCTTCAGGACCGATCCCAGTTATCGAGATGTCGCGCAGAGAATCGATGAACTCTCAGAACGGTCCTGACAGGCATGTGCTCAATGAGCTTGCCTCGGCCGGGCGAGCCGAGCGAGGAACGCCGGGAAAGGCTGCGCCCCCGGAAAGGCGTTACCTGGATCTGGCGCCTCGTGTACATAGTCTATTGCCTGGAAGTGGGCGGCTTTCTCCTGGTCCTTCCATGGTTCGGCATCTGGGACAATAACTATCTCCTGTACCGCTACTCGCTCATCCGGCCGATAGTGCACAACGCCTTTCTCAAAGGCGCCGTGGTCGGGCTCGGAATTGTCAATATTCTGATCGGAATTCAGGAAATTGCCAGCTTCAAAAAGAGCAGCAAGAGCTATTTTCCAAAATGATCGCCCGCTCCTCTACTACATCACCGATCGAAGCCAGTTGAGCGGAAAGTCGCTTACAACGATTGTACGGCGGATTGTTTCTGCCGGGGTGGACTTCGTTCAAATCCGCGAAAAGGACCTTCCCGACAGGCAAGTCTTCGAGATGACTCGCAAGATAGTGCGGCTGGCCGCAAACAGAAACTGCTTCGTGCTGGTCAATGGCAGGGCAGACATTGCCCTGGCTGCCGGGGCTCATGGCGTGCACCTGCCGTCGCGGGGTATGTCTCCCTCCGATCTGGCTTGGCTGCCACAGGGATTTCTGGTAGGTGTTTCGGTTCACTCCCTCGCGGAGGCACGGCTGGCCGAAAAGCACGGAGCGGATTATGTGTTGATGGGCCCCATATTTCCTACACCTTCCAAGCTTCTTTTCGGTCCGCCTCTGGGATTGGATTACCTGAGCCGCGCCTGCCTCTCGGTTTCCATACCGGTTCTTGCACTGGGGGGAATTCACGCCCGCCAGATCCCTCTCGTTCTAAGCGCCGGCGCCTCCGGGATTGCGGGGATCTCTCTGTTTCAGAAGGACCTGCTTTGTTCATCGAAGCCCCGAAGAGAATTGGCCCGCATCCTTCGCGAAATCCCTTCAAAGAGGAATCCACAATCCAGAATCCAGAATCCAGAAGTCAGAAAAAAGCCCGCCGTTTTGCGAGATTCCGGATTCTGAATTCTGGATTCCCGCATCCCTTTGCGTCTTTGTGGCTTTTTACTTAGTCTTGGTCTTGGATTTCCCCGGGAAGCGGGCTAAACCGGTTTCGGCTCCTTCTCGAGCCCCTCCGGTTATTTCAATTCCGCGGCTGACGAGGTTCCAGGCTTCCTCATTTTTTTTCTCCTCCGCCAGTCTTTTGAGGACCTGAAGGTCTTTGGAAGCTTTTTCTGTCGTGTCTTTCAGGTTTTTCAATGCCTTGGAGAGTTTCTCCCGATCCGATGCGGGATTCTGAAACGAGTCGTCCACATTGAACATGACGCTGCGCACGATCCGGCAGTATCCTTCGAGCATCTCTTCAATGCTGAAGAACTCCAGCGGATCTCCCGGATTGGACTCCTGGCCGCGAAACCTCTCCTCGACTGTCTTCAGCCGCAAGGCTGCGGCGTCGAGGTAAAGCTTGACCCTTTTGTCCAGTTCCTGGGCTTCCTGAATCTTTTCGATCTCCTTTGGCGTCAAGAACTCCTTTGCCGGCAAAAGCGGCATGCCAATGCACGAGATTCCACAGGCCAGTACTGACAGGCAGATTCTCTGCACCACGGCTTTCATTTATGGGCAGCTCAGCTTCCGAAAAGAATGTCGACGAACTTCTTACGCACGTGGTCGAGGCGCGTCAACCAGGATTCAAAATCCTCCTGCTGATCGGCGGGGACCTGAAGCTTGCGCTCCTTGAGGTCGCCTATTGCCTTCCGCAAATGAATTTCGAACCGGATGAGATTTTTTGATTTCTTCTTGCGGCTGATGTTTTGCTCGATGTCCTGCTGCGCTTCGGACAGAAGATCCAGCCAGGAGCTCATCTCGGCGCCCACATCCTCGAACTGCTGCCGAAGGATCAGGTTGCGAATCGACCCGTAAATTCTTGAAGAGGCGGCCTCGTAAACGCGAATGCGATCCTCTACATTGGGTTCTCTCTCGAGTTGGTTCTTCTCGGCAGCTGTCAAAGGTTCGCTGACCCGCGCCTTTGAGTTCGAGGGCATTTCCTGGCTGACGACGGCGAGGATCAACGTCCACGCAAGAAGCATAAAGACCTACATCTTCGGAGGGACCTCGCAGCCGAGCAGGTCCAGCGCCTTCTGCAGTTGCCTGCGTACGAGATCGGCAACCAGAAGGAGGTGCTGTTTCCTCAGGGGGTCCGCTTCGGAAAGAATGTGGTATTTGTGATAAAACAGATTGAACCTTTGAGCCAGATGGAAGGCGTACTTTGCCAGCTGCGCGAGCTCCATCGTTTGCGTCACCTGACGGGCCACTTCGGGAAGCCGGGCGGCCTGGTACACGAGCTCCCAGATGTCGTCATGGGATTCAAGAAAATCCTGAAGCGCCGCGGCGTCCCGCTTTACGCTCTTCTCGTCCGTTCCTTCCGCTTCCGCCAGCTTTCGGAAGATGCTGTTGGCTCGAACGGCGGCATATTGCACGTAAGGTCCCGTTTCGCCGTCGAAGCTCAGGGCTTCCTTAAAGTCAAATGCGATTACCGTGTTGCGAGCAAAGCGGAGAAGAAAATACCGCAGCGCGCCGACTGCTATGATTGAAGCAACCGATCCGGCTTGTTCCTTGGGCAGATTATGACGGGATTGCACCTCTGCCAGCGCCTTGTCCAGCAGCGCATCCAGAAGATCGTCTGCCTTGACGCCCAGTCCCTTGCGCCCGGACACTTCGACGTAGGGACGCTTCCTGTCTTCGTCGGATAGCTCGAAACCAAGCTCCTCGCAGCACGCGGGACTGAGGGCGACGATCTCGTAAGAAAAATGGACGGAGTTTCTGGCTTGCTCCTCATACCCCAGAGCGCGCAGCCCTTGGAGCACGATGTTCTGCAGATAGGACTGCCGCGTGTCGATGACGTTGTAAACGCGCCGCGCACGGCCGAAAGCGGGGGGCTCGGCGCCAGGCACGTCTTCCGCGGAAGTGGTCCACAGGGTGTGACCACCCTCCGAGGCGAGAGGACGATAATAAAAATCAAGCCCGAGAAGTCCGAATTTCCACAGCTGGTAGGCAATGTCCTTGCCAACGTACGTGACGGTCCCGTCGGAGCGGACAATGATCTTTTCATCTTCCTCGGTTTCTCCACCGCCCGCCTCGGAAACCGTGTCGTCCCCGGCTCTCATCACCCAGCAGCCGCGATTCTTCCCCTCCTCTGCAAAGTAAATGGCCCCCTTCTCTTTGAGCATATGGAACGCTTTGTCCCAGAAATGCAGGTGCAGGATGTCGCTCTCTCGAGGGAGCAGATCGTAGCGGACGTTGATGCGCGCCATTGTAGCCAGGTGCGCTTGCGCAATCCGCATGGCGACGTGCTCCGCCAGCTCTGAGGTGGCATTATTTCCGGCCTCGATCGCCTGCAGAGTGAGGCTGCGCCATTTGAGATTGTCTTGCGACTGCTTGTAGAACTCGGCGACGCGGGCGTATACATCCCAGCAGTAGTAGTCGAATTTTCCGTCCTGGTCGATAACATCGGCCAGGGATTTCCCCTCCATACGCTCCAGGCCTACGACCACGTCGGCAACCTGGACGCCGGTGTTATCGAGGTAGTTCTGCACTTCGACAGTATGGCCCAGGAAGCGCAGACAGCGAGCGAAAGAGTCGCCCAGCGCGGCATTGCGCAGGTGGCCGATGTGCGCCGCTTTATTAGGATTGATATTGGTGTGTTCGACAATGATTTTGCCGTCGAGATCAGGTTCTTCCGTCCTGCCGTAACGCTTGGCGTCGATACTCTCCGCTAAGCGCAGAGCCAGGAAGGCCCGGTCGAGGTACAGATTGAGATACCCCCCTCCCGCGACTTCCGCTTTCCATACGCCGGGAACTTTGCGGGCCGCCACGGCCAGTTCCTGGGCGATGTCTCGGGGCGATCGCTTGATCCGGCGCGCGAGATCGAAGGCCACCGGCAGGGCCAGCTCCCCAAGCTCTATCCGCGGCGGCGTTGAGAAGTTAAGGCGCTCGTATTCTACGTGATATTGATCCCGGATGGTTTGAAGCAGAACCCTTTCAACGTCTCGCGATACGGTCGAGAGCATAAATCCTCGGCACCTTTTTACCACAAAGACGCGAAGGCGCGAAGAATCGACAGGATAACAGGATTGACAAGATGGACAGGATAACAAGATGGACGGGATAACAGGATAAGGGAGAAATCTCAGGACCTTTGCCGGATCAAATAAATGGACACAATTAGAAGAAGTGAGAGTCAATTCACGCTGCCGTGAACTCCTCAGAAGCAGTGGAGAATTTAATTCGTGTTAATTCGTGGAATTCGTGGCCAATAAAAGCGACCACGAATTCCACGAATTTCACCAAAACGATCACTGCCCCTTGGATGCCATCGGTTTGAAATACAATTTTTAGCGGGCTCTCCGGCCGCGCTGCTTGACTCCCACCCCGAATAAATCCTCTGCCAGAAAGAATCCAGTTCATCCTGTTATCCTGTCCGAAAAATCCTGTCATCCTATCCTGCTATCCTGTCGGAGCCTTGACTTCACGGCCCCGCCAAACCTAGACTGCTTGAATATGCGCATCGTCTACCTGGAGCCGTTTTCGGGAATCAGCGGCGACATGATGCTGGGCGCTCTGTTGGACCTCGGGCTCGATTTTGAGCAGCTCGAAGGGCAGCTTCGACTGCTGGAATTCGGCGGGTTTGATATTTCGAGGCAGAAATGCTCCAGGGCGGGAATCCAGGCTACTCGATTTGTAGTGACCGTTCCAGAAAGCGATTCATTAACCCACGGCGCGGGGCATGAGCACCGGAGCTTTCGCCAGATCCGCGAAATCATATCAAGCAGCGGTCTCTCGGCCTGGGTGAAGGAAAAATCCATTGAAGCTTTTTGCAGATTGGCTGAGGCCGAGGGTAAAATCCACGATAAGCCAACGGACGAAGTTCACTTCCATGAGGTTGGAGCTGTGGATTCCATCATTGACATCGTCGGGACGATGATCTGCATGGAGCGTCTGGCGCCTGCCACAGTCCTATCCTCCCCGGTGAACCTCGGGCAGGGGACGGTCGAATGCCGGCACGGGACATATCCTGTACCCGGTCCCGCTACTCAAGAACTTCTTAAAGACGTGCCCACCTATTCGAATTCCGTCGCGGGAGAGCTTACGACGCCAACGGGGGCCGCGCTTCTCGCGACCCTCGTGGACCGGTACGGCCCTCGGCCCCTGATGAAGATCCAATCTACAGGGAGCCCGGGATTTCAAGGCGAGCGCCAACGTGCTGCGAGTGACGATAGGCGAAGAGGTCGAGACGCGGGAAGAAGCTGAGGAGGCCGTGCGACTGATAGCGCTGAAGCCCGGCGAGGAAGAGGTTCTCGTCATCGAGTCGGCGATCGACGATATGAATCCGCAGATCTTCGGATACTTCCAGGAGAGGGCATTGAAGGAGGGAGCTCTGGACGTGTACGTGACGCCCGTTCAGATGAAGAAGAACCGTCCAGGCTTTCAGCTTACAGTCGTTTGCGCTCCATCAAGTCTGGATTCGCTCGCGCGGTTGATATTTGCTGAAACCACGACGATCGGCATAAGATTCAGCCTCGCGCAACGCAGAACGCTCCGGCGCGAATACCGCCAGGTGCAGACCGAATACGGAACGGTTACTGTCAAGATTTCCTCCCTCGACGGCCAGCGGATGAATTTTGTCCCCGAATACGAGGACTGCCGGCGGCTGGCTGAAGAAAGGGGAGTCGCCCTGAAGGAAGTTCAAGCAGCCGCGACCCGGGCTTATCTTGAGGTCGCCGGCTAAGCGTAATTACCTTAATAGATTCCTTAGCGTATTTGCGTCTTAGCGGTGAATGCCATCCTGATAGAATAGAAAGGTCAAAATGTCGCAAGAAAACTCCAATCCGCCGGCAAACAGCGGTGTGCCTTCCCAGGACGTTGAGGGTTCCAGGATAAGCATAGAAGACTTTTCCAGGATTCAGATGCGCGTGGGTCAGATAGTCGAAGCCGAAAAAGTTGCCGGCTCACGGAAGCTCATGAAGCTCAGGGTGGATATCGGAGACGAGGTTCGCCAGGTGGTTGCCGGGATAGCAGAAGCTTATGATGGCGCCACCCTGCTCAACCGCAAGGTCGTCGTCGTGGTCAACCTGAAACCGGCGAGACTCATGGGAGTTGAGTCGAATGGAATGATAGTGGCCGCGTCGGTGGATGGAAGGCCGGTTCTTGCGACCTTTACCGAAGAAGTGCCCAACGGCTCTCTTCTTAAATAGCTTTTCCATTCTGATCTCCTTTCATGATCGCCGACTCCCACGCCCACCTGGACATGCCTCAGTTTGACGCCGACCGGCCTGAGGTGATCCAACGCGCGCGCGAAGCGGGTGTGGAACTTCTGTTGACGATCGGGAGCGCGAATCCGCAGGAATCATCGGTCGAGAAAGCTCTGGCCCTGGCGCTGGAACATGATTTCATCTACGCAGCCATAGGCGTGCATCCTCACGATGCGCGGCTGGTAGAAGAGGCGTACTGGAAAAAGATGGAGTCCTGGGCCGAGCATCCGAAGGTGG
>Ga0209161_10005260_pt1 | contig 10245 bp, 12 predicted proteins | sample GraSoiAngelo_155_FD_186169 | JGI IMG/M metagenome (GOLD analysis project Ga0209161, IMG submission 186169) | Grasslands soil microbial communities from the Angelo Coastal Reserve, California, USA - 14_1009_13_30cm (SPAdes) (version 2) | ecosystem: Environmental > Terrestrial > Soil > Grasslands...
ATGAGGATCGTCTTGCCTGGGCTCTCGCGCGTCAGCCGCTCGATCGCGCCAAGCGTGCGCGCCAGGACCTGATCGAGCGTCTCGCCGCCCGGCCAGGAGAGGAAGCCGTCGTCGCTCCAGTTCGGGAGACCGCGAGCCTCGTCGAACGGCGTCCCGGTGCGGTCGCCGACGTTGATCTCTCGAAGCTCGGGCAAGGTCTCGACAGGAATTCTGTGCCGCTTCGCGATCACCTGCGCGGTGTCTCGGGTTCGCGAGAGATCGCTCGACACGATCCGGTCGAACTTCACCTTGGCGAGCTCATCGGCGACCGCGGCAGCCTGCTGCCGCCCGCGCGCCGTCAGCGGCGAGTCCGTCTGTCCCGTAAACACGCGCGCGGCGTTGCCCTCGCTCTCACCGTGGCGCACGAAATAGAAGGTCGTTGGCTTCACGACAGTTCGAGATGCTGCGTGAGGTCGGTCCAACCGGCCACGCGCGTGATCCGGTCACCCTTCACCTCCCGGTTCCAGGGCTGGTCGAACAGAAACACGCGTACGCCGGACTGCGCCAGCCTCTGCGAGATGACGACATCGTCCTCGCAGAACGCGTCGAGCTCGAGCTCCTTCGCAAGACGCACCTTGTACTCGGCCGAACCGGCGGGGTCGTAGCGGCCGCGGGGATACTCCGGTCGGAAGTCGCCCATCGGCTTCAGATGCACCGCCTTCGCGTGATCGAAGATCCCCTTTTCGCGGAGCCACGTCTCGGTGATGTAGCGGCGGCGTTCGGCGCGCGCGGTGATGAAGTAGAGCTCGTGACCGGCAGCCACGAGGCGCTCCAGGACCGCAGGGCAATCCTTGTAGACCTCGAGCTCAGCGAAGAAGGTGCTGTCGTACAAGCGGATCCGGAACTGATCGCGCTGTTCGGGTGTTACGTGCTCGAGGCCGGGGACGACGGCGTCGTAGCCCGTGCCGCTCTCCTTCTGCGACAGAAGATGCCAGCCGATCTGGCTCTCGTCGGGTAGCTCGACGTTGAATTCCTGTGCGAAGCGGCGCAAATAGGGAACGGAGCAGATGGCCATGACGTCGTCGAGGTCGATGCCGATCTTCACGGTGCCGCTCGATCCGTCCAGAGACCGACCAAGATGACCGCGTTGAAGACCCAGTGCGCCGCGATGCTGCTCGCGAGCGTACCCGTGGCCACGCGCAAGGCTCCCATAACGAGGCCGCCGGCGAAAACGACGAAGAGCGCGCCCAGCGCCGCGGGAATGATGAGCACGACCGGCAGGGATGTGTTCAGCACCGTGAACCACGCGACCGTGCCGTGCCAAAGCGCGAACGTGAGCGCTGATGCCGCCACCGCGGTGCGAACCCGATATCGAGCAAGCAGTCCGCCGAGCAATGTGCCGCGAAAGGCGAGCTCCTCGGGCAGCACCGCGCCGAGCGGGAGAAAGAACGCGACGTGCCGAGTGAGCTCGTCGCTCGAGACCCGCGCGAGCGGCGCGTAGCCGACGGGCTGACCGATCACCGCTGGGGCGAGCCGGAGCACCACGACACCAGCGGCCGCGATCGCTCCCGCGGCGAGCGCTCCGATCGCGGCACCGCGGGCGGCGCCCGCGCGTCGGAGCCCGAGCGAAACGGGGCTCAGCCCGACGATCCGAGAGGCGATGAGAGATGCGCCGATCAGAACGGCGCCAGCGAGAACGAACAGCCAGCTTCCTCCGGGCAGCACCGCGCTCGAACCGATGAGCGGGTGGAGAAGGTTGCCCCAAAGAACGAGGAAGGCCGCGAAGACCCAGATCTTCACGAGGTTGCCGCGGACGGTTCTAGCGGATCGTGAGCCCCGCGATAACAGTCGGCAACAGCGCCAAAACCGCGAGAGCGATCGTGCGAAGCGCTGTCGTCATCGTGAATCGGGACGATGACAGAACGCTGCCGCAAGTGGTCGCAGGCGAGTCTCATCAAGCCGCGAGTCGGTCGAGCAAACCGGTGAGCGCATCGCGCCAGTCGGCCTTCACATCGAGCACCGACAACCGGATCTGACGCTGCCCGGCCTGCGCCCTGGGGAACGACCGGAGTACGCGGGCGCGTTCGTCTGGCTGGATGTCTCTCCCCATGACGACGCGCAGCTCCGGACCGCGCGCGCGCACCTCGGTGGCGCCAGCTTTGGCCGCCCGCAGCTTGATCTCGACGCCGTAGAGGAGGTTTCGTACCGGTTCCGGCGGGGGACCGTAACGGTCGCGAAGCTCCTCCCGCAGCCCAGCGAGGTCGTCCAGCAGGGCGAGCCCGGCAATCCGGCGGTAGAGCTCGAGCTTGCGCTGCCGGCTGGGCACGTAGTCGTCCGGAATGGCCGTGGAGAGTGCCAGGTCGATCGTGATCTCGGGCAGAGCCGCTGCCCGCGGGGCCCCCCGTTGCTCGTTGACGGCCTCCTCGAGGAGCTGGGTGTACAGCTCGAAGCCGACCGCGGCGACGTGGCCATGCTGCTCGGCACCGAGGATGTTCCCCGCGCCGCGGATCTCGAGATCGTGCATGGCGATCTTGAAGCCGGCGCCCAGCTCGCTCGCCTCGAAGACCGCTTGCAGGCGCTTGCGTGCCTGCTCGGTGAGGTGCTGCTCCTTTGTATAGAGAAGGTAGGCGTAGGCCTTTTCGGCGCTCCGCCCGACCCGCCCGCGGAGCTGGTAGAGCTGGGCGAGGCCGAGCGTGCCCGCGCGGTTGATGACGATCGTGTTGACGTTGGGGATGTCGAGCCCCGACTCGATGATCGTCGTGCACACGAGGACGTCGTGTTCCGCGTCGGCGAACTCGACCATCACCCGCTCCAGCTTCCGGTCATCCATCTGGCCGTGCGCGACGATGTAGCGCGCGGTTGGCACGAGCTCGCGGAGGCGGTGGGCCTCCTGCTCGATGCCCTGCACGCGGTTGTGAACGTAATAGACCTGCCCGCCGCGATCGATCTCGCGCACGATCGCCTCGCGCAAGACATCGTCGCTGCGCTCGACCACATGAGTCTCGATGGGCTGCCGATTCTCGGGCGGCGTCTCGATCACGCTGATGTCGCGCACCCCGGAGAGGGCCATGTGGAGCGTGCGCGGGATCGGCGTCGCGGTCATCGAGAGCACGTCGACCTCGGTGCGCATCTGCTTGAGGCGCTCCTTGTGCTTCACGCCGAAGCGGTGCTCCTCGTCGATCACGACGAGGCCGAGATCGCGGAACTGCACGTCCTTTTGGAGGACACGGTGCGTCCCGACGACGATATCGACCTCGCCGGTGCCGATCCCCTCCGCGACGGCTCGCTGCTCGGGTGGCGAACGGAAGCGCGACAGCATCTCGACGTTCACCGGGAAGGTCGCGAGGCGCTCGGCGAACGTTTCGTAGTGCTGCTGCGCGAGGACCGTCGTGGGCACGACGATCGCGACCTGCTTGCCGTCCTGGACGGCCTTGAAAGCGGCGCGGAGCGCGACTTCGGTCTTGCCGTACCCGACATCGCCGACGATGAGCCGGTCCATCGGCCGGCCGCGCTCCATGTCGCGCTTGGTGTCCTCGATCGCCTGCAGCTGGTCGGGAGTCTCGGTGTACGGGAAGGCGTTCTCCATCTCGATCTGCCAAGGCGTAGAGGCGGAGTAGCTCCCGCGCGATCTCCTCCGCGGCCTTCTTCGCGCGGCGTTTGCTGATTCCCCACTCGCGTCCGCCGAGCGCCGAGAGCGCCGGCGGCGTGCCGCCGACGTAGCGCGTCACCTTGTCGACCCGTTCGGTCGGAAGGGACACGACGTCCGTGCCCGCGAACTGCAGCTCGAGATACTCGCGCACCACTCCGGCGACCTCGCGGGTAATGAAGCGCTCGAACCGGCCGATGCCGTGGTCCTCGTGCACGACGTGGTCTCCGGGCTTCAGGTCGGAGAGAAATGACCCGATCTGGACGCGCCTGCGGCGGCGCTCCGGGTGCCGCGGCTTGCGGAACCCGAAGACCTCGGCATCGGTGAACACGCGCAGGCCGAGCTCGGGTACGGCGAAACCTTCGGCGAGCGGCACGCGAGCGACCACAAGCGAGCCGGACGCGGGCACGTCCTCGACGGTCTCGCGGGCCACGGCGGTTACGTCGCGGTCGGCGAGGAGCTCGGAGAGTCGCGCGGCCTGCGGGGTCGCGATCAGCGTGATGCCGTCGGCCGGCAGCGATGAGAGCTGGGCGATGAATTCAGCGAGGCGTCCGGCGTAGCTCGTCGTTCCGCCCCAGCCGAGCCGGACGGCGTCCGGACCCGAACCCATTTGCGCAGTCCCGTGCTCGGTCGCGAGGGTCTCGATCCGGGAACGCGGGACGTACGGAGGCGGGAAGACCGACACGGGGAGGCCCTGGCCGGCGAGCTCGTCGCGCCGCTCCTCCGCCTGGGCCTCGAGCGCATCGTGGGCGAGGTCGAGCTCGACGGTGTCCTCGAAGACGACGGTGGCCCGTTCGCCGAGGTGATCGAGGAGCGACGCTGTGGCACCCAGAGTCGGCGCGAACGCGTCTACGCCGGGCGCGTACCCACCCTCGCGGAGCGCATCGACGAGCCGCCCGTACGGCGAGAGGTCGGCACCGTCCTCGCCGTCGGCACCCGCGAGTCGATCCCAGCCGGCGCGGTTGAGGCGCTCCGCGAGCCCAGGGGCGGCCTCGAGCGCGAACTCGCGCGCGGGCAGGACGATGAGCTCTTCGAGGGACGCTTGAGATCGCTGCGTCACCGGGTCGAACGCACGCAGCGTCTCGATCTCGTCGCCGAAGAGCTCGACGCGCGCGGGCTGCTCAGCAGAAGCGGGGTAGATGTCGATGATGCCGCCGCGCCGCGAGAACGTGCCCGGCTCGTTCACTTCCGTCACCGGCTCGTACCCAAGATCGAAGAGCCACGCCGCGGTCTCCGCCCACGACAGCTGTTCGCCCGCGCGAAGCGTGCGCCCGCGCCGCGCGAGCTCCGCCGGCGGGATCGTGTGTTCGAGCAGCGCGCGCAAGCTGGTGACGACAGCGACCGGGGCTTGTGCCGTCGCGAGCCGCCAGAGCGTGAGGAGCCGCTGATGCACCGCCGTGCCGGACGGGGCGCTCGCCTCGAACGGCATCGTCTCGCGCTCGGGGAACGCGAGGACGCGATCTTCGCCGAGCCATCCGGCGAGCTCCGCGCGCCAGCGGCGGGCCCGATCCTCGCTCGGCGCCACGAGCGCGACGATTCGTGCGTTTTGCGCGACGAGCGCTGACCACGCGAACGCTCGCGCACCGGCGGTCGCGTCTGCCACCGTGATGCGCCCGCGATCCTCAAGACGCGACGCGAGCTCGCGATAAACCTCGCTCCGCTCGGCAAGAGCGAGGACACCACCGAGGCGGGCGGGCGCGACGTCGACCGCGCTAACCATTGAACTTCGTCATCGCCGGCTGAATGCCCTCGCGAAGCGCGACCTCCGCCGCTTCCGCCGCGCGCGTGAGCGACGTCTCAGCCGCGGTGCGCTCGTCCGCATCGAACGGCGTCAGCACGTATGCGACGAGGTCACCGATCTCCCGGAGCGGGTCGGCGGGCGCGACGCCAACGCGCAGGCGCGGGAAGTCTTCGCCGATCGCGGACACGATCGAGCGCATCCCGTTGTGCGTGCCCGGCCCGCCTTTCTCGCGGAGCCGGATCTTGCCCAACGGCAGGTCGACCTCGTCGAAGACAACGAGAAGATCGGAGGGCTGGATGCGGTAGCGATCGAGCAGCTTGCGCACCGCGCGTCCGGAATCGTTCATGAAGGTCTGCGGCCGCGCGATCGCAATCCGGACCCCGTCGATCGCGCCCTCTGCGATCCGCGAGTCGGCGGCCTTCACGGCGAACTCGGCTCGCGCGCGCTTTGCCAGACGCGACGCGACCTGAAAGCCGACGTTGTGGCGCGTGCTCGCGTAGCCCTCGCCGGGATTACCGAGCCCGACGACGACACGGTCGACGCGAGGCGCGGCTTTGCCACCGCCGAACAGCTTCGCGAACCTCGCCACTCTCACACTCCCAGACGCCGAAAGGCCCCGTCCACCCGGACGGGGCAACTGCCCGACGCCTATTCGGTTACTTCAATTCAACGATAGCGTCCGCGACCTGGCGCGTGGAGCGCTCGTCGATCGGATCGAGGACGAGGATCGCCTCATCGGCGCCGGCCTCGCCCAAGAGACGAAGGTGCGCCGAAAGGTCTTTCAGCGCGACCGGCGGGACGTCGTGCGGCCGCTCGCCCCGACCCTCGCCCACGTTGACGAGCACGGTCACGCTGTGGGCGATCTCGGCTGGGTCACGGCCGGCTCGTACACAAGCTCCGTCGATATCACCGCGCAGGTTCGCAAAGCCCTCGACGGTGTTCCCGTACGAGGTGAACCACGTGTTCCACGCATCGACGTGCGGAAGGGCGATTCCGAGCATCCGGGCCCCGTTCGAGCCGAGCATGATCGGCACGCGGCGGCGCGGCGGCGGGAGGAGGACGGCGTCGTCGGCGTTTTGGAACTCACCGTGGAACGTGACGTGCTCCCCGGCGAGCAGCCGCCACACGATCTCGAAGGACTCCTCGAAACGCGAGACGGTCCGGTCAAATGGAAACCCGAACGCGCGGAACTCGGGCTCGTTCCAGCCCGCGCCAAGGCCAAGCGTGAAGCGGCCCCCGGAGACCTCATCGATCGATGCCGCCATCCGCGCGATCACGCCGGGCGGATGAAAAGCCGTGGCCGCGACGAGGGGCCCGAGTCGCACCCGCTGGGTGATCGCGGCGAGCGCGGCGAGCTGCGTCCATGCATCCCACGGCCCTCGGTCGGGTCGCCCGCCGCCCCGGTACAGGTGGTGATCGCCGACCCAGATCGACTCGAATCCCGACTCTTCCGCGGCCCGCGCGATCGCGGCGACCTCGGGCCATCGCACCACACGCTCGACCTCGGGCAGCTGAACTCCAACGCGCACGATCCACGACGATATCGTTGCGCAGAGAATGCGACGAGCGGCTGTGTTCGGCGTCGCGGCGGGCGTTGCCACCGCGGTGGCGGCGCTCGTCGTCTCGACGGCGGCGAGGTGCATCGATACGCCGGCCTACTACAACATGTGGCCCCTCGTGAGCGGGAGCGTGGGCGTTGCCGCGCTTGTCACTGGATCTCTGCTCGATGCGGGGCCGCGCGCTCTACGCATCACCCTGATCGGGATCGGTGTCGCGTTGGTCGGCGGTGCGTTCGCGGTCGCGTCCTTCAAGGGGTGCGCGCAATTCTCTATGTTGCGCCCGCTGTAGCCGATCAGCCCACGGCAGGGGATGATGTGACGCCATGAAGTTCCCCCGCTTCGACATGGAGCGCATGCAGTCCCAGTGGGAGCACAAGGTCAAATACGACCTCTCCGAGTCGGGCGTCGAGGCGCTCACGCTCGCGGAGATCACCCGAGACCCGAAGGAGCTCATGAAGACGAGGCTCGGGTACGCCGAGGGTGTGGGGCGCGAGGCGACGCGCACACTCATCGCGGGGATCCACCCGGGGCACGAGGCGGACGATGTCATGATCACGACCGGTACGAGCGAAGCGAATTTCCTCGCGCTCGCGTCGCTCGTCGGTCCGGGCGACGAGGTCGTCGTCGTGATGCCGAACTACATGCAGGTGCACGGCATCGCGACCGCGTTGGGCGCGCGCGTGCGCGAGGTCTGGCTCCGCGAGGAGCGCGCGTGGACCATCGATCTCGACGCGCTCGCCGCCGCGGTCAACGCGCGCACGAAGGTGATCTGCATCTGTCAGCCGAATAACCCGACCGGCCAGATCCTGTCGCAGGCCGAGGTGCAAAGCATCGTGCGGATCGCGGATCGCGAGGGTGCGTGGATTCTCGCCGACGAGGTCTACCGCGGGGCCGAGCGCTCCGCGGAGGAGAGTCCATCCTTCAGCGGCCGGGGCGAGCGCATCGTGGTAACCGGCGGACTCTCGAAGGTCTACGGGCTCCCCGGTCTGCGGGTCGGCTGGATCGTCGCACCACCGGATCGCATCGAGGCGGCGCTCGAGATAAAGGACTACACGACGATCGCGCCGGCCACGCTATCGGAGGCGCTGACCGAGATCGCACTCGAACGACGCAAGCAGCTCCTGGAGCGCGCGCGGTTTCTCATCAACGAGCGGTGGCCGCTCCTCGAAGACTGGGCCGCGGGCCATTCGCGCGTGTTGCACTGGACGCCACCGGCGGCGGGCGCGATCTGTTTCTTCAGCTACCAGTACCCGATCGACTCGATGGCCCTCGTCGATCGGCTCATTCGCGAGTACAGCACGATGATCGTGCCGGGCGTCCAATTCCGCGCGGAGCGGCATCTGCGGATCGGATTCGGAATGACAGCGCGGGTGCTGCACTCCGGACTCTCGGCGATCGATCGTTTGCTCACGACCATAGACTGACCGCGGCGGCGGTTAGACAACCACCGACCATTGCGCGGGAGGAGCACATGACGCTGACCATCCCGGTCATCCTCGCGCTCGTCGCTCTGGTCTGCGGGATCCTTATGCTCGTTTCCGGACGTTGGTCTCGTTATCCGCTAGCCGCGATCGCGATCATCTGCCTGGCTCTGATTCAAACTGGTCTCATCCCCAAGTAGCGCGCGCTCGCGGGCGGGTCGCCTGCCTGTCGGCATGGCTAGCATGCGCCCAGAAATGGCGGCTCGCCCGCTCCATCTATTCGAGGCCGGCGTCGTCACGGAGCAGCGCTTCATGGGGCTGCAGGAGGCACCGGCGGTCCTCGGTCCCCTCCTTGCGGACCGGCTCGGGGCGGAGAAGCGCGTGCGCATTCCTTTCAATCCGCGCGAGCGCTGGCTGAGCGCGGCGCGGGAGGCATGCCGTGGGCTTTCAGACGGCGTCCTCGCGTCACTGCGCGACGGTGCGACTCCAATGGTCTTGGGTGGCGAGTGCACGATCGCCGCGGGCGCGCTCTCGGGGGCGCTGAACGCCGAACCCGAGCTTTCGCTTCTGTACTTCGACGCGCACGGTGACTTCAACACGCTCGCGACGACGCCATCGCATTACATCTCGGGCATGGTCCTCGCGCACCTCTGCGGTCGCTCCGTCGCACCGCTGCTCTTTCCCGGCGCGCGCAAGATCTCCGACGATCGCGTGGCGCTCGTCGGTGCGAGGTCACTCGATAGTGGCGAGATCGCCAACCTTGACCGTTCGCGAGTCCTGCGGATCGCCCTCGACCGGCAGCATCCTGAGGCGCTGGGTCTCATCGCGTGGTCGCGACGGCGGTCGGTCTGGGTCCACGTAGACATCGACATCGTCGACCCGAGCGAATTCCCCGCGGTCGCGTTTGCGGCCGTCGACGGTCCCTCGATGAAAGCGGTCGCGGACGTCCTACGCCAGGTATTCACAGTCGCGGACGTGCGCGGCATCTCGGTCTGCGGATATGACGCGCGCGCGGACCGCGGCGGTTCGCTCGCCGTGCCGCTCGCGGATCTCCTCGCGAACGCGATCGGGAGAGTGCCGGTCCGGGCCTAGGCGTCGCGTTCGAGGCGGTCTGCTATCTCGCGGCGGTGCTCCCACTCGTGTTCGAGCATCCGGCGGATCACCCGATGCGCGGAGTACAACGACTGGCCGCCCTTCCGGACATTCCGTCGCTCGGCCGGTGTGAGTGCCTTGAGGCGATCGATGGCGGCGGCCCGCGCCTCCTCCAGCGCGACGCGCAGATCGAGGTCGCCGCGTTCGGCGGCGTTCGTTGGCTCCCCCATCGCCTTCAACGGGCCGACGAGCCCGTAGACGTAGCTCTTATCCGCCCCGAGGACGTGCAGAAGAATGTCCCGCAGGGACCGGCCCGCCGCCGGCTTCGCGCGCAGCCGCTTTTCGTCGACCCCTTTCACCAAGGCGAGCAGGTCTGCGCGCGACCAGCCAAGCCATTTCACATACCGCGCGAGCGCGGCCGGTGATAGTGGCTTGAGATCCTGCGGCCACAAGGCCTGACCCGAGAACAGGCCTTCGGTGTTGTGCTCCGCGAGACGCGTCTCGATCTTCTCGTTCGGATCGACTGCCTCACCGTGGCGGTGGAGATAGCGCAGATACGAACGGATCGTATCGGGCGCGGCGGCGAGCGCCTCGTCGGTGCTGTTCGCCTGCACGACGCAGCCGAGCAGGTCGAGGACATGGACGAGAGTCTTCTTGCGCTGCGGCCCGGACTCGGCGTAGAGCGCGTACACGCGCGGACTCTAAGTCTGCGCGGCTCAGGGGACGCCGAGTGCCAGCCGGCGAACGAGCGGGTCGAGGTCGTTTATTCGCCGTCGAGCGTGTTTCCCACCGTCAGGTCGCGCATCC
>Ga0209161_10005261_pt1 | contig 10241 bp, 12 predicted proteins | sample GraSoiAngelo_155_FD_186169 | JGI IMG/M metagenome (GOLD analysis project Ga0209161, IMG submission 186169) | Grasslands soil microbial communities from the Angelo Coastal Reserve, California, USA - 14_1009_13_30cm (SPAdes) (version 2) | ecosystem: Environmental > Terrestrial > Soil > Grasslands...
CAGCCGACCGTCCGCGAAGCGGCAGGTGATCTCCTCAGGGCTCACCACCTCGATCACCATCGCTCGGTTGCCCGTCAGGCGCTCGACTACGATCTCCCCGCGTTGCGGCATGGACCACCTCCATCGATTACTTGAGGAGGGGATGCGAAGAGAAGGCACGGTCACTGTTCTGCGTGCGGGCGTAATAGACGACGGCATCGTCACCCTTCGTCGTCTCGTAGTAGCCGGCGGCGGGACGGCCGGGACGGCCGCCTCTCCTATGCAGCTTTGAGCGGCTCTCGTGCTCTCGGTTTCGTTTCGAGCAGCTTGCGCCCTACGTCGAGGAGCGACCCACCGACGAGCACGGCAGCCCCGAGCAGGACGAATCCGGCAACGACGGGCACCGAGATCGCTACGCCGGTAAGCTGCGAGACGAGGCGCACGGCTTCACGACCAACATCACTCAGGGTCATGGCGGCCTCCTGAAACGATGGCCTGCCTACCTCAAGGCGGCTCGCCAGGGCAAGCCCCCCAGGACGAGACGAGGAAGCACTACCTGCGTTGCTGGCTGGCCGACGTGGTGGTATCTGGCCGAGGCGACGAAGCCGCAGAGGAGGCGCGATGAAGCGGATACTCCTGGGCGTTGTCGGTGTAGCTTTGGGTCTGCTCGCGCCCGTGCGAGCGGTGGACGCGGCGGCTACACGCGCCGAGAAGTGCGCGGCTGCTGAGCTAAAGGCGGCGGGCACGAAGGCGGCTGCAAAGCTGCGGTGCCACGAGAAGGCACTCACGCAGGGAAAGGCCGTCACGTCCGCGTGCCTGGCGGGTGCCAACGCTCGCTTCGCGGTGGCATTCGCCAAGGTCGAGGCGAGGGGCTGCGCCACGGCCGACGACCTGGCCGCAATCGAGGACCGGGTGGACAGATTCGTCGCAGGCCTGCTCGACACGGCGACAGGCGGCGACCGAGACTGAACCCGTCTCGAAGGTGGCGCCAGCCGCGCCCATCGCCTAGGAATACGGGGATGCGGTCCAACGCGTCCTTGGCGGGGAGGGGGTGGGTACACCTGCCCGTCTCCGGCCCCAACGAAGAGCGCGATCCGCGCCGACGCTTGCAACGGCTCCGTGGAGTTGGCGGCGGGGTTCTTTTACCGAGCCGCGACGCCAGTGGGCCAGCACTCACTGTGAACGTGAGGGCCTAGCGGTCTCCGGCACGGAACGAGCGTTCGCAGGACGGGCGCGAACATCTCCGTATGCCGGGGCTGGTGTCGCGGCACGGTATTAGCAAGCAATGGCCGGGACTCGGCTGCTCATCTCGTGCCGCCACTGCCATCGACCTGTCGCCCTGGTCCGCGATGTCGGGGTGACTGCACTCACGGTCATGGCAAGCCATCTCCGGCGGCTTCACCCACAGGGGGAGCTTGGGAAGCATCCTGGTCCCGAGGCGATCTTGCCCCACTTCCGGATCATGCCGGCAGGCCCAGACGACGACCCGCCGGATACCGCCTGAGCCGCTACTTGTGAGCGCGTCAGATCGTGCCCGCGTTCAGTGGCGCCTACCCGATGCCCATCTGTCGGCAGACCTCGGGGTGCGCCCGCTTCCACCGCTCGTGCTCCGGGCTGGTCACGTTGGTGAGGTGGTCCCGCTTGATGAGCACGTAGCCCGAGTGGATGGACTCCCCGAGGTAGACGACGGCGCGGTTGCCCCCGTCCTCTCGTGTCCGGCGGGCCAGTCAATCCACCCGAACGTCCAGGTAGGTCATCAAGACTTCCAGGCGCGGCGGGATGCCGGGGAGTCCGAAGCACGCCTCGACGTGTGCGGCGGCAGTCGCCTCTTCCTCTTCCCCGATGCGCTCGGCCTCCACAATCCGGCGACCGCACCCCTAGCAGAGGAGGGTGAACGTGCGGCACATGGGTAGGCTGTACCCAAACACCACGCGGGCGCGGATGATGCGGCCGGGGAGCCGCAGCACCTAAACGGCAATCGGTCCCCGTGGCGACAGAGCCACTCCTTGGAGCCGAGGCGTGCGGCCGCATCCGTGATGACGAGGAGGTGGTCCTCGCCTGGGACGGGAACGAACTGCCACCAAACTGCCACTAGCGCGAACGCGGTCTGCTGAGTCACTTCGCCCGGCATGTTCCCGAGCCGGAGTTTTGGCCAATCTCAGAAGCGGAGACTCCCGCGAACGATTCCCGGTCGGGCGACGAACTCGACGCCCACGCCATTCTGGAGAGCAGCACGAAGGCTCTGACGGAGATGATGGAGAGTCTGGTGCGCCAGTACCGTGCAACAGCGGCCCAACAGCCGTACGCAGCCGAAAGGCTCCTCACCACATTCATGAAGGTGCAGGCCGCGCTAGCGCGGTCCCTCAAGCAGCGTGACGATGACCAGCTACGGCGGGAGGAATTTCGAAAAACCGTGCCGCAGATCGTGGAGAGATGTACGTCGGAGGCCATGCGCTCGATCCTGCCCTTGATGAGCCAGAACATGACAAACCTGCGCGAGGAAGTCACGGAGTACGCAAATGGGACGCTGGGAGTGGAGGAGTTCTGGCGGCGTCTGGCGCGGTACGAGGTGGAATGGCCGAAAGAGGTTGGAGCGAGGATGCGGGTGGCGCAGACCCAGGCGCTGAAGGCTGAGGAAGTCAAGGTCTGATCCGATTGATGATTATGCGCCGGGCCGGTCCCGTGATAGGAATCGCGCACTGGACGAGCGGGAGGGCAACCGCGATGGCGATGTCACGAGGTGGCGGCACGGCTGAGGCGACCGGCTAAATGGAAGGCGTCCTCGCAACAGTCCTCGACAGAACAGCTTCAGCAGCTTTGGCACTTCGCGCACGGTGTCGAGCAGCACCTTGACCAGCGGCTGACGGACCTCCGTCGCGTGGCGAAAGCGGAGGGCTGGTGGCACGAAGAATACTTCACCGATCTCCTCCAGCGGACATTCCCGAGGTTCCTCCGGTATTCGGTTATCCTCACGATCTACGGCATCACGGAGGGGACACTGACCGAGATATGCAGCTTCGTCCAGGCCCGTAGGAAGATTCCGTTTTCATTCCATGAGACACGTGGGTCCGGGCTCACTCAGCGAGCGAAGTACATCTCTCGGTCGCTCGGTGAGCAGTTCACGGTGCCTGAACGCCTACATCATCTCGCGACCGTAAGGCATTGCATCGCGCATGCTTCGGGCGATCTTCTTGACTGGAGCCACCGGCCGCAGGTTGAGAAGGCGGCGCAGGAACTCGGGCTCCAGATCGTTCCCGACCGAATTGCAGTCCCCTCCGAAGCATGCGCGCCGCTCGCTCAGGCTGCACTCGATTGGCTCAACGGCATCGTCGCTGCTGTCGATCCGACGCTGTGGTCGGTGCGATAGATGGCCGTGACTCCCGCCAGTCACTCCCCCACCACTTCCCCGCCGCCCGGTCGAACGGGGCGCAGCACCTTCTTCCCCTGAATCTGCGCCACCCAGCGGCTCGCGGCTTCGCCACGATTCGTCGTGGTGAGCGTGAACCGCCCGTCCGGGAAGACCGTCACGTCCGTCTTCATCATCCGCCCGCGCACGTAGTCGGTCTCGCACACGAGCCGCCCGCGCTCGTACCGGAGGTGGCGCAAGAGGTCGGCGGCCGTCCACTGGTCATGCTCCTCGAAGTCGATCCCCGAGACGCCTCGCGGGCGCGCCGCCGCAAACGAGAGCACGCCGAGGGCGTAGATGAAGCCGAGCGCCGCCCACTCGGCATCCCTCTCCTCGTCGTCGCCTAGCCGCCCCTCGATGCGCACGTAGCGGTCGCCGGTCGAGGTCGGGCTCACCTCGGTGCTCGTCACCGTCACCTCGGCCGCTACCGCGTTCCGCAGTAGCTCGTGTTCGATGGGCTCGTCAGGTTGCATGTCGGTCCTCGCTGGGGAGCATGTCCCAATCGACCTGTGTTCGTCCACCGTTGAGCGGGCGTAGGCCACGCGGTGTCGCCTCGGCGCCCGACCCCGTGGTAAGGAACGGAGCATGGCTCTGGTCATCGCGGTCGATGATCCCCGAGTTGAGGACGTGCGAGCCCTGCTGGAAGTACACCTGACGTTCTCCCGAGGGGTAACGCCTCCTGGCCACGTGCATGCCTTGGGAATCGACGGCCTTTTGGACCCGGCCGTCACGTTCTTTAGCGCCCACCGAGGCGGCGTGCTCGTGGGAATCGGAGCGCTCAAGCGGCTCGATGCCTCGCACGCCGAAGTGAAGTCGATGCACACGAGTGAGGCCGCCAGAGGCCAAGGGGTGGGCCGGGCGATGGTGGATCATCTTCTAGCGGTCGCAGCCGAACGGAACTACCAGCGGGTGAGTCTGGAAACGGGAACCATGGATGCGTTCGCACCAGCGCGGTCGTTGTACACCAAGGTCGGGTTCGCACCCTGTGAGCCCTTCGGGGAGTACACAGCGAATCCCTACAGCATCTGCATGACGATGACCATCGACCCCGCCTCCCGCCGCCCGAACGAGAAGCGTTGACGGCACCGCCTCAAGCGAAAGGCCCGCCTATCAGGTCCACAAGCTCATGGACTTGCACCAGAGCGCGTTCCTCAACGCAGACTGAGGAGCCACCGTGCGGAGGTATCTCGCGGGGATGGCGATAAGGCACTGATCGGCTTCGATATGATGTCCCGGCGGGAGATAACATCCTCACTCCCCCGACCCTCCACGCCGGCCGGGGGGACCGGACCTTCTTCGCCGCCCCGCACGGATCGGTGTCCGACCAATCGAAGGTCCAAATCTAATCCGCGACCAAAACGAAACCTGCCGAATAGCCTGGGGAGGAGATCACGGGTGCCCCCGAAGCGAAACTGCCTCCCGCTGGTGCAGGGTCCGTCGAGATTTGTTGGCAGTTGAGCGTGGTGCTATCACCCAGCGTCGTGACCTGAGCCATGTTGAACTCAGTCGAATAGCTCGAAAATGAACTGTCGGTGGGCAGCGCCCATCCTAACGTACCCGTCGCATCCAGCCCGAGATAGCCCTTTCCGTTGAAGGCCCCCGACACGCCGATGGGGCAGCCACTCGGCGTGCCGTTAAGCACGAGTTGAATCCACGCCGCGTTGGTGCATCCCCGCAGGTGTTCGTCGCCGCAATACTTGCCAAGGCCACCGCCGTCGTCCTTGTCCACAACCACCCCTCTGGTGATCCGACGCCTTCCGCCGAAGACCTCGCCCTCACGAGGCGGCTCTGTGAAGTCGGTGATCTCGTCGGCATCAAAGTGCTCGACCACATTGTCCTCGGGGACGGCGGCAGCTTCCGCTCGCTGGCCGACGAGGGTCTGCTCGGCGGTGCCCGATGACGTGCGGCGTTGCGACGCCCGTCTCTCCGCTCGCGGGATCGTCACGGCGCGGATGCTCAGAAGTCGGTGAGCACGTCCATCTCGCTCGTCACCGCTCTAAACAGTCGGATCGTCTCGCCAATGAGGAGAGTCGTGTAGGCGAGGGCCAGGACCGTCAGGACGACTTTCAGCGGGCGGCTAAAGCGTGGGCTCTTCCAGAGAAACGGGAGCGCAAGGGGACCGAGGACCACGAAGAGCAGGACCACGACCCACGCCGGGCGGTAGTACCACTTGAGCGGGGCGGGCGGCTCTTGGGAGCGCACGACGCCCATTCTGCGCCCCGAGGAGCGAGCGCTCCAGAGGAGGACAACCATCAGTGAAGCGCGTTGCCTTGTATTGTCGTGTTAGCCTAAGTACCGCCGAAACTCCGCACGTGCCATCGCCCATCCCTGACGCTTCTTCTTGCACTTGAGCGTTCTCTCCAGACTGAAGTGCCCCCGGTTTCGTGGACACCAACCCGCTTTCGCGGGAAGAGGAGTTCACGATGCCCAAGTCCCGTCCCCCCGTACCCGCCGGAGTTCAAGCGGCGGCTCGTGGAGCTGGTGCGAGCCGGGCGGACCCCGGAAGAGCTGGCGGAGAAGTTCGAGCCGACGGCGCAGTCGATCCGCAACTGGGTCGTCCAGGCTGATCGCGACGACGGCCACCGCCAAGATGGCCTGACCACGGAAGAGCGCGAGGAGCTGCGGCGGCTCCGGCGCGAGGTGAGGACGCTCCGCGAGGAGCGCGACATCCTGAAAAAAGCCGCGGCCTGGTTCGCCAGTACACGTCGATAGCCTTCGGGCAGCGGTGCCGCGAGATGGGCGTGCAGCCGTCGATGGGCTCGGTCGGCGACGCGTACGACAACGCCCTGTGCGAGAGCTTCTTCGCGACGCTCGAGTGCGAGCTGATCGACCGCTCCCGCTTCCAAACCCAGGTCGAGGCCCGGATGGCGGTCTTCGAGTATCTTGAGGGCTGGTACAACCCATATCGCAGGGCGCAAGGCTTCTAGCCCAGCGAAAGCTCCCTCCCTTTAAATTTGGCTTGACGTCGCGTTGCGCACGTGTTGTTCCTCATCGCGTGCTTTGCCCGGCTCTATGGACCGGGTTGCCAGCGACTGTGCCTCATAGGTCGACGGTGATTTTGACACGCGTGGGCGCGATCGGCCCGAAAATGGTCCCCGCACTCGCGGAGGTAGACGTTGCGCCGTGCGCACGGGGCAAGTTCCTTTTCGCCGGCGATGACAAGCTATATGTCCGCGGCGTGACCTATGGGACGTTCCGTCCCAACGAGGATGGTGACGAATATCCCGCCATAGACATCGTCGAGCGCGATTTTGCTCACATGGCGGCATGCGGCGTGAACGCGCTCCGCGTCTACACGGTGCCGCCGCCCTGGTTGCTGGACTCGGCCTGGAGGCACGGCCTCCGCGTGATGGTGGGTCTGCCCGTGGAACGATTCGTGGGCTTACTTGCCGACAAGAAGGACGGCCTGAGTCACCTGGAGGCGGTCGTGCGAGCCGGGGTGCGCGCCTGCCGGGGCCATCCCGCGGTCCTCTGCTATGCGATCGGCAACGAGATCCCGGCTCCGGTCGTCCGCTGGCACGGCCGCCGACGCATGGTCGGCGTCATCGAGCGGCTCTACCGGGCTGCAAAGGCCGAGGATCCCACGGCGCGCGTCACGTACGTGAACTACCCCTCCAGCGAGTATCTGCAGCTGCCCTTTCTGGACCTCGTTTGCTTCAATGCGTACCTGGAGTCCCGGGAGCGCTTCGCAGCCTACCTCGCGCGCCTGCAAAACATCGCAGGCGATCGGCCCCTGATCATGAGTGAGATCGGGCTCGACAGCCTCCGGCACGGCGAGAGCAGGCAAGCGAAGGTCCTCGAATGCCAGGTTCGAACGGCATTCGCGTCGGGGTGTGCGGGCGCCTTCGTCTATGCCTGGACCGACGAGTGGTACAGGAGCGGCGAAGACGTCGATGACTGGGCCTTTGGTCTGACACGCCGCGACCGGCAGCCGAAGAAAGCCCTGGCCGCCGTCCGCAAGGCGTTCGCCAAAGTCCCGTTCCCGCAGGACCGGCTCTGGCCCCGCGTCAGCGTGGTGCTCTGCACGTACAATGGCGGGAGGGTGATCCGCGATTGTCTCGAAGGCCTGCGGAAGCTGGACTACCCGAACTTCGAAGTCATCGTGGTCAATGACGGATCGACCGACAACACCGCGGCAGTGCTCCGTGAGTATGATTTCCGGGTGATCACCACCGAGAATCGCGGGCTGGCCAGCGCCCGGAACACCGGCATGGAAGCGGCCACCGGGGAGATCGTCGCGTATCTCGATGACGATGCCTATCCCGACCCGCACTGGCTCACCTACCTGGCCGCCACGTTCCGCAGCACGAGGCATGCGGCGGTCGGCGGTCCGAACATCGCACCGCCGGGCGACGGATGGATCGCCGCAAGCATCGCGAATGCGCCGGGCAACCCCGCGCACGTTCTCGTGTCCGATCGGGAAGCGGAGCACATTCCAGGGTGCAACATGGCCGTCCGCAAGGCCTCCCTCCAGGCGGTGGGCGGTTTCGATCCCCAATTCCGTGTCGCCGGAGACGACGTAGACCTGTGCTGGCGGCTGCGCGAACGCGGCGAGACGCTGGGGTTCAGCCCGGGAGCCATGGTCTGGCACCATCGCCGAAACTCGGTGCGCACGTTCTGGAAACAGCAAGTGGGCTACGGCAGGGCCGAGGGGTTCCTGGAGAGAAAGTGGCCGGAGAAGTACAACGTCGCCGGCCATACCAGCTGGTCCGGCCGGGTCTACGCTCAGGGGCTCGCACATCTACTGTTCCGGCCGAGCCGCATCTATTACGGCATGTGGGGCAGCGCACCGTTCCAGCGGCTCTGCGAACCTCCGGCGGGCGGCCTCCTCTCGCTACCCCTAATGCCGGAGTGGTACCTGGTGATCATCGCCCTCCTGGCGCTCTCTGCACTCGGGACCCTGTGGACACCCCTGCTCTTCGTCTTGCCGGTGGCAGTCTGTGCAGTCGCCCTTCCTCTCCTCCAAGCCGTCGCGAGCGCGGCCCGGGCTTCCTTCGCGAGCGCACCCCGCTCCGGCGCCACCGAGATGCTCAGGCTGCGTGGCCTGACAGCATTCCTCCACCTGATCCAACCCCTGGCGCGGCTGCGTGGTCGTCTCGCGGGCGGCCTCACACCCTGGCGTCGGGTTCGTTCGTATGGGCTCGAGCTTCCGCGGCCGCGCACGTTCAGGGTCTGGACGGAGCGGTGGCAAGCGCACGAGGAGCGGCTGAGGTCCCTCAAGGGGGCCCTGAGCGCAAACCACGCCATCGTGCAGACTGGGGGCGAGTATGACCGCTGGGACCTCGAGATACGGGGTGGAATGTTCGGAGCCACGCGTGTGCTCATGGCCGTCGAGGAGCACGGCCATGGAACGCAGCTCGTGCGGCTCCGCACGTGGCCGAGGTGCTCGCCCGTCGGAGTCACGCTGACCCTCGTGTTCGCCGCCCTTTCCACCGCCGCAGCGATCGACCCGTCCTTGCCAGTCAGCGTCATCCTCGGCATGGCGGCTCTGCTGCCGGCGCTCCGCACGGCGACGGAGTGCGCCACCAGCACGGCCGCGATCCGTCGTACGCTCCGGCAATCAGGCTTCGAAAGCGTCCGATGACCCATACCGATCTCGCCCTCTACCGGCGACTGTTGCGCGAGGCATGGCCCTACCGGCCGCACATTGCCGGCTTGTTTCTACTCAGCCTGCTCTCGACGCCCATTGCACTGCTCGTACCGCTGCCGATGAAGATCATCGTCGACAGTGTGATCGGCTCCCACCCGCTCCCTCGCCTCGTCGACGCGCTGCTGCCACCCGCCATGCACTCCAAGAGCGCCCTCCTGGCTCTCATGGTCGCACTCCTCGTGGCCATCGCCCTGGTCAGCCAACTGAAAGAACTCGGCGTGTCGCTGCTGCGCACGTACACGGGCGAAAAACTGGTCCTCGGCTTCCGCGGACGGCTGTTCTCCCACGTCCAGCGCCTCTCGCTCTCGTATCATGACTCCAAGGGAAGCACCGACTCTACGTACCGGATCCAATGGGATGCCCAGTCGATCCAGTACGTGATGATCGACGGCTTCGTCCCCTTCATCACCTCGGGATGCACCCTCGCGCTGATGCTCTACGTCACGGTCCGACTCGATCCGCCACTGGCGATGGTCGGCCTGGCAATTTCACCCGTCCTCCTCGTCCTCATGAGGATCTATCGCCGGCGCCTTCGCGGTCAGGCCCGCGAGGCGAAGGCGCTCGACAGCGCCGCCCAGTCCGTGGTGCAGGAGGTGCTGGCGGGCATACGCGTCGTCAAGGCGTTTGGCCAAGAGCGCCGTGAACAGGAACGGTTCGTCAGTCGATCCAACGCGGGTATGCGGGCGCGTCTGCGGCTCGCATTCGTGGAGAACGGCTTTGGTCTCCTCGTTGGCCTGACCACCGCCGGAGGGACGGCCGCCGTCGTCTCGATTGGCGCGCATCACGTGCTCTCGGGGAGACTCACGCTGGGCGGACTGCTCATGGTGATGGCCTACCTGTCGCAGCTCTACGAGCCGCTGAAGACCATCAGCAAGAAATCGGCGAGCCTGCAGTCGCACCTGGCGAGCGCCGAGCGCGCGTTCGCTCTCCTCGACCACCCACCGGACGTGAGCGAGCGGCCGAATACCCGGCGGCTGGTGCGTGCCACGGGCGCGGTGGCGTTCCGGCATGTCTCCTTCGCCTATGACGGAGGTTCGAGGGTCCTGCACGACGTGTCGTTCGACGTCGAGCCCGGGACCCGCGTGAGCATCACCGGCGCGACGGGTGCGGGCAAGACCACGCTCTTCAGCCTGCTCAACCGCTTCTACGACCCCACCGAGGGCCAGATCCTGCTCGACGGCGTGGATGTGCGCGAGTACCGGCTGG
>Ga0209161_10005263_pt1 | contig 10240 bp, 8 predicted proteins | sample GraSoiAngelo_155_FD_186169 | JGI IMG/M metagenome (GOLD analysis project Ga0209161, IMG submission 186169) | Grasslands soil microbial communities from the Angelo Coastal Reserve, California, USA - 14_1009_13_30cm (SPAdes) (version 2) | ecosystem: Environmental > Terrestrial > Soil > Grasslands ...
GATCATCGGCATTATTTACGGCGCGCTGGTGGCGATGGTGCAGCCAAACTTGAAGAAGCTCGTCGCCTATTCGTCGGTCAGCCACCTTGGTTTTGTGGTGCTGGGCATTTTCGCGTTTCATAACATTTCCATGCAAGGCGCGGTTTACCAAATGCTGGCGCACGGGATTTCGACGGGTGCGCTCTTCTTGCTCGTGGGTATGTTGTACGACCGACGGCACACGTTTGAAATCAGCGAGTATGGCGGGCTGGCTACGCCGATGCCGAAGCTGGCGGCGTTCTTTCTGTTTGTCGCACTGTCGTCGCTGGGCCTGCCGATGCTGAATGGATTCGTCGGCGAATACCTGGTGCTGCTGGGCACCTACCAGCGGCACTGGGGCTGGGCTTCGTGGGCCGCGCTTGGTGTGATTTTCTCCGCGTGCTACCTGCTGTGGTCGTACCAACGGGTGTTCTTTGGCGAGATCACGCGGGAGAAAAACCGCGCTCTTCCCGATGCCTCCGCGCGAGAGAAGTGGATTCTGGCGACCATGGCGGTGGTCACACTGTGGATGGGCATCGGCTCGACGTTTATCACCAAGCGCATGGCGGCGGCGGCGCAAGACGTCATTGATCAAGTCGAGCCACAGCGGCCGTATGAAGCTGCGGCCCCGAGCGAGTTCAAGCGCAATGTTGTGAAGCTGAATGCAACCCCAACGCAGACTGAGCAAGATCCTGCAAGAGCCGCCGCGAACATCGTTGCAAGAGAAAGGCTGGGAATCCGCTAGATGCTTCCCCGCGTTATCGACGCCCATCGTGTGCTCCCGGAACTGGTGTGGTGCGGCTTCGGCGTGCTGGCGATGCTGATGCAGCCGTTCGTGCGCAGCCGGCACTTTTTCACGTTCCTTGCGCTGATCGGTGCGCTGGCGGGAACGGCGGCATCGGTGACTTCAGCAATGCATGCGGGGCCTGGTTTTGACGGTCTGGTGCAGTCCGATTCGTTCAGTTTCTTTTTCCGGCTGCTGGTAGGGACCGTTGCGTTTCTGGTGGTTCTGGTGGCGGAGCCATATCTGGAGCGGGAACGGCTTCCCTTCGCGGAATTTTACGCGCTGCTGCTGTTTGCCACCGCGGGAATGGGCGTGCTGGCATCGGCACAGGAGTTGCTCACTGCGTTCATCGGCCTGGAGATGAGTTCGATCTCCAGCTACATTCTTGCGGGGTATCGCCGCGATTCCTTGAAGTCCAGCGAATCGGCGATGAAGTATTTCTTGCTGGGTTCGTTTGCAACGGCGTTCTTTCTCTACGGGATCGCGTTGGTGTACGGTTCGAGCGGAACGACCAAGCTGACCGGGATGGGCTCCGAAGAGCTTTTCCATAGCACGTATTTCGAGCTTGGGCTGGCGATGATTCTGATCGGCCTCGGCTTCAAAGTGGCCGCGGCGCCTTTCCAAGTGTGGACGCCGGACGTTTACGAAGGCGCGCCCACGCCGGTGACGGCGCTATTTTCCGCGGGACCGAAGGCCGCAGCGTTTGCGTTGTTGCTGCGTATTTTCGCGACGGTTCCGGCGGCTACGCATTTCTGGTTCTGGGCATTCTGGGTGCTCGCGGCGCTGACGATGTTCGCCGGGAACCTGGGCGCGCTGGTGCAGACCAACGTCAAGCGGCTGCTGGCGTACAGCTCGATTGCGCACGCCGGCTACATTATGGTGGCGTTTGCGGCGGTTACGTTCATGGCACGCAGCGGAGCGGCGGAAGCAGCGCCAGCTTACGCCGCGGTCCTTTTTTATTTGCTCAGCTACGCGCTGGTGAAACTGGGGGCATTCACCATCGTTTCGCAACTGGGCGGAGCGGGCGAAAAGAATCTTTCGCTGGACGATTATGCTGGGCTTTCGCAGCGGCAGCCGTGGGTGGCAGCGGCACTGAGCGTTTACCTGCTTTCGCTGCTCGGGCTGCCGGTGACGGCGGGCTTTTTCGGAAAGTTCTACATCTTCAAGGCGGCGGTGAATTCGCACCTGCTGTGGCTCGCGGTGCTGATGGCGATTAACAGCGTGATCGGGGCTTACTACTACCTGCGCGTGATCGTGGTGATGTACATGCGCGAGTCCAGCGCGGAAGCTGCGGCGGCTCCCCCGGTGGGATTTCCTCTTACGGTCAACTTTGTTTTGGCGTTCACGGTGGCGGGCACGCTTTACTTCGGGCTCTTCCCCAATCAGGTGCTGAACTTCATTCTGCAGCCCACGCTTCTCGGCCATTAGCCGGGAAGGCCTCAGCGGCGCGTTTGGAGTGCGGCAGCTTGCTCCCGCTTTTCTTTTCCAGGGCAACCAATTCGGCCTTCAAGTCACCTAAAATCCCTGCGACAAAATCGTCCTTGACGAATCTCTAATCTGTGATATACTTCATTCTGTAGATAACTGCGCATGCAATGCGGCAGCCTTCTCCCGCTTTTCTTTTTTGCGCGCAGGCATCCCGCCCTTCTGAGCCCAAAACAACCAAAATCGCACCCTTTAGAATCAGCAACTTACGAAATGCTTTTCCTGTAAGTCCCTTGTTTTGATATTCATACGAAATGATGGCAGGGGTGGAGGGGAGCCGTACATGCGGCGAAAATGAAAACGGCCCGGCAGCCGCCGGGCCGTTTCGAATGCCTTCTGGTTAAGTTATATCTTCACGAATATGATTACCAGCGTGAAGAGCGCGAGGGTCTCGACGAACACCAAGCCGAGAATCATCGCGGCGCGGATGGCGGCTGCCGCCCCCGGATTGCGGGCCATGCCTTCGCAAGCCGCCGAAGCGATACGGCCCTGCCCCAGCGCGCCGCCAAACGCCGCCAGCGCCATGCCGAAGCCCGCAGCAATGGCCATCAGGCCCTTGCCTCCGGCTGCCGCAGCTCCTGTATCTTGGGCAAACGCGGACGGAACAATCAACATCACCGCCGCAAGCGCCACCAACACCATCGTCCACTTTTTCATCACTTCCTCCTTATGAATCGCCGCCAGGAGGTGGTTCCCGGACACCGTGCCGCCGGGCTCACACTGGAACGGCACAACAGACTTGGCCCAGAAAAACTCAGGGAAAACGGTTAGTGCTCCTCCCCCGTCGCGATTCCCAGATACACCGAAGGCAGCACTGTAAATATGTAGGTTTGAATGATAGCCACAAAAATATGCAGACCGATAAACGCGAGAGGAATAAGGGCAGGAAAAACTGCCAGGACTATTCCGAGAACCGGCGTCTTGTGCCATCCCCATAGCACGGGGGCGATCAGGAGGCTCAAAAAGATCGAGTACAAAAGATCACTGGCAAAAATGTTGGCCCATAGACGGACGGTCAGGGAGAGCACACGGGCGCAAGTACTGATGATCTCGACGGGAAAGATGAGAGGTGAAAGCAGCGGGACGGGCCCCGCGAAATGCTTAAGGTAGGCAATATGGCCGTGATGGCGGATTCCCTGCCAGTTGAAATAAAGAAACGTAAGAATCGCGCAAGCCAGAGGGACACTGACATTGGCCGTCGGCGCCGCGAAAAGGGGGAAGACACTGAAGAGATTGGTCAACAGGATGAAGACGGAAATCGAACCAACCCAAGGGACGTGTTTGATCCCTTCGTATCCAACGTTCTCTTCCAGCAAATCCTTGATCCCGAAACCAAGCGGATTGGTAAGCAATAATTCCGCGACTTGCTGAAAGCCGCCAGGGCGCTCCACGGAAAGCCGTGAACGGAGCAAGAGCGCCAAAACAGTGCCAAGAATCAGCACCATGAAACCCATCACGACGTGTTCTGGGATGGGCAAATCGGGATTCTCAGGGCTGATATGGAGCGCGGAAAGCAGCGCCAAGGCGAATCGCCCGAGGTAATGGTTCACCAGTTGCGTCAGTACGGTAACGTGTTCGGTCATTCGCTAATCCCTGGGCGTTAATCCGCAGGATGCCAGATTTCGTACACACTCGCCGCGATTGTCGCGGCTCCTAAAGCGCACAAACCAACGACCATGCTTACAAGGGGAACTCTCAGATAAACAAAAATAACATACACGGCGAGGGCTATCAACCCGTAGCGGAAGAGCATGCCGAAGTAGCTGAGCAGAGGTACGGCGGGCTTTTCCTTGCCAGCTTGGGCGGTGGAAGCCACGACCAGAGCGTCCATGCCCTTACTGAGCCAGCGAAAATTGAGCCAGGAGAGCACAGTGCCAATCGCAAGGCCCGCGCCCCACAAACGATCGCGAAGCAGAGCGACCAAGAGTCCGGCAGTCAGGCCAATCAGAAGGGTCAGCCACGAGATGCGCCGTTCTGTGACGGCAGCAGACGAAGAATCAGCCGCGCTTACTGCCATCGCCGCTTCCTCCGAGCCGCCGGAGAACGTCGCGCACACCTGCATAAAAGCCAATACCGCCAAGGACGAGTAGAAAAACCGGCTTGGTATGAAGCCAGCGGTCCAGGAAATAACCGAGAAACCCGCCGACGACTACGGCTGAAACGAGGACGAAGGGCAGCTCCATGGCGATGGCGGTCTGGTTGGAAATGTCTTTCGCTTTCTCACGCGTGGGAGAGGTTGGGTCGGAATTTTCCGGCTTATTGTCCGAAGGCATATTGGGCGAGCTTAGTGAACGGCTCAGGATACAACCCGGCGGCGAGGGTGACAAACACGGCCACGCCGAGAGCTACGGCCTGCGCGCTGGTTATGACGGGACGCGGGGCTTCGCCGGGCTGCTTGAGCCAAGCGTGCACGACGATGCGAAAATAATAGTAGAGCGCGGGAACGATGTAGAGAACAGCAAAAACGGCGAGAACGGGATGGTGCGTCTCGATGAGCGAAAGGAAAATAAAATACTTGCCCATGAAACCGGCCGTGGGCGGGATGCCCGCAAGCGAAAGCATGAAGATCAGCAGCAGGACAGCAGCGGCGGGGCTTCGCTGGTACAGGCCGTTCAGGTCTTCGAGTTCCTCCCCGATGAGCCCTTTCTGGCGGAGCACGATGATGACGGCGAACGCGCCTGCGGTCATGAAGACATATGCGAATAGGTAGAAAGCGATGCCCGTAAAAGCAGTTTTGTTCCAGGCGACGAGACCGAGCAAGATGTAGCCGACGTGAGAGATTGAGGAATAGGCGAGCAGACGTTTGACGTTCGTCTGCGTCAACGCGGCGAGATTGCCCCAGGTGAGCGACGCTACGGCCACGCCAGCGATGAGGTACATCCATTGTTCCTGGGAAGTTTTTTGCGAAGGAGTAAAGACGGAAGTGAATAGCCGCAAAAGAAGAGCAAAACTGGCCGTCTTGGAAGCCACACTGACGTAGGCAGCGACCGGCGTGGGCGCGCCCTCGTAGACGTCCGGCGCCCATTGATGAAACGGCGCGGCAGCAACTTTAAAGAATAGCCCGACGGTGACGAGAACGAACGCGAGTACGGGAAGAAGCTGGAGAGTGAGAGGATCGAAGTTCAGCGCGATGGGGAGCTGCCTTGCTAAGAGGTCGTGCATCTGCTGGCCTTGCGCGCTAGGGAGACGGCTGAGAGCAACGACGTGCACCAGATTTTCGCGCCGCGCCAGCGCCGAGGTGATACCGCCAAGGCTCGTCGCGCCGCTCAGGCCGTACAGGATCGAAAAACCGTAGGCCAGGATTCCGGAGCTGAAGGCGCCGAGGAGGACATATTTCAGCGCGGCTTCATTCGAACGCTTTTCGCGGCGCAAGAAACCGGTCAGGACGTAGAAGCTGAGCGCCATCGTCTCCAGTCCGAGGAACAGCACGATCAGGTCGATCCCGGAAGCCATGAGCATCATGCCGACGCAGGCAAAGAGAAGCAGCGCGTAGTATTCGCCCTCTTGTTCCCTCTCGATGTCCAAGAATTTCACGGACAGCAGGATTACCAGCGCGGTGGCGGCGAGAAAAAGAACGGAAAAGAAAAGGAAGAACGGATCGACCACCACGGAATCGTGGAATCCGGCGAATTCACCCCGGGCGACGACCGCCGCGCGGAGCCTCCACAGCGTGAAAGCACTGAATACAGTGCCCGCCAGCGCAAGGCCAGCGTTCATGTATTTTTCCTTCTGCTCGATCCAGAAATCGATTACCAAAATACCCAGCCCGAAAAGAACGAGCTCGATCTCCGGAAGGATGACGGCCCCGTCGCCGCGAAGATAGCTGACAATCGAATTGATAATCGGGATGTTCATGCGGGCGGGCTATTTCATCTCCGCCGCAGCGGCGGGGAGTTCCGCCGGAGGCAATTTAGCGTGCTCCGCCTTGTAGAAGTCAGGATTCACCTGCCTAACAATATTTTCTACTGGCTTTTCGATGAGGGCGAAGAACGGCTTCGGGTAGATGCCGATCCAGAAGGCCAGAATCACGAGCGGCACGAGCGTGGCATATTCGCGCAGGTTCAAGTCCGGCAAATCCTCATTGGCAAACTGCGTGACCGGACCGAACATGACGCGCTGGTACAGCCACAGCAGGTACGCCGCGCCGAGCACTACGCCAAGCGAGCCCCAGGCGGCCCAGGCTTTGCTGACCTGAAAAGCGCCCTGGAGAATAGTGAATTCTCCGATGAAACCATTCAGTAACGGCATTCCGAGCGAGCTGAGGCTGATGATCAGATAGATGGCGGCAAAATTGGGCATGGGTGTCGCGAGGCCACCGAACTCCGAAATCATGCGCGTGTGACGTCGCTCGTACAGCACACCGACAATCAAGAAGAGCGCGCCGGTGGAAATGCCGTGGTTGATCTGCTGCAGCACACTGCCAGCGAGGCCGTTCGGCGTGAGCGCAAAAATTCCCAGCGTACAGAAACCAAGATGGCTGACCGAACTGTAGGCGATCAAGCGTTTCATGTCCTTCTGCATGAGGCAAACGAGCGCGCCGTAAATGATCCCGATGATGGAAAGCACGATAACGATCTGAATGATCTTGTGGCGCAGGAGCGGATCACTTGGCAGCAAGGGGAGCGAGAAGCGGATGAAACCGTACGTGCCCATTTTCAGCAAGACGCCGGCGAGGATGACGGAGCCGGCAGTGGGCGCTTCGGTGTGCGCGTCAGGGAGCCAGGTGTGGAACGGGAACATGGGAACCTTGATGGCAAACGCGAAGAAGAATCCCCAGAAGAGCCACACTTTTAGCGGATCGGAAAAGTGCTGTGCAGCGGCCAGGAGCGTCGGAACGTCGAAGGTGCGTGTCCCGCCGGCAAGCACGGGTGCGTAGAAATAGAGCGCCAAGATTGCCAGAAGCATGACGACGGAGCCGGCCAGCGTGTACAGGAAAAATTTGATGGCCGCGTAGAGGCGGCGGTCGCTGCCCCAAACGCCAATGAGGAAGTACATGGGGACGAGCATCACTTCCCAGAAGACATAAAAAAGGAAGAAATCGAGAGAAACGAAGACGCCGATCATGCCGGTCTGGAGCAGCAGGAGAAGAATGTAGTACTCCTTGGTGCGTAGATGGATGGCGCTCCAGGACGAGAGGATGGCGATCATCCCGAGAAACGTCGTGAGCATGACGAGCAGCAGGCTGATGCCGTCAAGTCCGAGATGATATTTCGCGCCGATGGAGGGAATCCAATCGGCGGTTTCCTGAAACGTGAAACCGCCCCACTCCGGCTTGAACCAGCGAACGAGCGGAAGCGAGACCAGGAAACCGAGCACCCCAAAAATATTTCCAGCGATCTTATGCGCCAGCTCGTTTTCGCGGGGAATGAAGAGCATCAACAAGGCGCCTGCGAGCGGAGTGAACAGGACGACGCTCAAGATGTGATGTGCAAAAAAGTCCATTCTTATCGCCTCTCAGCGCACGCTGCGCAGCAACACCTGCACATGGTGCCCGTAATACGCCAGAAGAACGACGAGCCCGAGCAAAATCAGCATTGCGTAACTGGAAAAAAGACCAGTTTGCAGCAAACGCACCGGATAACTGAAAAGCTGCATCATCTTCGCGCCGAAATTCAACAGCCCATCGATGATCCACTTGTCCCACCACATGGATAGGGTGGAGCCGAAGCGCGCGAGCCAGCCGGCGCCGTTGACGCCGACACCGTCGATCACGTTGGCGTCAAAGCGGCCGAGCAGCGTGCCGAGGTCTTTGGTACGCTCGACGACGGCCGCGTCATAGATTTCGTCGACGTAATATTTGTGGAGGAGCAACCGGTACAATGCCGGCCGCCTGCTGGCGACCAGCTCCGGCGCCACGCGCTTGGTGCAATAGAATTCGTATGCGAGCCAAAATCCTAAACCGACGATTGCAAGCGACGCCACCATCAAGAGAATCTCTTTGGCGTAAGCATGGTGCGCGATCTTGACCGTTCCCGTCTCCGGCATAACGCCAATCAGGACGGGATCAAGGAAGCGCTCAAAACGATTTTCTCCTCCGAAGACCTCCGGCCACCCAATCCAACCACCAATGACTGAGAATCCGGCGAGAATCATGAGCGGAAGGACCATCGGTCGAGGCGATTCGTGGATGTGCTTCACAACGTGCTCGTCGGCGCGGCAATATCCAATGAACGTAAGAAAGAACAGCCGGAACATGTAGAAGGCCGTCATTCCTGCGGTGATGAAGCCGATAATCCACAACAGGAAAAAGCGGTCGAAGGCCTGGCCGAGAATTTCATCTTTGCTGAAAAATCCGGCGAAGGGAAAAATCCCCGCGATGGCCAACGTCGCGACCCCAAACGTTCTCGCGGTAATCGGAATCTTTTCCCATAATCCACCCATTTTGCGAATGTCTTGTTCGCCGGACATCGCGTGGATCACGCTGCCCGCGCCAAGGAACAGCAGCGCTTTGAAGAAAGCATGGGTCATGAGGTGAAAGATTCCGGCGGCGAAGGCGCCCACACCGAGGGCGAGAAACATGTAGCCGAGTTGGCTGATGGTCGAATAAGCGAGGACTTTCTTGATGTCGTTCTGCACGAGCGCCATGGACGCCGCGAAAATGGCGGTGATCGCGCCGATCACTGCCACGGTATCCATTGCAAACGGGGCGAGCTGGTAAACGGCGTTCATGCGGGCAACCATGTAGACACCGGCGGTCACCATGGTGGCAGCGTGGATCAGCGCGCTTACTGGCGTCGGGCCTTCCATGGCGTCGGGGAGCCAAACGTAGAGTGGAATCTGCGCGGATTTGCCCATCGCTCCGATAAAGAGCAAAAGCGCGATGGCGGTGAGAACCGGCGCGCCGAAAGCCAAGGCATGCGATTCAACAGCCGCTCTGAGCGCCTGAATAATTCCTGTGGCGTCCGCGGCGTCGGGCAAACCCTGCGACGTAAACCGGATGGTGCCCAGCGTCACGGCGGTCAGAAGAATTCCGAGGATAAATCCGGCGTCGCCGATGCGATTGACGATGAATGCTTTTTTACCCGCATCGGAAGCCGACTTTTTCAGGAAATAGAAACCGATCAGCAAGTAGCTGCAAAGGCCGACGCCTTCCCATCCCACGAACATAAGCAACATGTTGTTCGCCAGAACGAGCGTCAGCATGGCGAACATGAAGAGATTCATGTAGCCGAAGAAGCGGTAGTAGCCGCCTTCGTGCCCCATGTACCCGATGGAGTAAACGTGAATCAGAAAGCCGACGCCGGTAACCACGAGAACCATGACGCAGGAGAGCGGATCGAGAAGGTAGCCCCAGTCCGCGACAAAGCGAATGGTGTGGCCGCCGGTCATTTGCATGGGGCCGGGCGTCAGCCATTCGAAGAGCACTTTCTGGAAGACGCGATGCTCGGGATCGGCGGCCAGCAATTGAAACACGGCGCCCAGGGCGTACACGAAAGACAAACCAACGCTGCCGACGCACAGCACGCTGACAGCTGTATTCGGCAGCCGCTTGCCGAAGAAAAGCATCAGCGCCGCGCTCGCCAGCGGAAACAGCGGGATGAGCCAGAGATGGTCAAGAAAGTAGCCCGTGGGCGTCATGCCGTTTTCATTTCTTCTTTCCTGTCGTCTACCACTTCAGCAAATCCATTTCGTCCGCCAACACCGTTTCGCGGTTGCGGAAAAAAGCGATGATGATTCCGAGGCCGACGGCAGCCTCCGCGGCAGCATCGGCAATGATGAAAAGCGCGAAGACCTGTCCAGCTACGTCACCGTACAAACGGGAAAAGGCGACCAAGTTGATGTTCACGGCATTCAGAATCAGCTCGATGGACATGAGCACGACGATAACGTTGCGCCGCGTGACGACTCCGACCACGCCGATGATGAAGAGCGCGAGGCTGAGGAACAAGTAGTGTCCGATCGGAAGCATCGCTGCGTTACGCTCTCTTCTTGGCCATGACCACGGCCCCAATC
>Ga0209161_10005265_pt1 | contig 10239 bp, 8 predicted proteins | sample GraSoiAngelo_155_FD_186169 | JGI IMG/M metagenome (GOLD analysis project Ga0209161, IMG submission 186169) | Grasslands soil microbial communities from the Angelo Coastal Reserve, California, USA - 14_1009_13_30cm (SPAdes) (version 2) | ecosystem: Environmental > Terrestrial > Soil > Grasslands ...
TGGTTCACGTAGGGCTGCAGGGCGCGCTCGGCTTCCTTCTGGATCGACTCGCGCGCCGAGCGCTTGGTGCCGACGAACAGCACCTTGCCGCCGTCGGCGATCACTCCCCGGATGAACTGCGCAGCTTCCGAGTACATCGGCTGCGTCTTCTCGAGATTGATGATGTGGATCCTGTTCCGCTCGCCGAAGATGAAGGGGGCCATCTTCGGGTTCCAGAAGCGGGTCTGATGTCCGAAGTGGACTCCCGCCTCCAGCATCTGTCGCATGGACACGCCGGGCATGAAGAAACTCCTGTGCGGGTTGAGCCTCCGCGCATCCCCCTGACCATCCTCCGGCGGGCCGCGAGGCCTCAGACCCAAGGAGGACACCCAGTCAGCGAGTTACCGATGCGCGTGTGGGTTGCGTTGCCAAAAAAGGCCGCGCTTTATACCATGAAGACCTCGTTGGAACAATGTCTTACGCTTGCCTGGCGCGCCCTTGTTCCGGTGGCGCCGCAACCCCATTTCGCACCCCTATGCACGTCACGATCAAGACCCCCGAGGAGCAGGAGAAAATGCGGGTCGCCGGGCGCCTCGCGGCCGACGTGCTCGACATGATCGGCGAGCACGTGGTGCCGGGGGTGACCACGGAAGAGCTCGACCGGCTCTGCCACGACTACATCGTGAACGTGCAGCGCTCGGTGCCCGCGAACCTCAACTACCGCGGCTTCCCGAAGACCATCTGCAGCTCGGTGAACCACGTGGTCTGCCACGGCATCCCGAATGACCGCCGGCTGAAGGCCGGCGATATCGTCAATATCGACGTCACGGTGATCCGCGACGGCTTCCACGGCGACACCAGCCGCATGTACCTCGTGGGCAAGGCGGCGCCGCACGCGCAGCGTCTCTCCGAAACGTGCTTCGCGGCCATGTGGCGCGGCATCGAGGCGGTGCGGCCCGGGGCGCGCCTCGGCGACATAGGCCACGCCATCCAGAGCTTCGTCGAGGGGAACGACTATTCGGTGGTGCGCGAGTACTGCGGTCACGGCATCGGGCGCGTCTATCACGAGGACCCGCAGGTGCTGCACTATGGCGAGCCCGGCACGGGACTCGAGCTCGAGCCCGGCATGACCTTCACCATCGAGCCGATGGTGAACGCCGGCAAACGCCACGTGCGCTTGCTCCCCGACGGCTGGACCGTCGTCACCAAGGACCACTCGCTCTCCGCCCAGTGGGAGCACACGGTGCTCGTGACCGAGACGGGGAGCGAGGTGCTCACCCTGCCCGCGAATCACTAGCCGCCCGCACATGGGTGCCTGGGACTCCGAGCTGCTCGAGGAAACGCGTCCCGCCACGCCCCCGCCGATCTCCTGGCCGCTGCTCGAGACTCTCCCGGCACGGCTCGCCGCCGGGCGCGAGCCGGCCGCGTGGCGCGAGCTGCTGCGCTCGGCCCACGAGGAGCTCAAGGCGCGCTTCCTCGCCTCGGAGCCCGTCGAGGAGCTCGTCCACTCGCGCGCCGCGCTCGTCGATACGGTGCTGCGCGAGGCGTGGAGCCGCCACTGCGCCGCGCTTCCCGGCTGGGCTCTGGTGGCGGTGGGCGGCTACGGGCGCGCGGAGCTCCACCCCTGCTCCGACATCGACATCCTGCTGCTCGCGCCGCGCTCGCCCGACCCGCGCGGCGGCGGCGCGATCGAGGCGCTGGTCGCGTTCCTCTGGGACATCGGCCTCGAGGTCGGTCACAGCGTGCGCACGGTGGCCGAGTGCGCCGAGGAATGCGTCGGCGACGTCGGTGTCATGACGACGCTGCTCGAGGCGCGCCTCGTCGCGGGCGTCGCGCAGCTGCTCGCCGCCATGCGCCAGGCTCTCGCGCCCGAGCGACTCTGGCCGGTGAAGCAGTTCTTCGAGGCCAAGGTGCGCGAGCAGGCCGCGCGGCACTTGAAGGCCAACGACACCGCCTACAACCTCGAGCCCAACGTCAAGACCGGGCCCGGGGGGCTGCGCGACATCCAGACCATCGCCTGGGTCGCGAAGCGTCACTTCGGCGCCGAGACCCTCGACGGGCTCGCGACCCACGGGTTCCTCACGGTCGCGGAGCTGCGCCGCCTCGAGCAGGCGCAGGCGTTTCTGTGGAAGGTGCGCTTCGGGCTTCACACCCTCACCGGGCGGCGCGAGGACCGGCTGCTGTTCGACTACCAGATCCGCCTGGCGCAGAGCTTCGGCTATCAGGACGCCTCCTACACGCTCGCGGTCGAGCAGTTCATGCAGCGCTACTACCGCACGGTCATGGACGTGAGCCTGCTGAATGAGCTCCTGCTGCAGCTGTTCCGCGAAGCGATCCTCTCCGAGAGCGAGCCGCCGCGGCCGCTGAATGCGCGCTTCCAGGTGCGCAACGGCTCCCTCGAAGCGGTCAGCGAGGACGTCTTCCAGCGCAGCCCCGCGGCGCTCCTCGAGCTGTTCGCGCTGCTGCAGCAGAACGAGGGACTCCACGGCGTGCGCGCCTCGACCATGCGCGCGGTGGCGAAGAGCCTGTGGCTCATCGACGAGGAGTTCCGGCAGAACCCGCGCCATCACCGTCTGTTCCTCGAGATCCTGCGCTCCCCGGTCGGCGTCACGCACGAGCTGCGACGCATGAATACCTACGGCGTGCTCGGCCGCTACATCCCCGCCTTCGGGCGCGTCGTCGGGCGCATGCAGTACGACCTGTTCCACGCCTACACGGTCGACGCGCACACGCTGTTCGTGGTGAGCAATCTGCGCCGCTTCGCGATACCGCGCTACGATCAGGAGCTCCCGGAAGCCTCGCGTGTCATGCAGCAGCTGCCGAAGAGCGAGATCGCCTACCTCGCGGCGCTCTTCCACGACATCGCCAAGGGCCGCGGCGGCGATCATTCCGAGCTCGGCGCCGTCGAGGCCGAGGCCTTCTGTCTCGAGCAGGGCCTGTCGCAGTACGACGCGCGCCTCGTCGCCTGGCTGGTGCGCAATCACCTCGCCCTCTCGATCACCTCCCAGAAGCAGGACATCGGCGATCCGCAGGTCATCAATGCGTTCGCGCACAAGGTCGGCGATGAGACGCACCTCGACTACCTCTACGTGCTCACCTGCGCGGACGTGCGCGCCACGAATCCGAAGCTGTGGAATTCCTGGAAGGCATCGCTGTTCAGCGATTTCTACCAGCGCGTGAAGCGCGCGCTCCGCCGCGGACTCGAGAGCCCGATCGATCCGGAGCATCTGGTGCGCGAGACGCAGGACGCCGCGCGGCGGCTGCTGCTCGAGCGCGGCGTCGCCGAGCGCGACATCGCGGGCGCGTGGTCGCGCTTCTCGGCGGGCTACTTCCTGCAGCACTCTCCCGAGGAGGTCGCCTGGCACGCGCGTCTCCTCGCCGACCGCGACGCGGCCTCCGACGAGCCGCTGGTGGCGCTCGATCCGCGCAGCGTCCGCGGCACGACCGCGGCGCTGATCTTCGCACGCCCGCGCCGGCACGGCTTCGCGCGCACCACCGCGGCGCTCGATCAAGTCGGCCTCAACATCGTGGATGCGCGCATCACGCCGACCGGCGACGGCTTCAGCCTCGACCTGTATCACCTGCTCGAGGACGACGGCGCGCCGATCACCGACACCGACCGGCTGACCGAGATCGAGCAGGCGCTGTGGCGCTCGCTCCAGGGCCCACCCGACGCGCCTTTCGTGGTGTCGCGGCGCGCGCCACGCCAGGCACGCATGTTCAGCACGCCCACGCAGATCGCGATCAGCGTCGATGAGCGCAACCGCCGCTCGGTGCTCGAGCTGACCGCCGGCGACCGTCCGGGCCTGCTGTGCGAGGTCGGCAGGGTGCTGATGGAGGAGCGCGTCGAGCTGCAGGCCGCCAAGATCATGACCGTCGGCGAGCGCGCCGAGGACGTCTTCCATCTCACGGACTTCGACAACTGCCCGCTCACGCCCCAAGCCGCCGAGCGGCTGCGGGACCACCTGGTGCAGGCGCTCGATGAGCGTCAGGCGGCGCTGCGCGAGCCGCACCCGGCCTTCGGTGCCGCGCGATGAGCGACCCCGGCAGCCTCAGGGCCGTCATCGATGCGGCATTCGAGCGCCGCGCCGAGCTCGGCCCGGGGAATGTGCCGCCCGACCTCGAGAGCGCGCTCGAGGAATGCCTCACGCTCCTCGATAGTGGCGAGGCGCGCGTCGCGGAGCCGGGCGCGGGCGGCTGGGTCGTGAACGAGTGGCTGAAGAAGGCGGTGCTGCTCTCGTTCCGCACTCGCGAGAACGTGGCCATGGACGGCGGCTTCACGCGCTTCTACGACAAGGTGCCCCTCAAATACGCGCTCGCTACGGAAGAGCAGCTGCGTGCCGGCGGCGCCCGCATCGTGCCGCACGCGGTGGTGCGTCGCGGCGCCTACATCGCGCCGAACGTTGTATTGATGCCGAGCTACGTCAACATCGGCGCCTGGGTCGGGTCCGGCACCCTGGTCGACACCTGGGCGACGGTGGGCTCGTGCGCCCAGATCGGCCGCAACGTGCACCTCTCGGGCGGGGTCGGTATCGGCGGCGTGCTCGAGCCGCTGCAGGCGAGCCCGACCATCATCGAGGACGACTGCTTCATCGGGGCGCGATCGGAGATCGTCGAGGGCGTCGTGGTCGAAGCCGGCAGAGCACCCGCATCTACGAGCGCGCCACCGGCACCATCCTGCAGGGCCGCGTGCCGGCCGGCTCGGTCGTAGTCGCCGGCACCCTGCCCTCGGCCGACGGCCGCTACAGCCTCTACTGCGCGGTGATCGTCAAGCGGGTCGACGGGAAGACGCGCGCCAAGACCTCGATCAACGAGCTGTTACGCAGCGCGGTCGGCTGAGTAAAGCCGCGCGCCGGCGGCACACCGGCGGTTCGACCCCCGGCTGGCATTCGACCCCGGCGCGCCTGCCCAACCCCGGTCGGCAGCTCAGCCGAATCGGCCGGTGATGTAGTCCTCGGTGAGGCGGTGACGCGGGTTGGTGAACACCCGGTCGGTATCTCCGATCTCGATCAGCTCCCCGAGATGGAAGTACGCGGTGCGCTGCGACACGCGCGCCGCCTGATGCATCGAGTGCGTGACGATCACGATGGCGTACGATTCGCGCAGCTCATCGATCAGATCCTCGATGCGCGCCGTGGCGATCGGATCGAGCGCCGAGCACGGCTCGTCCATGAGAATCACTTCGGGCTGCACGGCGATGGCGCGTGCGATGCACAGGCGTTGCTGCTGGCCGCCCGAGAGCCCGGTGCCGGGGCTGCTCAGGCGGTCCTTCACCTCATCCCAGAGCCCCGCGCGCGTCAGGGTCGTGCACACGATGTCATCGAGCTGCGCGCGGCTGCGCGCCAGGCCATGGATGTGCGGACCGTAGGCGACGTTATCGTAGATCGATTTCGGGAACGGGTTCGGTTTCTGGAACACCATGCCGATACGGGCGCGCAGCTGCGCGGCGTCCTGGCGCTCATCGTAGATGTCGCGACCGTCCAGCTTGATCGAGCCGGTGACGCGCGCCCCGGGGATCGTATCGTTCATGCGATTCAGGCAGCGCAGGAACGTCGACTTGCCGCACCCGGAAGGCCCGATCATCGCCAGCACCTGGCGGCGCGCGACGTCCAGGCTGACATCCTTCAGCGCCTGCTTGGCGCCGTAGAACACACTCACGTCGCGGCACGAGAACACCGGATTCTCGATCGCGACTTCTGCCTGACCCGCAGCCGCGTCAGCGGATGCGGGGGTACGCATCCGGCCGCTGGGCTTGAGGTTCAGCCCACCCTCCCCGACACGCTGCCGCGCGACGCTCTCCGGGACGGCGTCGCCGTTGCCGCTCCCCGCACCCGCGGCGGCGGCGCGCGGGGACGCGGGCCGTTGCGGCTCGGGTGCCTGCGGACCCTCAGCCGAATCTTCCGGTGACATAGTCGTCAGTGCGGCGGCTCTTGGGCGCCGTGAACATCTGTCCCGTCGGGCCGATTTCCACCAGCTCGCCCAGGTACATGAAGGCGGTGACGTTCGAGACGCGCGCCGCCTGCTGCAGGTTGTGGGTGACGATGGCGATGCAATAGCTCTCGCGCAGACTCTGCAGCGTCTCCTCTATGCGCAGCGTGGAGATCGGATCCAGCGCCGCCGTGGGCTCATCGAACAGCAGCACCTCGGGGCGCAGCGCCAGGGTACGCGCGATGCACAGCCGCTGCTGCTGGCCGCCCGAGAGGCTGCGCCCGTCCTCGTGCAGCTTGTCCTTGACCTCCTCCCACATGGCGGCGTCGCGCAGCGCCTCCTCCACCCGATCGCCGAGCTCGCTGCGGGAAATGCGCCGCGACAGGCGCAGTCCGAAGGCCACGTTGTCGAAGACCGACATGGGAAAGGGCGTGGCCTTCTGGAACACCATACCCACTTTGAACCGCAGGGTCGCCACGTCGACCGTGGGGGCGAGAATGTCCTCGCCATCGAGCCGCACATCCCCGGTGGCGCGGTGACCCGGATACAGCGCGTACATCCGGTTGAACACACGCAGGAGCGTCGACTTGCCGCAGCCTGAGGGACCGATGAAGGCGGTGATCCGCCGGTCGGGCAGCGTGAGATTGATGTCCTTGAGCGCCTGCACGCTGCCGTAGTAGAAATCGAGATGCCGCACCTCGAACTTGACCGCGGTTGCCTCGCTCAGCGCCGCGGGCCGCGCGCCGAACCGGGCTTCGGATGCGCTCATCAGTGCCTGCCGCCGGAGTTGAGCGAGAACAGCACCAGGCGCGCGCTGATGCTCAGGACGAGAATGCTCAGCGTGATCATCAGCGCGCCGGACCACGCGAGCTGCTGCCAGTTCGGATAGGGGCTGAGCGCAAACTGGAAAATCACCACCGGCAGGTTGGCCATGGGAGCTGCGAGATTGCTGCTCCAGAACTGGTTGTTGAGCGCCGTGAACAGCAGTGGCGCGGTCTCGCCACTGATGCGAGCCACCGCCAGCAGCAGCCCCGTGAGGATGCCGCTGCGGGCGGCGGGGTAGATGACGCTGGTGATCGTGCGCCAGGGATATGCGCCCATGGCGGTGGAGGCGTCCTTCATCCCCTGGGGCACCAGAGTCAGCATATCCTCGGTGGTGCGCACGGTCACCGGCATGGCGATGATCGCGAGCGCCACCGCGCCCGCGATCGCCGAGAAATGTCCCATGCGGATCACCAGCAGCTCGTACACGAACAGGCCGATGATGATCGACGGGGCGGACAGCAGCACGTCGTTCACGAAGCGGATCACCGTGCTCAGGCGCGAGGTGCGGGCGTACTCCGCAAGATAGGTGCCGGCGAGCATGCCGACCGGACCGCCGATGAGGATACCGATCAGGGTCATGACCACGCTGCCGTAGATCGCGTTCAGCAGTCCGCCGCTGCCGCCGGGGGGCGGCGTCATGGCGGTGAACAGCTTAAGCGACACGCCCGCCAGGCCGTTGCGGATGAGCGTCCAGAGAATGGCCCCGAGAAAGAACAGCCCGATGGCGGTCGCAAGGCCGGAGAGGCCGAGCGCCAGGATGTTGGTGAGCTTGCGGATCGTGCGACGGTTCATACGGAGGACAGCGCCCGGCGCTCGAGGCGCAGCAGCATGAAGCGCGCGGCGGCGATCACCGAGAAGGTGATGAGGAACAACAGTGCGCCCAGTGCAATCAGCGAGGAGCTGTACAGGTCGCCGACCGCTTCGGTGAATTCGTTGGCGATGGACGCCGAAATGGTGGTGCCGGGCGCGAGCAGCGACGAGCCGATGCGGTGCGCGTTGCCGATGACGAAGGTGACTGCCATGGTCTCGCCCAGCGCGCGGCCCAGGCCCAGCATGATGCCGCCGATCATGCCGGTGCGTGCGTACGGCACCACCACCTGCCAGATCACTTCCCAGGTGGTGGCTCCCAGGCCGTAGCCGGACTCCTTGAGCACGTCCGGCACGGTCTCGAACACATCGCGCATCACCGCGGAAATGAACGGGATGACCATGATGGCGAGCACGAAGCTCGCGGTGAGTATGCCGATTCCGTACGGCGGCCCCTGAAACAGCTTGCCGATCACCGGCAGCGGACCCAGCCAGGCGATCAGCCACGGCTGCACGTCCCGCTGCAGGACCGGCGCCAGCACGAACAGGCCCCAGATGCCGTAGATGATGCTGGGTACCGCCGCGAGCAGCTCGATCGCCACGCCCACCGGGCGCTTCAGCCACAGTGGCGCCATCTCGGTGAGAAAGATGGCGACACCTAAGCTCACGGGAATCGCCAGGAACAACGCCAGCACCGAGGTGACCACCGTGCCGTAGACGGGCGCCAGCGCGCCAAACTGCTCGGTGACCGGATTCCAGATCTCGCGCGTGAGAAAGCCCAGCCTGAAGTGCGCGAGTGCGGGCCAGGCTCCGGCGAGCAGTGAGAGCGCCACTCCGCCCAGCAGCGCCAGCACCGCAATCGCGGCAACCAGGGTGGCGCTGCGAAAGACCCGCTCGCGCAGCCGCTGTCCCGCGGCATGTCGCGGATCGATGGCGGCGACCGTGTTCATTGCGGACGGCAACCTGTCACGCTGAGTTCCCCGTAACCGAAGTCGGCGGCCGACCCGTGGCAGGGGCCGGCCGCCGTTCAAGCTCAAAGCGTACGCAGTATTCGCGCCTTCCGGCGGCCGTACGCCGGACGCGCGTGCGACACGTACCTTACATCCGCTTCCCGCCCGCAGGCGCGCTCGCCAGGCCCGGCGCACCCTTGATTTCTTTCTGCCAGGTCGTACGGACCTGCTTGATCAGGCTGTCGGGCAGCGGGACGTAGTCCAGCTCGGCCGCCATCTTGGCACCGTTGTTATAGGCCCAGTCGAAGAACTTGAGTGCCTCGCCGGTTGCGGCCGGATCCGGCGGCACGGCGTACACCAGAATGAAGCTCGCGCCCGTGATCGGCCAGCTCTTCTCGCCCGGCTGATCGGTGAGGATCAGGTGATAGCCCGGCGCATGGGCCCAGTCGGCGCTGGCGGCCGCTGCCTGGAACGCCTCGGCGCCGGGAGCGACCGTCTTGCCCGCCTTGTTGACCAGACCGCAGTACGCCATGTTGGTCTGCTTGGCGTAGGCATATTCGACATAGCCGATGGCGCCGTCGGTCTGGTGGGTCATGTTGGCGACGCCCTCGTTACCCTTGGCGCCGATGCCCACCGGCCATTGCACCGAGGTGTTGGCCCCCACGCTCTGCTGGAACTTCGGGCTCGATTTCGACAGGTAGTCGGAGAACAGGAAGTTGGTGCCGGAGCCATCGGAGCGGTACACCGGCGCGATCGTGGCGTCGGGGAGCGGGAGCTTCGGATTGAGCTTCCTGATGCGCGCGTCGTTCCACCTGGTGATATCGCCCAGGTAGATGGCCGCCACAGTGGCGCCGTCGAGCACCAGCTGGCCGCCTTGCACACCCTTCACGTTCACCACCGGCACCACGCCGCCGATGATCATCGGGAACTGCACCAGTCCTGCTTCCTGCAGCTCCTCGGGCTTCAGGGGCATGTCCGAGGCGCCGAACGTGACGGTCTTCGCCTTGATCTGCTTGATGCCGCCGCCGGAACCGATCGACTGGTAATTGAGTCCGATGCCAGTCTTCTGCCGGTAGGCGTCGGCCCATTTCGAGTAGACGGGATACGGAAACGTTGCGCCGGCGCCGGAAATGTCGGCCCCGTGCGCCGCGCCGGCGAGCCCGACGACGCCGGCCACCACCACCAGCATTCGCTTCGCGTTGATCGAATTCAAGATTCCACTCCTAAGGCTTTTGCGGGAATTGGCGGGCATTAGATGACAATGATGTGACGCTCTGATGACAGCCCTTTGAGGCGCCACGCGACGCCCGGGCAACGCAACGGCCACCTCCCTGTGGCCGCGGCGCTAGTGTTACCGGGCGAGTTTGCAGGCGCGTGACAGGCTCATCAGGCTTGCCCGTGGCGAGGCGAGATCGTATAAACGCGCACCGCTCCACCGGCGAAGCGAGCGCGGCCGGTTCATCAAAACCCCTAAAGTAATGTCGCAAGCCATTGAACTGACTAAGGCCCTGATCGCCCGCCGCTCGGTCACCCCCGCCGATGAAGGCTGCCAGCCGATCCTGATGGAGCGGCTCGCCGCGGCCGGTTTTGCCATCGAGCGGCTGAGTTTCGGCGGCGTCGAGAACTTCTGGGCGCGGCACGGAACCGAAGCGCCGGTCTTCTGCTTCGCGGGACACACCGACGTCGTGCCCACGGGTCCGCTCGAGGAGTGGCGCAGCGACCCGTTTGCCCCGGAGATCCGCGACGGGCT
>Ga0209161_10005268_pt1 | contig 10231 bp, 4 predicted proteins | sample GraSoiAngelo_155_FD_186169 | JGI IMG/M metagenome (GOLD analysis project Ga0209161, IMG submission 186169) | Grasslands soil microbial communities from the Angelo Coastal Reserve, California, USA - 14_1009_13_30cm (SPAdes) (version 2) | ecosystem: Environmental > Terrestrial > Soil > Grasslands ...
CAGTCCGCTCTCGGTTTGGAGAAGACCATTTTGCGTCAAGCGGTACTCAAATTGTGAGGCAAGACCCCCAACCAGATTCTGTTGCACTAGCAGCGCACTCTCTTTCGCTGCCGCGGAAGCCGCCGCGAGCGACCTTTCTCGCGTCTCGATCGCCTGGAGGTTGTTGCGGACGCGTAAGAGGTCACGGCCAACGCTCGCTTCCAGTTTGCGGCAGGTGAGTTCGTTTATCTCGCGGGTTGAGCGTTGCTTCAGCACTGCGCCTGTCACTTTGCCATTATCGATAACGCGCCACGTGTAAACGGCTCCTTCTACGATTTCCGATGAGATATCGTTCGTTGCGCTCGTGGAACCTTCACGATGAATTCCTGAGACAGGAATATATGTCCCCGTGATCGTGCCGGTCACGGCTGGATAGTAGCCGGCTTCGATAATGCGTTGATCGTCGCTAGCAGCACGCACGAGCAGACGGGCAAGTTTGAGATCGGCCCGTCGCTCCAGAGCTGCCGTTGTTTCGGGATCAAGATCGACAGTCATCGGCGCGAATTGCAACTCACCGTCCGGTTCGGGGAGCATCGTATTTGCCGAGGGATTGCTCCCCATCGCTTCAGCCAACTTCAGTCGCGTTTCGGCATAGGCCCGATGCGCAGCTTCAATCTGCGAATCCAGTTCGCGAGCCTGCACAGTCGCGCTCGTGACAGCGCTCCGATCGGTCAAGCCGGCTTCGTAACGGTCTTTCTGACTCGCAACGTTCTCATCCAATCGTTGCCGCTGGTCTTCTCGGATCGATTGCAGACCACGATTGTAAAGCGCGCCATAAAATGCCAGCCGGGCGGCGTGCAACTGTTCCACAACAGTGACATTGAGTTGTTGCTGTGCGATTAAAAGACCGACATCTCCGCGCCGGAGCGATGCCGGCACGGCGGCGTTAAACAAGGTCTGCGTGAACGATCCGCGGGCGAACCCAAATCCTTTGATTGAATCTTCACCGCCTCGGTGTCCGCCCTGAAGGCCGACCGGGACTCTGGCTTTTAAGTCGGGCCAGATGATGGAACGAAGAACAAGCCGTTGCCCGGCCGCTTGTTCGAGATTCGATTTTGCTTCCTGGATTGCGGGATTCTTCTCCAGCGTGGTTTGGAGAACGGTTTCAAGCGTCACCCCCTGTGCAGTGGGCCAGGTCGACACGCAAGAAGTGCCGATGAGCGCTATCGCAAAGCGTTTTGATTTCATCGCTCGCTTAGTTTTGCAGGAGGTCGTGCCACATCAAACGCCTGCGCTTCTTTGCGGTTTTGATTCCGCTCGCTGCTGACTCTTGACCCGAAATCGAGTGCTTCTGGACGGCTGGCGCACGCGCGCGCCAGCCGGGCTAGGGCAACGTTGTGCAAATAAATTGCGCTTAGCCGCGTGGTCCGCGTCCGCGTGACATCGGATGCTGCTTGGAGGATGTCGAGTTGTGTTCCCAATCCGGCGGCGAGGTTAGTCTTGGCAATCTCTAGAGCTTCGTCTGCCGTCTGCACATTTTTTGTTTCCGCTTGAAGCACGCGTTCAGCCTGGTCCAAATCGAAAAATGCGCTGCGAACATCTGAGGCAACGGTCCGCCGGACTGCTGCGAGCGCTTGGGCAGCTGCTTCACGCCGGGCCCGCGTTGCCTGCATTCGGCCCTTCGTGGCAAATCCGTCGAACACATTCCACGTCGCGTTGATCCCCACCAAATAGCCGTAATTAAATTCGGGACCGGCATCGGGGTCGCGCTCGCTATAGACTTCATAGCCGGAAAAAGCTTGGACGTGAGGACGCAGCTCGCTCTGGTCGAGCGTGTATTGTCGATCTGCCGCGCCTTGATCACCGGGCGGTTCGTCTCCGCTCGCGCCAGACAATCGTTTAGATCGGGATGATTGGGATGATATTGCAATTCCCCCACCACTTCAAAGGGTGCTGCCTCGGCCGCGGGCCGCACGTCGATCCCGAAAAGTTCTGCGAGTCGCAGGTAGGAGTTTTTTAGTTGGGTCTGTGCGTTGATCAACTCTGGTCGCTCGTTGGCCAACGCCACTTCGGCCCGCCGAACGTTTAAAGTGCCTACAATACCAGCGCTTAGCCTTTCCTGCTGCGATTTGAGCTCCTCTTCTAAAACGCGAACGGAATCCTCGCGCACGCGAATTTTCGCCCGATTCAGAAGGAGTTCGTTAAACGCAACCCTTACATCCATGGCCACGCGATTGGCAGTTTCCTGAAGTTCGTAATCCTGCTTCTCGATGTTCTGCCGCGCGATTGCCACCTGGCTGGTCACCGCCCCGCCAGTGTAAATGTTCTCAAGCACCCGCAAAGAGGCGTTGTAATCTTCGTTCCGGAGATTCGATTGACCCTGATGCTGTCGTTTATCGAATAGTCCCGTCGAGGCGACGGACGGAAGATAACCGGAGCGCGCTTCAATCAATCCCCCACGTGCTGCCTGGACTTGTTTGCGCGCTATCGCAATTTCTGGATTCTGCGCCTGGGCAAGCGCGACGGCTTCTTCAACAGTGTAAGTGGGTATCGCAGCCTGCAACGGAGCGGGTAAGCCAAAAGTGATGAACAGCGCAGCGGCCGCAAACTCCAAACGCATTTTCTCTTTCTCCTCCCCAGGGCATTCTTTTCAACAAAAATCCCTCTGGCTTTTGTTCTTATATCAGTTCTTGCAAGTCCGCGCGACCTCGGACACATTCGGTGCTTTATAACAGGAGCCGCTGCGAAAGGTTTAGGACGGTCATTTAATCAACGCGGCCCAGTTTTTGTCATTTGCATGAGAAAAATAAGAATCGCCATTGTTGGAGTTGGTAATTGCGCCAGCTCGCTCGTCCAGGGAATCAATTTTTATCACGGCTCTTCGCCCGACGGCTCGGGGGCTGGGCTGATGCATCGCCAGATCGGCTCGTATCGGCCGGATGACATTGAAGTCGTTGCCGCGTTCGATATCGATCGGCGCAAAGTCGGTCTTGATGTCAGCAAAGCCATATTCTCGCCGCCCAATTGCACAAAGGTCTTCTGCGAGAAAATCAAACTCACCGGCACAATCGTGAACATGGGCTGTGTGTTCGACGGGTTTGCCCCTCACATGCGCGATCAGGATCCGCTGCGCACATTCTTGCCATTGGAAAAAGAATCCACTCGCGAACAAATCATCGACGAATTGAAAAACTCCAGCGCGGAACTCATGGTCAATTATCTTCCGGTCGGCTCCGAAGAGGCGACCCGCTTCTACGCCAGTTGCGCGCTCGAGGCCGGACTTGGTTTCGTCAACAACATCCCGGTCTTCATCGCCAGCGATCCGGTCTGGGCCAAACGCTTCGCCGATAAAAATCTGCCTGTGATTGGCGACGACATCAAAGCGCAATTGGGCGCAACGATTCTGCATCGGATGATTGTCGATCTTTTCCGCAAACGCGGCGTAAAGCTCGAACGCACCTATCAGTTGAACACCGGCGGCAACACTGATTTTTTAAACATGCTGAATCGCAGCCGGCTTGCCTCGAAAAAAGTTTCGAAGACCGAAGCTGTCCAATCGGTGATCGGCGAACGTCTGGCCGACGAAAATATCCACATCGGCCCCAGCGATTACGTGCCGTGGCAGCTCGATAACAAGATTGCCTTTATCCGTGCCGAAGGCAGACTCTTCGGCGATGTGCCCATGGAGCTGGATATCAAGCTTTCCGTCGAAGATTCGCCCAACTCGGCTGGCGTAGCGATTGACGCGATCCGTTGCTGCAAACTGGCGCTCGATCGCGGGATCGGCGGCGTCCTGCATTCCGCGTCCGCCTTTTTCTCCAAACATCCTCCCGTGCAAATGACGGACGACGAAGCTTATCGCTGCGTCGAGCAATTTATCCGAGGCGAACGCGATCGCTGAGCAGTCTAATCGGGGCGAGACGGATTCCGCCTTTTTTTCTTCGCGGCTTTCATCTTGCACTAAAAATCGTCGGGCGCATCCCGCTGCATTTCTTCGTCGAGCTTCGCGGGCGGGAGTTGTTCCAGCCGGTTCCATTCCTCCTGCAATTCGTCTGCCGTGTAGAGCAACAAACATCCAAGCGCGGTCGAAAACAAACCGGCTTCCACGTCGAAATGCGTGATCTCGCTCACTGCTTTCCAATAAGCCGCTAACTGCGGACGGTAACGTGAGCGAAAATTTTCCGTCTCGCCTAACGAAACGCTGTTCGTTTTCCAATCAAGCAGGAGACACCGGCCCGCTTTGCGATCAATCATGAGCGAATCGATCAAGCCTTCCAGTACGCTGCGATCGTTTCTGCGCCAAGAGAATGGAAACTCGCGATGAAATTGCGTTTCATCGCTCGCGAGAAACCGAGCGATGCAGGCGTCGCTGAACAAATTCTGCCGTGTGACATCCCAGTCTTTCGTTGCGGACTTTGCCTCGGGACAACTCGGCAATTGCTTTTCGAATAACTTCTGAGCGGAATCGATTCCGCCGTTCCAATCCAGGCGTTCGAGAAATTTGTGCCACCAGCGGCCGTACAGCGTGGCGAGATTATCGAGTCTCGAACGCGTCCGCACTTCCGCTGGAACTTCCGCATCGAGCGCGCTCGGTGTGAATTTGCGCACGAATTCCGAGGCGCGCTTTACAGCGCACTTGAGTTTGCGAGCTGTTAACGGTTCGATCTTCACTTCGGATGTTTCCGGCACGGAGGAAGGCGTTTCGGAATCTTCGATGGTTTCGGTCGTGCTCGCCCGCTCATCGAATTCGCCGGAATAACCGTCCTTCCCGCAAAGCAACCGGCGAAGCTGTGCCGTCTTGGGAAGTTCACCGTCGGTGTTGGAAAAAATTTCCTGATCAAGCACGAGCACGAGCGTGTGGCGCGCGCGCGTCGTGGCGACGTAGAGAAGGCGTTCGAGTTCCTGCTGTCGTGCGCGCTCGATCGCGTCTTTCAAATCCTTCGATTTGTCTTCTTTGCCGAAGGCAATCAAGAGCTCGCCGGTCGCGGGCGGTTTCACGAAATGTGGATAGCGCGGACTAGGTGGCCGCAGGTCGCGCGCGAGAAACGGCACAATCACCGCCTGCCATTCCGAGCCTTTCGCCTTGTGCGAAGTGATGAGCTGGATCGCGTTGTCGTCGGCAGAAAAACGAACGGCGCGCGGCGTCGTGAAATCGTCGCGCAAGCGTTCGGCGAATTCCGCCAGAATCATTCCGTCCGCCTCCGCTTGCGCGGCTTGCGCAAGCAAGGCGTCGAGTTCGCGTGCGAGATCACCGAACTCAGTCGCGGGCAACAGGAGCAAACGTGCGCGCAATTGCGTTTGCTCGACAATCAACGCAACTGCGTCGAATAACGCCAGGCCTTCCGCGCGTTGACGAATCTCCGCGAGCGTACGCAGGTGCGAGGAAATTTTTCCAGCACTCGGCAAGACTTCGTCAATGCGAAATCTCGCTTGCGCTTCGGAAAAAACGGCAAGGTCGTGATCGGACACCCCGAAAATTTCACGGAGCACGCCGACGATTTGGTAGACGTTGAGCGGATCGGTCATGATCGTGAGGAGCGCCGTCAGCCAGGCATAGGCCGGGCTGTCGCCTTTCACATCGCGCTCGGATTGGATCGCCACCGGCAGATCAACGCGCCGCAGCGCTGCCGCCATCGTTTGCAGCCATGCTTTGCGCGGACAAAGAATCGCCACCTCGCGCCACGAGTCGGCCGAAAGTTTTTTCAGCTCCGCGTCTTTGATCCAGCGCGCGAGATACTCCGCTTCGATACGCGCCTTCTGATAATCCTTCAGTTTTCTTCCTTCCGGCAACATCTCCTTCGCGACAAGCGGCACACGAATGACTCTTCCGGGAAGAATTGCCGGACGCGGCTGCAATTCGACGAAGGGCACCTGTCCATCCTTGTCGTTCAAGATTTCACGAAACGTTGCGTTCACGAAATCGAGTTGCTTCTGGTCGAGTCGAAACGTAACGGAAAATTCCAAGCTCTCTCCGTTCTTGTCGGCGATCAGCGCTTCATGGACAGCTCGATAATAATTTAAGTCCGCGCGCTCCCAATAAATCGATTGCTGAAAATCGCCGACCATGCAGAAGTGTCCGGGCGGCGGCGGATCGACGCGCGTTTCCATCCAATCACCGGTCGCGGCCACCGGTCGCGTCGCTTCGAGCAGCACGGAAAATTGCGCCGGTTCGGTGTCCTGCGCCTCATCGAGAATGACGCGCATCTTTTCTTCGCGAATGCGCGGTGCTGCGACCGGATGTCGCAGCAATTCTTTCGCCAGCGCGATTTGATCTCCGTACGTGACGAATCCGCGCTCGAGTCGAAAATCGAGAAAATCGCGCTGTACTTCCGCCGCCACGCACGTCGCAGCGGCGCTGATCCATTTGCGCAATGGCGAGAACGTCTGCGACCAAAAATCCGTAAAATTCGAGTTCCCTGCGGCGAAACAAACCGGCCAGCGCAAATATTCCCAATCGCCAGCGTAACGTTTTTCCCACTCGCGCAATTCCGCTTGTGACTTGCTGATGTTGTCGCGACCGCGCTGATCAACTCGCGCGTAAACTTCCGTGAAATCGAGCGTCGGGCATGGCGGTAATTCCGGAACGCACAAGATCGCCGAGCCAGCGCGCCGTCCCAGCTCCAGCAAATCGCGCGCCTGCACCAAACGCAGAAGCGCAGCGCGATTTTTTTCGCCTAACGAATGGCCGATGCGGGTCTGGCTTTGCACAAATTCCTGCCAAAGGTCGTTGTCATTGCTCACCAATTCGAGCGGTGCAGGCAAGCCAAGATAATGACCAAAGTCGGTCAGGAGTTTCATGCAGAAGGAGTGGATCGTGCCGAAGAAGGCGCGATTGAACGCCGTCTGCACTTCAGGCTTCAAATTTTCCTGGAGAAGAATCTGTCGCGCACGCTGCTGCATTTCGTCGGCCGCGCGATTCGTGAAGGTAACGACAACCAGGCGCGGCAGAATTTCCACCGCGTTGACCGAACGCGCGATCGACAAAACGCGTTGCGTGATCGCGGTAGTCTTGCCCGAACCGGCCGATGCGACGACCGAGAAATTTCGATCCAACTCGCCGGCAAATCGCGCGCGAGCGGATTCGTCGCTCAGCCTCACCATATTTCCCACTCCTCTTTTTCGAGCACGAGCGCGGGATGGGTCAGCGCCCATTTATCCTCCAAAATGTCGTTATCGATTTGCAATGTCGCGAGCGGATATGGCGCGCTGTAACCAAACGCGGGACGGACTTCCCCTTTCATTCCGAAAATGCCAGTGCGCTGCATTTCCGCGAGATCAGCAAAGACGTCGGTGTGCGGCGCAAGATCGACAATCGACAATTGCGGTCCGACGTGTTTAACCGCCAGCGAAAGAATGCTCGCGCTCACTTCCGCTGCGCCAAGCTCACGCGTCGCCAGCGAATAGAGTCCGAGCTGCAATGCTGTCCCTTTAACAAGACTGTCGTGCAAATCGGAAGATTTCAGTTCCTTGGTCGAACCTGTTTTGTAATCGACGATCCAAATCTTTCGCCCGGTGAAATCGGATGAGTCGTTTTGCGCGAGCACCAAATCGATCTGGCCGCGCAGTTGAAGTTCCACTCCGTCAGCTATTTTCACCGCGCCGTCGCGACCGATGGGCAACTCGGTCGCCATCCTAGTCCAGCCCTTCGCGCTGGCGATTTTTCCGCCGAGATGCCGCGCGAGAAAACGCGCGTTCAGCCAGCCCGAATTCCACCAGTCGGGCACAACTCGGCCTAACGAGTCGCAAAGTTGCTGAAGCGCCGCGCGGCGTTCGTCGGCAGAAACGCGGACACGCTCATCGATTATTGTCGATGAAGGAAACGCCGCGAATAATTTTCCATCTTTCGTTTCGCTGATGCTCGCCAGCCAGCGATGCACCCATTTGCCGCTTGTTGTTGCCCATGGATTCGCGGTATCGTCGGGCGCTTCGACGCCGAGATAGCGTTTCATCCAAACAATCGCCGGCGACGAGACCATGCGTTCGAGATCGCTGACACTCAGCGTCGGCATCGGCCGATACGACTGGTTAGTCCGCAACGCGAAATCGTATTCGCTTGCAGGTTTCGAAGCATCGCGGCGCGCGTTGAATGCGATCAAAGTTTGCTGCACATCCGTGCGCGGCGGCTCGGATTCGCGAGTCAACAGGCGCGGATCATTGATAAATTGCGCAGTCGCGCGTTGCAAATGTTTCAGCGTCGCTTGCGTAAGCGGTTCGCGCCTCGTCGTGAGATAGAGCTGAGTGAAACATTCGCTCGGATTCCACAAACGCTCCGGCGCATCTTCCTGCACCAGACTGGCCGCGAGCGTCACGCCTTCGCTGGCCGATTCGAGCAGCGCATCGAATTGCCGCAACGCGATCGCGCGTTGCTCGCTCGGGCCGAGATAAAGTGAATGATTTTCGCGCACGCTGGTGTGGCCTTCGCCCTGGCTTCCCTGACGCGCGGCGCGCTTGTTGAGCTGCTGCACGTTTCGATTGAAGACGCGAATTTCTTCCGCGCGCGCGAACTCCGCGCCGGTCGGCGGCGGCCACGCGCTTTCGTTCCAACCGGCAAAAATCAGGTGGGAACAGTCCTGATTTTGCGTCTGCGTCACGGTGAGCAATTGCACGCGCGCGTACGCATGATCGCCCGCGGCCGAACGCGCGGCGCCAAACGTCGCAGCCGTTTCTTCAAGCCAACGCAGGAAGAAGGCGCGCGGAAATTCCGTATCGAAGCGCTGCGGCCAATCGCGCGTAACGCTGGCAATTTCGAGCGCATGTTGCTTCCAACCGAGATACGCGAGTGCGGCGTGAGTTTGTTCGAGAAACTGTGCGAGCGTGCCGAGCGGGGGAAGAAACGGCAGCGCGCGCAACGCCTCGGCGGCCGATTGAAATTTCTTATCGGTGCGTGCGGCACAGAATTCGCGCAGAATTTCGAGATCGTCCAGCAACACTTCGCTGTAACTTTCGCGCAGAATTTTTTCGAAGGCGGACCGGCTAAGAGTCGGCGACAAAACTGCGGGATTGGAGAGCGCGTTTAGAAAACGCAGGAAAGAATTGAGTCGCGGCGCGCGTTGCAATTCGAGCCACGCCTGCCATTCCACCGATTCAAAAATGCCAGGAACAATATGCCCAAGCCCGTCATTGTGCGGGATGTCGAGTCGCGCCAGCGAGTCCGCGACCAGACGCGACAACGCACCACAGCTGGGGAAAATCACGCCGAGTCGCGTGCATTTTTCATCCATCAAATAACGAACGCATTGCTGCGCGATTGCTTCCGATTGTTCGGAGAGATTCGTGCCGACGAGAAAATCGAAATGTTTTGCCGCTTCCGTGCCACCGCGCATTTCCGTTTCGCTAAAAAACGAATCGCCAAGCGCCTGAACGGATTTCGGCGTGCGCTGCGCTTCGCCACAGACTTCCTCCCATGAGCCGATCCAGCAAAGATCGACATCGGAAAAGTTGCCGCCCGGCTCTTCAAGCACGACTGTCGCGCGTTCTGCCAGCTCGACAGCAGTGCGCAGGAGAAACCACTGTGGCCAATGCGCTCCGTCGAATCCGATGACGAGCACGTGCGAAAATTTTCGTTCGCCCCGCATCGCTTGTTGCAAACGCCGTCGATCGGTTTCGCCCGGCAGGACAAAATGGCATTTTTTCAGCAGCTCGTTGAAATGCTGAACGATCGGTGCAAACGACGGCAGCGCGAGTTCTTCGAATTTCCATCCGGCAGTTTCCAGGCGATCCAAGGCGCGCAGCAGCGGCGCCGGCGCACGAGCAACGGCTTTGGCGGCAAGCGCTTCGGGTTCGTTAGGCCGATCCTCCATTTTGCTCGCGGCGATTGCTAGGAGCAAACGCAGATGTTCCGGCTTGGCCCGCAGCGTCGCATCATCTCGCGCGAGCAACGCACCTAAACTCGCCGGCGTCACAAAGTGCAAACCGAGATGTGAAGACCCCTTTGCAATTAAGCGCGCCTTCAGATCGTTAGCCTGTCCTCGCGTTGGGACGACGATCAGTGAAGGCAACGCGCGTTTCCACGTCTCGGGCAAAACTTGGTCGAACCAGGGAGCAATCACATCGTCCCACGCTTCCCGTAGCGACGGCACAACGAGCAGGACTGGTCGCGATTGCTCCATCGCTCAATTTAGCTTCGCCGCTACGCTACGCGAGCACGCGCTCGTCGCCGATGCGGCGCGTCACACCTTGTCGATCCAGCTGCTCGAGAAACGGCACCATGATTCGGCGCGAAGTCTCGAGCGCCTGCCGCAGCTCGCTCACA
>Ga0209161_10005270_pt1 | contig 10230 bp, 8 predicted proteins | sample GraSoiAngelo_155_FD_186169 | JGI IMG/M metagenome (GOLD analysis project Ga0209161, IMG submission 186169) | Grasslands soil microbial communities from the Angelo Coastal Reserve, California, USA - 14_1009_13_30cm (SPAdes) (version 2) | ecosystem: Environmental > Terrestrial > Soil > Grasslands ...
CCGGCGCCCCCGGGATCCGATCGACGAGCCCCGGGGCGCTCGCCGCGCGGCGGACCGGGATGGGCGCGGCGGGGCGTCAGACGTCGCCTCCGGCGGGGGCGGGATGCGCTAGTCGCTCGGCACGAAGATACAGTGCCGGAGCTTACCGCCGACGGCCTTCGAGAGGTGCCCCTTGCCCGTCGTGTCCTCGACCAGGATCACCTCGCCCGCGCCGATGACGCGGCTCTCGCCGTCACTGGCCGTGATCCGGACGCCGGCGTCCAGGTTGATGATGTACTGGCGGCGCGGCGCCGGATGCCAGTCGAGGTCGTAGGTGGGCGGCACCTGGCGGAAGACGATCCCGGTGGCGGGGAAGCGCCGGGAGAGCTTGCTCCCGTGGGCCTCTTCGACCCACTCGATCTGGATGTCCCGGAAGTGTGTCTCGCCGCTCGCGTCGGCGTAGAGGTTGTGGATGCGCATGGGAGCTCCTGTGGGGGCCCGCCTCACCGGCTCACGACGCGCGTCTTCTGGACGCCGAGCCCGGTGATGCCCATCTCGACCAGGTCGCCGGGCTCGAGGTAGCGCGGCGGCTTCATGCCGTGGGCGACGCCCGCCGGCGTGCCTGTCGAGAGGATGTCGCCCGCGCGCAGCGACATGAAGCGGCTGACGTAGGCCACGAGGTGACGGACGCCGAAGATCATGTTCGCCGTCTTGCCGCGCTGGCGGGCTTCGCCGTTGACGGTCGTCCAGAGCTCGAGCGCCTGAGGGTCCCCCACCTCGTCGGCGGTGACGAGCCACGGCCCGATCGGCGCGAAGGTGTCGGCGCTCTTGCCTTTGGTGGTCGTCCCGCCGTGCTCCATCTGGAACGCGCGCTCGGAGACGTCGTCCACGACACAGTAGGCGGCGACGTGCCCGAGCGCGGCCGCCTCCGTGACGTTGCGCGCGTCGCGCCCGATCACGGCGCCGAGCTCGACCTCGTAGTCGAGCTTCACCGCGTCGCGCGGCCGGACGATCGCGTCGCCGGGGCCGGTGATGGCGCTCGTGGCCTTGAGGAAGACGAGCGGCTCCGCCGGCAGGGGCAGGCCGACCTCGTGGGCGTGGTCGGTGTAGTTCAGACCGATGCAGACGATCTTGCCGACGCCGGACAGGGGGCAGCCGAGCCGGGGCCGGCTCCGGACCGCCGGAAGCCGGGCCGGCTTGACCGCGCGTAGACGCTTGAGGCCGGCCGGCGAGAGCACATCGGGGGTGATGTCCCGCACCACGCGCGACAGGTCGCGGAGGGTGCCGTCCGCGTCGATGAGGCCGGGCTTCTCGGCCCCGGCGCGTCCGTAGCGTACGAGCTTCATGGGCAGGGCTCCTCAGTCGATCCGGAAGATCAGGTCGGGCGTGAGATCGGCGATCCTGGTCCGCCCGCAGAGGCCCATCGTCGTGCGGACCTCCTCGCGCAGGATCTCGAGGGCGCGGGCGACGCCCGGGGCGCCGTCGGCGCCGAGGCCCCAGAGGACCGTCCGGCCCACCGCGACCGCCGTCGCCCCCCGCGCCAGTCCCTTCACGACGTCGGTCCCGCGCGAGAAGCCGCCGTCGATCACGATCGCCGCGGCGCCGGCCACGGCGTCGACGATGGGCGGGAGGGCGTCGATGGTCGACTGCGTGTGGTCGAGCTGGCGGCCGCCGTGGTTGGAGACCCAGATGAGCCGCACGCCCATGTCCACGGCGCGGCGGGCGTCGCGCCCGGTCATGATTCCCTTGATCCCCACCGGCAGCCGCGTCGTCTTCAAGAGCCACTCGACGTCGGCCCAGGTGAGGCGAGCCTGGTACTCGGGGTTCGGCCCGCGCGGGTTGGGGGCGATCTCCATCGCCTTCCGCGGGCTAAAGCGCGCCAGGATGTCGCGCTCGCGGCGGCCGTAGAGCTGGACGTCGACGGTGAGGGCGATGGCCCGGTAGCCGGAGGCTTCCACCCGTGCCAGCAGCTCGCTCACCCAGCCGCGGTCGCCGTGGTGGTAGAGCTGAAACATCTGCGGCCCGGCGCCGGCCTTGGCGACCTGCTCGACCGGCCAGCCCGTGGAGCCGCTCACCCAGAGGAGGGTGCCCGCCTGCGCCGTCCCCCGGGCCATCTCCAGGTCGCCCTCGGGGTGGAAGAGGACCAGGCCGCCCATGGGCGCGACCGTCACCGGCCACGCGAGCGGCACGCCGAGCAGGCTCGTGCGGAGGTCGACCTCGCGCACGTCGACGAGGACGTTCTGCTGGATGGCCAGGCGGTCCAGATGGCCGCGGTTGCGGCGGCGGGTCGTCTCCGTCTCGGCCCCGCCGGCGCCGAAGTTCCAGACCGGTCGGGGCAGGCGCCGCCGGGCGGCGAGGCGGATCTCGGGGAGCGTGACGAAGCGCGGGGGCCCGGGAGGTTCGGCCATGAGGTCGTACTATACCCGGTCTCTAGGGCGACTACCGCACGCAGTGGCCGGTCGCAGCCGGTGCGGGCGCAGGCGGTCGTCGTCGGGACCCGCCGGAGGGGACACAGAAGCGGACGAAACACGGACGGCTCGGCGCTCGACACCACCGCAGTCGAGAGGGCGAGGCATCGGCGTCGCCCTCTTTTGTTCGCCCAGGCCGCCGATCCCCGCTCCGAGCGCCCGGGTTTGGCGTGAGGCTCCCGCGGCCCGGAACGGGGGTCTTGGCGCCCGCTTGCCCTCGACAGCCTGTTCCGCTATGGTCTCGACGCACCGTCCGGGGGGTTTCGCGGGAAGGAGATGTCATGAGCCGCGCGCAGCCCTTGTCCGTCCTGCTGTCGATCGTGATCTCGACCGTCACCCCTTCTTCCGTCAGTCAGGGCGGCGGGTACAAGGCGACGCTGGCGTTGGGCCTTCAGGAGCAGGCCGAGTACATTCCGGACGATAATCCGCTCACACCCGAGAAGATCGCGCTCGGGAAGAAGTTCTTTTGGGACAGGCGGTGGTCGGCGAACGGCACCGTCGCCTGCGTGACCTGTCACCAGCCCGACCACGGCTGGAGCGACCCCCGCCCGTTCTCGATCACCTTCGCCGGCCAGCCCACGCCGCGGCACTCGCCGACGATCGTGAACCGCCTCTTCAGCGATCGTCAGCTCTGGACCGGGCTCCGCGCCTCGCTCGAAGACCAGGCGATCCACGACAGCAACCGCACCGACGAGATGGTCGTGAAGAACCTCGGCGCGGTCCCCGAGTACCGAGCCGAGTTCCGCCGGGTGTTCGGAACCGAGATCACCCCCGAGGGTGTCGCGAAGGCGATCGCCAGCTACGTTCGGACGATTCTGTCGGGCAACTCTCCGTACGATCGATTCCTGGCTGGGGACACGGACGCGCTCTCTCCGGCTGCCCAGCGGGGCCTCAGCCACTTCGAGGGCAGATCGCATGGACAGGGATGCCAGCGCTGCCACGCCGGCTTCAATTTCACCGACGAGGGCTACCACAATATCGGGGTCGGCATGGACCGCGAGAGTCCCGACTTGGGCCGGTACACCGTCACGAAGGCGGCGGCCGACACGGGGGCGTTCAAGACGCCGACACTCCGCGACGTGGCGAGGCGCTCCCCGTATATGCACGACGGGAGCCTGAAGACCCTCGACGAAGTCGTCGCCTTCTACAACAAGGGAGGGCACGGGAACCCGTGGCAATCTCCAGAAATCCAGCCCCTGAACCTGACTGCGTCTGAACAGGCGGACCTGGTCGCGTTTCTCGAGGCACTCACGGGAGAGGTCGCGTCGGAGGTCAGCGGCCCGCCCACGTTGCCTCGGTAGAGCCCGGGCTGAGCTCCTCGTCCGATTCAGGAACTCTAGGTATGCTGGTCGCGATTGGGAGTCGGCTGGACCTAGGCGCCCATCGGCGCGTCTTGTTCTCGGTTATAATGCCGCTTCCTCGTCGCCCAGGGTGCGAGGTGGGGGAAGAGCCATGAGACAGGGTGGACGGATCGGTCTCGGGGTCCTGCTGATCGTCGCGTGGATGGTGTCGGCCGGAGGGGGGGCGGCCTCGGCATCGCACACGTGCTCCGGGCCCGAAGCGTGTGGCCAGAACAGCGGCCTGGTCCCGTTCGTCAAGGATGGCATCATGGCGTCGTTGATCTGGCCCGACGCCGAGGCGCAGTGCCCGAAGATGATGATCTGGATGCGACCCGCTGAGTTCAAGCCCAAAGACTACCTGAGTCCGACAGTCGGGGGGGTCTTTTCGGGATTCAACCAGAAGTACCTCGAGCTCGTCCAGGGAGGGTTTCCCCTGGGGATGCTCGATCGCAGCGGCTGGTCCCGCTATCCGCCCTACCTCGACCGCGAGAACGCCCAGCTGATCGACGTGTGCGGGCTCCAGGCGCTGGTCGACGATGGGGTCTTTGCGAAGAGGAAGATCGCGGACCTGACCGCTGCGGACTTCAGAGAGGCCGACCCATTCTTCCAGGACGCCGGCTTCTCGAGGGGGCTCAATTACAATCTCTTCTGCGCGGGTCAGGTGGCGGGCGTCGACGGTCGCCTCTACATCTTCGGCTTCCACGATAAGGGAGGCAACAACGGCGGCCATAAAGTCAACATCTTCGACCCCCAGACGGAACAATGGGTCTGGCGGGGCACGACCTGCATCAGGTCCGGATGGGAGTCCGATCCCGCGGGCACGATCCCTCCCCACTGCAACCCCCTCGACGAGGCCAGCTCCGAACCCCCGCTTCCGTCCGACATGAAGTACGGGCGCTGGTACGCGACCGCCCTCACCCTTCCGGATGGCCGAATCTTGGTCCTCTCCGGGACCGATCAGGACACGAGCGTGGGGCCGGCCCTGGCCGCGGCCACGAAGGTCCGCCAGGCCGTTCCGGAAGTCTACGATCCCAAGACCGATACGCTGACAGCGCTGGAAAACGCCCGAAAGCTGCTGCCGATGTACCCCCGAGCCTTCGTCGTCCAGACCGGCCCGGGCGAGAACGATTATAAGGTGGCGGTGCCCGGCGAAGCGCGGCCGCCCTTGCCCGGAACGCCCGGGGGGCCGGACATCCGGGGCTACGATCCCTTCTTCTACACGGGAAAGACGTATCTCTTCGACGTTCTGGCCGCCCTCGCCGATCCCAAGCTGAGTGAACCGGGCGAGAACTATTGGACCTACGTCGATTCCGCGCTCGACGCGCATGAGTCGGGGGCCAGCGCAATCAAAGTGAAGATCGCCGCCGACGGTACATGGTCGCAAGAGGTGTTCTCGTTCGGAGGCAACAGCGGCTCTGGCGCCCGGCCGGTGAAGACGGTCGAGAAGATCAATTACTCCGACCCGGCGCCCAGGTGGCATCCGCTCGACGATCTCATCCTACCGGCGAACCAGAACAACGCGGTGGTCCTGCCTGATGGCAAGCTGCTCGTGGTGGGCGGCCGGGCTGCGGGTGTGAGCACCCTTCACTATCAGCTGTTCGATCCCGACGACGGCAGCAGGACGGATCTTATTGAATCGCCTGTTCCGCGCTACGACCACTCCACGGCACTCCTCATGCCGAACGGCGGTGTGTGGGTCATGGGGGGGAACCGGGTCGAGTTGATCGAGGGCCTCGGCGCCGACGACAACCTGGCGGTCCCCGTCATGGAATTCTACCGTCCACCCTACTTCTTCAAGGGGCCGCGACCGGTCATCGCGAAGGCGCCGTCGGCGCTCCACTACGGGGGGACCTTCACGCTGAGCGTGGCGGGTGGGGAGGTCGGGTCGATTGCCATTCTCCGGACGGGCCCCATCACCCACAACTGGACATGGGACAACCGGTACGTCCAGCTCCCGTTTGAAACCCGCCCACACGGGCACCTCCGCGTCACGGCGCCACCGCTGCCGGGTCTGGCGATCGCCGGCGACTATCTGCTGTTCGTCGTGAACAAGGACGGCGTCCCCAGCGAGGGCACGCACGTCCGGCTGACGCTGTCTGATGACGTGGCGGAGCACGAGGCCGACAGCGAACAGGACGACTAGGACACAGCAAGGCTGACCGTCGGGAAACCGCGTGTCACCGGGCCGGAGCCGCAAAAGCCGGTCGGGGTGATGTCGTCGGGCTCGTCGCTGGCGTCGCTGCCTACCCCGAAGGCCCGGAGCTCGGCACTGGGGTCGGGCCGCCCTCCCGATGCTCGCGCCGGCGGTGACGGCGCGTGGGCCGTCGTGGGACCCCGCTACGCCGCGCCCGGCGTGATGACGGTCTTGGCGCCCTTCCCGGCCGCGGCGTGGGCGAAGGCCTCGGCGACTCGTTCCAGCGGAAAGCTCGCGGTGACGAGCCGCTTCACGCCGAGCCCGGGCAGGAGGGCGAGCGCGCGGCGAAAGGCGGTGCCGCGGCCGAACGCGCCCCCGAGCCTCAGCTCGCGGTAGTGGATGTCCCAGAGGTCGAGCGGGAGCCGACTCGTGTGCGGGCTCACGCCGACGAGCTGGACGACGCCGGTCGGCTTGGCGAGAGCCAGGGCCTCGGCCACCAGCTCGGGCTTGCCCACGGCCTCGCAGACGAGGTCCGCCCCGCGGCCGCGCGTGAGCGCCGTCACCCGCTCGCGCAGGCTCTCCCGCGCCGGATCGACGACGACGCTCGCCCCGAGCCGCCGGGCGAGCCGGCGGCGCTCCTCGAGCGGGTCGGACAGGATGAGGCGCCGCGCCCGACGCCGACGGGCGAGCACGAGAGTGAGGAGCCCCATGATGCCTCCGCCGATGACGACCACCGTCGCCCCGCGCGGCACGGGGAACATCTCGAGGCCGGCCAGGCAACAGGCGGCGGGCTCCGTCAGCGCGGCCGTGGCGAGATCGAGACCACGGGGCAGCGGGTGCACGCAGCTCGCGGGCAGCCGGACGCGCTCGGCGAAGCCGCCGACGCGGACGCAGCGCGGGCACTGGCTCACGCGCTCCGCCGCACACTCGGCGCACTCGCCGCAGCCGTAGGAGGGCTCGCAGGCCACCGCGCGCCCCACCAGGCGGCGGCTCACCCCGCGGCCCGCCTCGCGCACGATGCCCGAGTACTCGTGGCCCAGCACCGTCCCCGCCGGCCGCGGGAAGAGCCCCTGCGTGGTGTGGACGTCCGTCCCGCAGATGCCGGAGGTGTGGACCGCGACCACGACCTCGCCCGGCCCCGCGACGGGCTCGGGCGCCTCGTCGATGGTGAAGCGACTCTCGCCCCACCAGGTCGCGACCCGCATGCGCGCCGCCCGGGGCTACTTCTTGGTCGCGAGCCCGAGCCGCGTCTCCAGGACCTGCCGCACCTCCCTGACGGCATCCCGCCAGAGGCTCTTGTCGGGGGCCGTGTCGTAGGCGGCCTGGAACTGCTTCCGGAACTCGGTCATGGCCGCGTCCTGCTGGTCGGGCGGGGCGGCGTCGAGTGTCTTGGCGCGGATGCCGAGCATGCGCTGGGTGGCGGCGGCGGGCCGCTCGATCCAGCGGCCGAGCTCGTTCCAGTCCTTGTCGTAGAAGACGAGGACCGGGATGGACCGATAGCCGTTGTTCAGGAAGCAGTCCGTCAGGTCGAGATTCTGGTCGCGGAAGAGCACGCGGAGGTCGCAGGCGGGCAGCGCCTCCACGATGCGCGCGAGCACCGGCGAGTTCCGGTGGACGTCGCCGCACCAGTTCTCGGCGAGCATCAGCGCGTACCGCACCTGGCCGAGGCCGCTGAAGAAGCGTCGCTCCTCCTCCGTGAGCACCGCCTTCTGATAGTTGTCCTCGGTGCGAGCGCGGGTGTCGCCCATCTGCGCCATGTAGTCCTTCCAGGTCAGGCCGGCGGCGAACCGCTTCGCGTCCAGGGGGGTCCTCAGCTGGGCCATGTCGTCCTCTCCTCTGGCGGCGTCGAGGCCGCCGATCTCTTCTCCACCACGTGCGCTCACCGGGGGGAAGCGGGCGGCCCGCGGCGGAAAGACGGCCGCGCGGCCCCGCGTCGAAGTACCGCCAACGATACCAGGCCCCGGCCGGCCACTCAACCGCGCGGCCGCCGCGCCGGAGCTATTGACCTGCCCGCCGTGGCTGCTACCATCGCCGTCCGACAGCCCGGGCGGTGAGCTCGGCGGAGTCGGAGGCGGACATGCCAGCACGGCCATTACCGACGGCGCAGGAAGTGCGCTCCTACATTCGCGACCGGCGAAACTGGGGGCGGTGGGGCGCGGACGACCAGGTCGGCGCGATCAACCTCATCACGCCGGCCAAGCGGGCGTCGGCGGCGCGCCTCGTCCGCTCGGGCCGGTCGATCTCGCTGAGCCGGCCCTTCCCGAAGGAACCGGGTCCGAACAACGCGCTCCCCGCCCAGCACTACATGCGGGTGCTCCCGCGGGGGACGGGCGGCTTCGCCGCCGACTACTACGGCATCTTCTACCACGGCGTGGCCTCCACGCACATCGACGCGCTGTGCCACACGTGGGACGACGAGGCGATGTGGAACGGGCGCGACCCCCGGAAGGAGATCACGTTCGACGGGGCGACGTTCGGGGCGATCGAGCACTGGGCCGACGGTATCATCACGCGCGGCGTGCTGCTGGACGTCCCGCGCCATCGGGGTGTTCCCTGCGTGACCCAGGAGACGCCCGTGCACGGCTGGGAGCTCGAGGACATCCTGGCGGCCAACCGGATGACCGTGGAGCCGGGGGACGCCGTCTGCGTCTACGCCGGCCGGGAGGCCTGGCAGGCCGCGAACCCCGACCGGCCCTACAGCCGGCCGTTCGGGCCCGGGCGGCAGGAGCGTCCGGGCCTGCACGTCTCGTGTCTCTCCTTCCTGCGCGACCATGACGTCAGCGTGCTCGTCTGGGATATGCTCGACCACCTCCCCATCGGCTACGACATCCCGTGGGGCGTCCACGCGGCGCTCTTCGCCTACGGCGTGGCCCTCCTCGACAACGCGCTCCTCGAGCCGCTCGCGCGCGCGAGCGTCGAGGAGGGGCGGAACGAGTTCATGCTGGTCATCGCGCCCCTCAAGGTCGTCGGCGGCACCGGCTCGCCGGCGAACCCCCTCGCGGTCTTTTGAGACGCCCCGCGCCCGACGGGTCGAGGCTCGTGACGGCCGTCGTCGGCAGCTATCCGCAGCCTCGCTGGCTCGTGGACCCCGCGACGCTCGTGTCGAGCGGCGTCCCTCGCGTGCGCGCGCCCGAGGTCTGGCGCGTCCCCGACCCGCTCCGCGGGGAGGCGCAGGACGACGCCGTCCGGCTGGCCGTGGGCGACATGGAGCGGGCCGGCGTCGACATCGTCAGCGACGGTGAGCAGCGACGCGAGAGCTACTTCAACCAGTTCGCCACGGCGCTGGGCGGCGTGGACCTCGACCGGCCGGGGGTGGCCATGAGCCGCACGGGCAGGCCGACGCGGGTTCCCCGCGTGGTCGGCCCCATCGTGCGCGAGCGTCCCGTGCACGTGGGCGACGCCCGCTTCCTGCGCGACCTGACCGCGCGGGAGATCAAGGTGACCCTGCCCGGCCCCTTCACCCTGACCCAGCTCGCCCAGGACGACTACTACGGAGACGAAGAGCGCCTGGCGATGGCCTACGCCGACGCCGTCAACGCCGAGCTGCGCGATCTCGAGGGCGTGGCCGACGTGCTCCAGCTGGACGAGCCGTATCTCCAGGCCCGCCCCGACCAGGCGCGCGCCTACGCCATCCCCGCGATCGACCGGGCGCTCCGCGGCATCGTCAAGACGACGGTGGTCCACCTGTGCTTCGGCTACGCCTTCACCGTGAAGGAAAAGCCGAGCGGCTACTCCTTCCTGCCCGAGCTCGACCGCTCGGCCGCCCGGCAGGTCTCGATCGAGGCCGCCCAGCCGCGGCTCGACCTCTCGGCGCTGGCCGCACTGCCGTCGAAGACGATCGTGTTGGGGGTCCTCGACCTCGGCGCTCCCACCGCGGAGACGCCGCGGATCGTGGCGGAGCGGATCCGCGAGGCCCTGAAGCACGTGCCGGCGTCAAGGCTCGTCGTCGCCCCTGACTGCGGGATGAAGTACCTCCCCCGCGAGCTGGCGTTCGCCAAGCTCACGGCGATGGTCGAAGGCGCGCGTTCCGTCCGTCACTGAACGATCCGAGGAGGCGGGGATGGAGCCGAGAAGCCTGGGCCGGACGGGCCTCACGGTCTCGACCTTGGGGTTCGGGTGCGGGAGCGTCGGCGGCTTGATGATCCGGGGGACGGCCGCCGACCAGGAGCGCGCCGTCGCGCGGGCGCTCGCGCTCGGGATCACCTACTACGACACCGCGCCGTCGTACGGGGACGGCGAGTCGGAGCGGAATCTGGGGCGGGTCCTCCGGACGCTCCGCGCGCCCGTCCTCGTCGGCACGAAGTTCCGG
>Ga0209161_10005272_pt1 | contig 10229 bp, 11 predicted proteins | sample GraSoiAngelo_155_FD_186169 | JGI IMG/M metagenome (GOLD analysis project Ga0209161, IMG submission 186169) | Grasslands soil microbial communities from the Angelo Coastal Reserve, California, USA - 14_1009_13_30cm (SPAdes) (version 2) | ecosystem: Environmental > Terrestrial > Soil > Grasslands...
TGGTTTTGCCCGCGTGGTCCACCTTCAGCAAAGAAAAGACACTCCGTTCGTCATGGGATTAGAGTTCTTTTTCACCGACGGACAGTGGAAGCACAGTCTCGGGGCGGCCATGCCGGTGATTTCCCGACGAGCCAAAATTTTCTCTTGACATTAATTTATTCTGTGATATACTGACTCTCGTAGAAAAGTGCGTCCCGGTGCAAACCGGGACGTTTTGCTTTTAGGGCTGCCCGTCGCGCCCTCTCGCAGCTATTTCCTCACATTTCGCCAGACCACGTTAAGTCGTCTGCCGCCAAGAACTCGCGCTGCAACATGACGTTAAGGCCGGCGTGTGCGCGCAGTCCAGGCACAGGCGAACGTAGTTGTGTCAGCAAAGGAGCAAACATGCCAGTGTATGCGAACAGTCTCCCGCCCAGCTCCCTCGATGCGGGCGCAGTGCAGAACGTCTGGGCCACCGGTGACGGCAATCTTACCAGCGGAACGAAAACACAACGCGTGGCGCTCGTGCAGCGTCCCGGGGGCGAACCGATCAAAGTCGCCTTCCGGTGCGCGTTTAGCGCCGCTCCAGGTGTGATCGCCCTGCAACTGCAAACATCGGACACCGACATTGATACCGACTACGTGAACGAAGGCGCGGCCATCTCCACCGTAAGCGCCTCCAACGTCGCGCGCGGAGAATATCCCAGCGTCGCCGCAAAATTCGCCCGGCTCCTCGCCACCACGGTCACCAACGTGGTGACCGCGACCGTGGATATCGCCAGCTAGAGCGCCTGCGTTGTGGAAACCCGGCGTTGCATCTTCCGTCGGTCCCTCTTCAGTAAAAGCGCGGTATCGAAGTTCAGTCCGCTTTCGGAGGTTCCGTGAGTAACGCCGAACGTAATCTGTGGCGAGCCGTTTTGGGGCAGGCCTATGAGGACGCGGAAGCAAAGTTCCTCGCGGACGAAACCGCGGAAGAGCCTTTCGAGGCCTCACGAGCACGCCGCTACTTGCGCGCGGATTCTCCGTTTGAAGCCGCCAATCTCGCGATGGTCTGCGAATTCGCGGACTTGCCCGCGGATCGCATTGTTTTGTGGGCGCGGCGGCGCTTTCCGCTCGCCGCTTGAGGAGATGTTGTGACACTCCCGAAAAATCAGCGCAAACCCAACGGACACGCCGGAGGACACGACCGCGCCAGTGGTGGCGGCCACAAGGCCAATGGTCATGCCCCGGCCTCCACGGACCGGGGCGGGGTCCCGGTGAAGCCGGACCAAGCTGCGTCTGACGACGCCGGCAGAGCATCCCTTGCAATGGGCGCAAGCGGCACTCACGCGTCCGGCACGGACTGCGAGGCGTACGCTGAGGCGGCACCGTCCCGTCCGAATGGAAATACGCGCGCCGCGTCAGGACAAGGGGCAAATGCCGCCACTGAGGAACAAATTCCTGGCGGCGAATTTCGATTGCCGGACAATCCCGCCGAATTTGTCGAGGAAATTCACCGTCGCGTCGATCTGTTCGAGGTCTGGCAGAAGTTTCTCGAATCCAAAGACGACAAGATCAGGCAGCGCGCCGTCGAAAAGCTGACCGAGATGCGCTACAAGGGCGCCGCCGCATTGGCCGACGAGCCGCAGCAGATTGTCATCGATATCGATAGCGCTGTCGCTCGGCGCGCAATGGAAGGAGCAACGAAATGACAGAAGTTTTCGTTCCTGGTCCTTCGTTTTTCGAGAAACTGACGAACGCCATCCATTTGGATTATGTGCTGAAGGTCGTGGGCGTTGGCGGCTTTGTCTGGGCGTTTTTGGCTTCCTGGCACACCCTCGGTTTGGGCGTGAAGGCCGGCATGCTCGCATCCGTGGCGGCCTGGCTGGTCGGCAGCCGCTTTTCAAAGATCTACCGGTAAGTGTTTCTCAGCGATCACTATCGGCCTTTCGATCGTCAGAAGCAGTTTCACCTGAGCCCGGCTAAGTACCGACTCTTTGGTGGAGCCGCAGGTCCTGGCAAGACCAAGGCCCTCCTCTGGGAGTGTATCCAGCAAGCACTAAGGGTTTGCGGGGCGGACACGCTGCTCCTGCGGCGGACTTATCCCGAATTGGAATCCTCGCTACTCGCATACTTCCGGCGCGATGTTCCGCGCGCGATGTACACGAGCTACAACGAAGCGAAGCATCTGGTCACCTGGACAAACGGTTCCACAACGCGCTTCGGCCACTGCCGAAACGAGAACGACGTCTACCAGTATCAAGGCGCGGAATTTTTGTTCATCGGCATCGATGAACTGACGCATTTCACGCTAAAGCAGTGGCAATTCCTGACCTCGCGTAACCGCTGCCCGGTGCCGAATAGCTTTTCCAACATGGCGGGCGCGACGAACCCTGGCAACGTCGGTCACGCCTGGGTCAAAGCGCTTTGGGTGGATCACCAGCCGCCGCCGGGGTTCGAGCGCACAGACTTATACGATGCGCGCGACTACGAATTTATTCGCGCGCGGATTGATGACAATCCAATTTACGCCAACGACGCCGAATACCGCCGCACGCTGGAATCGTTGCCGGAACATTTGCGCCGCGCGTTTCTCGACGGCGACTGGAACGTTTTTGCCGGGCAGTATTTCGACATTTTCGATTATGGGCGGCACACCGTCCGGCCGGAGGAGTTGCGGCTTGAACCCTGGTGGCCGCGCTGGGTTTCGGTCGACTGGGGATTTCAGCATCCCAGTGCCGTGTATTGGCATTGTGCGATTCCAGGAACTGTAGCTCAGGCCTTCAGGCCTGAGGGTTATTCTTCTTCGGTCGTACCAGCTACATCGGACCGGAAAGGCCTCACCCCTGAAGGGGTGAGCTACAGCAATGCATCGCGCATCGTGACCTACCGCGAATTCGTGCAAAACGGCCTTTCGCCGCGCATGCTGGCCCAAGCCATCGCGGAACGCAGCGGCCGCGAGCGCATCACCGAAGTGTTTCTTTCTCCGGATGCGTTCGCGCATCGCACTTCCGAAGCATCCATCGCGGAGCAACTCGGCGACGTGTTGGTCGCCAACGGCCTGCCGCGGCCAGCGGCTGCCGACGACGACCGCATGGGCGGCTGGCAGTTGATGTACCAGTTGCTCGAATCCGATGCCTGGGTCATCACCGACAATTGCGCGAAGCTAATCGAATGTATTCCGCAGCTGGTGCGCGATGAGCGCCGCTTCGAAGATATTCGCAAAGTCGACGGCGATGATCCCGCCGACGCCGCGCGCTATGGATTGGTCTCCGGCGGAAGGTTCGCTGGTGTTGGGCCGGCCTTTGTGCCGTCCAGGGCGGGGCAGGCCCCGCCCCTTTATTCGCCGGCGGGCTCGCCGCACTTTGTCACCGGCATGCCGCTCGGCGAACAGATCGCGCGCCAGGTCAGTGCCACCGATCAAACTTCGCGCGCGATTCATTACCAGCGCCTCGAATCGGAAGCCAAGAAATTCTTCCGTCCAAAGCCGCTTCCGCGCCGCCGTTGGTAACAAAGATGGGCCATTGTCTCAAGAGGAACCAAAGCATATCATGTCAAAATTGGTTGGAGAGTCTTACTGATGCTACCGACCAAACTCTTCGTGGTGCTTGCGATTGTGTTCTCGGCTTGCGCTGGCCTCGCCTGGCTAAGCCCCCTGCGCGCCGTAGACATCAGCGTGCATGACAAATATTTCGTTGTCGGACCGGTATTTGTACTCTTGTTTTGCGCCGTAGCGAGCGTCAATTTTGCTGTGCTCTACTACGCTGGCGCCCGTTTCTTTCATGCGGAGTGGAATCGCACGCTAAGCGTTCTTCACTTTTCACTGTTTGTCTGTTTTGGGCTTTCTTTCGCAGTCGTTTTTGCGGTGTCGACTCGACCTGGCATTGGAGAAGCACTGCGTTGGTTCGTCATTCCATGGTTTCTGGGTATTCTTAGTCTCGTGAGTTGTTTTGTACTATTCGGAATAAACTTGGCAATGGTAGTAGTTCAAATCTTGCGTGCGCGTTTCGCCAGCCATTAGCAACTAGTCCCCGCATCCTCAATCTACATATGCTTGAAAAGCTTAAACAAGCTCTCCGGTCGAGCTATGTCCGGTTGCTCGAAGAAGAAGTGTCGCGTCTGCGCGCGGAGAACCGCGCGCTGATGAACTCGCTGCTCGGCACGGCGGGATTTCCTCCCGTGGAATTTCCGGAAACGCCGAAGCCGCAGCCGCTCCCGCGCTTGAGAAAGCGCTCCTGGCACCAGCTCCAGGCTTGGCGTGAAACTGAAGCGCGGGGTTTGCGTCCCGACGCCGTCGGGACGAATCGCAACAACTCCTCGGGTTTTGATGAAACGTCCTTTGAGAGGCCGAATGGACCTGTATCGCACAGCTAAATCTTCGACGGCCGTCCCGGGCGCCATCGCGCCTGCCGACGGCAATGCTGTAGCTCAGGCCTTCAGGCCTGAGGTTTTTTCTTCTACGGACGCGCGAGCAGCGGATCGGGAAAGCCTCACCCCTAAAGGGGTGAGCTACAGCGGGATCGCAGCGGGCCAGCAAGATGGCACTGCTACGAACGCGGTGCCCGACCTCGGCCCCAACAACGAGCGGCTCGAAGATGTGAAGCCCGAACTGGTCAACGCCTTGCGCGAACTGGTGCGGCAATACCGCCAGGAAGGCATCGTCGCGCGACGGCACGAAATTCGCCGCATCCGCCAGGCGCGGCTCTTCTGGCAGGGACTGCAGTACGCCTGGTGGAATCCCAACGATATGAACTGGCATTTGCCATTCGAGCAGCGCTTCAAAGACGACCGCGAGATCGAAGAGATGCCGCGCTACCAGTTCGTCACGAATTTTTATCAGGGCTTTGGGCTTTCGTTCATTGCCGTACTGTCGCAGGACGTTCCGAGCGTACGGTTCTATCCCCAATCCTCTCAATCACTCGCGGACATTGCCGCGGCCCGCGCCGCAAGTGATGTCGCCCAGCTCGTCGAGCAAAATAATCATGTTGAGCAATTGCTTACGTCGATCGGCTATTTCCTCTGGACCGATGGCAAACTCGGCGCCTACGTGCGCTATGTTGCCGACGGCCAGCGCTTCGGTTTCCACGAAGAAAATGTTCTCGAAGCCCTGGAAATTCCGCTCGGCGAAGATATCTACGTCTGCCCGCAATGCGGAAGGGAAACTGGAAAATCGAAACTTGAAGGTGGAAATTCGGAAGACGGGGACGGCGCCTCTGGTGTAGGGGCGCAGCATGCTGCGCCCCTACAGGCAACCAACTGTCCAGGATGTGGTGCAGAGCTCCGTGAAGAAAATCTTCGCAAGGCCGAACGCGTCACCGTGCCGCGCATCGTTGGCGCGCACCGCGTGCCCAACGGCCAGGAAGTCATCTCTATCGCAGGTGGCCTCGAGCTGAACACTCCCGTCTGGGCGAACGAAATGCACGAATATCCCTACTTGCAATGGCAGGCCGAGGTGCATCGCGCAAAATTGAAAGCCGCGTATCCGCTCGCGGCCAACAAGATTGAATCTGCCCCTTCGCAAGGTGGGGAAGACGTCTACGCGCGCGTTTCGCGGCTCAGCGTCGAACAAGGCTTGCCGTCGATTCACCCCGGCGATGCGCTGATGAATCTAATCACCTTCGATCGCACGTGGCTGCGTCCGTGGGCGTTTTATGCGATCGAAGACGGTGCTGTGCGCGCAGAACTGCTCGCCATGTTTCCCGATGGCTGCTACGTCGGCTTTGCCGGCGACGTTTATTGCGAATCGCGCAGCGAGTCCATGGACGATCACTGGCGCGTGCTTCATGCGCTTCCTGGCGACGGCCAAAACCGCCCCAGCGTTGGCGATTCGCTGGTGCAAGTGCAGGAGCGCTACAACGTTCTTTCCAACATGCAAGCGGAAACATACGAATACGGCATTCCGCCGATTTATGCCGATCCGCAAGTTCTGGATTTTGATGCGCTCGCAAATCAAGTGGCCGAGCCGGCAGCGCATTTTCCGGCGCGCGCGCGCCCGGGCCAGCCGCTCGCGGCGGGATTTTTCCAGCCGGCGCCGGCGCAAGTTCCGCCGGACATGATACGCCATCAGCAAGATTTGATCGGACCGGTCGCGCAATTCCTCACCGGCCTCTTTCCCGCGATTTTCGGCGGAAACATGGAAGACGTAAAGACCGCGTCCGGCTACGCGCTGGCACGCGATCAGGCAATGGGCCGCCTCGGGCTTGTTTGGCGGCGTACAAAACAGTTTTACGCCGACGTCCTGTTGCTGGCCGTCGTTTCCTTTCGCAAAAATCGTCCCGAAGACGCGGAGATTCCTTTGCTCGGGCCGGACGGTGTTCTCGATGCGCGCTCGATTCGCACCGCCGATCTCAAAGGCAACATTTGTGTGCATCCGGAAGCCGACGAAACATTTCCTCGCCTGAAGTCGCAGCAGCGCGGCGTGTTGCAGCAGCTCTTCGGCATCAATGATCCGGTGATTCAGCGCGCGCTCACCGAGCCTGCGAACCTCGGTTACATCAAAAATGTGCTCGGCCTCAGCGAGATGGTCATCCCCGGCGAAGACTCGCGCAATAAACAGTTGCGCGAAATTCAGCAGCTTCTTGCCAGCGCGCCCATCGTTGTGAATTTGCCGCCCGTTTCACATTCCTCTTCAGCATCCCTGCCTGTAGGGGCGTCCGCCGCGGCGGGCGCCCCACAACCTGGGACCCGGGAATCGGCGGTCGTGTCGGCGCGTGACGTAGCGGCGGGCTTTAGCCCGGCAGTCGCGCCGAGCGCAGACCAGTCGCCGACTGAAGATGCCGCCTTGAAGGGCGGCGCCACGCTTATTCTCTCCTCCGTGCCCGTCGATCAACTTCTCGACGACCACGCGGTCGAATTCGAGGAATGCAAGCGCTGGTCCAACTCCGAAGCAGGCCAGTCCGCGCGCATGACCAATCCCGCGGGCTTCGCCAACGTCCGCGCCCACGCCGAAGCCCACCTCCGCGCTATAACGACAGCAACATCGGTGTTGAGTCCCGCTCCGGCAAGCCGGGCGACACACGCGACCACGAGTCCTCGAGTGAGTCCACCGCCTGTGCCAGCCGAGTTATATACCACCTCGATCTCGGCTGTGCAGCGAATGCCCAGGGAAGCTTCCTCACGCTCCGACGAACGCGACGGCCCGGGAGACCACTGGGTCACCATCGATGGCAACCATGTCTTGATCCACGAGCCCCAAGGGAGGCAATCTCAGGAAACTCCGCAAAGCCTCGCCGTACAGGTACCGTGTCATGTTAAGGCGGCTATAGTGGCCTCAATCAGAGCGAGCAATTCGCCCACAGCAGACGACAAAAAAGGCGGGTTCCATGAAGAAGGAGGACAGTGGATCATCACACCCGATGGCAAGACCGTTCCCTTGTCGGCGAAACCTGGCCCCGCCAATCCCACAATTAAAGGTCGAACTCACGTGATCCCCGCGGACGCCATCGATGCCGGCCCGAAGAGCGGAAATTTCGGACTAGGCGGGACGTGGCACGTCCATCCTGCTGGCACTCGAGTCGAGACCGAAGGTAACGCTCAGGTTGAGCACGGGTTCGCGCAGCCACCGTCCGAAACCGATGTCAAAGAAGCGGGAATAGGAATGAACCTTGTAGTTGCCGCCCGCGAAAAGAAAGTGTACTTTTACGACAGTTCGGGAGTTATTGGTCATCCGATGAACCTAAAAGACTTCCTAAGAGGATGTTAAATGACCAGGCAACGCGGGTTTTGCTTGTGCGTGGCGTTCTTATTCCTGGCGGGTTGGTCCACAGCACAGAATAAACCGGCAAATGGTCCGTTGGGAGTGCACCAAACGTCATCGAACCTGCCCAAGGTCATAAGGGCGTCCGTCCCTTTTTATCCTGAGCTCGCTCGGCAGACGCGCATTCAAGGAACTGTCACGCTTCGAGTTTCTACTGACGGAAAGCTAGTTTCTGATGTCGGCGCAGGAAGCGGCCATCCAATCCTAGTTCGGGCAGCGACCGAGAATGTCAAAACCTGGGAATTTAAGCCGCATCCCCCGACAAGCTTCGAGCTCACATTCCGCTACAAACTTTTCATCCTAGAGTGTGATTCCGAGTGCAACTGTGACCGTGGGGAACGCGGGGAAAAGGAATCAGTCCTCCTCCATATGCCAACTGAGGTGGACCTTAGTGCGCCCACACTGCTCACTTGCGATCCTGCAGTGGAGATACGACGCAAGAAGTGATGCCGATGCCCTCCCTTCAGTGCCCCGAGCAATCGGGGCTTTTTTGTTTTGAGGCGAAGATATGGATCTAGTAACGACAAACGCGACCAAGGCGAACGGTGCCAGCGCGCCGCACGAGCTCTTCGCGCTCACAGACGAACAGATCCTCGAGATCGAGCCGGAAGCCCAGGATGCAACCGTGAGCCGTGGGCCGTGGCCCGTGCCCCGTGAAGAAAAACCAGGCGGCCAAGGCCAGGCAGGCGCGGAACCTGCACCAAACGGGCCAGGGAACAGAGCCGCGGCTGAAAAACCCAACCCTGAATCACAGGTCACAACGAATAGCTCTTCCACGGAACACAGGACACCGCACACGGAGCACGCTCTTGAGCCGCCGCCATGGGTTGCGCAACAAATGAAGGATCCCTGGAGCGGCGAAGAGGCACGGGAGCTTTGGGATGGCGTGCAACAGGCGAGGCAGGAAGCGGCGGCGTATCGCGCGGCGTTTGCGACTCCCGAAGATGCGCGCGCGCTGAAGGAATTGTATCCGGGCGGCGTCAATGAAGCGCGTGCTGCGGCCGAGCGTGCCCGCGTGCTCGACGATTTCGATCGCGCGTATTTCGGAGCAGCAGGGAAGTCCGCCCAGGAAGTGAGCGCCTCACGCGCGCAGCTCGCGCAAACGATGTTGCGCGAAGACCCCGCCGCATTTCGCGAAATGGTTTTCGCCGGACTGCGAGCACTCGAAGATTTGGGCAAAGGTACCGGCGAAAACACTGTAGCTCAGGCCTTAAGGCCTGAGAGTGTTTCCTCCTCGGTTTCAACGGCGTCAACGGATCGGAAAAGTCTCACCCCTGAAGGGGTGAGCTACAGCGACCAACACGCTACAGGTCTGACAGCGTACGCATCGTTTGAAAAAGCGGCCAATGAAGATCTAGAGCGCAGTGTTGGCGCAACCATTGAGCGAACACTGCAGCAGGCATTGCCAAACGCATCGCGAGTGTCCAGCGCTTCCGGTGTAGGGGCTCATGCTGCGCCCCTGCAAGCAAGACTGAGCGCTGCGATTCGTCAAGACGTCGAAGCGGCCCTAAAAGGCGACCGCCAACTCAGCGAGCAAGTCGCCCAGATTCTCTCCGGCAGGCGGCTCGATAATGAAACGCGCGTCCAGGTGGTTCGGCTGATAGGCGAGCGCGCGCAGCAACTCGTGCCCGTCGCCGCAAAGCGCGTCCTCAACGACTGGACCCAGACGACGCTCGCTGCGCATCGCGGCAACGCGACGCGCGCCGATTCCGCATCTTCGCGGTCGAATATCGCCGCGGATGTACCTCAGGCCTTTGGGCCTGAGGAAGTTCGCAGCTCCCGTAAGACAATGGAAAAGTCCGCGGGCCTGAAGGCCCGCGCTCCAGCTTCGGATCGCCGCGTTGACTACCGCAAGCTCAGCGACGAACAGATCTTGGATTTGTGAACAACCCTTTGGGAAAGTGAGACCGTGAATCAGTTCGCAGTTCGAGCTATCGAGGTTAGGGCATTTTCGTGAATGCAACCGCCCTTATAGGGGCCCTCACCCTCGGCATCTCGCTGGGGTTCGTCGAACCATACCCAGTAAACGATAGCTTCGCCTAGGGCGCTGCGCTCGATGCGCGTAAGGCCGCCGTCCCATGGCCCATTTACGGAAGTCACTTCTGCAGGGGGTGCACTGATTGTTCCAGTCGCGCCTTTTGCCCAAAAGAAGTCATCGGAAACGAGAACGCGATCTCCGGGCGAGAACTTTTTACTCATACTTCCTCTTATCAACCGAACTAAATACTGCCATCGCTGAGTCAAAGTTTCAAACGGGAGCAACCCGGCTGCCGCATGCACAATTTTCCGGCGCCTTCTCAAGAGACGTCAGCACGATTCCTCGCCGCGAAGCTGCGGCTTCCCGGAACGCAGCAATCATGTTGACCGTTTTGCGGTCAGCTGAAAATTAAGGAGAACAACAGATGCCAGCACAAGCGAACGCGAACGTCGTCGCGTTGCAGCTCGAGAAGGTGCGCGACAAAGTGCCCCTGCTCTACGAGCGCGACGACATTTTACTCACCATGATCCAGCAGCG
>Ga0209161_10005278_pt1 | contig 10222 bp, 12 predicted proteins | sample GraSoiAngelo_155_FD_186169 | JGI IMG/M metagenome (GOLD analysis project Ga0209161, IMG submission 186169) | Grasslands soil microbial communities from the Angelo Coastal Reserve, California, USA - 14_1009_13_30cm (SPAdes) (version 2) | ecosystem: Environmental > Terrestrial > Soil > Grasslands...
TTGTCCGGCACGGACTTCCGCCGCCACTTTTCTATCCCACGTTTCCGCGCGACCTGCTCCTGTTTCTGCTGGGGGCGCCGGTGCTGCTGCCCGTCGGCCTGTGGCTCGCCGTGGCGCTGCTGGGCCTATGGGTGGTGCGCAAGGAGGCATGGTTGTGGGCGGCTGTCGGGGTGCTGGCGCTCGTCTTGGGATTGCTCTGGCTCGCCCTCCAACCTGGGTTTCTCTACCCGCGGTTCTTCGTGTTCCTGGTCCCGGCGCTCGGCTACCTGATGGCGGCCGCCATCGCGCGCTGGTGGGTGCTGGCGCCAGTTGTTGCGCTTGGCGCGGCCGCCGCCATCGTGGGCCAGGCGACGGACTACAACCGGGATCCCCTGGCGCTACCGCAGGCAGCGGCGGCGGTGGAGAGGATCCACTCGGCGGGCGGGCGGGCTTGTGTGATCCATAGCGACGAGCAGGTCCTAGCCGGTTATACGACCGGGTTCACCGTGGTCACGCGGCCGGATCAACTGGCAGATTGCGACGCGGTGGTGGTGGTGAGCTGGGGGGTCGACCTTGGGTTGCGCGACGAAGCCGCTAGGGAGTTCCCGAAGTTGACGACCCTGGACGCGTACTACCCCGCGGTGGTTCTAGTGCGCTGAGTGGGCGCTGCAGGCGTGCAGGCCCTGCGGCGTCATCTGGAGGACTCGGACGGCGCGGCCGCGCATACGGTCGCAGCGCCAGCAGAAGACGACAGCGTCGATCCCCCAAGGAAGAATCCCGCCAAGCAGCACCTCGCGCTCCTTTTGGTGGAGCGCCCAGCAGATGATGAAGTGCATCAAGCCGCCGACGACTGTATCGGGAATTCGGCGACAAAACAAAGGAAATGCGGTAAAGAACTTGTGAAAGTCCCTCAGGAGGGGGTGATTCGGTCGATTTTCGCCGCCAGGATGAAGTCGTTCTCGGTCAGGCCTTGGGCCGCATGAGTCCAGAGATCGACCTTCAGCGACCCGTAGCTGAGGTGAAGGTCGGGGTGGTGGCCTTCGGCCTCCGCGATGGGTGCGATGGCGTCGACGAGGTCGACGCCCGGCATGAAGCCCTTGAACCGGATGGTCTTGGTCAGCTCGAGGTGGTCGCCCGCGTCGATCACCGCCCAATCCGACAGCTGCCCGAGCATGGTATCAACGGCTTCGCGCGGTAGGGTCGGCGTCCCCGGCTTGCACACCACGCAATGGCGTTCGGCGAGCGGGGCGGCCATCGGGTGACATCGTACGAGTGGTGGGTAGAATGATTCGTCCCACGGGCGGCTAGCTCAGTGGGAGAGCGCTTGCTTCACACGCAAGAGGTCATTGGTTCAAACCCAATGCCGCCCACCAACCCCGCCCCAGCGCGATCCTGGGTCAAGCCCTGGGCCGTCGCCGCCGCGACGATCGCCCGCCTCCCGATCACCTTCCGCCCGGGGATGTATCTGCTTTCGCCTCGCTGAGGCAGCGGTGCCACGGCGCCGGGCGCGGCGGGTGGGTGCTCGGCGTAACTTCGCCACTTGAACGTCGGCGGTTGGCGGCCTTCGAGGCGATTTGGCGGGAGGGGCGATTAGCCTCTGTTTGCTAGCATCGTTGATCCAAGCCCCGCGCCTGTCGCCGGCACGGCCCCGTCGTCTAGTGGCCTAGGACGCAGCCCTCTCAAGGCTGAGATCGCGGGTTCGAATCCCGCCGGGGCTACCAATGCCGTGACACATACCACCGGTCCCGGGACGTTGCTCACGAACCTCCGCGAGGATGACCTGCACCGTTGACCACGAACCCGATGGTCACGGAGTGATGGTCTCTTTCCAGGTCAACGATCCTCTGGCTGGGTAAAGAAGATGCGAGCCCTCTTCATCCGCCACATCGAGCTCGAAGGCGAAGTTGCCAGCGTCCTTCGGGGATGCCTCAACGTTGACCGTCTTCGTCGCGCCGGCGGCTAACTGACCGCAGTCGAGGCGCTCGAGGCTCATGTTGATGGTGCAGCCGCCCGGGTCGGTGATCACGTGATGTTTGAACCAGTCGTCCCTCGCATTCATGTAAATGACCAGGTTGTGGGCGGCTGCCAGGGCGAACCAGACTGTGCCTTCGCTGGTAACCGTGACCTGCACTGTGTCTGCGCCGCCAACCGTCGAGCTCGTAGTCGACTGACCATCGACAGTCCACCTCAGCGCAGGCTGACCGTTCGATCTTCCACCGGCGATAAACCCGATGACGAGGAGGCTGGCGAGTAAAACCAACGCTCCGATGCAACCGTATCGGAGACCACGACCTTTCCGCATCCCGACCGCAGCCCTGGTGCTCGCTGGGTGAATGGGCGTCCACCGCCAGCCCGTCTCTGTCTTCTGATCGTAGCGGTCGGGATCCCACTGGAACTTGCCACGAGGCGACATGGGCGGTGGTGGGTCACTCATGGCGGCAGCGTAAGCGGCGCCAATCGCCCGATTGACCTGACGAAGTCCGAAGAGGAGCTGCTCCAGCTAATCCGCAGCTGAGGCGCAAACAATTCACCTGAACGTCACGCGTAGTTTCGGAGGTGTCGCCTCGAATCCCGGGCGAGTCCCATTTCGCGCGCGATTCCAAGCGCGAGAAGTCAGGTCTTTCGTGCCTGCCCCACGGGCTGGCCCATGCCGATGTCAGAGACCAGCGAGAGGGAAGCGACGATCTCGGATTGCCGCACTGCGAGGCTATGCCGCTTGATGTCCCCCAACCTCCTGAAGAGGGAAGCATGGTCTCCGCCTTAGGGACTGTCAACGTGCCTATCCGGGGATCACAGTGCAAGGTCGAATTCGGATCGCCGTGGACGGTCAGGTCCCTTCAGCGAGCAACCCGTCCGCGATGGCGAGATGGCGAGCCGCCCGCACCCTCCGGAAGAACTGGAGTGCAGGCGCGAGGAGTTCTTTTGCCACATCATGACTTCCGGAGCGGGCAGCCTCTTCGGCTGCGCGCAACCGCGCGTATGCGTCAACCGACGGTGCCCTGATCTTGGCGACGAGGTCCAGGCTGCCAGCGGAATCGTGCTCGGCGATAGCACACGCGGCTTGGAGCCAAGGCGTTGGCGGTGCAGACTCGAGCGCGGTTAGGAGCTCCGCTTCACGGCCGAGGTCGCGCACCAGCCAGGCGAACTCGATAGGTGTCACAGCCCCGTGCAGCTCCAGGAGGGCCGCAACCTGCACGTGCCCGCACGCGAGCACCTCGGATGTGAGCGTGGATGCCTGCTTCCGGCGGCCCTGCGTGAGCAGGACGGTGGCGCAGAGTGCGAGCGCCGGCGCGGTGATCTGTGGGTCTTTCGTCTCCCGCGCGCGAGTGAAGGCGTGGCAGGTGGGATCCAGGTAGTGGACGAGGCCGGCTTCAGCTTCTGCGATCCTCGCCTCGAGCATTTCGGCTGCGGCGTTCCATCGACCGTGGAGTATTGCCTGATGTGCTTCGGCGATACGTAGCCAGTTGCGCTGGTCGGCCGTGCCATGCCTCTCGACGTGTTGTCGGGCTGCGGTCAGTGCGTCCGTGGCCGCATCGAGCTGGCCGAGAAAGTAGAGCTGGCAGTGCAGGTTGAGCTCGGCAACGATAAGGCGGGAGAAAGAGTTGCGTTCGCGGGCGAGGGCGATCGCCTGTTTCGAGTCATCGATTCACGCGACATTGCCGGTAAACGTCCGGGACGACCCCAGGACATCGAGCGCACGGATGCGCACGTCGTCCATGCCCGGCGCATCGGTGAGCGGGAGCGCCTCGGCCGCGAGCCGGCTGGCCTGGGCGTTGTCGCTCGCGTTCATGTGGTATGCGGCTCGCTCTACGAGCGCGTAAGCTCGGGAGCGCGAGTCCCGGCGGTCATCGGTGAGTGCGAGCGCGCGGTCGATGTATTCATACGCCCGGTCGCGGTCACCAGAAAGCCAGAAGCGGCGCGCGATATCGACCCCAACTTCCGCAGCCGCCTCAAGGTCTCTGTCCGCAGCCAGCTGCTGGAATGCCTGCTCGAGCAGGTCAATGCCCGTTCCGTCGGCGGCATGTCTCGCGCGGCCCGCCTCGACGAGGAGCGAGACGCGGGCGGCATCGCTTTCGGGCCAAAGCTCGAGCGCCGAACTGTAGAACCGCGCAGCGGCGGCATAGGATGCGAGAGCGAGTGCGCGCTGGCCGGCCGCCCGTAGCGCCAGGCGCGCATGCTCGGCCAACGCCGAGTCACCTTGTTCCGTTGCCCTCGTGTAGTCCAGCGCCTTGAGGTAGTGATGGGCGAGCACTTCGGCGTGATCGTCCGGGCGGCCGAGGGACTGGATCCATCCAGCGGCACGCCGGTGCCTCTCTCCCCGGGCTGCGCGCGGAATCTGCGCGTAGGCGACATCGCGAAGCAGGATGTGCCGGAAGCTGTACTCAGGCTCGCCGGCCACCGACGAACGCCGCGCCTGCTGTACGAACTCCTTTCGCTCCAGGCTGACGAGCCGGCCCCGCACCTCGCGGTGCGGGATGTCACCAATCGCCTCCACTGCGCCGGGCCAGAAGACCTTCCCGATCACGGCCGCATCCTGAAGGACCGCCTTGTCGGCTAGCGGCAGGCCGTCGATACAGGCGGCGATGATTCCTTGCACGGTCTCAGGCAACTGCTGGACTGCACCGATCTCCTCCAGGACATGCGCGAACTGTTCGGCGTAGAGCGGCTTTCCCGCCGCGCGAGCGACGAGCGCCTCGCGAACCTCGGCCTCAAGCTCACGCTGTTCGAGCACGGCTTCTAGGAGCTGCCCTGTCTCGTCCTCAGAAAGCGGCGCGAGCGCGATCGTGACCACGTTCGTCTTACCGCCGCCCCAAGCTGGCCGCCGCTCGAGGAACTCCGGTCGGGCGGTACAGAGGACGAGCAGTGGCGCATCGCGAAGACGATCGGCGAGCTCCTCGAGGAAATCAAGCAGCCCATCGTCGGCCCAATGCAGATCCTCGAGCGCAAGCACGAGCGGTTTGCGCTCCGCCATGGCCTCGAGGAAGCAGCGCCATGCGGCGAAGCGCTCTTCGGAGCGTTCTTCTGGGCTGCGCTCGCCGCTGGAGCCGATGAGCGGCCATATCTCTCGCTCGACCCACGTCGCCTCGTCCATCGTTAGAGGGAGCGCGGCGACTGCCTTTCTCAGCTTCTCCTCGGCCTGGTCGGGGCGGTCCGTCTCCAGTATTCCCGCCTGCGCCTTGACGATCTCGCCGAGCGCCCAGAAGCTGACGCCGTCGCCATACGATAGGCAGCGACCCTGCCGCCAGGTGATCTGCTCTCGCTCCTGATCGAACCTCTTGGAAAGCTCGAAGACGAGCCTGCTCTTGCCGATGCCGGGGACACCGACGAGAGTGACGAACTGGGGTGAGCGTTCCTCGATCGCGCGAGTCAGCGTCGAGACAAGGAGCTCGAGCTCGCGCTTCCGCCCGACGAGCGGCGTCCTCGGTTCGCGCACCAGGTCGACGCCGCGCCGCGGGAGCGCAGCGAGCGCATGCCAGGCCAAAATCGCGCCTGCACCCGCTTTCGCCGCAGTCGGGGCGGCCTCGCTGTAGTCGATCACCTCCCGAGTCGTGCGGTAGGTCTGCTCGCCGACCAGGATGGCGCTGACCGGTGCCGCCACCTGCAATCGCTGTGCGCTGCTGACAACTTCCCCGGCCGTGACCGGGCTTTCGCTGATCCCGCGGCGGATCTCGAGCGCCGCTCGCACGGCCCGCTCAGGGTCGTCCTCAGCTGCGGTCAGGTCGCGGCGCAGCTTGAGGATCAGCTTTTGGACTCTAGCCTCGACCTGGTGCGCGCAGGACCGCTTGAATCTCTCGAGCATCTTGTAGATCCAGCTGCGGGACACCTTGTGGGTCCGAGCGAGCTCGCTCGGGCTTCGATGTTCTAGGACGATGGCCTCGACGATGTAGCGGCCCCGGTCGGACATATCACCTCCGAGATTGGTGGTGTCCACTATGTCTTGCGACATCTGTCCACTATGTGCTGAAACCGCACCCGCCGGGGCTACCAGCTCCCTCCAGCGCCCATTTCCCGCGATCGCCGGCGCTCGCGGCTCATCCGAATCTTCCAAAGCCGCGACTGCTGGCAGTCGGACTCCTGCCTAATGACAGAAGATAAGCGCGCATATAATATGTGCACATTCTTTATGGAGGTGCGGGCTATGTGGAAGTACGAGCACAGCGTCGAGACGGCTGCCGGCCCCGACGCCGTCTTCGCCGTCCTCGAGGACGTCACCCGGTGGCCGGAGTGGAACCACGGCGTCGAGCGGATCGACCTCGCCGGCCCCTTTGCGACCGGCACGCCGGGCGTCATGGTGATCCCAGGCCAGGGGTCGCTGGACTTCCGGCTGGCGTGGGTCGCCAAGGGCCAGGGTTTCGAGGATGAGACTCCAGTCCCAGGTACCGATGTGGTCGTTCGCGTCCGCCACTCGCTCGAGCCGTTGGCAGGTGGGGGTACCCGGATCACCTACCGGGCAACCATTGAGGGGCCGACCGCCGATGCGCTGGGTCCCGAGATCGGGTCGGCTGTGACTTCCGACTTCCCTGAGGTAATGGCCGCCCTCGCGCGCCGGGCCGAGGCCCGTTCGGCGGCCGCGTGAACACGCGACGTCGACCGGCAGATCGACATCGGGAATCACATGGAAGCCTGGGTCCTGGCGAGAGCCCGGGCTTCCTCCTTTGGCGCGCGACCCTGCGCTGGCAGCGGACCGTCGCGGCCGCCCTACGCCCGCTCAGGCTCACTCATGTCCAGTTCGTGTTGCTCGCGTGCACCTGGTGGCTGACGCAGGTCGCGGGCGAGCGCCCCACCCAGCGCCGCGTGGCCGACTTCGCCGCCACCGATCCGATGATGACCTCGCAGGTGATCCGGGCCCTGGAGGCCAGGGGCCTCGTCAGGCGAGTTGCCGACCCGCAGGACTCTCGAGCCCTCCAGCTGACGGTGACAGGTGGTGGTGCCCGTCTGGCGCGGGAGGCGGTCAAGGTGGTCGAGGCCGCCGATGCCGAGTTCTTCATTGCTGCCGGTAAGGGGGAGTCGATGCTGCAATTCCTCCGAAGCCTCGCCGGCTAACCTCGTACAGGCGGTCCGTCAAGCCGGCTCCTCCCGCATCTGATGCGCGATTTGATAGCATCACGCATCATGCGAACTACGATCGACCTTGATCCTTCGGTCGTCAAGGAGCTCAAGCGTCGCAGCAAGGTCGCCGGCAAGAGTATGGGCAGGCTCGCTTCGGAGCTATTGGCCACATCGTTGCGAGAGCGGGAGGGCTTGCGCGAGGCCCAGACAGACTTGGAGTGGATCGCCAGGGATCTCGGGCGGCCGCTGGTCGATCTTGAAGACAAAGAGGCGATGAGAGCGGTGCTGGACGGGCGTCGATGAGCGCGACCCTCGACTCGAACATCCTCGTCTACGCGAGCAATCAGGGCGACCCCGTACATGCGCAGGCCAGACAGCTGGTTCAGCTCCTGGCCGCCGGACCGGATCTTCTGTACCTGTTCTGGCCCGTCGTACTGGGGTACCTACGCATCGTCACCCACTCGGCGATTCTCCCGAAGCCGCTCAGCCCCCGCGATGCTGCAAGCAACGTCGAAGCTCTACTGAAGCGAGGACACGTCCGCGCGCTGGGCGAGGTGGAGGGATTCTGGGACTTGTTCCGAACCACCAGCCGCGATCAGGCGCGTGGCAACGACGTCCCGGACGCGCACCTTGTGACTCTGATGAGACAGCACGGCGTGAGGCGGATCTACAGCCGAGACGCCGGGCTGCGGCGATTTGCTGACATCGAGGTCGTCGACCCCTTCACGTCTGCACCGGGCGGCGGACGTCGGGGTCGCGCTTCGACCAGGTGATCGAGCCCGTCCAACGGATTCGAATATCCGGCATCCTCGGTCCGCTCCAGCCCGAGATCGTCGATGTGGCAGCAGGCCTGACATCGGCGGACAGGGCGAATCAAGACAACCGGAAGCGGAGAATCGGTATAGCGAACGTTGGCTCGAATCCCATCGGGGTACCAGAACATCTGTTCGTAGTGACGCTTCAGCGTCTATATCGTGGTTACGCTGGCTCGCCTTCGAGGATGCTGTTCGGAGAGGCAGTCGGCACGACCCTTGACAGTCGCAGCCCAGCTTCGGCGAACAACTCACGGAATTCTGCCTCGGTGCGGATCCTTCCGCCTGGCTGGTTCAGCAGCATCAAGATGTCGAAGGCCTTGGCCGGGCTCGGATCGTTTCCGGCCGGCATGAGCATCTCAACGACTAGCACCCTTCCGCCCCGGGCCATGGCGGCCGCGCAGTTGCGAAGGATGGTGGTCGAGTCGACATCGCCCCAGTCCATCAACACCCGTTTGATGAGGTAAGCGTCGGCGCCGGCGGGGACCGCGCGCAACATGTCGCCGCCGATGATCTGGCATCGGTCGGTGACTCCCGCCTCGTCAAGCGGGGCCGTCTGGGCTACGACCCGCGGGAGGTCAAGCAGGACTCCTCGAAGTGACGGGTGAGCGCTCAGAACCGCCGCCAAGGTTGACCCCTGTCCGCCACCGATATCGGCCACAACGCGGAACGGCGAGAAGTCGTACGCCGCCACCAGAGCCGAGTTGTGCTGCCTTGACTGGCGTGTCATCCAACCGTTGAACGCGTCGCCCAGGTTCGGACGCGCGGCGATGTACTCCCACATCGGTGCACCATGCACTGTCGGGAAGGACGCCCGTCCGCTCAGGACGCTATCACGCAATCCCGCCCAAACCGCCCACATCTCCGGTGCCCCGACGAAAAGCGCCCACTCGCGAACGGAATCAGGGCTGTCGCTTCGCAGCGTCGCGCCCAGCGGCGTGATCCCGAAGCGCCCGTCCGCCTCCTCGCGGAAAACCCCCGGAGCGGTGAGCATCCTGAGTAGGCGGTGCAGCGAAGAGCGATCTGCCTGGGTAGCCGCTGCCAGCTCGTCAACGCTCTTTGGCCCGCCAGCGACAAGGTCGGCCAGACCAAGCAAAGCGGCCGCGTGGAGCGCCTGCACGGTCAGGAACGCGTTGAGCATCCGCAGCATCTCCGCTGAGGGCTGAGGAGCCGGGTCGGCATGGATTGTCGAAGTCACAGGGCCTCCCCCACGATCGGCTGCCCCAAGCGTAGCCCGCCCTCTTGGCCGGCGCATCGCGGGCTGACGCAGGCACGCTCATATCCGCCAGCGGAGAAAAGGTATAGCAGTTGTCGGGTCGAATCCCGCCGGGGCTACTTCTACTCCATGGTTCAGCCATGGTGTAGTAGAATACCGGCGTGAAGCCATCTTCAGGTGACGAGCTGGACGTCAAGGCGGCGGCGGCGCTGAGCGGCCGAACCGCGGAGACGATTCGTCGATGGGTGTGGTCTGGCCGACTGTCGGCGCGCAAGCGTGGCAATCGACTCGTGGTAGCCCGCGCCGACGTCGAGGCCCTCGCCGGAGGGGGACGACGCCTGCTTTCCCTCGGTGAGTGGGCACGGCTGGCTGAAGCCGCCATGCGCGGTCGGCGGGGACCCCATGAATCCGCGGCCGATCTCGTGATCGATGAACGCCGGCGCAGGCTGGCGGAGGTGGGCGGTCATCGCGGTCGTTGACGCCAGCGTCGTCATCGACTGGATCGCGCCAGGCGCCGATCCCTCGTCACCCTCGATGAAAACCCTCCACCGCTTGATCAGGGCAAATGATCCGGTAATCGCTCCGGAGCTCCTTTACGTCGAATGTGCCAGCGCCTTGGTCGCCGGAGTCCGTAGCAGTCGGTGGACCGGATCGGACGCGGACAGCGCATATGGACTCCTGGTGCGGCTGCCGGTGAGGGCCGTAACCGATGGACGATATCTCGATCGAGCATGGGAGCTGTCGCGCCGTTACGACAACCACCCGGTCTACGACATGCTCTACGCCGCGACCGCCGAGGCGGTCGGCACTGATTTCATAACCGCCGACGAAACGTTATTGCAGCGGTTGGGTCACCTGGGTTGGGTGCAGCGCCCCGGCACTTGACCTCCCGAATATGCCGTACCACGACGCTCTTCTGCCCTTGTGCGTGGTGATAGACCCCTTTCAGATTGCCGGACCGCCGATCGACCGAAGACCGTGGCGCGTATCGATATGGGCGACCAGATAGGGCCGTTCTCCAAGACGTGTCTCGCGTATTGTCGCCTTGTCGTGAAGGCCCAGACATTCCAACAATCCGCGCAGCGAGCTCGGCTCTGGATGGAACAACTCCAGGAGCTCTAACGCACAGCCCTGTTTTTCGAGGCTGCTTGCCGGATGCTCCTGG
>Ga0209161_10005289_pt1 | contig 10209 bp, 10 predicted proteins | sample GraSoiAngelo_155_FD_186169 | JGI IMG/M metagenome (GOLD analysis project Ga0209161, IMG submission 186169) | Grasslands soil microbial communities from the Angelo Coastal Reserve, California, USA - 14_1009_13_30cm (SPAdes) (version 2) | ecosystem: Environmental > Terrestrial > Soil > Grasslands...
CCTCGGTACGTCGAACGATTTTGCCCGATCAATCAGCATCCCGATGCACGTCAAGCACGCCGTCCGGCTGCTCGCCAGGGGGCGGATCTCGAGGGTGGACGCGGGGCGCTTCACGGCTGAAGGGCAAAGCCCCCGTCATTTCGTCCACGCGGCTGCGGTGGGACTCAACGTCGGCTTCGCGCGCTTCGCCACCCGAGCCGACGTGCGAGCGCGTCTCGGGCGCCTCACCTATGCGGCGGCGGTGGCACTGGCCCTCCGGGAGCGTCCGATTTTTCGCTGCGAGCTGGAGTGGGAAGAGCGAAAGGAGCAAACAAGCTTGGTCCATCTCGCAGTGATCAACGCGCCCGTCTTCGGCGGTTTTCTCGGACTGCGAATCCCGGGCGCGGATCCGGACGATCGAACGCTCGACATCATCATGATCGAACACCTGCCGATCCGACGCCTGCTACGCTCCGCGCTCTATCCGGCCGTCGGCGTGCGACGCGGTATCCGCGGCATTCGCACCCTCCAGGTTTCGCGGCTGAAGGTTCGGCCCACCAACTCGATGGATGTGACCCTCGACGGCGAAGTCGCTGGAAAAATTCCTGGCGTCTTCGAGGTCGTCCCAGGCGGACTTCGGGTGATTACAAGGGCAGACTTCAGGGGCGACCATCGATAACCGCGCGGCGCTCGTGACGTTTGGAGTGCGCGTCCTTGGCACCTTCATCGGGCTCGCGGTGATCACGGCGCTAGTCGGGTTCGGCGTCAGGGCGCTGAGCCTGGGCCTCGATATGGGGGTGATGCAGGCAGTAGCCGCCCATCGCGACGTCACCGTAACATCGATCGCCGAAATCGCGACCACGGCAGGATCGTTCCCGATCCTGGCCCCCATCGCCGTCGCTGTCGTCCTGCTCCGGCGCTGGAATCGGCCGGCCGATGACATCGCGCTGGTCGTCATCGCAGCAGGCAGCGCCGCGCTGCCGTGGCTGGTCAAGCTGATCGTCGCGCGTCCCCGGCCCACCATCGAACACCTCCAGCAACTGTCGTCACTGAGCTTTCCCTCCGAGCACACAACCCAGGCGGCGGCAATCTACCTCACAATCGCCATCCTGCTGTCGAAAGGTCTGAACCGCGGCTTGAGGGAGCTCGTCATCCTGCTCGCCGTGCTGCTCGCGATGGTCGTTGCCTGGTCACGGGTCTATCTCGGCGTCCACTGCCCCTCGGACGTGGCAGCCGGGCTGGTACTGGGTTGGGGCTGGGCACTGCTGGTTTTCCACTGGGCCCGACCTAGCCTCGAACAAGCCCGACTCTGACCCTCCCCGCAATCGGGGCCGCATTTTGAGGACGAGATTTATCACGATTTGTTGGTGAGACGGTGACGGGCACCAACAGCGCTGCGACCAGTTGACAACGATCACGGCGCTGGCGATGCCATCGGCGCGCGATGTTCGTTGTACCGGCAGCGGACAGGGAAGCAAATTCCGCGCGACGCGCGCGATGGTGAGGGGGCATCAGCCCAATGGATCGCGACAGGTTCAGCTTGCGCAAGGCGTTGTCGGCGCTGATGGGAGCGACCGTGCTCCTGCTCGGGATTCCGGCGTTAACCGTGAGCGCCGCCGGGATCGACGATTATCCGTATCGGGGATCGCCCAACCTGTTGGATCGGTGGGGCTTCTACACCGGCTACTGCACGTCCTTCGCCGCATTTCGATTGAGCCAGGAAGGGATCGCCCTCCACGGAGCGACACTGCAAGGCCCGAACGGCAAGTCCGCATTCTTCGGGAATGGCGGGACGTGGGATGCAGCCGCCGCATCGATCGGCTACGTCGTCGACACCCATCCAAGCATCGGCTCGGTTGCGGTCTGGCACGGTGGGGAGGATGGTGCCTGGTGGGGCGGCCACGTCGCATACGTCATGGCGGTGGACGCCGCCGGCAATGCGATCGTCGAAGAGTACAACTGGTCGAACTATCTGCGGTACGGGCAGCGCACGACTCAGGCTCGCCGCTACATCCACTTCGTCGGCGTCGCGGTGACGCAGCCAGTCTCGATCCCGCCCAAGGCGCCGGCGCAGCCCGCGGGTCATCCATATCGCACGACCGATGTCGTCCGCCAGCGCTCGGGGCCCGCCACCTGGTATCGAACCGTGGGGATCATCCCTGCGGGCCAGCGGATCATGATCGTCTGCCAGGTTCGGTCCAGCAGCGTTATCAATGGGACCGGGATCTGGGACCGGCTCGCCAACGGTTCCTATGTGACCGACTACTACACCTCAACCCCGGCATTCAATCGCTTCAGTCCCGGACTTCCGCGCTGTTAGTCCCTGCAGATACGAGGGCCGCATCGGGCGGCCCTCCTTTTATTTCGGCGGCACCTCGCCGCGCCGCATCTGGTCGAGCCGCTCGCGCGTCTTCGGATCGAGCCGATCCTCGAGCCGGCGGGCAATGTCGGACCGCGCACGGCTATCGCCGATCTGCTCGTTGCGTCGGGCCAGCACGGCATCGACCTGACTTTTCAGGGTGAGCGCCGAGACCGTCTTGATCTGACGACCCAGGGCCAGGTCGCGTTGCAAAGCATCGGAAGTGGCAACGGTCACTTCATCGCTTGCCTTCGCCTCGAACAGAAGCTTTTCAATCACGTGGTCGGCCGACGTTTTCCGGCCGGAATAGACGACCTGGACACCGTTAATCGTCTGGGTTGACGCCTCGGCGTCGGGCCGTCGATGGGAATCGAAGACGACCGTCACCTTCTGGCGGGTCATGGCCGCATAGTCGGCGAGAATCGCAATGAGCAGATCGCGCGCGTCTTCCAGCTTGACGTCCTTGGCCGCCGACAGCTCCGGCCAGGCAAAGATGATGTTGTAGCCGTCGACGATGAGCCGCTCCACGGGCTCAGCCTACGACCGGGGCACGTGCGTTTGTTGGCGTGGTAGGTTGGTGCCTGATGCAAACGCCGCCGGACGATCCCCACCCCGCGGACGCAATCACCGGCAGCGAGCTTCGGCGCGATGTCTCGGTCTACGGCTCGTACATGTGGGGCTACGCGGCGGTCGGTGCCGACATTTATACGGCTTTGGGCATCATCACCCTGGCTGCCCTTGGCCTCGCGCCCCTCGCATTCCTGGCGGCGGGCATCGTTTTTGCCCTGGTTGGGCTCTGTTACGCGGAAATGGCGTCCTCCTACCCTTTAGCCGGCGGCGGTCAGTATTTCACCCTGCGAGGGCTCGGCGACCTCTGGGGGCTGATCGCCGGCGCAGCCCTGGTCCTCGACTACACCATCGATATCTCGCTCTTCACGGTCGTCGCGATTGGTTACCTCAACTACTTTCTGCCCTGGGTCACGTCCGGCCATCATGCGATCGACTTCACCGTTACGCTGGGCACCATACTGGGCCCGATTCACTTCGCCTGGCTGTGGCTTCTCGAATCAGCGGCCGGCATCGTTTTGCTGATCTGGCTCAACGTTCGTGGCATCAAGGTCTCGACGAATTTCAACGAGATCATCGGAACCATCGCCATCTTCGCGCAAAGTGTGATCGTGGTGGCTGGCTTCGTGCTCGTTTGGAAGCCGGAGATCATCGCCCACCAGCTGGCGTTCAACCGGCCAACTCTGAGCCAATTCGCCTTCGGCTCGTCGCTCGCCATCATTGCCTTCGTCGGACTGGAAACGATTTCGCAGGTGGCTCAGGAGACCCGGCGACCCGCGACCATCATTCCCCGGACATCGATCGGGCTGGTGATCTCGGTCCTGCTGTTCGCCATGGCGTTTTCCATCCTGGCCATTGGCCTTCCAAATCTCAGCCCCGCAGATTTCCGTGGCCACGAAGGTGACCCGGTCGCGCTGATCGCCGAGCACATCCCGATCATTGGCGTCGTTGCGGCCCCCGTGACGGCCGTGATCGGCTTCCTGATCGTGTATATCTCGGCCAACTCGGGTGTCGTCAGCTCCTCGCGCCTCAGCTACTCAATGAGCCAGTTCGATCTCCTTCCAGCCTGGTTTTCAAAGGTGAACAAGCGCTTCCGCACGCCGGCGCGGGCCGTGTTGGTCTTTGGCGGGATTGCGCTATTGCAGACGATCATCGCCTTCTTTACCCCTGGCGAGCCGGGCAAGAGCGCCGCGATCGATGTCCTGGCCGACCTCTACGCCTTTGGCGCCACGACCGGTTACCTACTGGTCTTCATTTCGCTGTTCGTCCTCCGGTTCAAAGATCCCTTTACGCCGAGACCGTACAAGATGCCGATCAACATCCGCGTGACCTACAAGGGCAACCAGGTCTGGTTCCCGGTGCTCGGCGTGCTCGGGCTCCTGGGCGTGCTCTTCTTCCTGATCATGGTCCTGCTCACTCATCATTACGCCCGTATCGTCGGTCCTATCTGGGTGGTGGCGGCCATCGTCCTGTTCGCCCTGTACCGACGCCGGCGCGGCCTGCCAGTGTTCAAGACGCTTCCACGGGATTGGGAAGGCGCGACCAAGAAGGTGCTGCTCGAAGCGGAGGAGTTCCAGTCGCTGGAAGAATACGAGGCGGCCCTGAGCGAACATCGGGCGCGCACCTCCGGGCAGAGCTGAAATCACAAAGCCGGGCTACTGAGCGCGCTGACGGATCACTTCGTACAGCAGGATCGATCCGGCGACCGCGGCGTTCAGTGAACTGACCTTGCCGAGCATGGGGAGGCGAACCAGGGCGTCCGACCTCTTCCGCAGCAGGTCGTGCAAACCCTCACCTTCGGCCCCGATGACCAGCACCAGAGGCCGGCGGTAGTCGAAGTCGGTGTATAGCGTGGGAGCGTCGCCGCTCAGCCCGACGACCCAGAAGCCAAGATCCTTCAGCGTGTCGGTTGCCTGCGCCAGGTTGGCGACCCGAGCATAACGCAGGTACTCGGCCGCGCCGGCCGAGGCTTTGACCACCGACGGCGTGACCTCGGGCGAGCGGTTGTGGGACGTCACGATGCCGCCGACGCCGGTCGCCTCAGCGCTCCGGCTGATGGTCCCCAGGTTCTGCGGATCCTGCAGGCTGTCGAGCATCAGGAGGATGGCATCCGAGCGGTCGGCCAAGGCCGAACGCGCCATCGGCTCCAGCTCCCAGTACTTGCGCGGCCCCACGTAGGCCACCACGCCCTGGTGCGCCTCGGAGTGCGCAATGTCGTCGAGCTTGCGCCGGTCTGCCGGTTCGATCGTGATCCGCCGCCCGGCCGCCAGGTGGCGAAGCTCCTTGAGCCTGGGCTCGTCCCGGAGGCCCTCGGCGAAGAGCAGCCGCTTCACGGGTCGGCCAGCACGAAAGGCTTCGAGGACGGGATTGCGACCATAGATGATGTCCGGCGGGCGAGGCATGGCGTTGTTCGACTACCGGATCCGCTTCCAGCGCGGACCGTCTTTCGTGTCGTCCAGCTGGATGCTCATGGCCAAAAGCTGCTGGCGGATCTCGTCCGCACGAGCAAAGTCGCGCTGGGCGCGGGCCGCCTCGCGCTCCGCGATCAGCCTCTCGACCTCGGCATCGAGCGCCTGCGGAAACTCGATCACGTCCAGGATCCGGTTCGCGTGCCGCAGCATCCCCATCGCCGCAGCGCGCTCATCCGCCGTCGCCTTTCCTGACTCAAGATGGGTGTTGAAGGCCTTGATGAATTCGAAGAGATGTCCGACCGCGGCCGGGAGGTTGAGGTCGTCGCGCAGGGCATCATCCCAACGCTGCCGGACATTGGAGCCACCACCCTGACTCTCGCCCACAGGGGGCGAGGAAACTTCGCCAGGAGTTGGGCCGAGTCGGACGGCGAACTCGTCGAGCCGCTTGACCGCGCTGTCGGCGGCCTTGAGCAGCTCGGGAGAAAACGAGAGTGGACTCCGATAATGCGCGCCGGTCATAAGCGCATAGCGAATGGCGCGCGGCTGATAGCCCTCCGCCAGGACGTCGCGCAGGGTCGAAAAATTCTTGAGCCTCTTTGACATCTTTTCGCCCACCGCATCCTGGAGGAACTGGGCGTGCAGCCAGTAGCGGGCGAAGGTCTTGCCGGTCGCGGCCTCGCTCTGCGCGATCTCGTTCTCGTGATGGGGAAAGATATTGTCGACGCCGCCGGTGTGGATGTCGAAGCTCTGACCCAGGTACTTCATGCTCATCGCCGAGCACTCGATGTGCCAGCCGGGGCGCCCCGTCCCCAGCGGCGTTTCCCACGACTGCTCGCCTGGCTTGCGTGCCTTCCAGAGGACGAAATCACGGGGATCGTCTTTGCCATAGTCGTCGACGTCGACCCGCGCCCCGGCCTTGAGGCCGCTGACATCGAGGTGCGCCAGCCGCCCGTAGCGAGGGAAGGTCGCAATCCGAAAGTAGGTCGAGCCGTCGCTGAGGTACGTGTGTCCCTTTTCACTCAAGACTTCGATCAACGAGACCATCTCGAAGATGTGCTGAGTGGCACGCGGATAATGCTCCGCCTTTTCGATCCGCAAGGTATCGAGGTCCTCGAAGAATGCCTCGATATAGGGCTCCGTGAATTCGTCGATGGTGATCCCTTTGTCCGCCGCCTTCTTGATGATCCGGTCCTCGACGTCGGTCAGATTCATCACCTGGGTTACCTGGTATCCGTTCTGGATCAGAACACGGCGCAGCAGGTCCTCGAAGAGGAAGCTTCGGAAGTTCCCAATGTGGGCGTAATCGTGCACCGTGGGGCCGCAGGTATACATCCGCACCTGGCCGGCAACCACCGGCATAAACTCCTCAGTCTGGTTGGACATCGTATTGTGCAGCCGGAGCGGCGTCACGGGATCTCTCGAAGGAGTGCCACGGCCTGGGCTGCGAGCGCCTCGCCCCGGCCGATGGCGCCGACGTGGTCGGTCGTGGTGGCTTTCAGCCCAACCGCGGCCGGGTCGATGCCCAGCACGTCCGCCAGGTTGTTACGGATCGCTTCCCGGTACGCCGCCAACCGCGGCACCTGGGCGAGCAGGGTCACGTCGACGTTCTCGACCGCCCACTTCGCGCGCCGGCAGTGATCGGTCACCTCGCGCAGCAAATCCAGGCTACGGGCATCTTTGTACTTCGGGTCCTCATCGGGAAACAGCGTGCCGATGTCACCGATTCCGGCGGCTCCGCAGAGCGCGTCAATGAGCGCGTGGCAGATGACATCCGCATCGCTATGGCCTTGCAGCCCCATGTCCCAGGGGAGCTCGACGCCACCGAGCACGAGCCGGCGACCCACAACGAATCGGTGAAGGTCGAAGCCGGTCCCTACACGCACAAGGGGTCGGCGGCAAGCAGGGCTTCCACCATCAGCGCATCCTCGCGGGTCGCGACCTTGAGGTTGCTATAGGAGCCCGAGAAGACCTTGACGGGCCTGCCGAGTTTTTCGATCAGTTCCGCATCATCCTCCACGACGATTCGCTCATGCACCGCTTTTTCGTGCGCCTCGAGGATCCAGTCATAGCGGAAGACCTGTGGGGTCTGCACCTGCATTAGATCGGAGCGTTCGACGGTGCCGTGAACGAAGCCGGAGCGGTCCACATGTTTGTATGTGTGGCGGACCGGGATCGCCGCAGTCGCCGCCCCATACAGGCGAGCAGCCTCCAGTCCCGCATGGATCAGGTCGTCGCTGATCAGCGGCCGGGCGCCGTCGTGGACGATCACGAAATCGGGCGGATTCTTTGAGAGGCTCTGCAGTCCCAGGCGGACCGAGTCCTGGCGTCGTTCACCGCCAAGGTGGATGTCAATGGCCTTCTGCCAACCATCACTTTCCAGCTCACGCGTGACCTCGAGCAAATTGCGTTGCGAGATCAGCAACGTGATGCCCGTGACCTCGGGGCAGCGGTCGAACGCCTCGAGCGTTCTCCGAATCAAGGACCGGCCTCCAACCGGCATCAAGACCTTTGCGCTGGACTCTCCCTGGTGAAGCCCGGCCCCGGCTGCCGGAATGATGGCCTGTACCTGCAACGGTTCACCCCTTTGTCTGGCGATTTGGTGGCTTGAAGTATACGGGCGCCGCCCAGTCAATCGAGGAGCGGGCCCGGCTAGTATAAAAAGAAAAACACGGCCCGGACAGGAAGTTAGGAGGATGCCATGTCTGAGCAGAACAAGCGTCTGGTTAGGCGAGCGCTAAACGAGGTCTTCGCAGGCGGAAATCTCGCCGTCGTGGACGAGATCTTTCATCCGGATTTCGTCAACCACGAGGCCGGCCCACGGACACCGCCTGGGCCAGAAGGTTTGAAGGTCACGGTTCGATGGCTGCGGGATGCATTTAGTGATCTTGACTACGACATTCAGGATGAGATCGATGCAGGCGACAAAGTGGTCGTCCGAGTCATCTCGAGTGGCCGACACACGGGAGAGTTCATCGGTTTTAAGCCGACCGGCAAGACGTTCGAGGCCCAACAGATTCACATTTACCGCATCGCCGACGGAAAGATCATTGAACACTGGTCGAGCCGCGACGATCTGACCCAGGGGATCCAGCTTGGTCTCATCCCCATTGGGAGGCCGGGAGCCGAGGAACCACGCGCGGCGGCGACAGCCGCGGCTAAAAGGACTCAGGAACCGGGTTAGAAACCCTTATCCGCACAAAAAGTAGTGATCGCGGCCAAAACGATTGCGCTGCACTGAGCGACTGACTCCAAGTCGACCCATTCTCGCGCCCCGTGAAGGCCTTCGCCTGCCGGACCGAAAACGACGCTGGGGATGCCGGCTGCGGTAAGCAGCGCGGCATCAGTCCACCCGCTCATTCCGCTGATCACCGGATCCCGCCCAAGCTGTGCAAGAACTTGCTGCCCGAGAATCTTGACGATATCCGACTGCGCGCTGACCTCGAGAGGCTCACGGCTGAAGATCGGTCGACACGTGGCGTGAAAGTGCGGGTCAGCTGCGCTTAGGCGATCAATCACTGCCTGGATTTCGGCGCGAACCATCTCAGGAGTCTCTCCCGGCAAGGTCCTTCTTTCCAGGCTCAGCTTGCACACTGCCGGGTAGCTGGACAACTCTTGTCCGCCCTCAATAACTGAGGCATGCACGGAGGCCGGGCCAAGAAGGGGATGTTGCGGCCCGGCCTTCAACTCGCTGCTCAGGGCCTCGAGAGCACCAAGGAACTTTCCCATCTTGGCGATCGCATCCACTCCCTCTTCGAATCTCGAGCCATGGGCGGCAACCCCGGTGGTCTCAATATCGAGCCAGACGAATCCCTTATGAGAGGTTGCGATCTCAAGGGCGGTCGGCTCGGAGACGATGGCGGCGTCCGCCTGAAATCGGACCGCGATTGATTCCGTTCCAAGGCTCGCGAATTCCTCGTCGATGACACCGGCGAAGATCACCTTGCCTTCAAGTTGGCGTTCGGCTGCTGCCGCGGTCGCGAGCATGAATGCGGCAAGGCCGGCTTTCGTGTCCATGGCACCCCGGCCAAAGAGTCGCCCGCTCTCGATAGCGGCCGAGAAGGGCTGGATCATGGCGGCCACGCCGACCGTGTCCAGGTGTGCATTCAGGATGATCGTGCGGCCAGGTCTGCGTCCGCCCGCGACCGCAATGACGTTGGGCCGTCCGGTTGCCACGTCTTCAAGGGTTGCCTCAATCCCGTGTCTCTTGAACCAGTTCGCGACGAACCGCGCCAACTCGGCCTCACCCACACCACCAGGGACCAAGGAGGGATTGACTGAGTCGATTCCGACCAGTTGTGTGAGCAAGGGAACAAGCTCGTCGGCGAAAGCGTCCAGGCTTTCCGGAACCATGTCTCTCAGATCAGGTTAAGAGGATGAATCATAATCCTCGGCGTGCGCGACGGCATCCAACTTTGGCGGCCACGCGCCGACCCATGGATCAGGAGCAGCATCCCGCTTGTTACCTTCGTGACGCTTGGACTCCCTGCGGGGGCTATCGGCGTCGCCTGGCCATACGTGCGCGCCTCCTTCGATGCACCACTGGCGGGCCTCGGCCTTATCCTGGTGAGCTTTACGCTCGCCTACTTTCTGGGGAGCGCAGTCAGCGGACCACTCACGGGCCGACTCGGCACTTCACGTCTGCTCCTGGGAGGGTGCGCTCTCAGCACCGTGGCGTGGCTTGGCCTCGCCCTCGCGCCGCAATGGTGGCTGGTTCCCTTGGTCAGCTTCCTGGCGGGCGCCGGCTCCGGCCTTATCGACGCTAGCGTGAACGCGCACATCTCCTTGAACCGCGGCGTCAGATACATGGGCTGGTTGCACGCGTCCTGGGCGGTTGGCGCGGCCCTGGGCCCGCCGATCGTGGTGCTGTCGTTGGCCGGCACCAGTTCGTGGCGG
>Ga0209161_10005292_pt1 | contig 10208 bp, 9 predicted proteins | sample GraSoiAngelo_155_FD_186169 | JGI IMG/M metagenome (GOLD analysis project Ga0209161, IMG submission 186169) | Grasslands soil microbial communities from the Angelo Coastal Reserve, California, USA - 14_1009_13_30cm (SPAdes) (version 2) | ecosystem: Environmental > Terrestrial > Soil > Grasslands ...
CGGCGCTTCGGTGTCGGATTCGAAGGTCGTTTCGGTAACGCTGTTGTGAGCGCAGCAGTGCGGGTGGACCGACCCCGGGCCCATGGCCCGGGGTTCCCACCCACGGAGACTCGTCCTCCACTAAACCCCGGGGCATGGCCCCGGGGTTGGTCTACCCGTCTCTGGCCTCCTTCACCCACTTGCCTTCCAGCTTCGCCATCTCCAGAGCCCGCGCCGCCCGCGCCAGGAGGCTCCGCGCTTCGAGCGCGCCTCCGCCGGCCCGGCGGCTGCCGACGGCGTCGTACCCCGCGCGCAGCTCGACCCCGACCGAGTCCCGCAGCCGTCTCGCGAGCTGGCGCGCCCCCGTGCGGTTCACGCCCGCCGCCACCACGGCGAACTCGGCGGGTCCGATGCGGCCGAGCGCATCGGAGCGGCGCCCGCTCGACTCGAGCAGCCGCGCGACACTGCGCAGCGCTTCGAGGCCGTCGGTCTCCGCTTCGTGGCGGTCGCGGTGGGGAGCGAGCGCCACGCAGGCGACCGACGTGTTGTGCCGCGCAGCCTGGAGGATCAGCTCACCGGCGCGGCGCGCGAGCCCGTGTGTCGAGTACAGGCCGGTCACGTCGTCCACGAGGTCCCGACGCGACACACCATCCCGCTCGACCTTGACGAGCACGTAGCGGTCCAGCTTGCCGAGGAGCTCGGCGACGTTCAGGGGTTGCCGTACCAGCTCCCACACGCCCGCGCGCAGCGCGGTGAGATGGTCCTGTCGACCGGGACGCGTGGGCATCAGCAGGAGGATCGGCGTGCTCGAGCCGATCGACGGATCGGCGCGGAGCGTGCGGCTCAGATCGAGGGCTTGCCCTGCTCCGAGCCCTGCGTCGAGCACGACGACATCGGGGCGCGCCGTGCGCGCCCGATCGAGCACGGAGGCTTCGGCGAACACGCGCAGCACGGAGTACCCGCGTCGCCCGAGCGATCTGACGACGTCCGAGAGGGCGTGGTTCTGATCGCTGGCGATGAGGATCCGCGGCGGACGGGTGAGACGCGGTCGAATCGGCATGTGAGACGTGGGGCATTGACTAGCCCAACCTAATGAATACCCCGCTCCCATCCCATGGTTGCCTGCTCCCTGCTCCCTCCAATGCCTGCTCCCTGCTCCCCGCTCCCTGCTCCCTCCAATGAGGGAACTCCCGCTCCCGTCCGCGCGTACGACCACATTCAACAGGAGGTGTCGTATGGAAGCCCGCATCACAGCGCAGTCGCAGTCCTTCAAGCTCCGGGAGCGGTTGCATGAAGCGCAGGTCTCACATGGCCAGGAGGTCCGGGCCGACCTGCCCAACGTCCGCGTGGCCGTGCTCGCGGCGACGGGGGAGGCGCAATTGATGTTCTGCAACATGGGCTCGATCCGCGTGCGCGAGCTCGTCCAGTCGGGCGACCAGGGCCCGCTGGCCACCGAGGTCACGCTGCAGGGTCTCGCGGTGCCGTTCCCGGGGAGTTACGACCTCGTGAACGCGCGCGTCTCCGTGAACGGCGGCATTCACGTCGTGGTGGACAAGGAGACGCAGGTCGTGGCCAATGGTCGCCGGGGCCTAGAAGGGATAGCCGAGGTCTATCTCGACAATTGGCCACGTAGTGTGGGCGTTGCCTGACGCGCTGAGGCTCAAGCGACCGGCGAACGTCTTCGCGCCCAGCTCGACGCCCACACCGTCCACGTAGCGGGCGGGATCGAAGCTCCAGCGGTCGAGCACGGTCCCGGCGTTCCAGCGAACGCGCGCGAAGACGTCCGGCGCGAGCTCCCATTGCGCCCCGAGCTCCGCCGTCTGGACGTGCCGCCCGCGCCGCTCCTGCGTGCGCAGGCCCACGAAGGCGATGTCGCGGTCGGGAAAGAGGTAGTAGGCGTTGGCTCCACCTAGGAAGAACTGATAGTACGGCGGCGGTTCGCCGCCCGACGCACCCACCGTCGCGCCCGCCCAGAGGGAGACCCGATGCACGAGCGGCAGGTATCCCCGCAGCTCGGCCGCGTGGTGCGAGAACGATCCGCCGGCGCCCGCCAGGCGGTTGCCCCACTCGGACACGGCGCGAAGCGAGATCCCCGAGCGCGGAAACAGTCCCCGATCGTAGGTATCGACTTGCAGCACACCCGCGACGCTGTAGAACGTCCGGTGCAGCGGCGCGGTGGCGACGGCCGACACCTCCTCCGCCCAGCGCGCATGCTCCGCTTTGACCCGGATCGACGCGTCCACGGCGGTGCCCCCCCCCAGGCTCCGCGCGATCGAGCCCGTGATCGCGCCCAGGTCCACGCGCGCCTGCGCGACGCGGTGGTCGCCCTGGTAGAGATCGAACGGGCTGCGGACGTAGTCGGCGTCGGCACCGAGCGTGACGCTCCGCCCGTCCCCGAGGGGCTGCGACACGCCGGCGCCGACCTGGATCTGCTGGCCCAGGCGGGCGTCGGCGCGCCCGCTGACCCCGCCCGCGACGCGGCCCAGCGTGCTCGACAGCAGCACGGAAGCCTTGTAGCGACTCTCGTAGCGCAGTCCCAGTCCGAAGCGGCCGCCCGAACGCTCTCGGAGCAAAACGGTCAGGTCGCCCTGCTCGAGGCGGTACCCCACGCTCTCGAACAGGCCGGTGGCGTACAGCCGGCTCATGCGCTGGTCCAGCGCGGGGCGGGACACCCAGGTGCCGGGTTTCACCCCGAGGGCGCGCGCGAGAAACCCTCCCGGCATGAGACCGGCGGGATCGAACCGCACCTTTGCCACCAGCACCGACTCGGGCCCGACCACGGGCGGCCGCGGAGCCCTCGCCCGCCGGGATACGCGCCGCTTCGCGAGCGCGGCCTCGATCCCCGGAAGCGCCGCGCGCGCCGCCGCCTCACCACGCGCGATCACGTCGCTCGCGCGCGCGAAGCCAAAGGTGGAAAAGCCGCGAACCTCCGGGAGAATCAGGACGTCGCATTTGCTCCGCTGCTCCGCCTCGGAGTCCCACACGCGGAACGAGACCGACTGCACCAGGACGTCCACCAGCGAGACGATCGAGTCCCGCGGCTCGAGCGGGTCGGTGACGTCGCTGCAGATCAGCACGTCGGCGCCGAGGGCGCGTGCGTCCTGCGCCGGGAGGTTCCGCACCACACCACCGTCGATGACTGCCGTGTCCGCGAGCTCGACGGGTGAGAACACGCTCGGGAGCGCCATGCTGGCGCGGATGGCGTCGGGCAGGAACCCATGATCGAGCACCACCGCCTTGCTGGTCTCGAGGTCGGTCGCGACGGCCGCGAACGGAATCGGGAGCGCGCGGAAATCGCGGACCCCGTGCGCCGACCAGGTGAGGCGGGTCAGGAGCTGCGAGATGCGCTGCCCCGCGACGACGCTCTTCGGGAGCTTGATCCCGCCCCGATGAATCGGCAGCGTGACCAGGTAGTGGTCTTCGGTGAACTTGCGATCGACCGCGAGATCGCGACGGTCCACCGGGTCGGTGAGCAGCCGGTACCAGTCCTCGGTGCGGACGATCGTATCGAGCTGAGCGGCGGTGTAGCCCACGGCGTACAGACCGCCGACCACGCTGCCCATGCTCGTGCCGGTGATCACGTCCACCGGAACGCCCGCCTCCTCGAGCACCTTCAGCACGCCGATGTGGGCGAGCCCGCGCGCCGCACCGCCCGACAGGGCCACACCGACCCTCTGGGCGCGGGCTCCGCCCAACGGTAGCGCGCACGCAACGAGCACCATAGCAAATCGCTTCACGGCCTACCCGATTGGAGGGGTTTGAAGGGTTAAGGACTGTTGCATCCCTGCGCCAGTCGGGGGGCGGGGCGAGGGGGAGCGGCTAGAAGCACGAGAAATGCAACAATCGGGCGAGGTTTCCCGACAGCGAGAGGTCATTGGGCACGATGATCCGCCGGCGGAGTCTTGATCGACGGCAGAGCCTCGGTCGTCGCATCGTGCGCGACCGCCGGCGGGAGCAGGATCCGCCGGAGGCGGAGCGGCGCAGCGGCAGGGAGCGCCGGTCGGGCATGGCCCGGCGCTCCGGCGAGGAACGCCGCTCAGCCCGCCAAGGCGCCGTGGCTAGCTAGTACCAGCGCGGTCCCGCGCCCGCTCTTTTTCCCCCCCCGCTTCGAACACACACAACCCCGAGTCTTCCCACGCGACCGGAAACAGCCCGTTGCACCGGGGGCACACCAGCTGGACAGCGTGCTGGCCGAGCGATGCACGCGCGCTGCAGCTCGGGCACACGCCGTAGGTCGATCCCCAGCTCGCTGGTGGGTGCTGAGCGTTGGGGAGTCGCGTCACGACGGACCACATGGTGGGACGAAACGGGAGGATCTGGAGGAAGGTGCGCGGCACCGTCACCGGTCGCCGGTTCACCTCGAGGACGCCTTCGAGCGCCGTCGCGCGGATGACACGGTACCACGCACCGCGTCTCACCTGACGGCTCGTGCGGACTCGAGTCCGAGCCCACTGTTCTGCGTGTGGCATGATCGCCCTCCAGAGCAACGGGGGGGGGGGTCGTGATTCGGGTAGCTCCTGGGGCGCGAAGGCCAGTTTGGCGTCGGGTGTGGGGACCCGGCTGGGGCGTGGGTCACATTCCCGGAGGTCACCTGGCACCGGGAGACGGGAGCGGGGAGCGGTGCCTTCCGATGCAGTGGATGGTACCGCTCCCTGCTCCCTGCTCCCTGCTCCCCGCTCCCGTCGCCTACGCCGTGCGAGCCGCGCGAACCGACGGAGACGGCAGCACCAGCGCCGGCGTCGGTGCTGCGTCATGCCGGTGGAGATACAGGGCGTGGGCCCTGAGCCCCGGCAGGTCCACCTGGTAGCGCGTGATGGTGCCGTAGCGGCGCCAGCCGGTGCGATCGGCCCAGGCGCGCGCGCCGGTGTTGGGCTCGTGAATGTGGGTGACGAGCTCCGCCAGGCCGAGGCGCCGCGCTTCCTGGTACAGCGCGTACTCGAATCGGCTGGCCACGCCTTGCTTCCTTGCGTTCGCGAACGCGAACAGGTTCTCCACCTGGCCGGTGCGGGGCGGCAGCGGCGGGTACATCCCGGCCCAGTCGCCCAGGCGATGCAGGCGCCTGCCGTCCGCCTCCGTGAGGAGCCACTGAATACAGAGCGGTCCGTCCTCACCCAGCCATATGTACGCGCGCCGCAGGCCCCGCTCCCAGAAGCGCAGTCCCGACCGCAACTGGTTCTCGGCTTGCTCGGGATGGTGCCGCAACATGTCGATCAAGTCATCAGTCACGCGGGTGAGACGAACGTCGGGCGCGACTGGCGGCAGCGGTCCGGTCAGATCGATGCGGTAGCGGATCCAGCGTTGCGCGAGCACGCGCTGCGGCAGCACCGCACGCGCCAGGCGAACCGATGCGGTGACGCAGGTCCGGAGCAGCGCTCCGGCTTGGACGCCGGAGCGGCCGACGTACACCCAATTTCGTCGCGAACGTTCCATTTAGTGCTGCGTTCACGCTGCAAGTCGCGGACCCGGAGCCCCGGCGCCTCAAGGGGCTGGGGGTGTGTGGCGCGGGGGCGACAGTCGCCTGTCTTTCTTGAACCGGCACGGCAGCAACCCCGGGGCACGGCCCCGGGGTTTGAGTCCACCCGACTGACCCCCCTACTGCACCGTAATGCCCCGCACGGTCCGCACCGCGCCGCTTACCGTCTCGCCCACGTGCAGGCCGTGTCGCACGGCGCCCGCTCCCGTGATCACGTTCGGGTCGTTTAGCCCATCCCCGTCGCAGTCAAACGCGCCGTCATCGACCACGATCGTCCCGTTGCCCGCGAGCGTGTTGGCGCCCGAGCTGTCGGGAAAGATCGCGCCGACGTCACCTGCGTTACCCTGCAGATTGTTCCCGATGAACTCGTTGCGACAGGCTAGGCGGGCGAATATCCCTGCCTCCCCGGACCCCGTGATCCGGTTATTGCTGAACACGTTGTCGCTTGCCGGTATCCCGGCAAGGAAGACCGCCCCGGCGTCCGACAGCCGGATCCCGTTCCGCACGGCTCCGCGAAACTGGTTCCCCTGCACGCTGCTGTGCGCCAACCGCGCCGCGCTCAGGCCGTTGCGCCAAGGACCGATGACCGTGTTGTCGGCGATGACGACGCCGGCGGCGTCCGCCGGTCGGATGCCGCCCTGCCGAAGACCGATGGATGGCGCCGTGGCGACGAGGGTGTTGCGCTCGATCCGGGCGCCGTCGACACGGGCCACATCGACCTGCAGCTGAATTCCCGAGAAGGACCCGGGCGCTTCGAAGTGATTGTCGGTCACCACCGCGCCAAGCCCGCCGGCGATGAAGACACACTCCCCACCGGGAGCACAGGTCCCGGTGTTGTTCGTGAAGCGGATGCTTTCCGCGAAAAAGGTCGTCCCGTCGTTAAACCCGGCCAACGGACTGTCGCCCGCCTGGCTGGCGTCGAGGACCAGTCGATCCACCACGTCACCCTTGGCAGCGGCGATCAGCAGGTCTTGCACACCCGATCCCGCGACGGCAAACAGGCCGGAGCCAGGTGTGGCGCAGGTGACGGTGACACCGGCAGTGCGGATGGTGTCGTCCTGGGTGAGACCGATCATACCCTGGATGGCAATCACGGCACCGGGCGCCGCTGTCGCGATGGCGGTGCGCAGCCCCGCCTCGTCGCTCACCGTGACGGTCGGCGTCGCAGGACAAGCGGCCGGCGCGGCCGCGGCGAACGACGGGCCATTGGCCGTCGGGACGGTGCTCCGGTCCTGGCAACCAGCCGCCACGACCAGGAGCAGGGGAAACAATCGCGCAATGCGACTCATGGGAAGTCCTCGCTCAGTGAGAGATGTCGATGGTCACGTTCTGGTTCGTCCCGATGTTGCCGGGACTGCCGGGCGGCACGGGCACACCCACCACGCTCCCGGCGGCGTTGGCCGAGGACGAGGTCGAGACGCCGCTGAAATGCTGCCGGAACCCGGGGAAGATCACATCGAAGGTCCCATTCGAGCGCTGCTGGAACGCGCCGTTGGCGCGCCAGTCGATGGTGATCAGCCCGCTGGGCCCGCCGAACGTGAAGAAGTTGGGATTGCCGCTGGTGTTGGTCGCGAGGCGGAGCTGCTGGCCGCCGCCGCTCAGATCGCCGTTCGGGATCAGGCCGTTGCCGCCGAAGAAGGTGCAGCCGACGAACGGGTCGCACTGCTCGATGAAATAGGAAAGGAACGTCTGGGGGCTATTGGTGGAGCCTCCGCGACTGACACCCAGCGACCCGAAGACGAACCCGCCGCCCCCGCCGCCCGAATCGCTCGGCGACCCCGAGTCGCCGGACACGAACCAGTTGACCGATCCGGAGTTGCCGTTCGCGATGAAGTGCGACTGGTTGCCCGGCCCACCACCGCCTCCGCCGGTGTCGCTCGCGGTCGCGAGGCTGGGTCGCGGCCCGGTGGCGCTTGCCGCGGGTGTGGTCGTCGAGTCCTTGCACGCGGCGAACGAGTAGCCGAGCGCCAGCGCGGCGCATGCCGCGGGAAAGCGGAGATGCATAGATGCCTCCTTAGCGTAAGGGCTGGAGCTGCCCGATCTTCTGCCACGATGCATCGGGGATCCGCACCAGCACGACGTACAGCGTGCCGTCTTGGAACGTCGCGTCGGCGTGCGCGCGGGCGAGGTCGGCGTTGACCTGCGCGGGATTGATCTTGTAGGCGCCGCCCGTACCGAGATCTACGGCGAGCCCGATCAGGCCACCGAACACGATGTTGCCCCACACCCAACCGCTGGTCGAGCGCGTGGTGACCACTTCGAACGGCTGGTAGCCGTCCATCTTGACGACGATGGTGTGCTTGTCCTTGCGCTTGAGCTTCGCGACCACCGGCGTCGTGCCGAGCGTCTGGTTGTCCACGCTCACGCTCGCGCCGCTCGGCTGGCTGGCGATACTGACGTCCTGGGCGCTGCCGTGCATGATGCTGCCGCAGGCGAGGGCGAGCGACGCCCCGACCAGCACGGTGACGAGAGTAGGTTTGGCGAACCGGTCCATACGAGCCTCCACGGGTGACGGTTGACGAGCGGGAGTGTCGCACGAGCCGGTCAAGTTCCGGTCAAGCGAGTCGCGACGCATGGGCCGTTTGGCCTAGGCGTGACGTATCGAAGCGAAACGATTGCGGGGCGTTCCGGGGCGGGCTACGTTCGCGCGCCTCCGAGGTGCGGCTCGCGTGTCCACCGGATTGTCTGCTGTCGAGTTGGCGCAGCTCCAGGCTGCGCTCGAGACCCTGCTCTCGCCGTTTGACTACGCGGGCGTAAGGGCCTGGCGGACGCGAGTACGCCACACCGTGCAGGTCCTGCTCGGCGCCGACACCTCCGTCTCACTGCTGCAGCTTCCGGGCGAGCCCCCCTTCGAAGCGGACGATATCGCTCCCTTGACCGAGTACGGCGCGTACTACCACCGCTTTGACCGGGTGGACAAGTATCGCGATCTCGGCACCGTCGCGTTCACGTGGCGCGTCATCGGGCACCTGTGGGAGCGACCGAGCCGCACGGCCTGGCTCGCGAGCGAGTTCTACAACGACTGGGTGGTGCGCAACCGCCTGTGCCAGCCGCGGGGCCTAAACGTCGCGCTGCCGGCCGGCCAGCCGCTCATCGGTCCGCCGCAGGGGCAGGACATCGCGGCGCTGTATCTCTATCAGGACGCGGAGCGCCCCGCGGTCGACGGGGAGCGGCAGCTCGTCCTGCTGCGCGCACTGCTGCCCGCGTTTCGCGCGGGGACGTACCTCGCGCTGCGCCTCGGCACACGCGGCATGCTGGCCGACTTGCTGGGCACGCTGTCGGAAGGAGTCGTCCTGCTGGACGAGCGCGCCCGCGTCGTGCACCAAAACCCGGCGTTCCGCGAGCTGCTCGCGGAAGAGCCCGAGGCCGCCCGCCTCGAGCGCGAATGCGTCCACGCGGGACGCCGCCTCCTGGCGCTGGCCGCACCGAACCACGCGAAATCGCGCCCGGAAGAAATCATCGGCCCCGGCGCCACGGCGCTGCGCACCGCCACGGCCGTGTATCAGCTGCGCACCGCGCTCGTCGGCCCGGGCGTGCTAGGCCTCGGGCCGATGGCCCTCGTGGTGCTCGAGCGCCGGACGCCGGGCCGCAGGGCACTGGAGGGGTTCAGGGTGCGATTCGATCTCACGCCGCGCGAGCTCGCCGTCTCCCGGTTGCTCACGGAGGGACGGTCGAACGACGAAGTCGCCCGGCTGCTCGGCGTTTCGATCCACACGGCGCGCCGCCACGTGGAGCACGTCCTGATGAAGCTCAGCGTGCATTCGCGGGCGGCGGTCGGCGCCAAGCTGCGGGAGCCCGAGATGCCGCGGATTCCCTGAGCGGCACCGCGGCGAACTACTTCAGATCGATCCTCCCCAGCTTCTGGACGCCCGACAGCGCCAGCCACAGCCGCGCCCGGGTCGAGTCCACCGCCATGTTCCGCACCACCGAGCCGGGCGTGGGGATCTTGACCGTCTCGGCGCGCTCCGTGGCCGGGTCGAACGCCACGATCTGGTCGGTGCCCGACTCGTCGTACCAGATGCGTCCGTCGGTGCCGACCGCGATGCCGTACGGCTGGCTGCCGTCGCCGCCGGGGCAGACGAAGTCGCGCACCTGTCCGGTGGCGGGATCGAGCCGACCCAGCTTGCCGCGGGCATAGTCCGAGTACCACACGATGCCACGGGAGTCCGCCACGAGACGGCGGGGCCGCGAGCTGGGAGCAGGGAGCGGGAAAATGCGCAGGGAGCCGTCTGCCGGATTGATGCGACCGATTTGATTGGTCCCGAACAGGGCCATCCAAATCATCCCGTCGGGCGCGGCGACGAGGCCGTATGGCCGGGCGCGAGCCGTCGGCAGCGGATAGATCCTGGCGGTGCCCGACGCCGGATCGAGCACGCCGTACAGATTCGCGCCCTGGACGGTGAACCAGACCTTCCCCTGATGGAAGAGCGGCGTGTGCGGGTCACGCGCCTCCGACGGCAGCAGATACTCTTTGATCGCGCCGGTCGCGGGATCGAGCCGGCCCAGTCGGGCGGTGAAGTTCCCGGTGTACCACACGCCGCCATCCGGGGCGACGACGATGCCGTGCGGCCCCGATGAGGGCGTGGGAGTGGCGTAGTCTGTGACCTTGCCGGTCGCGGGATCGAGCCGGCCGATGTAGCTGTTCGCCTGGTCGGTGTACCAGACGATCCCGTCGGCCCCGACGGCGGGATCGTGCGGGAACGCCTTCGGGCGCGGCAGGGGATACTCAGTGATAACAGGGAGCAGGGAGCGGGGA
>Ga0209161_10005293_pt1 | contig 10207 bp, 10 predicted proteins | sample GraSoiAngelo_155_FD_186169 | JGI IMG/M metagenome (GOLD analysis project Ga0209161, IMG submission 186169) | Grasslands soil microbial communities from the Angelo Coastal Reserve, California, USA - 14_1009_13_30cm (SPAdes) (version 2) | ecosystem: Environmental > Terrestrial > Soil > Grasslands...
ATAAAAGCCACCATGGCGATCAAAGCGGCCACTCCCGCTAAATCGCGGAAAGAATCTCGAACGCACCAGTGCGCAATAAATTCGCAAACTGGGTATACACGCATACAGGTTCTCCACTTCGGAAATGGCACGAGTTTGGGAGCACAGCCTGGCCTGCCAGGAGGGAGAGGACGACAGTCTACATCAATCAGATGCCCTGGACAGAGCAATAAATATGGGGTTCCGGGCAAAACCCGAAACGGTGTATGCAAAACATTTCAGCTTTGTTGAAATCGTGGGCACAGGAAGTATGTTTGTTAACGTTTCCGACGGACGCAGCGAATTTCCAAGCCAGCCGCTACGTTCGGACCGCTATCTTTTGTCCGCGTGTCTGGGGAAAGACGCACACTTCGTGGCAATGCATGTAGGGCCCGTAACTCTGTGGAACCATTTCAATATGGCTGGTTGCAGCCCCACTTGATCTCGCGATGTTGCCGTGCCCACTGTTCTGCCTTCTCTAACTCCTGGAGAACAGCGTCAACGTGTCTGATCGTCTGTACTCTATGGCCCCCGCTCCTTTCCAGCATGCTCAAGCTCGTTTTTCGTAGTTTGTAATGACTGCTCCGCACGATCCACTTCAGCGGGTTTGTCCTTTTGGAATGGGCTTGAGAACAGAGTAGCTGAGGGAGACATCATCATCACGGAAAACAGTACGAGGGTGGCGAGCTTCATTGCGATATCTTTTCGAAGATGGCATTTCCCTTATAATTGTGGTGATTTCGTGTGGTTCGAAACGAAGCGGCTTGCACTTAACTTAAACAAAGGACACACGTAACTTGCATTCGTTGTACATCAATCCCGGCCGAATCCCTGCTGCGGCACGGCCGCGGAAAATCTTCGGTTTTGAGCGGCCTTGCCGCACTCGGCTGGTGGTTCTCATTTGAACTATGAGCTTTGGCCCTCACATACGTACAGGCCATCTTTCACAGTGCCGCAGGCCCATCCCACAGGCAAATTTAATCTAGTCTGTAGGACGCGTCTCGAACTTGGGGTCTTTTTGTAATCTTTAGCCAGACTTGCCCGTTGAAAAGTCCTTCTGGCAGCTCGCGGAGAAACAATCCTCTCTTCCGGCACTCAACATCGATCCATTTTCTGCTATGTCGAACCTGGCCTGGCATAGCCCGCTCATGGCTTCTACCCACCCACTTGTCTCCCTTGTAGTCGCCGCGTCCAAACCATCCGACCGGCAAATACGAGGTCAGGAAAAAGGCATCTGGCGTGCTATGTCGAACGAACTCATCCAACATCACGCAAATCTGGGCCTTAGACGCGTGGCTCCAGACCGAACGCGCCAGCACGCAGTCAAAGGGAGCATCAAAGACAGAAAAATCAAAAACGACCATTCATGTCAAATCTCGGCTGTTTGCTTTCCAGCAGACCAGGTTCCAACAAGCTCTCGATTCCCTTGTGCAGCATTTCCCTGTCAGGTTCAATACCGAAGTAGCACGCGCGATCGAGAAAATGAATAAGCCAATAGCCGCCCCGCAGGCAACCGCAGCCTATGTCGAGGACTTTCGAAGACGGATACAATCCTTCGCGAATCAACATCGCGAACTGCAGGCGACCGGCAATTTCAAAAAACTGTGTAGGTCCACCGAGGAAAATCTCTTTGCTGATCCTTTCAGCAATTTCTTGCAATCTCATACGAGGGCCACCGTTTCAGATATCCTGGTGGAAGTTTTCTGTAGCCGGTGCTCCCACCAGGGCTTCGGCTGGTCTCTGCGCTTGCGGTCCGAGTTCGCCCACTCGAAGAGCATTGTTGGTCACAAAGGCCCACGCTATGCAGACTCCATAAGTCAATCCTGCCGCCGCCATTTGCATCAGCAATTGCTGGTAGTTGTGGGTAACGAACCAGCGTTGCATCAGCAACAATACCCCAATCATTGGAATGCAGGCCAACAAGGGCAGCGTGTAGGCTTCCCTGAGAAACGTCCGCAAGCGAATTCCGAGTTGCCGGCATAGGTGGACAGGCAGAAAAAAAAGCATCGTGCAGGTGAGGGGAATTGCTGTCCCTACAGCGTCGCCGATAATTCCATAGGGCCGCACGAGGAGAATGCTCAAAATCAGATTCGAAATACCTTCAACCAGAGTGACTATGGCGAGCGTGCGGTGTTTACCCATCCCAAACAACACGCGTCCTGAGGCGGATTGCGCCAGCATGAGGGTAGAAGGAATCAGCATGATCAGGAGCACCGGGTAACTCTGCGCAATATACTTCTTGCCAACCCACACTTCAATCACAGACTTCCCCAAAATGATGAGCAGGGCGCAAATGGGAAAAATCATAAAGGCGCAGAACCGATTACCCGCAACGAAGATCTTCCGGAGCCGGTCAATATTCCCTATGGCATCTGACTGGCTGGACATCGGGACAAAGATTTGCGAAAGGCTCGTGACTACCTCTCCCGCATAATCCACAATCCGTGCGCCGATATTGAAGTAGGTGATAGCAGCAGCGGAGAGAAAGGTGCCTATAACGATTTCGTCAGTCTTGAATCGCAGACGACCAGCGACGATAATCATGAATGTAACACCACTGTAATTCGCCATTTCGCGCAACGTGGCACCGTTTACATGCGACCACCCGAGCGGAACCGGCAGAAGCCGCTTGACTGCGGCGGCGCGAATCAGCGATGTCAAAATTGGCAAGGCAACAGTGATCAATGCGGCTGTCATTAGGCCGTACCCGAGCCTGAGAAACACCACAATCAGGGCCGCACGCGCAAGCGTAGAGGCAATGCTTGTCCAATTCAAAATGTCAAATCTCTGTAGGCCTTCCAATATTCCGCCGAAAACGCCCAAAGGGAACCCGAGAGCAACAGACGCGCCCACCATGAACAGAAGCCAGCGCGTTGTGACATAAAACTCCGGAGGAATGCGGAATATTCTGTCCGCATAAAGTGATACCGCGCATGTAACTAACAACGAGAAGACGCCCACGCAGCTATAACTGAATAAGCTCGTGTTGACCAATTTGGCGCTGTCCTCTGCATCTGCAATGGCTGTGAACTTGGAGACGTAACGCACAACAGAGGACCGGATTCCGAAATCGAACAGTCCGTAGTAACCGGTAATCGAAAAGATAAGGACCCAGATTCCAAATGCCGCATCTCCGAGTCGGTGCAGGATGAATGGGGACAGGAAGATCCCTACCGCCACGTTGATGCCCAGGGCGAACCAGCTGGAGCCGACGTTCTTGATGATTTGGACCTTCTCAAACTTGCGCATATGCTGCTGATGCCACTCTGACCTATTACAGGTTCAACTCTGGGCGGCTTACTTCTAGAGGTAATTTGCGAATCGGAGCCACTGTTCTACCAATCTCATTCCCTCATTGAACGACACTCGTGGACGATAGCCCAGTAGGTCGCGCGCTTTGTCTATCCGAAAAAATACAGTTGTGGTTTGAGTGGCGAATGTGACTTCATCCGGCATATGTTGCCCATTCGATTGGAGCGGTCGTATTTGTCGCGGTACACCAATGCGCGCACGAATTTTCTCTCGCTTTTCTTCTGGCAAAGATGCCAGCCAGCCCCATGCCATCGTGAGCAACCGTTCCGATGCCGGGATCTGAAGAAGCATCTGCCTGAACTCACGGCTCCGCAACACGCGCCCGGTCGCCTTAAATGAGGCTCTGATCAAGCCTGGACGTTTACTGTAATACTTGGCAACTTGCTCGCTATGCGCCTCATGTACTTGAGGCTTATTCTGCAACATTGCGATATGGGCGCGGATGAAATCGCCCCAGGTAATTGCTTCTCCATCAGTGATGAAAAACGTGTGCCCGATCGCCTGTTCGTTCTCCAGAGACAAAAATATCGCATCCACGAGGTTGTCTACATAGGTCGTGTTGCAAGACCCTCGGCCGTCATCGATAAGGACGACACGATTGTCCCGCAGATTCTCAATTAACCGCGTCGACCAAGCGGAGAAAGGCCCGCAGACGATCGATGGCCGTAGAATGACCGCGGACAGCCCACGTTTGCCAAACTTCAGTACCACTTGTTCGGCGCGGGCTTTGTTGTCACAGTATTGATCACCAGTAAGGCGCACCGGAGCCTCTTCGGTTTCGCAGCCTGGCGGAGGTGTTAAACCATAAACCGCGGTAGTACTCATGTGCACAAATCGCTTCACGCCGGACTGAACGCAAATTCTCAGCAGGTTTTCGGTTCCTTGCACAATAGCGCGGGCGTCACCCAGGCCGCAGTGAATCACTAAGCTCGCACCCGCCAGTGCTTCGCGTAATGAACCTGGATCCAGCAGGTTCCCAGGGCAGAGTTCGATCGGAAGCCGGGCAATACGGGCCGCACGATGCGGCGAATGCACTAAGGCGCGAACTCGACTTGCTCCAGCCTGTACCAGGCGTTCGCATACGCGGCCGCCAATAAAGCCTGTTGCCCCCGTGACAAATATCGACTGCTCTTGCCAGCTCACGCCGAAAGCCCGCTGCTTTCGGCTTGCAATTGAGCCCATGGTTCGGCAATGCGTCGCTTATGGGTGTAGCAGGCCTCCACGAGCTCGATGACACGCAAAGCCTGCCAGCCATCGACTTTCAACTTTTGACGGCCGCGGATGCTCTCGATGAAGTTATCGAGCTCCTTCGCATAACTACTTGAGGAAGCACTGTTCTCCAGGCGCAAGGTTTGGCTTATTGGCGTTCCAGCTAGTTCGCGATGAAGTATGATCACCTCCGGGTCGGCAACCGGGATCTCCGCAGTTGCCTGAGCGCCCAGCAGGAGAAAACGATTCTTCAGGGTATAGGTACGACTTATCCGCAATCGGCCCTTTACCCTTCCGTAAGATCCGTCGTGCTGCAGATCGACTATGGCATTAGCTTCTATCCCGCTACCCCAATCATCATCCTGATAGTCGAAGCCCGAGACTGGTCCAAGCCAGTCGATTACCTTGTCAAGAAGATGAACTCCAAAGTCGATCAGCACTCCGCCGCCTGCTAATGCTTGAGAAAAATAAAATTGCGAGGCGCTTCTCCAGTCAAAACTCCCGCCACACTCCCAGTCATACCTGTCGAGGGTGCCCAGCAAGCCCTCCTCGAGCACTAATCGTAAGAGACGGTGACTATCGAAGAACCGCCAGTTCATTCCAACCGCGAGCAATCGGTTCTTCTGCTGTGCCAGTTCGCAGCAAGCCAGCCCATCGGCAGCCGTAGTGGAGAGCGGCTTTTCACAAAGCACGTGCACCCCAGCACTCAATGCTCCCTGATTGACAGTGGCATGCATGTCGTTTGGTAGGGCGTTGATTATGGCGTCAACCCGGCCGAAGACAGAGCGATAATCCGCTAGGATCTCGCACTTCGTCCCGAGAGTTCCTGCCAATAATCTGGCTCTCTTAATATCGGCGTCGACCAGCGCGACTAATTCGACTTCTGGGTGAAGTAGAACCGTTTGTAGATGTGCACTCCGCGTGATGGCGCCGCAACCAAGAATGGCAATCCGGATTTTATCTGCCATCAGCGTCGCTCCCGCTGCAAACCGGTCGCCAGAGCTTCAGGAGTATAGCCCACGCTTATAGTCACCAGTTCGTAACCAAGCTTCACCATCAGCGGCGCCCAGGCGGTCTCAATTTCACTGACAGAACTCTCCGGGAGTTTTGTTCTCCAGCCACCCGCAACCGCAGTTCGCACGAACGGTATATCTGAACGCTTGTTTTTCGTGGAAACCCATTGCTCTCCCTGGATCTTTTCTAAACTACGCAGGCGTTCCGCCGAGCTCCGCTGCACCGTTTGCGAAAGCGTTTGAGGCGTGGCATTGACGCCAAGAAAAACAGCGACTTTGCTCAGTTCGCTCTCCGTGTCTGCAATCATGTCTTCATAGCGAAGCAGCAGGAATCCCGATTGCCCGCCTCGCGCGGAAATCCAGCTGCCTACGTTCTCGCGCCACGTACCCCAGGAGGCAGAGCTAAGCCTGCCGGCTACGAAATCGCTGACATACCTGGTTAACGGATACTCATCGTGAATTTGTCTATATTTCCGTTGAAAGTCGTAGTACGACAGCGCGACATCGCGGGGGTCGCGGACGATGTAGACGATTCTCTTGAATCGATGGTCAAAATACTGATGGCTCTTGATAACTCGCGGCCTGGGAACCCGCTTGAGGTAGCGGCTGGACTGAGCTTCGCTGTCGGGTACCCATCGTTCAATGTTGAAAAATGTGGCTGGCTCCTCCGGATGCAGCAGATTGGCGATCAAAAACCGTGTCCAGGTGTTGCCCGAACGCGGGTATGAAACGATGAACGTGTCGTCCGGATACACGGCCATAGTGCGACCGGCAATATCAGTGCCGGCCAGATACTTGAGGACCTGCTTGACACGGTAAATCACCGGGCCGCTCCTCCCAGCACAGATGCGGTGAACCGGAAACCTTGAGTACTCGACTTTTCATCAGATGCTAGCTCATATCCTAGCGAGGTCATCAAGGATCCCCAAGCAGCCTCAAGTTCTGCGACCGAGTTCTTGGGCAGCTCCGACTTCCAGCCGCCTGCTTTGGCAGAGCGCACGAAGGGGACGTCTTGACGTGTCTTCCTTGTTGAAGACCAGAGGCCGGATTGCGCGTTTTCCAGCTTACGCATCTGATCCGCCGAGCTGCGCTCGGCAGCCTGAGCCAGTAAAACAGGATCGGGATTCCTGCCCAGGAAGGACACCAATCTGGAGAGTTCCGGTATCGTTTCGCTCACAAGGTCTTCGTAGCGCAAGAACAGAAAAGTGGACGCCTGATAGCGTGTTGCCAGCCAGCTCCCTACGTTTTCGCCCCAGGACGCGTACGGACTGGTCGCGCCAGCGACGAACCTAGTGACGAAGCGCTCGATTGGAAAATTATCTTCAATCATGCGGCGCTTTCTATGAAAGTGGTACTGCGAAACTGCGACATCGCGTGGGTCACGGACGATGTAGACGACCTTCGGATAACGTGGGTCGAAGTACTGGTGGCTCTTGATCACACGCGGCCGCGGCATGGCGTCCATTTTCCTCTTCGAAAGTGCTTCGGGGTCGGGAATGAGCTCGTTGATGTTACCAAAATCGGTCTGGATTTCCGGATGCAAAAGATTGGCGATCAGAAACCGAGTCCATGTGTTACCGGACTTCGGGTACGAGACGATGAAGACATCGTCCGGATAGACCAGCAGATTGCGTCCTGGATGATGCAGGCCAAGCATACGCCTGAATCCAGCTTTGATATGCCCCAACATTGTGCCACCCTCTATCTTTCCTGACGAGAAATTCGGCTTAAGGTCTCTCTACAAACTCAACTCAACGAAATCATCTATTTATTTCGTGGCGGCAACTTCCCTTCATCAAATATCAGTTCAGCATGTGGCTGAAATCTTTTCAAGCTACGTGCGGAATGCGTGGCTCGCAACCGGTCGCGGAAATGCGACCAGCGTTCGTAGGTGTTATACGCGTGCTTAAAGACGTGCGGAGCGCGCTTTAAACCAAAAATTGCCCAATTCAGCTTCGCGCTTTTAGCTAGAGTTCGCGCACGCTCAGCGGCTTCCAGTGCAAGGGGATATTCACCCGACGCCGAGTGCTGTTTCAATAAATCTAGTTGAGATCGCACCTTCGTCCTGCGGATGCATTGCTGGATCAACTTCTCCTGGGCTTTTGATACAGGCATCGTCGAAGCGATTTTCCCATACACATCAATTAGAGCACATTTCATCAGGTAGAGACTGGAGGATAAGCCATCCGGCGACAATAGGTGATAGAGGGACGGTTCATGGCAATAATTCATGCGCGTGCCGCGAAAAGCCATACGCAACCACAAATCGAAGTCCTCGCAGCGGGAAAACTGTTCGTCGAAGAGTCCGGCATTGATAAGAGCGTCCCGCGATGCGACTACCGAAGATGTCCCGATGGCGCAGTCCTCGGCTAGTAAGGACTCAAATGTGACAGGAGGATGCTGGGGTTGCTGACCGAAAGCATGCCCGACTACCACGCCTTCCTTCATAAGAATCGAGTCGGAATAGACCAATCCCAACGACGGCTCTTCGGCTAGCATTGCTAATTGATTCGCAATGTGGCCAGGAAACCATGCGTCATCGCTGTCGAGGAAAGCTATAAGCCTCCCGTTCGCCTGCAGGACGCCAGTGTTGCGGGCCGCGCTCGGCCCCCCATTCGGCTGCTTGAGATAACGGATTCGCTTCTGATACGGCATCAGCGCTTGCTCGAGCAAGTCCGTATCCGGCGAGCCATCGTTTACAACAAGGACCTCGTAATCAGTGAAGGTCTGAGCAAAGACAGATTCCAATGCCTGGGCGATATGGCAGGACGACTGAAAGGCCGGGATCACAACACTAACAAGCACTTGATATGTGGCCCTCCAGAATCGAAGCCTGATTCTACCATTATTGCTTGTCACTATAACCAAACGGTATCTCATGTCGCGCCCGCACGGGATCCCCCGAGGAGCATATTCCATCTCGTCGTGTTCTCACCCCCTCAAGTACAGAACTGTAACTCGACAGAAAGGGGCCCCTGTCTTTCGCGTTTCGAAGGCGGGTCTTTGGACTTAACGCAAAAATGCTTGCCCGATAGCCGTTCTTGGTCATCCTAACAATAAGAGTGACTCCGTAGACGGGCGCGCGGAGCACAGAGTGCGCTGGGCTTGCACACGGGCAATGCAGAGGGCACACTTGACTTTGGCTTGTGATGCTCATTTACTCGGTGCTCAGATAGACTCGCCATGCAGTGGCGACGGCCCGACGCGCCTTGGGAACTTGCTCTCGGTCCCAATGACAAGATGGCGAAGCGTCCCACCGAGTCGGGCAAACACAATGGGCATGCAGAACCATTCTCATTCTTTCTAAGATTCTTTGGTAGTGGTGCAGTTCAAACTGCACCACTACCGATTCTTTGGAATAATCGCGATTTTGGCTGGAATCGGCATTAAATTGAAAGATCTGAAATTCAAACGCAAGCTCCCGCTAACATGAACCTGCCATGTCTTAGAGCGACATTGTCTTCCAAGCTGGCTCTGCAATCGAGTATCATAAGAAGGGTTTGGGGGCTATGTGGGCGTAAGGAGCGTTTTCCCATATGAAGCGATTTTCTTTGGTTTGCTTGGGATTCGGAATGTCGGTTCTCGCGGGGTTCGCTCAGAACACAAAACCAACTACGGTACTCGGCCACCGCACGAAAGCAAGGTCGATGCCTTCGATCACGGCCGCAACTCCCCGCCATGCGCTTACAATGCCAGATCCCAAGCCGCGCGCAAAACCAGCACACGCAACCAAGCCCTGAGGGTGTGCTGACGGAGGCTATTCGGTCCATTAAAAATCGGGTTTAACAGGCTGCATGCCAGTGGGGCTGCTCCGGGTTTTGCCCCGCCAGCCGGGCGTTTTGGCGGGTTCTATAAAAGGGGATGTCATTGCCTAACCCGCGAACCCGTGCGCTCTGCCGCCGGAAAAACTCCACGCCAGCGAGTCTCACGGGCCGCCGTATGCCCCCTCGGACAACCCAACAAAGCCATAGGCCTCACATTGCCGCCACGCAGCTTGCAGGCGCTCCGCCACGGCACGAAGAACGCAGCAACTTATGGACCGGGATCCGGCGCAACGCCACGCTCTACAACAGAGCCGCGCACGGGGCTGGATGTCAGACAACTACCTTCTCCATGCGGAAGGGGAGAAGTGTTTTTTCTTGGTAAAACTGGCCCAGTCATTTGGCGCGGAACGCTTTAGGCTGCTTGTGGCTTCAGTTGCTCGGCGTCGAAGCTTTCTCCTTTCTTCCAAACGCTCAGGGTAATGGCAGCGATCTTGCGCGCCAGCGTCAAGCGCGCCATCGCCGGCTGCATGCCTTTGGCCAGCAGGCCTTCATAGAACTCACGGAAGGGGCCGTGGATGGCGCTGGCCGTCGTCGCCGCACTCTTGAACAGGTTTTTCAGATCGTGATTGTGGTTGCGGTTGAGTCCGCGGATGAACACCGCGCACCAGTTGTCCGTCCTCGAAGCGGTAATCGGCGCTGCTACGCGTCTCCAAGGCCAGCCCGCAGTAGGCCCAGAACTGACGTTTGCTGCGGAAGCGGTGCGGCGTTTGTACCCGCCCGATCAATAACGCCGCGCGAATCGCACCCAGCAGAGGTACGGTGCGCAGCAGCTTCGCCGCAGCATGCTTGCGGCTCTCCAGCACCAGCTCTTCGTAGCGCCGACAGCGAAAT
>Ga0209161_10005295_pt1 | contig 10206 bp, 4 predicted proteins | sample GraSoiAngelo_155_FD_186169 | JGI IMG/M metagenome (GOLD analysis project Ga0209161, IMG submission 186169) | Grasslands soil microbial communities from the Angelo Coastal Reserve, California, USA - 14_1009_13_30cm (SPAdes) (version 2) | ecosystem: Environmental > Terrestrial > Soil > Grasslands ...
ATGCGTTACGCGGTCCTACCTTGGGCTCCATGGGATTGATCCCGCAAAATAGCGTTGCCTTGCCCGCAGCATTAATTGCATCGCTCAATCAGCTGGTAATCGAAAAGATCGACTGGAGCGGGGCTTTCGACATCGTGGTACGCGATGGTAAGAGCGGGTTTGTGTTTTTTAATATTGAAGGAAATCTCTATGATTACGATGCTGGGGCGCAGTTACTGAGCATCCGCGGTGGACGGCTTCTGATCTCAAAAGAGTTTGCAAACGCGCTGGGACGCCCATCAGACACGGCTTTGGTGGTTGGGAAAATCTCGGTTGCGGTAGCGATGCAACCGATAGAGATCGACCAGCTTTTAAATGGCGAGGCGCAATCGCTGGTGATGCCCGCAGTTGGAACCCAACCGGGACCCGATGTCATCGTTGGAGACCTCTCCGGGTTGGCGCAATTTGATAATGCCGTTGGAACGCAGGTCGGCCTCGCGGTCGCAACAGACTCCTGTAATAACGGACAGGTCGACTTGGATTGGTTTAAATTGCCAGACAACGATCACCCTGTGATCCCGCAAAATCTGTATCGGATGAGCGGGGGAACTGACAATACCGAGCGGTTCGAACAGATTGGGCAGTCGTCAGTCAAACATGCTTTCTTTGCAAATTCACAGGATTTCTGCGGCTTTGGCTGTAATGGCGTGAACGGCACTCATCTTGGTTCCGGTTGTTCCGATCCGTATAGCGCTAGCTTGAACTCCGGAGGCACGACCCACAATCTTGGGTCACGCGCGTGGATAAATCCCTTCACTGGCTCCTTCCCGCGCGGAGACTCGCAAACACCGCCAAACGATCACACCGGCCATGTTCACACAGACGTCTCGCATCGACTTATTGTCGAGATCAATGATTTGAACACAACGCTTAATCCTGGCGCGACCTATTTTGCCGAAGCACAATACGTCACACCGCATGAGTATGCCTGGTGCCAGACGAATCCCGGGCAGTGCAACATGTATAACAACGCTTCCTATCGGCAGTTCAGTGTGACTGGCACTAATCCCCCATTCAGTTTTTCAGCAGTAGGATCTACAGTGCAAATGCAGCCTGCTGCCGAAGCTTGGACCGGCGCGACGATTAACCAAATCCAACCCGACCCGGGCAATGATGGCATCGGGTTGGTTGGCTACAAAGTGACCAACCCCTCGGCTGGGGTCTGGCATTATGAATATGCCGTGTATAACCAGAACCTTGATCGGGCGATTCAATCGTTCAGTGTGCCTTTGGGAGCTGGAGTTAACATCAGCAACATCGGGTTTCACGCGCCGCCTCAGCATCCCGGCTGGGCAAACGATGGAACACAAAATGATGCCGGTTACAGCGGCACGCCGTGGACTCCCATTCAGACTACGGGTTCACTGACATGGGCGACGGAGACTTTGGCCCAAAATCAAAACGCGAATGCGATTCGCTGGAGCACATTGTATAATTTCCGGTTTGATGCCGACCAAGCGCCGCAAACCGCAACTGCGACAGTAGGCTTCTTTAAGACAGGCTTGCCAATATCAGTCCAAATCCAGGCCCCAGGGCCGGGTGCTACTCCGACTCCGACGCCCACACCCACACCAACTCCTACGCCTACTGTCCAGGTGACTGTCCAGACAGCCCCCGCGGGTCTTGCGTTCACGGTTGATGGCAATCCCTATACTGCGGCCCAAACGTTTTCGTGGCAACCGAGTTCAAGTCACAGTATCGCCACAACTTCTCCGCAGAGTGGTGGGACAGGCATTCGATACGTGTGGACAAAGTGGAGTGATTTCGGAGCTATCTCGCACACTGTTGCGCCGACCACTAACAAGACCTACACCGCGACATTCAAGATGCAGTATTTCCTGACGATGACCCACGGGACCGGTGGCACCGTGAGTCCGACTAGTGGGTGGAGAGACGCCGGATCAGCTATCTCGATTAGTGCAACACCGACCAATAATACCCAGGTGAGTTACAATTTTGGTGGTTGGACCGGCACCGGCACCGGTTCTTACTCTGGCACGAACAATCCAGCGTCGATCACAATGAACGGGCCCATTATAGAGAATGCTGCCTTCACACAGAATCCAGTTCAGGTAACTGTCCAAACTAATTTGGCTGGTCGTACGTTCTCGGTCGATGGCACGTCGTATACTTCGGCGCAAACCTTTTCGTGGCAGCCTGGTTCAAGCCACACTATTGCCACAACGTCTCCACAGGACGGAGGTACAGGCGTTCGCTACGTATGGACGAATTGGACCGGTGGCGGAGCTATTTCGCACACTGTTGCTCCTACTACTAACAAGACTTACACGGCAAATTTCAACACCCAATATTTTCTCGCCATGAGCCGTGGAACCGTGGGTGGTACCGTTAGTCCGACTAGCGGCTGGAGAAACAGTGGAGCAGCTATTTCGATTAGTGCCATGCCGGCTACCGGTTACAGTTTCACTAATTGGACGGGGAGCGGAACGGGCTCATTTTCTGGGACGAACAATCCGGCTTCAATTATAATAGGCGGACCCATCATAGAGACGGCGACTTTCACTCATAATTGATGCCAACGCCTGCGGCGTGCATGGGCCGCAACCAACATGTTAACGACGATGATCGGGTCGGTGTGAAAAGACCGAGATCAGGGTTCGCTCGTTAACATTATAAAGGCTCTTTTAAGACGGGTGAGGTAGATTTCAGTTCACTTGTGGGCGCTTTGGAACTTGGGATCGAGTTGAATCGATCGTTGGAAATGTTTTTCGGCCAGCTCGTTCATTGCGAGATTTTTCAGCCGGAGGCCGAGCATCCAATGAAAAAGCGGATCATCTGGAGTGAATTGATCGGCTTGTTTTTCGTGCGCAATGGCTTCTTCAACTCTGCCCAGCGATCGCATGGCGCCGGCGAGTTGATTGCTAACTAAAGCGAGACGTTCATTGCGCTGGACTGCGTCAGTCCAAACCGTGATGGCTTCCTCTTTGCGGCCCAGCAGCCAGAAAGACTCGCCTTTTTCTTGGCGAGCGAGAATCAAGTCTTGGCGCTCCGCCAGGGCCGCGTCCAGAGCCGTTCGCGCCTGCTCGTAACGGCCTAAACGGTTCAAGATCGTCCCGCGATAGTAGAGGCTCAACGCTTTGGCCTGCCCCTTTTGGTGGTTTGCCGCCTTGCCGAGAAGCTTGATGGATCGCTCCGCGTTGCCAGAAAGATATTCGAACCAAGCGAGCTTCGGAAGCGCCTCGCTGTTTACAAACAATCCGAAATCCGAAGCCGCCTGAAGATGCTTTTTCCCCTCGAGGATGTTGTCCCGGTCGATCGGGCCAAGCCAGTGACCGGGATTTATGTGGGCCAGCGCCAGCTCGTCGGGCACCTGGATTTTCTGAAAGGCCTGGTTGCCTTCATATTCATGAAAGCGAACCCACCCACTGTGCGCGTTCAAGCCCACTGCAAAAATCGAGAATGCTAGAAATGCCCATCCCGCTGTTTGAATTCTTCCCGAGGATTTCAAGATGAGACGATGGAAGGAGAGTTCTGTTGTCCTGAGCAGTCTCCAGCTCTTTAGAGCGAGAAACGTGCTGACCGCAGCGCAACCCAATGCCATCAGAAATGGGACGAGCGCATAAACGCCGCGAACAGCCAGAAAACTTCCCAGGAAGACGAACGCTCCGATGATTTCCTCCGGCCAGGTCAGCGAGTAGTTCCTCGGGATTGGCTTCGATTTCGGTTTAGAGACTGCTACCGTCGGTTTCCCAAAACCGAAATACAAGGCGTCATTCGGGCAGACGCTGATGCAATCCATGCATTTCATGCAGCCTGGATCGACCACCATCCCGTATTCCCTCACTTCCGCGTGCACGAGCACGTTCGAGGTGCACGTCACGGTGCAGTGGCCGCATTGATTGCAGGCGTCCGTGACCCGGATTTTTCCAGGCGACAGTTTGTCTGCGAGACCAAAAAATCCCCCGTAGGGACAGGCATAGGTGCAGAAGCCTTTCTGCCCCAGAAAATAAACGGTCAGAAATCCGCAGATGAGAAGAAAAGGAATGGCGACCGCGACCGACGGAAAAGTTTCCCAAAAATTACTGGTGACAAGATGGTTGGTGAATTTCGGGAAGAGCGGTTCGGACCCTGGCTTTGAAAAAAAGCGATACGCCGTGGGCCAGACAAACATATAGAGGGCGGCAATAAGCGGGACATAAATCAGGAGCCTGGATCGAAATGGCTTCGGAGTGAGCCCAATTTTTTTAAGCATCCAGGCGCAGAAATCCTGGAGGGCAAGAATGTGACAACCCCAGCCGCAGACAAAACGGCCGAAGATCAGCGTGGCCAGAATGGCCAGGGAAAAAAAGATGAAGCCCGCGTTGACGGCCCCGCGCTGAAGCGTGTGCATGGTCTCGGAAGGTTCGATGGGAGAAACTGTCCGGCCCGTGATCCACCACTGGATGACGTGAGCCACCATGAGCAAATTGAGGAGAATAAGCGCCGCCGCGCGCCAGGGGCTCGTTTTTGACTTGCGAATACCCACCGGCTTCGTCAGAAGAGTCTCGGGAAAAGCGATCCGCCTCGATTCTTGATTTAGCGCTTTTTGATCCTTACACCCGCTTTTCACAAACTTCCCTAATCTGATTTCGAATTCATCCAGGAAATATTCAAAAAGTAGTCTACTTTCTCGCGAAACGTTATAATAAAACCACTCAAGGCCGACTGCCGGTTGCGTCAAACGGAATGACGTTCTCCACTGAGCCGTCTTTCTTGAGCACGCGAATCTCTCCGTGTCCAAGTTTTGCGCGTGCCTTTGCATAATCGAGAACGTCCTGTTTTGCGGTAGCCCGTCCAGAACGGCTCAATGCCCGACCCCCTTAAAACAACTGCCAGCCGCCTCTACGGTCGAATTTCAAGATCGTTGCGCTCTGTTGCGCGGGGATAGCTGAGTCTGGTATGATGCCGCCAATGAAATACTGGGAGTTGATCGCTGACAAGCTTAACTCGAACGGCTTGGTCGTGCGGGCTATCGCAGCGCGGTTACGCGGCATGGCTGGCGCTCGAAGCGGACGCGCGCACAAGAAGCGACGGCCGCCGGTACATCGGCGAGTTTGACGAGCTGCTAAGCGCGTTTCCGGAGTTGGAGCGACGCTACTGTGATTGCCGGCTCTCTCGTCATCGAGCGATCTTTTCCTCCGAAGCATTGGCAATTTTTTGCCTCGACAACTGACCGCTAATTTGTCAATAGCCGATGCTGTCGGAAGACACATCTGGATTGGGCGTAGGATGCTTGGCCCCGGGAGCGTGTTCCTTCCTCTTTAGGCCTTTCGATCACGGGGCTAACCACCGAGAGAAAAAGAAATTACAAATTTGAATCAGCAGATTCAGCTCAAAACGACAGCTCCATCCCTCAGAAATTTGGTCAACTGCTCTCCGCGCTGCGGCAAGTACGAAAGACAAAGTAAGAGATACAAAGGATATGAAGAAAATAGTAATAACAACATTAGTGATGGCGGCGGGAATTTCTTCGGCGCTAGCGATATCGCCGCCTTTTAAAACTGGCCCGTACACCAGCAATCTCACCCCTACGAGCGATCACAGCTTAGGTTTAAAGCAGGTATTATTTATCCGAACACAGTTCCCGGATCTACCGACCAGCAAAACGCAGGCGGATTGCCAGACGGTGATGGAGCAGGTAAGGCAGCGTTACCTCCGTTTTTCCTACGGCAGGACAGATATGAATGTGACGGTAACGGCAGTGGCCTACATGATGCCGCATCCATCGAGTTACTACGTCACGCAAAGTAACGTTAACGCCATGTGGGCGGCGTTAATGAACGATGCCGTAGCCGCGGCGTCGGCTGATTATCCGGTTGACCAGACCGGCGGCAGCTATGACTTTGTGGGGGATTATTTTCCCTATGTCGCGCCGGCGCCCGGACACTTGGGCACGGGGTCTAGGGCCAGCTTCGGCACCAAGTGGTTTTGGATTAGCCAGGGGGGCAGCTTCCAAGGCCTAAATCCGGGGCTAATAGGGCACGAGATGGGACATGCCTATGGTGCTAGACACGCTAGCCTTTGGAAAACGAGTGATGGCAATCCGGTGAGCGCGGCAGGCAAGATCGTGGAATACAGTGATACTTACGACCAAATGGGGTCTGCAACCGGATATTCCCAGCCTTACATAGACTTTAATCCGTGGGTAAAATGGCACTTCGGCTGGATTGACGATGCGCAAGTTGCGATAGTGATAGCGCCCGGGACATATCAATTCCGCATTTTCCGGTTCGACAGCGCGGCTTCTACCGGATTGTTATCTATCAAGATTCCGCGCGGCGACGGGAGCAATTATTGGATCGGGATTCGTCGTAATTGGGTGAAAAAGCCGCTGGAAATGACCGGCGCTTATATCATTTGGGGGTACGACGTTCTTAATCACCACAGCGAACTCATTGACTGCAACACCCCCGACTCCAACATATCGGACTCGGCATTGCAGGTTGGGCAAACGCTAAATGACGCGCCGCACGGAATCACGATTACGCCGCTGGCGATTGGCGGGAGCGATCCAAACCAATACATGGACGTGCAGGTGACAAAACAATCAACTCAGGTGACCGTCCAAACAAATCCCGCTGGCCTCACCTTTACGGTTGATGGTACAAGTTATACTTCAGCCCAAAGATTTTTTTGGCACCCCGGTTCAAGCCACACCATTGCCACAACATCTCCACAGGACGGAAGTACAGGCGTTCGCTACGTATGGACGAATTGGAGCGGCGGAGGAGGTATTTCGCACACTGTCACTCCCACCACCAATAAGACCTACACGGCGACATTCAATACGCAGTATTACCTAACCACGACGCACGGCACGGGCGGCACCGTGAGTCCGAGTAGCGGGTGGAAGAACAGCGGAGTGGCTATCTCGATCACCGGCAAGCCAGCTACTGGTTACAGCTTCAGCAATTGGACTGGTACTGGCACCGGTTCTTATTCGGCCGCAAATGATCCCGCTTCCATTATGATGGGTGGACCTATCACTGAAAACGCGGTTTTCATTCATAACTGATAAGCGGCTCTTTTGAAGTCCGTGGACAGTCGAGATAGCCGAAGCGTCACGTCAGAAAAGAGGGCTTGGGGGGTAGGACCACCCGGCGGCCTCCGAGGAGATAAAAAGCATTGCTGAGAGCCTTAAGCTTCGTCTTGCGCTGGCGTCTGGCTAGGCTCTTGGTCTATCGCGATCAGTGTCCTACCGCGTCTAGTTAAAACTGAAGTTCGCGACCCAATTGTCCGATTTCTGGCTTCCAAACTTCCAAAAAATCGGACAACTAGGTCGCAAACATACAGCTACACCTCGTAAAAGTGTCCCCGGCGGGAATCGAACCCACATTTAAGGTTTAGGAAACCTCCGTTCTTTCCGTTGAACTACGGGGACGATGATCTGAAAGGAATAGACGAATTGAATGGAGATGGGCAAGCTGCCGTTGCAGTGCGCGGCGAGCTCTCGAAGGGGGCGCCTTTGATCTCGACGGTCGGCAGGAGCGGAATTATCAATTGCTTCGTTTTCGCTGTAACTTCACGGGATGCCCGCTGAGATTAAGAAAGAAATTCAGCTGGAGATCGCGCATGTCTTGTTCATCGACATCGTAGGTTATTCGAAGGTTTCGATTAACGAGCAACGCGCCGTTATCGATGAGCTAAATGAGGTAGTTCGCGCCTCAGAGCAGTTTCAGAAGGCTGAAGTCGAGGCTCGCTTGATTAAAATTCCAACCGGCGACGGGATGGCGCTGGTTTTTTACAAAAGCCCGGAAGAGCCAGTGAAATGCGCGTTGGAAATCAGCCGCACCCTCAAAGAACACCCGAGGCTACAACTTCGAATGGGAGTGCACAGCGGTCCGGTGAGCGGCGTGATAGATGTGAATGGTCACCCCAATCTTGCCGGCGCTGGTCTCAACATGGCGCAGCGAGTGATGAGTTGCGGGGACGCCGGGCATATTCTCCTCTCGAAACGCGTCGCCGAAGACTTACAAGAATACGAACATTGGCGACCACTCCTGCACGACCTTGGTGTCTGCGAAGTAAAACACGGAACGCGTGTCGCAATCGTGAATCTTCACGCGGATGAAGTGGGCAATCCGCAACTGCCAAAAAAGTTCCAAGCCCTGAAGAAGCAGAGCACGCGAATGCGCTGGGCGGCGGCGGCAGCAACATTGCTCGCGCTCGGGGCAATCGTTGCTGCCATCGCAATATTTTCCCGTTATCGCGCGCGATCCTCGCTGGCTGCGCCGGAAAAAAGCATCGCGGTGCTGCCATTCGAAAACCTGAGCGAGGAAAAAGCGAACGCTTATTTCGCCGATGGGATTCAGGATGAGATCCTGGCTAAACTCGCTGGCATCGGGGACCTGAAGGTTATTTCGCGTTCTTCCACAGCTAAATACAAAAGCAAGCCAGAAGACCTGAAGACCGTGGCCCGCGAACTGGGAGTGGCCACTGTGCTCGAAGGTAGCGTGCAAAAGGCCGGAAACAGAGTGCGGGTAAACGCGCAACTGCTCGACGCGCGCATCGACACCCATTTATGGGCAAAGAGTTACGATCGTGACTTAAAGGATGTTTTCGCTGTCGAAAGCGAGGTCGCGCAGGAGATTGCCGATACATTGCGGGCTAAGCTTTCCCAGAGCCAGTCGATTGCCATTGCCACAGTGCCTACGCGTGACGCGGAAGCTTATGATCTGTTCCTAAAGGGTGAATACGAGGAACGCCAAGCTGAGAGTACAGAAAACGTCGAATTCTTCGATGACGCCGAAACATTCTATCGGCAAGCGTTAGCGCGGGATCCGAGTTTCGCCCTTGCGTATGCGCGACTCGCTTACAGCCGTTTAAATCGGCATTGGTTTATCAATCGCCTCGATACGGCACAATTGGAGGAGGTAAAGTCTAACATCGAACGCGCACTAGCGATTGCTCCGGATTTGCCGGAGGCACATCTGGCGCTGGGCATATTTCATTACTGGGGCCATCGTGACTATGATTCCGCGCTGAGAGCACTCGATCGGGCGATCGAACTCCAGCCGAGTAACTCCGATGGTCGGACGTACCGGGCTGCGATTTACCGTCGCCGCGGTGAATGGCGCCGCTCGCTTGCTGAATTCGAGCGGGCATTGGAACTCAATCCGCGTGATACTTCGATTCCCACTGAGATCGGCAACGCGTATCTTAATCTTCGTCGTTGGAGCGAGGCTGAACGTGCCCTTACCCGCGCCTTAGCTCTCGATCCGCATAATATAAATGCCGCCTTCCACCTCGGCGTTACCTATATCAACAGCACCGGTGATATTCGGCGCGCCAGGCAGGCGTGGGAGGGAATACCGGAACCCAAAGGACAGGTTAACCAGTATGGGATCTTGATTTCCCAGATGATTGGCGAGAACCCCGTATATCTCGACGTGCTGGAGAGGCATTTCGCTGATGCTCTCAAAGCGCAGGACGTTGCGCCGACTAACGCATCGGAAGGACGTCTGAACCAGCTAGAGGCGCGAGTTGGGATTCAGGTGCTTGCCGGCCAAACTGCGGCGGCAAAATCGGAGTGCGAGGAAGCACGCGCTTTACTCGAAGCCCAGTTAGCCGAGCGGCGGCCGCAAGACCGCACATCATTGACAGAGTTAGCCTGGATTTACCTTTGCGTCGGACGTAACGCCGATGCGCTTCGCGTCGCTCGAGAAGCAGCAGAGGCGCTGCCAATAGAAAAAGATGCGGTTTTCGGCGTGAACTTTCTTGCCGGGTTAGCCCAAATCGAAGCGCACACTGGTCAGTCCGAACAGGCGGTCGGAATACTTCGGCAGCTCCTCACAATCCCTGCCGGTGAGTACGTTTCTGTCACGCGTCTGAGGATCGACCCGGTATGGGACCCGATCCGTAACGTTCCGGGTTTTCAAAAACTCCTTTCCGAACCTGAACCGGAAACGATTTATAAGTAGCTTGCCGTGATTAGTCGCGCGCGCCGTTATAGGCCCGTCGTGCTAGCGAAAACGCTCATGAGTTTTGTGTCACCCTCTGTATCACCCCGCTGCAAAAAATGGGCAGATTCCTGATGACGTGAGATGACGAAGCTTCCACTGCAAGCTACTAGCAAAAGCTAATTTGCGTAGTTGAGACGACTGCTGACGACGTGTGATGAAACGCCAGTTTCGTCTTAGGAAACCCTTGTTCTTTCCGTTGAACTAT
>Ga0209161_10005297_pt1 | contig 10204 bp, 13 predicted proteins | sample GraSoiAngelo_155_FD_186169 | JGI IMG/M metagenome (GOLD analysis project Ga0209161, IMG submission 186169) | Grasslands soil microbial communities from the Angelo Coastal Reserve, California, USA - 14_1009_13_30cm (SPAdes) (version 2) | ecosystem: Environmental > Terrestrial > Soil > Grasslands...
AAGACGTCCCACTCGACGAATTTCCGTAGGGCTTGGTTTGCGAAATAGTTGACGCTTACACGCTGTTCATGCGCTAGCTTTTCGAGCTGGAAGTCGATGTCCTCGTCGATTCGGATAGTTCTAGTGACGCTCTTTGTCTTATTCTTGAACTGATAGCTTCTCAACATGGTTATAGAAGACTGCGTCGGCGTAGAATATATGCATAACTCATCCTTTGTGTTCGGACTGAAGACACATGTACTCTATTGTATTTGAATCGGCGGCGTCCCTTCGCATGTGTTCTAATTGACCCTGTTTCTGTTCCGTCGTACATTTGACGACTATTGTATTCCGATATATCACAATGTGATAGAAGCGGCCCAAAGCTAACCATCCATGCACCAGATATAATCCACAATGGGTCTTTGTATCCCAAACAAGCCCAAGTCGAGCCATTTGAGATGGGACCGCTTACCGTTGGAGCAATCGGGCTACAAGTACTGATAAAAGAGGGCTAACTGAGGACAATATCTTCAGTTCGGGGAGGTCTTTCAGCTTTAGGACGATCGTTACGTGGTATGGTTTTGAGGGAACGGGAGCCGTCTTTGGACACCTCCTAAGGCTTAACACTCTGGGACGATATAGCCGTCTTCGGCTCAAGCATGGTTTCTATTATTCACGCTCCGCCTCAGGAGATCGTAGTCACCGGCCTCACGAGCTTCAATTCTCAGCAGAACCTCGCCTCTATGATTGCCTTCGTCATGAACGTCTCTGGCCAGGCCATGGCACTATACTGGGCGGAAGGGGTCGTATTCTTAGCTGATTTTGTCGAGCCGGAGGCTCTGCCTGATGAATATGTCAAGGGAAAGATCTACGCCTCCAACGTCTCGCACGCTCCAATGGCCAAGTACAGCAACCTCATCCGGGTGGGAAACATGGAGGTACCCGTCATCGACGTCTCATCAAACATTGCTCTGCGAGACTTGGCTCAGTGGATACGTGAGAATCACCAGTCCGCGTCCGACAAATCTTAACTAATCACTCAAGCCCGGGTAGCCTCGGTCCCGGGGTAGCTCAGCCTGGAAGAGCTTCCGGCTGTAGTCCTGCACTCAACGTGCGGGTCAGCCAGCCGACCAGGCGTACAGATACCGGAGTGGAGAAGGATCCACGGATTGTCGCCGGAGAATCGGACGTAACCGGTTCGGCGAGTTCAAAGTAGAGGTTTTCCCTCTATGGAACTCCGGCCCCCGGGACCAGCTCCGCTACACCGGAAAAATCACAGATGGACCTAGAATCTCAGGCCACTATTTCGACTTGACAGTCGTGGGTCGTGACTCGAGCTCGCGGAGGATGAGCTCGTTCTGCTTCATCATGATATTGTTCTGGTCCGTGAGGATTCGCAGCGCGCTCGCGATTAGCGAGAGAGATGGGTTATCCCATCTGAACTCATTCTCTTTGACGGCAAGCGCTTGCTTTCCCTTGATAATCGACCCTCGCAAATTCTCATCGCTAGAGTCATCTGCAAAGGCGACACGCTGTCTCCGGTCCACCTTGTCCGACATGCTGGCGGCGGCGTGCTCCCGTTTGACGTCTGGATAACAATCTTCGCAGAACCTTTGACCTTTGAGTTCAAGGAGAGGGTCTATGAGGCTGAGAGTCTTTCCGCATCTCGAACAGAAATCTGCCAAATTTGTTCTGTTAGCTCCGTTAACGGTTTGAGTCTTGGAGCGCTATTAAAGAGTCTTGTAACCAACAGCCGAATGGCGACCCTGCGAATCGAAGACGGGAAGTCTGTCTTAGTGTCTAAGCCTGGCGACAGGCGAGACGAGGGTCCTGGAATTGCGGGATTCTCCCCCGTAGATCGGGGGTTGAAGCAGGTTGGAGTCATTCTCTCCAATGGGCTGTCCGTTCGAGTTCTGCTTTATCCAATCAGGCACGACAACCGCTCTTAGGAGCTGTTGTACTGTCACGTCCCGGTTCTTCGCCTCGTTCGATAGAATATCGTATGCGTTCTCCCCGATTGACATTATGAACTTGGCCATTGTGGGTATCAGTCTCCTAGTTGTCCGGGTTCTCGCCGACGAGGACTCTGTTCTAGAGCCAGAGTTCGGGAAGGGTCTGTTTGGCCCGCCTCAACTTGCACGACCATTGAGTAGTCGACACCAATCCATTTCAGATATTCTACCATGGCTTTGAACTCGGTCAGGATATCTTCGCTGGCGTCGACTGTCGTCTCACCGGTCATTCTGAGGAACGCTTTCCATTTACGGTTCTCCATACTCAGGCCCTCCTAGATGCTGCCTCTTCGGGGCTGTCCTGGCCGTCCACCTTTCCTTCGACCTTGAAGTAGACTTCTCGGCCCTTCATCCACTCTCGGTGAGTTCCTGCATTCTCTATGTCTGTGTAGACTCCGTCGAGCCAGACCCTCACATTCAGGCTTGCGGATGAGGATATCAGCTCTGCAAGGAGACCCTTCAACTGGTTGTCGGTCATAGTATCTTGTGGGACGGTCTGACTCGGCGTTTCGGGCGGATATCCCACGTTAGCTGTTTCTTCCAATGCGCTTCAGATATAGACACTCACCGATTTGATATAATCTCAACGTTTACACTCAATAGCATAAGCATGCCGGAGATAGCCAATCCTCAAACTTCACTCAAATGTGTTCGAGTCTAACACATTGTAGACACTGGCTTATTATCATCCAGTGCCCTGTATCCGTCTAAACTCCAAGGGTTGCTTCTTGCGTAAATTCATGGGTAGCGTTCGACGAGAAAGTGTTTAGAGAAACTCGACAAGGATGCGAAAAGCCGCAACATAAGCCTCCAAGCATTTCTTAGAGCAGGAGTCATTCTCGAATGGATCCGAAACGGAAACGGAGCGATTACCTATCGTCCAACTATGCGCGAAACCTAGTCACAGCAAAACTGGTTTCAGACACTACTCTGAACAGGGAAGTAACTATTCGTCTGTCTAGCCTTTGAGGCCCCAACCCGCTTTGAAAGAAGGAATGACTTTGATGAAAGGGGCCTCACCTTCCTTCCAGGGATCTCGCTTGACCCAGCTCAGCTTCGAATAGAACAGTCTGTAGAGACGCCGATACTCCTCTCCCTTCTCTATAATCTCCACTGGTCCACTGATCAATAGGAGCTTCTGAGTTCCGCCAGAATCAACGAGAACCGCCGCGTGGGGATTCTCCCTGAGATTCTTCAGTTTACGGGTCCCATAGTCAGTAACAATAAACGCGTAGTCCTGGTCCCAGACATATGAGACTGGAACAACATGAGGCTCGCCCTTTCGTGATGCTGTCGCAAATCTGCACAGCTCATTGCTCTTCAGGAAATCAATTTCTTTCGCGGACAACTTTACCTCGTGGGGGCCGTTGTTCGGTTTTTTTGGCAAGGTTTACGTCCGCAGACAGGTTCTATTATTTGAGTACGTCGGAAAGCATGCGGCCTTCAGGGGAGAGAAACAAAGGCTGCCTTTCAATCCTATGATTCGACCGGTCTCTCTATGACTGCTTGGTCAGTTGCTCTTTGAGGGTCTTTGGAGCTACCGTCTTCAGCGTGCTAGCGCTACTGATTTTACATGTCATTTGATCTTCGCTCTCCTCCAATTCGCATTTCACTCCGAGGCGGTCACAGAGTGCTTTGAAAGAGGCACCGTAGTATGCTGATGCGCTAAGTCCCATGCTGTGCCTTAGGATTATGGTGCGGCTGTCCTTATCGCCGAACTCTGAATAGACATAGGCGTTTGCGTATTCTGCGCCTATCACCTCGAAGGTTTTGAGAACCGAGTCTAGGTCGAACTTGCGGAAGTAATAGAGGATAAACTCGACGACCGTATCTTTCCCATTCTTGGTGCCCATCTCTCTCGCCTCTCCAACGGTGACATGCGACCAGAGCGTTTTCATTAGTCGAGGATCGCTTGTGACCAGTTTGAAGCTGTCGACGTATCTTCCCCATTCTATGTATCGTCGTATTGCTCTGTTGACGAGCACGTTGACCTCCAGATTATGACCGCCTACCATCTTGTCTATTTTCTCGCTGACGTCGGGGTCGATGGTGAAGGTCCTGCGCGTACGTCTTTCCAAAAGCGTTTCTGAATAGACCGACTGGACTGCTCGTTATAGGACTTGCTCAGTTCAGCGAGAATCATGTGAGCGCTGGTATGGACTATCAGCATTCCATAACATGTACAATACAAACAGGAAACGAGTAATCGCGGCAACATCTATAACGAAAAACGCGCTGTCATAGCGTAATGCACGATAATTCCCCAAAACAAACGTGGCATTATGAGAGTGCATACCGCGATTCTAAACCTAACTTGAGAGCTGCATTGCTGGCATGGGTCCCTAGAGAGTCGCGATCACTGCCGTTGCCGACCGCTGGCTGCCCCAGGTGAACGCTATCAAGCAACTACGTTACAGGTAGATTGCAAACTTCGCTGCTCCGACGCCAAAGCGAATCTCGGACCATTCAACTCGCCAGAGCAAATGGTGTCAGTGGGCAAATGGGGGCCCTTCGGCCCTTAGGATGATAACCGGAGAATGGGCAGAATATTTGTTACTCTGGCCTGATGCTTTCGCCCGTCACAGTGTCGATCATGGTCAACGGGTCTGAGTCGCGCAGATACTTGTCAATGTACTGGTTTGCTTCTACGATGTCTGGAGCAACGAAGACGACCACGGCATCGTATCCACCTGTTCCAAAGATCACCTTCTCGGTCGTACATCCTAGCCATCGTTGCGGGAGCTTTTGAAGCCGCTGCTTTGCTCCTTCCACCCTACCGGATATCTTCAGCAAAGCCACAAAGCTAGGCATCGTTTGTCTCAAATATCGTTCATCTGACGATTGAAAATATTAGTGTTTTGATTCATCTGTAATCGTTTTGATATAGAATTGGTCGACTGGGGTTTGGGAAATAATAGTCCAAGTCCTGAATCTCAACCCTTCAAGAACCGTTCTGCGGTTTGACGGCTCCCTTTAGCCGGAAAGTCTCGACCTACGACCGCCATCGCATCCTCTGCAAGAAGATCGATGAAAAGCTCTGCACCGGCGACGCCAGCGACCCCGAGGCTCATGTCGATCGGGATTCCTAGCAGAAAAATCTAAAAAACTCGTTGGACTAGATTAATTCACGTTTTCTGACAGTCTCGGAAATCTTACTGACATTATGTGGCGACAAAGCAGAGAAGCCGACATCCGCGAGCGATTATGATCGGAACTGCGCTCAATGGATCTCTTGGTTCAGCGAAATCACGCGTAAATAGGGTAGCAAATCAGATCCAGTTATCCTCTCTTGACTTCCCGTTCGCGTTGCACTCGTCTTGAGTATGGCCTCAAGGGTCCATGACGAGCAGGAACGGTTCTTCCCAGGCCCGACTGGTTGGAATCTTCGTACTTGTCCTCATAATATCTCTCGCCGAGTTCGCTGCTCTGCTCCTTGATTACCAGAACAACCGGTATCTCCGCCAATACGTCTCAGACAATCTTGGCACAATAATCTTAGCCGCGACCGGCCTCCTTTTCGTCGCAGGGGGCGCAGGATACGTAGTCTCCAAGAGGCTTGGAATCCCGAAGTCACCGGGACCCCGTGTCCCAACGTTCGCGAGAATCGGCTCCTTCGTAGGAAGAAGATACAAGCTGATAATCGTCTTTTGGATTCTACTTTTTACTGCAAGTTTTCCATTATCTCGACAACTCTCCCAAGTCACCACTTCTAATACCAGTGGCGGCCAGTCGGGCACATCCCAATCTGCACTGGCCCAAAATCTCATGGCTCAAGAGTTTCCCCATCCACAGTCCAACGCCAGTGCCATAATTCTCCTCCAAGGAAACGATGTCACCGACAACGCAACTAAGATCTTCACTCTCCATCTAGAAAGAAGTCTTCTAGCGCCCGGAGTCCTCAACAGCCTTGAGAACGTCACCACAATCTACAGCCTAGAAAGAACAGCGCTCACATTGTATTACTTGCAAAACTACAGCTACCCTGTGGCGCAATCAAAGGCGAATCGAACCGTATGGCATGAAACCCTCTCTCAATATCCCCCACTGATCCCCCCTACGATTATCCAGAATTTCATCAGCCCGAACAAGAATGCAATGATCATTCTAGTGACCTTCTCCGAGGCGCCTGGTTCGTTCGGATCAGCGGATACGGACCCGATATTGAAGAATGTAGTGACCATGCGGAACATCATTTCCCAACTCAAAGCCAGCGATCCCGAACCCTTACAGACATACGTTACAGGTGACCTAGCCACCACAGCTGACTCTTCTCTGGGAAGTATGGCCGACCTCGGCCGCATCGAACCCGTCACCGTCGGCGCCATCCTCGTTCTAGCCGGACTGTTCTTCCTCGCAATCGTCACTCCCTTCATCCCACTTGCCACCGTCGGAATGGCGCTGCTTATGGCAGAGGGGGGACTCTACCTCATCGGGAAATACATCATCCCCATCCAAGACACTACCACCACATTCCTGTTCACGATAATGCTCGGAGTCGGTACAGACTACGCCATCTTTCTAATGGCCCGTTACCGTGAAGAACGCGTAGAAGGCCGCGACAAGGCCCAAGCTATCCAGACTTCCATAACCTGGTCAGGAGAGAGCATCGCCACTAGCGCGACCACTGTCATAATCGCGTTCGGGGCAATGACGTTAACCAGCTTCACCCTCCTCAGATCCATCGGCGTCGGCCTGGGCTTCGGCGTCTTGATTGCGCTTCTAGTAAGCCTGACACTAATCCCATCGCTCATTCTGATCGCGGGAGACCGGATATTTTGGCCTACTTCCGGGAAGAGATTCGAGGGTTATGCGGCTCGTGCGCGGAAGAGGAGAACTGAAAGGCCCGGATATTTCCGGCGAGCTGCAAGCTTCAGCGTCAAAAGACCGGTCCTAGTCTTAGGATTGGCTCTGATCATATCCATCCCAGCGATCTACGTATCACTAACAGGGTCGACCTCGTACGACTTTGCAGCGGGTCTTCCAGCGGCCGAAAGCGTCAAGGGTATCACTGCTCTAGAACAGAGCTTCGGCGCTGGTCAAATAGGCCCTACGCAAGTACTCGTGCAATTCCCAACACCCATTCTCGCAAACGGAAATCTCACCGCGGGCGCACGTGCAAGCCTAGAAAAGCTGAGCCAGGCCATCGCCAACTTGACCAATGTCAACGAAGTCACGGGACCTACTCGGCCCAATGGAATCGCGATAACGGGGACCAATCTAGCAGACATAGGACGCGACAATCGGACCGCCATGCTGACTGTCCTATTTGCTGACGAGCCATTCACCCAAAACTCTCTCAACACAGTCACTCAGATACGGAACCTCTTAACAAGTCTTCAGAACTCCGACGCGTCGCTGGCTCAGGACACCATACTGGTAGGAGGCGCATCCGCATCCACACTGGATTTCGCCAATGAGACGGTCAACCAGTTCAATACAATCAGAATATTGACAGTCGCAGCCATATTCGTCGTCTTGCTGGTAGTTCTCGGCTCCTATCCGCTAGCAATAACCGGGATACTATCCATAGGCCTGAGCATAATCTGGGCTTACGCAGCCACTCTTCTCTTCTTCAACAACATACTCCAATCCGGCGTCCTCTTCATCATCCCCCTCGTACTATTTCTGCTCCTTTATGGAATCGGTATGGACTACAACATCTTCATTCTAACCCGGATCAGGGAAGAAGCACAGAAGGGAAAGGAGACCCGACAAGCAGTTGTAGACGCTGTCGACAGGACTGGGGGAATCATAACGGCTCTAGCGCTTATCCTCGCGGGAGCACTGGGCTCGCTACTGCTCTCATCCAATCGTCTTCTCGAAGGTTTCGGTTTCGCGATCGCCTTAGCTGTCGTCCTTGACGCAATGGTCGTGCGGACATATCTCGTCCCGGCAATCATGTCACTTCTCGGCCCTAGAGCATGGTGGGGTCCCAATCGGCTGAGAAGGGTACGATTCGACAAGAAAAGCAATCCACAATCCTCCAGCGATGCCTAGAGTTTGAGTCTGTTAGTTCTAGAAGACTCATAGTCGAGACGAGAAGTCTTCTCACTTGGAGCCTTGACCTACAGGACAGAATACACTCTGGGCTTCCTCGCCCTTCTGCCTCTTCTCGCTACGGGCGTCGCCAAGGGCACAGGCTGGCTTGTGACGATCGTTGTAGTGTACGTAGGCGTCCCGCTTCTCATCTGGAGTCTGCTGGTAGATCGCCTTGCCTCTGTGGTCCTGAGGATAATTTGCCGACTCCGTGAATCCTCGGGACATCAGTATTATTTCGAAAGACAGGTTGGAAAGCCGGGAATTTCACGTAGACTTCTAAGAGACATCCGCGTCTTAGTGTTCGTGTTCTTTCTGTCCGCGCTAATCGTCCCCCAAGTGACGCAGGTCAATCCGCAGAATCTCGTCATTGTTAGCAACGCGTTCATCTATGTAGCCATTTTCCTGCTCGCAATTCCATGCTCGATACATGTGCTCTTGTGGGTTCTCGAAGATTCTGGACTCCGGTGTCACAATACGACGAGACTAACAGTAACTGTCCCAGCCGCTTGGGCATCGAGATGGCTGTCATCTCTAGGAGGTATCGGAGCGTTCATCTCTTTTGCCATAGCGATGGGAGGGAGCCTTGACAGAGCCATTTCGCTCGGATTTACGCTAATGATCTCTCTTCTACCATCCTGTATTCTGGCACCGACTCTCTTCTATCGTAGATTGGAACCTGGAATTATTGCCAAGATTCGTCAGAGCAAAGCGGCAATTACGATGGCCCGTCTCTTTCCGCAAGTCTCCGGACCATCTCTTCCCTCTTCATCCGCGCCAACGCTGCGCTCAGTTAGAGTGAGTGAAGATACTAAGCAGACTGCTGAGCCTCATTCTTAGTATCCAAGGGTATTTGCTCGGCAAGTTACTATTCGCTTAAAGACCACTGGAAGACACCTGAGCCTCTATGAGCCTGGCCGAGGCGGCGAAGCCGGCCCTTCCGAGCAGCACTATTCGTAGCTATGCTATGATCGGAATCGTCCTCTACACCTTTGGCCTAGTGATAAACGAGATCGGCAACGGTCTCGCGCAAAAATGGCTAGTACCTTATGCGGACACAATAAGCGCGCTAGGTTTCGTCATTGCATTTTACACCGCCGCTCTTGCTGGGCTCGGAACGCGTTTGACTGTGTTGATAGGACTCATCTATGGCATTGGAATCTTCTACGTGAGCGAGCCTGACGCTACCTACGTGGCTTCGGGTCTCAAGATTTCATCGTACAACACGACCCACTTTGTCGGGCTTGGTCTGATCGGCTTCACGATGATACTGTTGATTGCCCTCGCGTTCTATCTGACGCGTGCGAAATCAGGTCACCGAACTCTCCCCAAGCAAGATCCCGGTTCAACAAGCTAGTTCTCCCCCCGTGAGATTCATTGGAATCTGAGGCGGGCCCGCGGGGATTCGAACCCCGGACCTCTAGCCGGAGATTTTTTCGAATCTCCTACAGCTGACTCCGATGGTGAAACCCCACTTAGGGGGCTGCCGCTCTATCCAGGCTGAGCTACGGGCCCAGAACAGACCCGGAGCGAAAGGATAGTTAATGATTCCTGACGGATGACGAGTTAGCTATTCGAGATTAATTGTCTGATTCCCAAAGAACTCCTTAGGATCGACAATGTGAACCCTCTTTCCCTTTTTCATCAACTCCTCCGCGACCTGCTCGTTGGTCGTAAAATAGCAGCCATCGCCGGTGAAAAATCGGAGCAATCCATGTGACGAATCTCCACAAACTAGGAAGTTAGCCATGGTCTTGTCGTCGTCAAGATCCTTGCCGCATAGTGGACACTTGAACTCCACCCACAAAAGCCCGACGCTCTGCACCTGTCCAATCGCTCTAGCCACCTTTAAACTGTTGACCTAACAAGAAAAATCCACCCTCCGGGACCATTCCAGACAGAATCTTGTCACACCTCAGCGGTCTGGTTCAATATGAGAGTGAAATCTATATGAAAACAGATTGACGGGGTGTATGGGAAACTTGGACGAGAAGATCGTAGTCAAGACGAAGCATGGAGAGCTTACCCTAGAGCAACTCGCCGAAGTACAACCTGGCCTAGCCCGGTTAATGAAGGAGATCGGCGATCGATTTCACATACTATACTATGCTGCTAAGGGTGGAAACTGGAAACTGGCCGAACACGAACAGAAGGTAACGATCAGCATCCTCAAA
>Ga0209161_10005299_pt1 | contig 10202 bp, 8 predicted proteins | sample GraSoiAngelo_155_FD_186169 | JGI IMG/M metagenome (GOLD analysis project Ga0209161, IMG submission 186169) | Grasslands soil microbial communities from the Angelo Coastal Reserve, California, USA - 14_1009_13_30cm (SPAdes) (version 2) | ecosystem: Environmental > Terrestrial > Soil > Grasslands ...
GAACGAGATCGCTTCGGTAAACTTGAACTGCGGTCCGCCGTTGAGCGCCACGAACTCCACTCTGTCCAGCGTGAACTCCACCGTCATGATCGATCCTGACAGCCGGCCGGTTTTTTGGGCGGCTTCTTCGCCATAACGCGCGATCTTCCCGATCTTCGAATTCTTGAAAATGCCGACGTAGAATTCAGCTGCCTGCTCCGCTTCCGAATCGAACCATAAAAAAGGGTTTATCTTCTTCATCTGATTTTCCTCGGCGGTTTTCAGCCAGGGCGCAAGCCCTAGCTGTGCTCGTCACTCGTCACTGCTGTGCCTACTTTCTGGCTTTCGCTTGCTTATTAACGTCCGGCGCAGCAAATTTACGCGCCGAACAGCAAAAACTGACTCCGGCGTAATGAACAAAATTGATTTCGCAGTCGGTATTGGCGGTGAGAACGGCCAGGGGATCGCTTCCACTGGGAACATTCTCGCGCTCATCTTTGCGCGGCGCGGGCTGCATCTCAACGCCTACAACGCTTACCAGTCGATCATCCGTGGCGGCCATACTTTCCTGACAATTCGCGCGAGTGACGGCCCGGTCCGCAACATGGGCGACAAGATCGACGTGTTTATTCCGCTCAATCAAGACACCATGGATCGGCACCTGCATCTGTTAAAGAGCGGAGCGTGCGCGATTTACGATAAAGAGAAGGTCACGCCCGAAAAGGCCGCGGACGGTGTCCAGCTCTGCCCCATGCCGATGAAGGAATTGACCAGGGGCAACAAGCTGGCGGTCAATACCGCTGCTCTCGGCGCGACGCTCCAATTGCTCGGGATTGAATCGGAACCGCTCGAGACGGTCATTTCGCGGCAATTTAAGAAGAAGGGCGACGCGGTTGTGGCTGAAAACCTGGCCATCGCTCGCGCAGGCTACGATTACGCGGCTCAAAATTTTACGGCCTTTTCCTGGAAGGCGCCGCGAGGAGCCAAGCCGCTCGGAATAATTACCGGCAACCAAGCCATCGCCATGGGCGGAGCGGCCGCCGGCGTGAAATTTTATGCGGCGTATCCGATGAGCCCTTCCACCGGCGTGTTGATGTGGATGGCGGCGCACGCGCGTGAGCTCGGCATTATGGTCCGGCAAGTCGAAGACGAGATCGGTGTGATGAACATGGTGATTGGCGCAGCTCACACCGGTTGCCGTGCCATGTGCGCAACTAGCGGCGGCGGGTTTGCACTAATGAGCGAGGCCGTCGGGATGGCGGGAATGATTGAAACGCCGATTGTTTGCATCGATGTGCAACGCGCCGGACCGGCGACAGGCGTGCCAACCAAGACCGAACAAGGCGATCTTTGGCAGGTGCTGGGCGCCGGCCAGGGCGATTATCCGCGCATTGTTGTCGCGCCGACGAATCAGTTGGATTTGTTTCACACGGTTCCGGAGTTGTTCAACCTCTGCGACAAATACCAATGTCCCGGTCTGGTCTTGTCCGATCTGCTGATTTCCGAAGGAACCACGAGCATCGATCCGGATGATCTGGATTTCCGAGTGAAGATCGACCGGGGCGAATTGATTCTGCCCAACGGCAACGGAAACGGCGCGAATCCCGCCAGCGGCTACAACGACAATGCGTATCTGCGTTACAAGAATACGGCGAGCGGAATTTCTCCGCGCGCGGTGCCAGGCGTGCCCGGTTACATTTTTACCGCCGCGACCGACGAACACGACGAGGACGGCACGCTCATCAGTGATGAATTCACCAATCCGCAGAAACGGCGGATGATGGTGGAGAAACGCGCCCGCAAAATGCAAGGCGCGATCAAGGACATCGCGTCGCCGAAACTCGTTGGTTCGGAGGAGGCCGATGTCACGCTGGTTGGTTGGGGCTCAACCGCGGGCGTAATCCGGGAAGCGGTGGAAAAACTGGCGGGCGAAGAAGGCATCGTGGCCAATCAGCTGGCCATTAAATGGATTGTGCCGCTGCACGCGGCGGAGATCAGCGCCATTCTCGGGCGCAGTAAGAATGTGATCTTGGTTGAGAACAATCAGAGCGGCCAGTTCGCCCGTTATCTCCGAAGCGAAACCGGTTTCGATGGGCACGGTCACATCCGTAAGTACGACGGCGAACCGTTCATGCCGCACCACATTGTCGAAGCAGTGAAAACGCAACTGGCCGGAGAGACCCGCCTTTCCATTCCTGTCCATGAAGTTAACGCCTAACGAACCATGACCGCACCCGCTGCACCGCCTGCCACAACCGAGCCCGGCCAATTAACGAAAGAGACTTACCGCGGCCGGATTCATCCTGATTGGTGTCCCGGCTGCGGCGATTTCTCCGTGCTCGCCGCGCTTCAAACGGCGCTGTTCGAATTGGGGCTGCAACCGCATCAGGCCTGCGTCATCAGCGGCATCGGCTGTTCATCGAATCTGCCGGGTTACGTCAACACTTACGGAATGCACACGCTCCATGGCCGCGCACTCGCGGTTGCGACCGGCGTCCGACTTGGCAACCACGAATTGAAGGTGATTTGCGCTGGCGGCGACGGCGACGGTTACGGAATCGGCGGCAACCATTTTGTTCACACCATGCGGCGCAACGTTGATCTCACTTACGTCGTGATGGACAACCAGATCTACGGTTTAACCACCGGCCAATGCTCGCCCACTAGCGTCAAGGGAATGAAAACCAAGAGTACGCCATACGGAAGTGTTGAAAATCCGATCAATCCGATCCCGATGGCAATCGTTGGCGGTGCCACTTATGTGGCGCGCGCCTTCAGCGGCAAACAGAAGCACATGGTCGAAATGTTCAAGGGCGCCATTCAACACAAGGGCTTCGCGCTGGTGGACGTCTTCAGTCCTTGCGTCACTTACAACAAGGACAACACCTACCAGTGGTTTAATCCGCGCGTGAAAATACTCGAGGAACAGGGCCACGACCCGACCGACTTCCACAAGGCGATCGAGCGCGGTTATCAGTGGGGCGAAGAAATTCCCATCGGATTGTTCTGGCGGCGGACCGACTTGGAAAGCCTCGAAGATCTGGAACCGGTGTTGCACACCGGCGAAGGCCCGCTCGCATTCCGCCCGCTCGGCATTTCCCCAGAACAAGCGCAGCGCCTTATCCAGGAACTCCTGTAGTGTCGGCCGTGTCGGCCGCTGGCGCTCAACACTCAACTCCGTAAAGGAGCGTGGCTCCCACGGAGCTTTACGCTATCAACCGGCTGATGATCTTAGCCGCCCTGATCGAGAGCCTCTTCGGTGCCCAAGTTATCTCGTTCTCCGCTTAGTTCGCCCTTCGGTGCCGGTGCGCCGGAGCGCTGCTCGCCCGGACGCGGCTCTGCCCGCGTTAGTTTCTGTCCCTGGCGTGAGAAGCCTGGTTTCGCGACGGCGACGCATATGCAACCGGTCCCTTCGGCACAACCCTGGCAGCAATAGGTCTCGCCGTCGTGCGTATATCCTTCGCCAGGCCACTCATTCTTGACCATTCTGCAACCGGGACACGCCGGCACTGGAATCGAGTTGGCCAACGAATCGCTTTCATCGATTTCTATCGGCATAAGTTTACTGTCCATCTTGGTGGACCGCCTTTCATAAAATAGCAATCGATTCTAACGGGACTTTTGCGCGGGTGGCCGCAGCGCCAACCAGCCTGTCTCGCAGATTTTCACAGATGGGTAAGGTTTCGCATCCGAAATTGGTGCCATCCGCGCAATCGAGCTGACAGGATCAGCGAGATAGAAGGTAAAGCCGTAAGGGTAGCGGCGAGCGAGTTGGGAGACGAGCGAGTTTCAACTCCGTGGTTAGCCTTCCCATCCGAAAATTCGTGTCTATTCGTGCTTGCCGCGCCGTAGCCTCGGCGTAGGCGGGTCCATTCGTGGTTACTCCCATTCACTCCATTCCGCCTTCAATCTTCTCTGCCCGGCCGGCTCGGGCCTACATGAGCTAATCCCTTCTCTTTCGCGAAAAGTCTGGTCAATTGTGAAACGCTTGGCCATACTCGGCAACTTTCTGCAGGCAAACGACGGAGGGAAAAATTATGATTCACTTAATCTGGTACATTATTGTTGGGTTGATCGCGGGGGTTATCGCGAAATCGGTGATGCACGTACACATGACGATTTTCTGGACAATCGTGCTCGGCATCATCGGATCGATCATCGGCGGCGCCGTTACCCATATGTTTACGCACCCGACAACCGGACGATTCCATCCCGCCGGCCTTATTTTTTCCACACTCGGCGCGATCCTGGTCCTCTACATTTGCATTAAGCTGAATATCCGTTTTCCACGCGTTCTCTAATCAGAAGAGAGGAAAAACTGTAGCCGTGGTCATTGACCGCCGCCTCTCGGTGTAGAGGCGGCCGTGTCGGCCGCAAGCCCCTCAACACTCAACTATCAACTCGCTAACAAGCTTTCCGTGAGCGAGAAGAGCACGCGCGATCGAGCCGGTTGCTTCCAGCGCTTGATTAGGAAGTTTGCGAGCTCCTCGGGAAAGTAGGCAGCGACTCATCGAGCATAACCCACGGCAATTTATCTTCGAGCCAGATCGCTTTCTGCGGCGCAAACGGCGTCGGATCGTCGAGCGACGCGATCGTCACGTCGATCGTGTCGGAATCCCTACTGCCCTCGAAAAACAAATGCGTGCCGCAACATGCAGCGAACGAGCGAATCCGATCCGCATGCGCGATCTTGCGCGGTTCACCCTTTGTCACGACCAAATCCGCATGGGGCACGGATCCCCAAGTGACATACGGCGCGCCGGCGCTTCGCCGACAATCGATGCAATGACAATCGCCCAGCCCAAACGGCCGACTCTTCAACACGTAACGTGTCCCGCCGCAAACGCATCCACCAGTGAACTCCATGTGATTTCCCATCGCTAACTGAACACCGTGAACCGGGCGATGGAAATATTTTATTGCAGAGCTGACGATTCTCCCGTGCTCAGCCCATCCGAGCTGCGCGTCCGCTGCTCGTTAGGCAAGCGCGCCGCAAACAGCGTCGTTTTGGCCCTCCCAGTGAATCAACCGCCGTGCCAATTCTTAGAAAATATTGAACAAAATTGGTTGAACGCGACTGCACCGGCGCGGCTGCGCAGTGTCTAACTGAGTGAAAATAAAAAAGGAGAAAAAAACATGAACTTCATCGCTCTTGGTTTCGCACTTGCAGCTGCACTCCACAGCCCGTGGCTGCATGGTGCTGCTTTAGTGGTGTTGTTATTGTGCCTGCCGCGTTTGCTCGGAATTGTTTATATTCCGCACACCCAGGTTGGCATCATCGAGAAAATCTGGAGCAGCAAAGGTTCGCTGCGCGAAGGCCAGATCATTGCCCGTAATGGTGAGGCCGGTTATCAGGCCCGCTTCTTACGTGGCGGTATTCACTTCGGATTATATCCGTGGCAATACCGCATTCATAAAGAACCGCTCGTCGTCGTAGCCGAAGGAAAAATGGCCTACGTCTACGCGCGTGACGGTGTTCCACTGGAACCGATTCAAACACTCGGTCGAACGGTGGATTCCAATCATTTCCAGAACGCGTTTCGCTTCCTCGAAGCGCACGGTCAACGCGGTCGACAGCGCGGGATTCTACGCGAAGGCGTTTATGCCATTAACCTGGCGCTGTTCGTCGTCATCACGGAAGAACGTGTGTTCTCCGGACCGGTGCGCGAGTCAGCCGATCGGTATGAATCGTGGAAGGCGCAACTCGCTTCCATGCGCGCCTTTGATCCGGTAGTTATCGGAACAGGCGTTGGCGGTCAGAGCCATTTTCGCGCGAGCCTTACTGGAACTAGCGCAAGCGAAGGAGGCTCGACCCCGTCGTTAGCCGTAGCCGCGCCCGACTTCAATCCGAACGTCGACACTATCGGCGTGGTCAGTATTCAGGACGGCCCAACCATTGGTTCAGGCGAAATCATTGCTCCCGAAGCCAGGGCGATTGATGGAAAAGATCACAATTATTTCCAGGACCCGGAAGCCTTCCTGCAACTCGGAGGGAAACGTGGCAAACAATTACAAGTGCTGACTGACGGCACGTTCTTCATCAACCGCTGGTTCGGTACGGTGGAGATCAAGGCCAAGACCCTGATCCCGATCGGGTATGTGGGCGTGGTAGTCTCATATTACGGCGCAGCAGGAGATGACACTACTGGCGAAACGTTTCGTTACGGCGAACAAGTTGAGGCCGGTCATCGCGGTGTCTGGCGGTCGGCGCTCGCGCCCGGCAAATACGCACTGAACCCGTACGCCGTGAAAGTTGAGCTCGTCCCGACGATCAACTTCGTGTTGCGCTGGATCAGTGGCCAAACGGAAGCGCACCATTACGACGAGGACCTCACCAGCATCGACCTGATCACGGCCGACGGTTATGAACCGCGTCTGCCGCTGTCATTAGTCTTGCATATCGACTACCAAAAGGCGCCGTCGGTAGTGCAGCGGTTCGGCGATGTGAAGAGATTAATTACGCAGACGCTTGATCCCATTCTGACGGCCTATTTCCGTGACGTCGCGCAGACATCACACATGCTGGATTTGCTGACTAAGCGTGAAGAAATCCAGAAACACGCGACGGAAGAACTGGGCGAACGCTTCAAGCGCTACGACATCAACGTGGTCGCGGTCTTGATTGGCAGGCCAGAATCGCGAGAGATCGCTCCCGGAAAAGCCGATCCCATCGAAACGTTATTCGACCAGCTGCGGATGCGGCGGTTGGCGGACGAACAACGCGCCACCTATGCAAAACAAGAGGAAGCTGCACAGCAACAGGTCGCTCTCAACCAGGCGAAGGCGAAAGCCGAACGGCAGACTGAGCTGACTCAGAGCGCGATCGCCGTCGAGATCGCGAAGAACCGTGGCCAGGCTCAATTCGCCGAAGCCGAACAGTTGGCGAAAAAACAGGTGACGCTCGCCGAAGGTGAAGCGCGAGCCAAGGAACTGATCGGCAAAGGCGAATCTTCAAGGATCGCGCAGGTTGGTTTGGCTGAGGCGGCGGTCACATTGCAGAAGGTGAGCGCTTTTCGTGATCCGCGTCTCTATGCGTTGAATGTTTTCGCGGACCAATTCTCCAAGAGCGTCCAGCCGCTGGTACCGAGCAGGTTGTTCATAAGCAATGCCAGAGGCACATCGGGCGACGGTCAGGGTGGGGGAAGCGTTCTCGAAACGCTGCTCAATCTGATCCTGAGCGAGAAAGCCGGGATCAACCTCCAGGAAAGTATCGGCAGCTCCAAGCCGATGGAGGATTTTATCAGACAATTCACCGGCAGCGGTTCAGCTGGCAACGGCGACCCGTTGAAGAGGGATACACCTGCTGCCGCTGAGAAGGCGGCATCCCGTCGAATTCGAAAAGTAGAACCGTCTCGCACTCGGCGCACTCCGGGTGCGAGCGGCTTTTTCCTGATGCGTTTGACCCGCACAGATGACGCGGAAAACGTGAGTCAAATCTTCCGGGTCAGTTCGAATTCGAAATGCTTTTCGTGCTTGCCGCGCCGGAAACTCGGCGTAGGCGGGTCCGTCCGGGTTCAGCGTCTCCTACGTTTCGCTATTAATCGCCACGCCGCAGAAGTCCCGTTCCTCTAGATTGTCCGACGACCCAAGAGGCGCGCAGAATTCATTCGGAAATGAGTCGCCAGTTGTTCACATCCCTGTGTCATCGGACAAATTTCACTTGGCGCATTGAGTTTGGCCTTGTGACGTTGCGTGATGAGAGGCGAGCCCACCACGGGCGGACTTAATCGAAGAACGCTCTCGATGAAGGCGCTTGTTTCGCAAAGCCGTGGAAGAAGTTATTAGTGACAAGTGACCAGTGACAAGCCACGGACGATGAAAGTGCTGGTTTCTCAAGATAACGGATTCCGCGTGCAGGAGATTTCGCGGCCTTTGCTAAGCGACGGCGAGATGCTCCTCCAAGTCACAGCCTGCGGGGTCTGCTTCTCCGATGTTCACAAGATTCGTTTTCAACGAATGGAAGACCCCGTCGTCCTAGGTCACGAAGTAGCCGGCCGGGTGGTGGAATCGAGCGCTGCGAAATTTAAGGTGGGCGATCGCGTGGTCGTAGCGCATCACGTTCCGTGTGGCCGATGTCATTACTGTTGCCATGGAAATATTTCGATGTGCGCGGAGTTCAAAAAAACCAATCTCGATCCAGGTGGATTCGCGGAGTTTGTGCGTGTGCCGGTAGAGCATGTGGAGAGCGTTGCCTTTCCAATTCCGGATAGTCTGACTGACAACGAAGCTTCTTTCATGGAGCCGTTGGCTTGCTGCGTGCGCGCGGTGAAGCGCGCTGGAATCCAATCGTCGGATGTCGTCGTTGTGGTTGGTTTAGGTTCGATCGGTCTGCTATTCATGCAATTGATCCGCCACGCGGGTGGTAAGTGTATCGGCCTCGATCTCGACCCAGCTCGCCGCGAGTTAGCAGACTCGTTACGCTCGACCGCAACATTTGCCGGCTCCGAACCCGATTTCGAAGAATCGCTCGCCTCGATGACGAACGGTCGTGGCGCTGATGCGGTCTTGCTAACTGCGGCAAATCCGCCACTTGTTCCGACGGCGTTGTCGTGGTTACGCGCAGGCGGGACGTGCCTCGTCTTTGCCAGTCTCCATCCCGACTCCGATGTCACACTCGATTGGAATCAGCTCTATTACCGTGAAATCAATATCGTGACGTCGTATTCAGCTTCGCCGGATGATCTGCGCGAAGCGCTGCAATTGCTGGCAAATGGTTCTGTGCGCGTATCGCTAATGACCGGACACACTTTTCCGTTGGAGTGGTTCTCCGAGGCGCTGGCTGCGATCGAAAGCCGCACGATTCTCAAGGCGATCATGACTCCATCGCGAGTGAGCAGTGACCAGTGACCAGATGAATGCGCTGATGAAAGCGGTGATGTTCTACGCACCTGGCGACTTGCGTTTGATGGAAACGCCAATTCCTTCAGCCGGCCCCGGCGAAGTCGTCGTGAAGATTAAGACGGCGCTTACCTGCGGGACCGACTTCAAAGCCTATCGACAAGGTCACCCGGTTTTGCTGGCACACACGCCATCGCCATTCGGACATGAGATGGCGGGAATCATTAGCGAAGTCGGCGCAGGAGTGACCTGGCTGCGGGAAGGAGAGCGAGTCGTCGTGCTGAACTCAGCGCCCTGCGACGATTGTTTCTTCTGCGAACAAGGCATCACGGAACTGTGCGAAAATCTCGAGCTGCTCAACGGCGCTTATGCCGAATACATTCGCGTCCCGCTGCAGATCACGCAGCACAACGTTCATCCGTTACCGGAACATTTGAGTTTCGCTGAGGCCGCGCTGGTCGAACCGTTCGCGTGCGCTTTGCATGCGGTCGATAAGATGCGGCTCAAACCGAGCGAAACCATTGCCGTGATCGGCGCCGGCAACATGGCGCGGCTTTTAATTTGCGCGCTCAAAGCGGCGGGTGCGCGCGTGCTTGTGATTGGTCGAAACGCGGAACGGCTTCGCCTCGCTACTGCGGCCGGTGCGGACGACCTGATCGATCTTAGCCATGAACCAGATGCAGTCGCGGCGGTGCGTCGCCGAACGGCCGGCCATCGCGGCGCCGATGGTGTAATCGAGGCAGTTGGTAAACCAGAGACCTGGTCGCGTATGTCTTTTCGGAGGTTGCGCGGTCGGAGCAAAAGTGGAGCTCGAAACGCATCGCATTCATTACAATGAGATCGCGCTCTTCGGTGTGTTTCATCATCGACCCAGTTACGTGCGGCAGGCGATCGAACTTCTCGGCAATGGAGCAGTGCCAACTGAGTTGCTGATCGGGGGGCGCATCTCCCTCGAAGATCTCGTGTCCTTCTTTGCGGAAAATCGCGATACTAATGCGTTGAAAGCGGCGGTGATCATGTGATTCCCGGAGGGAAGCGAGGGGTCAGAGCTTATTATTGATACTGATTCGATCAGTCTTGAGAAAAACATTTCGGACTGTCGATAGTAAGCTCTGACCCTCATTCCCCTTATTGCGAGGATCGAGACATTTATGATCTGTTTGCCAGCCGGTAGACGCGAGAGGGGGCCGCACATGCCCACTACTGGCACCGGCCACAAACCCGAGAACTTGGCTGTCGGTGCCGTCCTCACCACACTGTCGTTCTTCTGCGTCGCGCTGGTGGGCGCTCTGGGCAAAGCTGCAGGTCAACTCACGTCGACGGCGGTAGTCGTGCTGTTCCAGAACCTGATCTGCTTCGTGGTGATCATTCCGGTGGCAATCCGC